>ERZ767114.438-NODE-438-length-23137-cov-3.346184_pt1 | contig 23137 bp, 15 predicted proteins | sample MGYA00374952_ERZ767114 | MGnify/ENA primary metagenome ERZ767114 (study PRJEB28939, sample SAMN06267156) | marine metagenome | isolation source: Columbia River Estuary | place: USA:Columbia River Estuary, USA | collected 2012-05-05 ...
CCTCGACCCGTCTAACGACGCCGACCCCGTCCACATCACCAAGCGCGGGCGGGCGGACCGTGAGGCGGAAGCCAGACTCGCCGCCACCGAGTTCATCGCCTTCGCCAAGGAAATGGAAGCCATCGAGAAAAATGGCGGCGCGCCGGATGAGGCGATGCAGAAGCGCACGATGGAGTTCATGGACCGCATGATGTCGCTGGATTCCGCGCAGTTGAAGATTCTCATCGCCGAGCTTCGCGCCAGCAAGGAGCTCAAGGACGAGACCCGGCAGGGGCTCATCGCCTTTTCGATCATGACGCTCTCTAACGATCATCCGCAGGCCGCCCTCGCGCTTCTCACCGAGTCGTCGGACCTATTGGATAACGACAACATGGGCACGCACGTCGTCTCCTCCTCGCTCGCCAAGTGGGGCAAGGACGACCCGCTCGCCGCGCTGGAATGGGTGAAGAAAAACTCCGCGAAATTTCCCGACCTCGTCACTGAAGACGCCAAGCGCGGGCTGATCTCCGGCGCGGCTGTTAGTGATCCCAGGCTCGCCTTCAAACTCATCGGCGAGCTCGGAATCAAGGAAGCGGTTTTCCCGATTTCAGGAATCATCGGCGCGGCGAAGACCGCGGAAGACCGAACGGTTGTCCTCGGGGCGCTGCGCGAGCATCTGGCCACTATCAGCGACGAAGCCGCCCGCCACAACGTCGCGAACAACGCGGTCGTCGCGCTTGCCCGCGGTGTGGTGAAGGAGGGTTTTGAAGCCGGGACGAAATGGCTCGCCTCCGCCAATCTCAGTCCGGTCGAACTCGAAAGTTTCGCCAGCGGGCTTTCCTCCTCTGACAAGAAGGGGGAAAGCGGCCAGTGGATCGAGTGGATCGGCGCCACCCTGCCCGCGGACAAGAGCAGTGATAGCATCCGCAACATCGTGCGCAACTGGACGCAAGACGACTTCCAAGCCGCCGGCAAATGGCTCACCACCGCCCCGGAAGGTGAGGCCAAAAACACCTCCATCCGCAGCTACGCCGAGACCGTTTCCCGCTACGAGCCCGAGACCGCCGCGCAATGGGCGATGACCTTGCCTGCCGGAAAAGACCGCGATCAGACGCTCAAAAAAATCTACCACAACTGGCCGAAGGGCGACGACGTCGCCAAGGAAGCGGCCGCCGCGTTCGCGAAAGAGCACGGCATTAAGTAGGGCCGGGGGGAGGGGGCGAAGATGGGAGGAGACCTCCCAGCCCCTTATTTTCAGACGCTGCAGATTTCCACGCCTTGGCGGAGGCTGGCGAGGGGATCGGCGGCTAACGGGATGAACTCTTGGCCGACGAATCCGGTGTAGCCGGTATCCGCGATGGCGCGCATGATGGCAGGATAGAAAAGCTCCTGCGTGGCGTCGATTTCGTTGCGTCCGGGGCAGCCGCCGGTGTGGTAGTGGGTGAACCAGCGGTGGTTCTCGCGGATTGTGCGGATGACGTCGCCCTCCATGATTTGCATGTGATAGATGTCGTAGAGCAGGCCGAAGTTTTCGCTGCCGAGCGTCTCGCAAAGCCGGACGCCCCAGGCGCTGCGGTCGCACTGATAGTCGGGGTGGTCGATCTTGCTGTTGAGCAGCTCCATGACGAGGGTGAGGCCGAGTTCTTGGGCGAGCGGGAGCAGGCGGCGGAGGCCGGTGGCGCAGTTTTGGAGGCCTTCCTCGTCGGAAATACCCTCGCGGTTGCCGGAGAAGACGATGACGTTTTTCGCCCCGGCGGCCGCCGCGGCTTTCAGGTGCGGCTGGTAGATTTCCACGAGCGTGTCGTGGTGTTCGAGGCGGTTGAATGCTTTCTCGATGCAGCCGACTTCGGTGCCATCGGGCGTTTTCCCGACGGGGAAGCTGATCATCGCGCAGCTGAGGCCGTGTTTTTCCAAGACCGGGATGTCGTCGGGCATGATGAGCTCGACGGAGGAAATACCGATGTCTTTGGCGGCGACGCAGAGGTCTTCGAGCGGGGTGCCGCCGTAACACCAGCGGCAGACGGAGTGCTTGATGCGGCTCATTTGAGGAGATCCGGATTGAGTCGCTCGCGGAGTTCGGACGTCCAAAGGCGGGCGACGATGGTTTCCTGGGCGGCTTCCATGGTGGCGCGCTCGGCGGCGTCCTGGTCTTCATGGCCGGCGAGGTGAAGGAGGCCGTGGACCATGTAACGCAAAATTTCGCGGGCAAGCGGCTCGTCGTATTCGGCGGCTTGGCGCTCGGCGACTTCGGCACCGATGACGATCTCGCCGTGATGGAAGGTGATCACGTCGGTGGGCCCTTCGATGTCCATGAAATCGCGGTGGACTTGATCGCTGGTGGTGTCGTCCACGATGGCGATTTCAAGCGTGGCGAGGTGGAACAAGGGGGAGTCTTCCTCGGCGGCGTTTTCCAAGGCGAGCCGGGCGGCTTCGTGGGCGACGCTTTCGAGGGCGGTGAGCCAGCTTTCCGGGATTTCGGTGGCTTCTTGGTGATTGCCGATGATGACTTCGAGCGACATGGCGGTGTGGAATTGAGAAATCAGGCGCGCTTGGGCATGGGGGTCGCCTCGTTGGACAAGCGTTTGGTGGCGGTGGAGGTGTCGTCCTTCGGATAGTCGATGCGGCTGTGAAGCATGCTGCGGAGGGTGCCGGTGAAGCTTTCTTTGACGATGGCGAGGTCGCGGAGAGTGAGCGGGCAATCGTCGAGCTGGCCGTCGTTGATCTTGGCGTTGACGAGGTCGTCGACCATGGCGCGGATTTTCGCGGGGCTGGGTTTTTTGAGCGAGCGGGAGGCGCTCTCGACGGTGTCGGCGAGGGAAATGATGCCGCTCTCACGCGAGCTCGGGCGCGGGCCGGGGTAGCGGAAATTCTTCTCATCCACGGCGGGCAGGTCTTCGGGATTTTCGAGGCGGCGATCGACTTTTTCCATCTCGGCCTTCTTCTGCTCCTGGGCGCGGCGGTAGAAATAATAGACCAGCGAGTCGCCGTGGTGCTCTTGGATGACGTCGATGATCCGCGGGTTGAGCTTGTGCTTCACGGCCAGATCGACGCCGTCCTTGACGTGGGCGACGATGATCAGGGAGCTCATCGTGGGGGTGAGCGTGTCGTGGGGATTTTCGCCGCCGTCGTGCTGATTTTCGATGAAATAGCCGGGTTTCTTGAGTTTTCCCACGTCGTGGAAATAGGAACAAACGCGGCACATCGGGGCGTTGGCGCCGATTTTCTCGGCGGCGGCTTCCGACAACGCGGCGACGACGAGGCTGTGGTGAAAGGTGCCGGGCGCTTCGAGCTGCATTTGGCGGAGCAGCTTGTGATTCAAATCGCTGAGTTCCAGCCAGCTGATGTCGGTGGTGAGGTGGAAAGTGCCTTCAAACAGCGGAAGCAGCCCGCTGATGAGCAGTGCGGTCATCACGGCGGTGCCGAACGCGGCGGCGCTGCCGGAGCCGAGAAGTTGGAGGTGATTCATCGAATCCGGCCCGAAAATCGACGGGATATTCAAGCGCCCGAGGACCATGCCGATGACCAAGGTGACCGCCCCGACGTAGATGCCCGCTTGCAGGAGTTGGAGCCGTTTGCGGACTTGGTAAGCGAGCAAGACGCTGGTCATTCCGCAGACCAGACTGAGGATCATGTAAGGAAGCACCTCGCCTTGAGGAACGAGCAGGCAGCCGATCAAGGTGACATAAACGACGGAAAAGGAGGCAACCGCGCGGCCGAGAAGCACGCCGTGGAGCATCGGAGCGAGGGCGAAAGGGACCGCGAAAAACCGGAAAATTTCCGGAATTGAGCCGACATCGACCAAGCCCATCACCGCGCGGACCATCAGCAAGTGGCCGACCAGCCCGCCGAGCACGAGGACGACGCGGCTGTTGCGCCGGCAACGGTCCTGCAAGCTGACATGAAACATCACGATGGCGGTGACGGCGATGATGAATCCGTAAGAAGCGCCCTTGAGTGGATCCGCGGCGAAGGCCGTGCCGGCGGACGACTTGAGGACGAGCACGGCGCTGCCGACCGCGAAGACGGCGTAGAGCGCGAGCTTGACCCAAAAGCTGTCTTCCAAGGCCTGAATGACCGGATTTTCACTGTGCACCCGGCGCTTTTTTCCTGACGAAAGTCCCTCTCGGGCCAAGCGCCAGCGTTTGATGGCATCCAAAAATCCCACTGCGGTGTCGTATTCGGTTCGTCGTGCCGGCACCAAGGGAGGTGGCCTGCGGGACGGAGAACCTAAGTGCGGCCGGGACTTTTGGCAATCCGCAAATCCTTGGGGTGAGCGAGCTGATTTTTCAGTTTCCGCGTGCGGATCCGGGCCTTAGCGTCAGCGGGTGACGACGAACTCGGGAGGAATGCTGGTGGCTGCGCCGGAACGCTGGGACGAAGCGTGTTTTGCGGTGCCGGCGTTGCGGGCGCTGGTGGCATCGGGCTTGGGCACCGGGGTGCTGTGTGCGGCGGGGCAGCGGGAATTTTGGGAAACGGTGGAAGGGCTGACGGTGATCGATTTCCCGGAGAAACCGAAACCGCGGGTGGTGGCGACGGGGATTTCAGGCAAATGGGAGGCCTCGCTGGCGTGGGAAACCGGCTGGGTGGCGGAGGCGTTCAAAATCGCGGCGATCCCGCGTCGGCTTGGCGCGGACGAGCGGAAGTTGGCAAAACTGCTGACGCATCCGCTCGGATTTGCGGCGGGGCCGCTGGAGCACCGGGTGCGGCATTATCTGGCGGCGGTGGAGGAAATGGGCGTCGAGACCGGGCGGGCGGAGTTTTTCGCACCGGCGACGCTGGGCGTGGAACCGGTGCCGGGAGCGGTGTTGCTTTGCCCGGATTCGGACTTCGGGCCGAGCCACGAATGGCCGGTCGAACGGTGGTTGGAAATCGGGCGGAAGCTGATTGAAAACGGGAAACGCGTCACGGTCACCAGCGTGGACGGCGGGCGGGAACGCGGGAAATTTTTAGCGCGAAATCTCGGCGAAAGCGTCGAGTTCTTCCAGGCCACGCCGCTTGCCGGGACGTTGCCCCTGCTGGCAGTCCACGGCTTGGTTGTCGCCGCGGATGGCTCGTTGCCGCACCTCGCCGCGCACGCCGGAGCGAGGTGCATCACGCTCTTCGGCCCGAACGATCCGGCGTGGAAGCGGCCGCTCGGACGACGGCATGCCGTGGTCCGGCGGCACGTGGAATGCGCGCCGTGTTTGCTCGCGAAATGTCCGCTCGACCTGCGCTGCCAGAACGAACTGGAAACCGACCGCGTCTGGCAAGCGGTGCGGGAAAAGTTGGATCTATCATGATTCGCCTTTCCCCGGCTCCGGCAACAGCAGCGCGAAAACGGCTGCGGGGATGAACAACCAGGACGCCATCAATAACACGCCGGCGAAGTCGCCCTGCACCTTGTTGAAAATCCCGAAAAACACCACGCCCACGGCGGACAGGACGCGCCCGATGTTATAACAAAATCCCGCGCCCGTGCTCCGCAACAGCACCGGAAAAAGCGGCGGCAAGCACATTGTGAAAAGCCCGAAACATCCCTGCATCAGCCCGATGACCGCGAACAATCCATAAGTCGCGTCCAAGCTGTGGACGCCGGAAAACGTGAACCACATCACCCCGAAGTACCCTGCCAGCATCAGCGCGATCGCCTTGCCGTAGCCAAGGGATTTTGCGAGCGCGCCGGCGGCGAAATTTCCTATCAGCGAGCCGACCATGATCCACAGCAGCGCCATCACCGTCGCGTGGTCCTTGTCCGCCTTCAGATTTCCCACCTCCGCGAGGCTGCGGATGTAGCTTTGCTGCCAGAACATGAACGTCCAGTGCGCCGTGAGCGACACCGCGCAAATGAGCATCACGCGCAGGGTGACGCTGCGCACCTCCGGCCCGAAAAGCTCGCGGATCCGCGGCGCGGGCCGGCCTTTTCGCGCCTCGGTCCACTCCTCGGTTTCCGGCACCGCGCGGCGGATCCACAGCGTGATGAAAGCCGGCAGCACGCCGACGAGGAAGATCCATTGCGGAGGATGTCCCTTGAGCAAGGCACCGGCGAGGCATGCTAACAAAATCCCGCAATTCACCGCGCTCTGCAGCGTCGCGGCGATCCATGGGCGCCATTTTTTCGGCCAAGTCTCCGAAAGCAACGACGCGCCCACCGCCCACTCGCCGCCGATGCCCAGCGCCGCGAGAAACCGGAAAACCAACAAGTGCCACCACTCCTGAGAGAAATACGAAAGCCCGGTGAACAACGCGTAAGTTAGAATGGTCAGCACCAGCGCTTTGCTGCGTCCGATCAAATCCGCCACCCGCCCGAAAAAACCGCCACCCAGCGCCCAGCCAACGAGGAACGCTGCCTGGATGATGGACGCCTTTTTGCCCACTTCTGGATCGCCTTCCCCGGTCATCAGAAGCTGCGCCACGAACGCCGTGGCCACCAAGGTGTAAAGATGCATGTCCAGACCGTCGAAAAGCCAGCCCAGCCAAGCCGCCAACCCGGAGCGCACTTGCTGCGGTGAAAGATCGCGAAGATGACGGATCTCCTTGGTTGGAAATGGGTTCGGGGAATGATTCATCGGCGCGGCAGTTCATGAAAACTCTCTCTCCTTTGACGAGCCAATTCATCCGAGTCACCGTTCCGCGATGGCGGAGGGCGCAGAAAAACCACCGCCAACCGACAATTGGACGGACCTGTAACCGACAAATAGACGGCTTTACAACCGACAAATAGACGCTATTGTAACCGACAAATGGACGCAGAAAATCTACGCTATCCCCGCGCGCTCGAGCGGTCTCTGCGCGAGGCTTTGGCAGACACCCCGGTGGTTTGCTTGCTGGGGCCAAGACAATGCGGAAAGACAACGCTCGCGAAATCGGCGGAAAAAGACCGCGCTTACATCACGCTGGACGAGGCGAATTACCACCGCGCGGCCATCGAGGATCCGGACGGATTCGTGGACCGCCTGCCCGCCCGCGTCACCTTGGATGAAGTCCAGCGCGCGCCCGGATTGCTGCCGGCGATCAAACGGTCCGTGGACCGGGATCGGCGGCCAGGGCGCTTCCTACTGACGGGTTCGGCGAATTTGCTGCTCCTGCCAGGCGTGAGTGAATCACTGGCAGGCCGGATGGAAATCATCCCGCTACAGCCGCTCACCGAGTCCGAAAAGGAATTCCGTGTCGGTGATTTCCTGCGAAGTTTCCTCGATGGCAGCATCCACTCTTCGGTCATGCTCGGGGAGGACAATGACTTTTCGCCCGATCTCCCGCTCCGGCTGATAGCGGGCGGCTACCCGGAGCCACTTACCCGCTCGCCGGTCCGCGCACGCCAGTGGCACCGGCAGTATTTGAACTCAATCATCGAGCGGGATGTCCAAGACATCGCCCGGGTGAAGGACGGGCGGGAGCTGGGGCGCTTGCTGGAAATGCTGGCCCTCCGCACGGCTTGTTTGTTGAATGTGAACGGCTTGTCCAAGGATTTGGGATTGCACCGCGGGACGGTGGATCAATATCTCTCGATTCTGGAACGCCTGTTTCTCATCCGCTCACTGCCCGGCTGGCACCGCCACCCGGCCAAGCGACTGGTCAAAGCCCCGAAAATCCATCTGGTGGACAGCGGCTTGGCGGCGACGCTCGCCGATCTTTCCGCCGGAGATTGGCTATCCCGACGGGAGCTCATGGGGCATTTGTTGGAGTCATTCGTTGTTCAGCAAATCCACGCCCAAGCGGCCTGGACGGACCCGGACTTGCGATTTTGGCATTATCGGGACAAGGACCAGGTCGAGGTGGATCTGGTCATCACCCGTGGGGAAAAAGTTTGGGGCATCGAAATCAAGGCCAGCCGTTCGGTGGATCGCCATGACGGCAAGGGGCTCGACCGTCTGGCGGATCAATGCGGCGGAGATTTCCAAGGCGGCTGCGTGCTTTATGACGGCCGGGACATTTTGCCGATCGGAGGTTCCCGCCATCCAGCGGTGCCGCTTCGGAAGCTGTGGGAACTTTGACCGCGGCGGGAGGGCGGTGCGGCGGAGTCGGGGGGCCTCGGCGTCCGCTCCATGCCAGCGCGAGACCACTGCGCCAGCGGACGCGGAAGTTCACGGCTTAGGTCGGCATGAATGACCGAACCACACGCCAGTGTCCTCCTGCCAGAGCCGGCCATTGAGCTAGATCACTTTCGGGTGCGTTTTAGCGTTATGAGGAAAATTTCCAACTTCCTCAATCCTTTCTAAGTCGCTTATTTACAAGGAACTTAGATGGAGGCGGAGGAGGGAATCGAACCCTCGAATGACGGTTTTACAAACCGCCCTAAACATTGAAAAATAGGGATCTTCAGAAACTTACCTATTGGCAACCTATTGGTATCATGTTAGACAATGGCCTTGGCAAACCGGGGGCGGAAACTTGCAGCAGTGCCCTCGGACCTGGTCGCCGAACTGATGACCTTGCATCACCGGTGTGAAGCGGCTGGCACCACGGTGGCGGCTGCCGTTGATTTCTGGTTGCCGTATTACGCCAAGAAAATCGCCTCGATCCCGCTGCCGGATGCCATCGATCAATTCATCGATCATTGCCGGTCCCAAGGCAAGGCCACCTCGACGGTGAGGGAACGCGTGTATCGGCTCGGACTCTTGAAATGGGCGCACGAGGATACGCCGGAGATGACGGTGTTTGAGGCGTGTGAGGTGGAGAATCTGCGGGGTTTCATCAAAGACGAGGTGGAACGGACTTCGCCGGCCTCGGCGCGAAACGTGTGGGCGGTCATTTCAGCTTTTGGCACATGGGCCAAAAACCGTGACCTGTTGCCATCGAACCCCTGCACCGTGATCGAGAAACCCCAGCCGGGCGAACGTCCGGTCAAGGTGATGTCGCCCGATGAAGTGGATGACCTGCTGAAGATCGCGATCCGGCATTATGACCGTGAGGTGCTTTCCTATTGGGTCATTTCCCTATTCGCAGGGATCAGACCGCATGAATTTGTGACCGAGCTTCCGAAGCCGGCTGGCTGGATCACGCTGAACTGGTCGGCCATTCTCAATCGGACAAAGCTCGTCAAGGAGGAGCGCCTGGGGAAAATCAAGAAGGCGAGACAGGTTCCGGTGAATGAAACGCTCGCATCGTGGATTGATTACATCCGGAAGCGTGAAGGTGGGTTGTTGGCCGGCCCGGTCGTCAGAGGATACAGCTTTTACCAGCGCTTCCGAAAATGGAAACGCGCCTATTATCCGGAAGGCATGCCTGCAATTGAAGACGACATCCTGAGGCCTTCCTACGGCACTTACCGGGTTCTTCAATTGGGAGAAGTGGGTGTGGTGGCTGTCGAGATGGGCAACTCCGAGTCCATGGTTCGTCACCACTATCTCGATGGGGAAAGAACCGATGAAGAGGCCGAGCAATATTGGAAGCTGACGCCTGATGTGATCCTGAAAGACAAGCCAGAGTAGTGGAAGGCACCGTCGTTTTGGTTGGAGAATCCGCAGGCTTGCCGCTTGGGGGATGCCAGGTGATTCCTGATTCTGTTCGGGAGTCCAGGGATCCGCACGAGGCCGGGAAGATGTCTCTTCCCGCGCTCACACTCTGCTGCTCTCCGTTGCTCGCTCCCATCTCAGCGGGGACACCCCGAAGAAGCGTCGCCAGCCCACGTCCTGCGGGTTTGCTTGTGCGTTGGGTCCCGATCCCCCTTGAACCCCCGCCTGACCCGGACGGAAACGAGTGTTTCCGTCTGCCGGGTGGCGGGAGGCTGCCAGGGGTATCCCCTCCGCAAAGCACTATCCTCGGACGCCGGGGATTCGACCGGAGGCTACGGGTTTTTGGAGATTACAACTGATGCACGGGCGCGTTTGACGAGCTCTTGTTCAGCAGGATGGAGTTTTCACAATCCGCTTTGGAAGAGTCGCCTTCCGATGACATGGAGATGGATGGCTCCATTCGAGGCCTTCATATCTTTCACGTCCAAAGACATCTAAAAGCAAATACCCTGTGGCAGGAGGTATTCCGCCGTTTTTTCGTGGTTGGCATTCTGGTTTTCAGGTTCATTGACCGCACGCCATCCGCCGGTTGAATGCGCCTTGTCCCGTCCAAATTTCCGCTGTTCGTGTTCGAAGCTCTAGGCTCCCTCGCCTGCGGCTTTTACGGGAATTATGTGTTCTTCCTGTTCCGCGATCGGCATGGTTTCGGGAACCTCGGCAATCTCGGCGTGGCGGCCTTGATGGGCATGGTGATCGCGCTGGCTTCCTGGCAGGGCGGAAAATTCGCCCAACGCAATGGATGCATCCGAACGATGGTTGCAGGACTGTTCGGGATGATTGTGGCGCTGACTTTCGGGGCGTTTTTTTCCCAACTACCGGTGCAATTCGCCGTGCTGATTCTGTGGACGGCCTCGCAGTTTGTCGTCTGGCCCGCGCTTGAGTCCCTGGTGACTGAGGGCGAAAGCGGCGCTGGGCGGGCGCATCTCGTGGGGGTTTACAGCGTGGTTTGGGCGGCGTGCTCGGCACTGGCGTATTTTTTTGGCGGCGGCCTGTTTGAGTGGCTTGGAAGCGGTAGCATTTTCTGGCTGCCCCCGGGAATCCACTTGTTACAGATCGTCGTCCTGTGGGGATTTGCCCGCCGTCATGGAAAAACGCCGGTAGCTCTCCCGATGCCGCCTTCACCGCAAGTCGTGTCACCCCCGACGAAGCACGGACCAAGTCCGCGGGCTTTCCAGCGGATGGCATGGATCGCGAATCCTTTCGCTTGCGTCGCGGCGTTTACCTTGCTGGCCATGATTCCGGAACTGGCACGGAAGATGGGTTTGAGCACCACCATGGCCGGTTGGTTCGGTTCGATTTGGTTTTTCGCGCGCTTGGCGGCCTTTGTTGTGATGTGGCGATGGCCCGGTTGGCACTATCGGTTCCGGTGGTTGATGGCGGGCTATGTTCTGTTGATCGTGGGGTTCGCTTCCGTGCTTACGGCTGGAGATCTACTCTGGCTCAGCGTGGGCCAGGTGGCATTTGGACTGGCGGTGGGTTCGCTTTATTATGCGTCGCTTTTTTATTCGATGGACGTGGGTGAAGCGCGCGCCGAGCAGGGTGGAGTCCACGAGGCGATGATGGGAGCTGGAAACTTCATCGGTCCGGGCGTGGCTGTGTTGAGCCTGATGATCGCCCCACAATATCCCCAAGGCGGAGTCTGGGCTGTCAGCGGGCTGTTGGCGGCAGGATTGGCGGGATTGCTGGGAATTCGCTTCCGTTCGGAAAACATCCATGCAGATTCAAATGAAACTCATGAAGACGCAGCCTGAAGAACGACATATTCCCCGTGTGGCGCTGTTGGTCGAATCCTCGCGCAGCTATGGCCGCGAACTACTGATGGGCATCGCCAGATACCTGCGAATCCATGGCCACTGGTCGGTTGAATTTGAGGAATCCGAGCCTTGGATGAAAGTTCCCGAGTGGTTCGACCGCTGGAAGTGGGATGGTGTTATTGCCCGGGTCCAGACACCCGCGATTGCCCGGGCGGTGGGCGCACTGGGCGTGCCGGTCGTGGACCTCAGTGGTTGTCTGTCTAATTCGCCGTTCCCAACCATTCGTTCCGACGAGACCGCCGTAGGCCGGATGGCGGCGGAACATCTGCTAGGGCGCGGTTTTCAGCGATTTGCGTTCTGCGGACTCAATGGCTTCGACTGGTCGGACCGGCGACGCGCCGCCTTTTCCGAACGGGTTGCAGAGGCGGGTTTTCACTGCGAGGTGTTCGATTCGACCGAGCGCCGCAATTCCACGAAGGACCATGATGCACACGGCAAGCGCTTCGAACAGCGCTTGATGCGTTGGTTGGAATCCCTGCCGGAACAAACCGGCCTGATGGCCTGCAACGACTCGCGCGGCCGGCAGGTGCTCAACTGCTGCCGGGAACTGGGAGTGGCCGTTCCAGATGCCCTGGCGGTCATCGGTGTGGACAGGGATGAAGTTCTTTGCGAGCTCTCCAGTCTCCCTCTGTCGAGCGTGATTCTCAACGCGCAACAGATCGGGTATGAGGCGGCGTCTCTGTTGGACCGTCTCATGGCCGGGGAAAGCGCGCCTGAAACACCGGCTTTGGTCAAACCCATCGGCGTGGCTGAGAGGCATTCCACCGATGTGCTTGCGATCCCAGACCGGCAAATCGCCGAAGCCCTGAAATACATTCGCGAACACGCGTGCGACGGAGTGGACGTGGAGTCCCTGCTCCGAGCGGTTCCGCTGTCCAGAAGTGTCATGGAACGGCGCTTCTCACAAATCCTCGGAAGCTCACCCAAGGGGGAAATCCTGCGCGTCCGACTGGGCCGGGTCTGCCAACTGCTGGCCGAGTCCGATCTTTCGCTCGCCGAAGTGGCTAAAAAAGCGGGGTTTTCACACCCGGAATACATGAGTCGTTTGTTCAGAAAGAAGATGGGAGTCCCCCCCGGAGAGTTTCGCAAGCAAGCCGGTCCGGGTAGGTTGCCGCTGCTCTGATTGGGATATGCACTCGCGTCAGGCCCCGCGAAGGCGGGCAGTGTGACCTTCGGAAACCTCATTTCAACGAGCGTGGAAGGCCAACCCGTTGATTGCCTGACCTTGGCTTGCCAACGGCGGGTCGCCGCCACGGATATCAGTTTCCAAGTTGAATACTCTTCCAGCCTAACAACCTGGCAGCCGAACGCCGTACTCGTCAGCTCCACACCGAATCCGGATGGCACCACCCGTGAAGTATGGCGCTCCCCGCCGCTCGCTGGCAGTGCATCCGGCTTTTTGCGCGTGCGCGTTGAAGCAAGAGAGTGAACAACAAGCACTACTTTAGCGATAGCAGATACGCGAAGAGATCCGCGACTTGCTGGTCGGTGTAGCCGGCGATGAGGCCCTCGGGCATGAGGCTGCGTTTTGAGATTTTATGGGAGTCGATCTGTTCGCGGGGGATGACGCGGTCGTCCGTGCCGATCTGGCGGAGGACGATGCGTGTTTGATCCTCGGAGGAGAGGAAACCGCTGGCGAGGGTGCCGTCCTTGAGGGTGATGTCGTGACGGTAGTAACCGCTCTCGAGCTGCTCGTTGGGCTGGAGGATGTTGCGCAGCAGACCGTCGATACCCATGGCTCCCGCGCCGCTGAGATCAGGGCCGATTGCCATGCCCTCGCCTTTGACTTGGTGGCAGATATAGCAGGAGGTCTGGGCGAGCTTGCGACCGTTGGCAGCATCGCCGGGTTTTTCGGCCTTGGCCTTGGTGAGCTCGAATGTTTTCAGGAGCGCGGCAGCCTCAGCAGGGGTCCGCAACTCCGGGAAATCCAGGGTCATGACGACATTCGGGCCGCTGTCTCCGGGAAGGTTGTGGAGCAGACCCTCGGCTGTCTCCGTCTGCTCGAAGCGGGTGCGGCGGGCGTTTTGAATTTCCGCTGCGGTGCGTGCGCGATTCCACACGCGGAAGCTGGTGAAGCGTCCGGCGGTCCCGCCCCCGGCGATGGATACTCCCAGATTCAGGCCGAGGAGATCGCCGGTGAAATTCACTGCGGCGGTCGTGTCCGGCTCGCCATCCAGATAGAGCCGGAGTTCGCCGCTGGCGTCTCTGGTGAATGCGATGTGCGTCCAAACGTCCGGAGCGATGGGTCGCGAGGCGGCGATGAGGTCGCTTGAGGAAACGTGAAGGCGTGGGGTGGCAGCATAGAAATTGAAATCTGCGAACCCTTCCTTGCCGAGCAGGCTGTCCGTGTTGTCCAGCGGGGCGTCAAACTTTACCCAGGACTCGACCGTGAACGGCCCCTTGAGATCGATGTGGGGAGGGATGTTTCCTGCTGGATTTCCGTCGAGGACGATCACGGGCATGAGCAGACTTTTGCTGGCTTCGAGCAGTTTTCGGACGGCGGGACTATCGATGCCGAGCTGGGAAATCGCCCGATCGGTGGCGGTCAATCCAGCGTCTGTGAATTTGCCCCCGGCCATGGCGAGCACGAAGACTTCCGTGCCTTCCTTGGTTCGCAACATGCCATTGGTGGCGAGTTCGCGCAGCACGCCTGGAAGCGAGGCCCAGAGCTCGGCGATCTTTGCGACGCCGGCAGCTCCGGCGGCGGAGGAGTAACCGATCACGGCTTCGCGCCGCGTTTCCGGATCTGTGGAGGCGAGGAAGGGCTCGAAACGCGCGGGATCGGTATCACCGATTTCGTTGAGAGTTTTCAACGATGCCGTGCGGGTGATGGCTCCCGTTTCGGAGAGTTTCAGCACGGTCGGGATGAGTTCGCTGATCCGGAATTTCCTCGCGAGAGCGAGGATGAGTTCGTGTTCCTTGGAATCGAGTGCTTTGGCCGCATCGGTCACCGCGCCGCGAAGGCTCACGTCGGAGGCGGCAGAGGCGTCGAATTTCAGCAGGCTGCGGAGGGTGCCGATACGGGTCTTGTCCGAGGCGAGCATTTGAGAAAATGCGGTGCTCACGGCGGGTTGTTTGAGTTGGCTGCCGAGCAGGGCGATTTCATCCGCGTTTGGGCTGCGGTCGAGGGTGGGTAGCATTTTCACGATCCCCAGTGCGGACTCTTCCGCCGGGAGGGCGAGGAGAGCAAGGGAGCGCGCCTCCGTGGGGAAATCCGCCTTGGCGAGCAGGGTGCGAGTAGCCACGGGATGCGTCTCGAAAGCCCAACGGATCTGATAGCGCAGGAAGTCGCTCTCATACTTTTCACGAACGGTCGTGCCGTGGGATTGCGGTGCGACGAAGAGAGCAAGTGCAGCCAGCATTTCCGGGGTGGCGGCGGAGTGGTGGCGGATGCCGTTGGCGGCGGCGGTGCGGACGCGGAAATCTGTTTCACCGGGCTGGATGAGTTTTAAGAATGCGGTGGGGTCGAGGCTCTTTAAATCACCCGCCGCGCGGACGACCTCGTAGCGCATGTGACGAGAGGGATCGGCGGCCCACTGGGAAAGCAACATCGCGTCGAGTGCGCCGAGCTCTTCGATTGCCCAAAAGGCTGCAATCCGGCGGGAAAGATTTGAAGATGCATCACCGACAATCGCGGCGAGGGCGGGCACCATGGATTTGTCACCGCGTTTCCCGATCTCAATCCATGCGAGGCGGCTGACGAGGGCGGAGGGATGGTCGAGCGCGGCAATGAGTGCGGAGGTGTCTGCCGCGACAAGGTCCGGCACCGGCGGGGTGGGGGAGCCCTTTGGCTTGATGCGCCAGATTCGGCCGCGAGTTTTGTCGCGTTCCGGGTGAGTCCTTGGCACCTCGTTGTGGGAGATGATTTTGTTATACCAATCAACGACGTAGAGATTCCCATCCGGGCCGAAGCGCACGGCGATCGGGCGGAAAGACGTGTCGCCCGCCGTCATGAAATCCTCTTGTTTCGTGTAGGTCGGCCTGCCCTGTGCGTCTTGGGTCATGGTGATGACTTGGACGCGGTTGGTGATCGGGTTGGCGATGTAGAAGGTGCGAGCACCAGCATATTTGGCGGCGAAGGAGGAACCGCGGTCGCTTGCGATCGCGAGGCCACTCAGACCTGAACCGCCCATCCCGACGCCCGGTGTGGATGGCGGAATCTGCGGTGCGTAGGGTCGAAATTTTAAATGATCATACCAGTAGTGGGTGCCAGGCAAGAACTCAGCGACAGGAATTCCAAGATCGTTTGCCTCTTGGAGAAACACTTCACCGTCGCGATCCGTCTCCAAGCCCCAGATGTTGTTTGGCCCTGACGCGAGTAACTCGAACTCGCTGCCGTCCGGGCGGAAGCGGGCGAGCTTGCACGAGTCGAAGGCGATCTCAGTGGCTCCACAGGCGAAGGGTTTGCCTCCCGGGCGGCGGACTTTGGAGCTGTTGAAAAGCCCCTGTGCGACGTAAATCCAGCCGCCCGGCGCGTTCTCGAACTGGTGGGGGAAAAGGTGCGAGTCTTGGATGCCGAAGCCTTCTAGGATGGTCTCAAATCGGTCGGCCTTGCCGTCCTTGTTGTCATCGATGTAATGGCGGATTTCCGTGCCGTATTGGACAATGGCGCCATTTTTCGTGGGCAAAATCCCAAGTGGAATTACGAGACCTTCGGCGAAAACGCGTGGTTTGTGTGGCCCGGGGTCGGAGGGATTATCGAAAACAAGCACCTTGTCGTTGCCGCCGCGAGCATAGACTGCCTGAGCTTGCGGCAGATTTTCGTTTGCGTCCATCGGATACTCGACTGCGGTCATCGTCCACATTTTCCCCGACGCATCCCATGTCACCGTAACCGGCTTCGGCACGCCCTGCACTTCGGAGGCGACGAGCTCGACCTCGAAGCCTTCTGGCACCACGAAGGATGCCTTTTCCGCCTCCGATCCCGAGGGATCTGCCGGAGCTGCCAGTTCCTCAAGGGTGATGTCCTTGAACTCGACGAGGAATTTCCCGCCGCTGTGCGCCTGCAGGCCGATGTAGCCCTCAAGCGGGATCGCTGGATCTTGCTCCGTGAAGTCGATGGCGAAGACGCCATTAATCCAGGTGCGGATGCGCGGCCCCTCGCAGAGGATACGGTATTCATTCCACTCCCAGTCTTTGACCGCGGGAGTGAGTGCGGCCTGGTCCACTGGCGAGGCGATGACCTTGTCGCGGCGGTGTTCGTCCCAAATCGTGCCCCAGTAGCCGCTGCCGGCGTCCACCTGATAGCCTGACATTTCCCCGCCCTTGCGCGTGCTGCGGACTTGGATGCCCGAGTTCGCGAAGCCTTCCTTCTGCGTCAGCTTCACTTTGAAGCGCATCTCGAAATTCCCGTAACGCTTCGTGGTCGCGAGGAACGTGTTTTTCGGAACATTTTCCTCCATTGAGCCGCCGACGATCTTTTCGTCCATGACTTTCCACCATTTCCTCTCGGCTTCGGGGATTTCCCAGCCGTCGAGGGTTTTCCCGTCGAAAAGCGGAACAGGGGCGGCGTGGAGAGAGCCTGCTGCAAGCAGACAAATAAGGAAATTTTTCATGGGAGTGTGAAATCAAAAACAATTACTCGCTCGAGGCAGGGCACGACGACGACTTTCACTTCTTCGTGAATCGGATGCGGCAGGTAGGCATCTCGGCTTGCCGGGCTATCGAAGGTCATGATGAAGCCGTGGGTGAAGCCTTCATTAAGGCCTTCGCTGCTCTGGTAGGGGCCATGCTCGAAATCGACGATTCCGGGAATCCTGCCTTGCATGCCTTTGAGCGCCTCGAAGCATTCATCGATTGTAGCCTGCGTGATCCCCTCCTTGAACTGAAATAATGCGATGTGTCTGACCATGATTTTTTAATTTTAAGTGCGTTTGAATACAATGCTTCAGAGCGGAATTCATCAACCAATCCATATCACGAAAGCACATCGCCCCGCTGGCGGGAAGGACGCCAGCCGACCCATTTCTTGAATGTGTTGGAAAAGGTGTTGACGCTCTCGAAGCCCACCATTTGCGCGATGATTTCGACTTTGTCATCCGTCACGGAAAGCAGGTGTTTCGCGTGTTGGATGCGCAGGAAGGTCAGGTGCTCCATCGGAGTGCGACCGAGTTCCTTGCGGCACACACGCCGCAAGTGCTCACTGCTCATGCAGGCGATGCCGGCGATTTCTGCAAGCGTCCATGGGCGGGCAAGGTTGGCTTCGACACGCCGCCAGACGTCCCATAGTCGTGGGTCGGTGCGATGGGGTTGGGCGAACCTAACAACGTAGCGATGAATCAATTCGGTCCAATGATGCAGCAGTGCCGGCGCAGCCTCACCGCCGGCTTCGCAGTACAGTCCTTCGATGGCAGATTGGAGCGGAGTGCTGGAAAACGAGCCGATCACTGGCGAGTCCGATGAAATGATCGGATGCACCTCGCGGGATTCATCGTAGCGAACCCATGCGAAGGTCCACGGTTTGGCAGGCAGACATTTGAGGGCGTTCATCATGAACGGCGGCTGCAGGCAGGCTTGATTCGCCCGGATGCGTTTCCAGACTCCATCGACAAGCACCACGCCTTCTCCTTGGATGCAGGCAATCATGAACGTCCCGCCGAGGTTGGTGCGGATGATCTCGAAAGGTGCGTGAGCCTCCATGATGCCCACGTGTGAAATGTGATGCTGCTCGAGCAGTGGACAAAGATTGCTTTTCAACATCCAGCGTCGCCCGTCATCGCCATTCGCGCGCGTCACCCGGTAGCGGGTCTTGGCACCCAGCACTTGCACGTCGTGCTCGGGGAGCATGTGGATTTTTTCAGTCAAAGCTTCATGCGGTCTCACCGTTGCATGAGTTCCATCAGTTTTTCAGCGCAGGCGCGGGCGAACTCCGGGCTGTTGATTTCCTGCTCGATCTCGATCACCGGATGCGTGCTGTTGTTTTTAATCGCGCCAAACAATGCCTTGTCTGCCACCTCGTCATGAAATGGCTGCCCTGCGGCGGAGATCACGGAGATGGCTTTCAAGGGTAGAAGGATCGCCGTGGCCGCGGTGTAGGCATTGGTCTTTTCAGTTAAGATTTCACCAAGTTGCGTGCATTCGTCAGCCGTGGTGCGCATCAAGGTGACTTGCGGATTGTGATGATAGAAATTCCGCGAGCGATATCGATCCGGCACCGATGCGGGTTCTCCGAAGTTCACCATATCCAGGCAGCCGGCCGAGACGACAGCCGGGACCTGCGCACGGGCGGTGGCGTTCAATCGATCCGGTCCTGCGGTGAGGACGCCGCCTGTTAGCTCGTCGGCGAGTTCCGTTGTTGTAATATCCAACACGCCAGCGACGATCCCGGAGTCGATGATCGCTTCCATCGATTTGCCACCCGCGCCGGTGGCAGCGAAGACGAGCACTTCGTAGCCGTTTTCCTCAAGGATGCGCTTGGCCTCGGTGACACATGCCGTGGTATTTCCGAACATGGATGCGACGATGAGCGGCTTGTCGGAAGCGCTGTCGATTTTCGCTTCCACCATGCCGCAGATGGCTCCTGCGGCGCGGGTGAAGATGATTTTTGAAAGCCGATTCAATCCGGCGACATCGGTGATGCTCGGCATCATGACGATGTCGCTGGTGCCGAGATAATGCGCGGTATTTCCCGAGGCCAAGGTGGACACCATCAGCTTGGGAAATCCGATGGGCAATGCACGCATCGCCGCCGTTGCGATCGCAGTCCCTCCGCCTCCGCCGAGTGAGATGACCCCATCGATTTCCCCATCCTGATAGAGCTTCGTGAGCAACAAGGGTGCCGCCTGGCTCATCGTGGTGACCGCTTCACCACGATCTTTTCTGGCGATGATCGGTGCCAAATCCACCCCTGCGGCCTCCGCAACCTGATAGCGTGTGATATCCGGCGCGACCGTAGGATCACTGCCTGTGCCGACATCGATCAGCAGCGGCACATGGCCGCGAGCCTTCACCAGCTCGGCGATAAACGCGTGTTCCTCACCCTTTGAATCGAGGGTTCCAAGGATGGCGATCGTGGACATGGACTTCAACGTTTCAGAGTGATCGACTTGAACTCACGAGTCAGTGAGGTGAGTGATTCTTCGATGGCCATGCGCTCCAGTGACGAGGCACCGACAAAGCCGACGCAATCCGTCGCCTGAATGACGCGGTCCGCATCCTCCGGCGTATTGATCGGCCCACCATGACAGAGATACAGTATGTCATCGCGGACCGATTTCCCGGCATCAATGATGGCTTGGGTGCGACGGATCGTTTCTTCCCATGGTATCACCGCCTGGGTGACTCCGATAGAACCACCGACGGTGGTACCGACATGGGCGATGATCGCATCGGCCCCGGACTTGGCCATTTCCACTGCCTCCTCCGGGCTGCCGACGTAGACGATGGAAAACATTTCCATGCGCCGTGCCAGTGCGATCATTTCAAATTCTTTTTTCACGCTCATCCCGGTTTCTTCGAGAATATCGCGGAACTGGCCATCCACGATGGTGTGCGTCGGGAAGTTATTCACGCCAGAGAAACCCATATCCTTCACCTTGCCGAGCCAGTGCCACATGCGGCGGCGCGGATCAGTGGCATGCACCCCGCAGATCACCGGCACGTCCTTGACCACGGGCAGCACTTCGTATTCGCCGATTTCCATCGCCACGGCATTCGCATCGCCGTAGGCCATCAGACCCGCCGTCGAGCCGTGGCCCATCATGCGGAAGCGTCCCGAGTTGTAGATGATGATGAGATCCGCCCCACCCTTTTCGATGAATTTCGCGCTGATTCCCGTGCCTGCACCGGCGACGATGATCGCCTCGCCTTTTGACAGGGTATCATGCAATCGCTCTAAAACTTCAGTGCGGGTGTAAGGGTTTCCGATTCCGGTCCATGGATTGGGCATGGGCCACGGATAAATGCATTTCTGCAGCAAGTCCAGAACCACACACATCTTCAAACCCACAATTGCATCTTCGAAATCCACATCGCCTCGTTGATGGCGCGGAAGGTGTCGTGCCTTAACTCACGTCGCCCGTTTCTGTCATGGAAGCGGTTGAGTGAATGTGGAGTGACGTGGCCATTTTCCTTTCAAGATTGCTTACTGCGGGTCGGTCGGGAAAGCCCAGCGTCACTTTTTGGTGAATTCCGGTGCGCCGAGGGCTGGATCCCTGTCCATTGCCTGAAGGTGTTGGAAAAGGTAAAAGGACTCGCATAGCCGACTGCCTTCGCAACCGTGGCAATCTTATCATCCGTGGTGGATAGCAGGCGGCAGGCGTGTTGCATGCGGAGAGAGGTGACGTGCTTGTGAGGAGAGCGTCCCAACTCGCTCGCGCAAAGTCTCCTGAGGTGCTCCTCACTCATCGCCGCTACCTCTGCCATTTCTGCGAGTGGCCACGCCCGGCCGAGATCCGCCTCTACCGCCTGCCACAAGCGCCATAGCCGGGAATCGCCGTGAGCAGGCTGCGCGAATGTGGTCACATAGCCTTGGAGCAGCTCGATCCAAAGGTGGCTTTGCGCCGCCGAAGGGGCGCGCTTCGATGCCTCTGCGTGCAATCCCATCACCGCGTGCAGTAACGGGGCCGCAGCGAACACCCCTTTCACGGGCGACTTGGCAGATACCAGTGGATTCTGCACCGGTGATTCGAGATAGCGCACCCAGCAGAATTTCCAGACGGACTCCCCCTGGATGGCCCGGATCGCGTTCGCGGTGAAAGGCGGCAAGAGGCAAGCCTCGTTTGCCCCCATCCTCACCCATCGTCCGTCCACCATCACCTCGCCGCAGCCCGAGAGGCAGGCGAACATGAACGTGCCCGATTGGAAAAGGCGCACCACCCGGAAGGGATGCACGGCCTCCATCACCCCTGCATGGGCGATGTGTTTCCGCTCCATCTGCGGGCACTCCGGGGAAGCGGCCAACCAACTGCGGATGTCATCTCCAGGACACTTCACTGCGACGTAGGCACTCCCACCAAGTTGGTGGGTTTCGACGAGGGCCGTGCTTGTTACTGCCATGAAATCTCAATACGGTCACGATCCCTCCCAAAATCAATGACCAAAATCAATGGGCTTATCCGCTATGTGGGTTTTCGATAAGATTTGGTGCATCCCTGATAGCCGTTGCCGCTTGCGGGTCTGGAGACGAACTCCTACCCCTTAGGGCAGCGACCAAGCCACCAAAACACCATGAAATCCAAAAACCATCCACGTCTTCTCTGCGCCGCCGGCCTCATCAGCCTCGCAATCACCGCCGCCGCCACCGCTGCGCCCTATACATGGAGTGGCGGCACTTCCACTTGGACCAATGCCACTGTGACCGGCTGGAACGGCGGCATCCCTCTCGCAGGTGATACCGCCACGATCAACAGCGGACAAGTGAATTTCGCGAACCACGACACTTTCGGAGACGCCAGCACAACCACTTCTGCCAGCATCAATCTCAATGGCGGCACGCTGGCTTCCAACGGTTGGTTCACCACCATCTGGAATTTGAATCTCAATGGTGGCACACTGCTGGCCAACGGCGGGGCGTGGTATCAATACCCCGCGTTTCAACTCGCCGGCACGGTGACCGTGGGTGGGAGCCAGGTCTCCACGATCAACGCGACGACGGAGATCAATATCAACAATTGGATCAACATTGGCGGAAATGGGAACCCAACTCTCGAGTTCAACGTCGCCGATGTCACCGCCGATGCCAGTTCCGATCTGATCATCAGCGCCCAACTGAAAGACAACAGCTCCGGTGCCGGAAGTTTGACAAAATCTGGCGCGGGCACGCTGTCTCTTACGGGTGAGAACTTACACACAGGGGCGACGACCGTCAGTGGTGGAACTTTGGCGGTGGGGGCCGGGGGGCTGATCTCGGACAGTTCAGCCGTCAAGGTCACAGGCGTGGGTGCGACCTATGACATGTCGGGCATCACTCCCGCCAGCGACACGGTGGGCTCCATCGCTTCCGTCGCGGGTTCGTTCATCCTGCTGGGCGACAAGCAAATCATCGCCGGTGGAGACGGCACTGACACGACATTGGCGGGCTCGATCAGCGGCACGTCCGGTGCGCTGACCAAAGTGGGAGCAGGCACACTCACCGTGACCGGTGCCACCAACTACACGGGTGCGACGACGGTAAACGGCGGCACGCTCGTCATTAATGGTGGCGCAAATAACAGCCTCTCTGCATCAGGTAACGTCTCGATCGGAGCGGCAGGCACGCTGGATCTGGGTGGCTTCAGCCAGACCACCACGGGCGTCGTGACCCTTACCTCCGGTGCCACTCTCAAAGGCGGCACCCTGACGAGCAATAATGCAGCTTTATCGGGCAATAATTTCTTTACAGGCACGATCAATCTCGGAGCCGGCGGCGCTTTGGTCACGAACCAACGCCTCCTCGTGGCCTACGTCAACACAAGTTCCCTGACCATCGATGCCGCCAGCACGGGATCAATGACCTTTGGCGGGGATAATTGGACCGGCATGAATTACGTCGGCGTGGACGGCGGCAACGGCACGCTCAATGTCAACGGTGGCACGGTGAATTTCAATAACGCCACCTTCGGCACCGGCAATGGCTATCTGAACGTCGGATCCAACTCCAATACTTCCACCGGCAGCATCGTGGTCAACGGCGGCAACATCAACGTCGGCACCTGGCTCAAGCTCGGCGGGATTTTTGGCAACGGTGCTGGCACCGACGCGACCTCCTCCCTGGCGATTACCACCGGGACGGTCACCGTTGGCGGCGGTAGCGATACGGCTAACAACGGCGTTCTCTTCATGAACGGCGGCGCAGGCGACAACACGGCGAACACCGGCACCTCAACGCTCACCCTCAACAGCGGCGGCGTCCTCAACGTCAAAGGGATTGAAGCC
>ERZ767114.440-NODE-440-length-23076-cov-3.757468_pt1 | contig 23076 bp, 16 predicted proteins | sample MGYA00374952_ERZ767114 | MGnify/ENA primary metagenome ERZ767114 (study PRJEB28939, sample SAMN06267156) | marine metagenome | isolation source: Columbia River Estuary | place: USA:Columbia River Estuary, USA | collected 2012-05-05 ...
TTGGTATTTTTGAGAGGCTATGGCACAAGAGAAAGAAAAAAAGAAACGCAATTACCGCAAGCAAATCATCTGGACGGCTGTCGTTCTTACTGGACCGGTTTGGGGTTTGACGCTTTTACTAAGTCTAACGAATATGGGCGTGTTTGGTGAATTGCCGAACATCGCACAGATTGCGAATCCCGAGACAAAATTGGCCACTGAAATCATTACTGAAGATGGTGAAACTCTGGGTACGTTCTTTCGTGAAAACAGAACGGCTGCAACCTTCGATGAACTCTCACCATGGCTCGGCAAAGCGCTCGTGTCAACAGAAGATGAACGCTTCTATTCACACAGTGGAGTGGATGCTAAGGCACTGGCACGTGCTGTAGTGTATTTGGGCTCCAAAGGTGGTGGCTCTACGATCACGCAGCAATTGGCGAAGATGCAGTACAACGAACCGGCGCGTAATCTGGTGGAGCGCATTGGACAGAAATTGGGCGAATGGATCATTGCGGTACAGCTCGAACGGCTCTATACGAAAGACGAAATCATTGCCTTGTATTTGAACCAATTGGACTTTCTCTACCAAGCCGTAGGTATCAATTCTGCCGCCCGCGTATACTTCAACAAGAAGCCCATTGACCTTACCATAGAGGAGGCTGCGGTATTCATCGCCATGGCAAAAAACCCATCCCTCTACAATCCTAAACGCTACCCAGAACGTACCAAACAACGCCGCGACCAAGTGTTCGTGCAGATGGTTAAAAACGGCATGCTTACGGTAGCAGAAAAGGACAGCCTGCAACAAATCCCTCTTCAGTTAGAGTTCCGACCACAGAGTCATACGGCGGGTCTAGCCCCGTATTTCCGTGAATATTTACGCGGCTACATGAAGGAGTGGATCAAAGATTATGAGAAAAGGACCGGCCGCGAATTGGACCTCTACAGTGGCGGTTTAAAAATCTACACGACCATCAATGCGGAGATGCAACAGAATGCGGAGGAAGCGGTGCAAGAGCATTTGGGTAATTTTCAACGCGTCTTTGACATCATCAAAGAAGATCGCAAATACGGCCCCTTTTATTTCGATGAGGATCCCGCTGGAAATGTAAAGCGTATCGTAGACCGTGCGATGAAAAATACACAGCGCTACCGGGGTATGAAAAGCCGTGGCGCAAGTCAGGACAGTATTCAAAAAGCATTTACCACCCCTATTCCCATGACTTTATTTACCTGGAACGGGGATAAAGACACGGTACTTTCACCGCGCGATAGTATCATGTATTACAAAGGACTTTATCAGGTGGGGATGATGAGTGTTGAACCACAGTCCGGTCATGTAAAGGCGTGGGTTGGCGGTAACGACTACCAGTACTTCAAATACGACCACGTAAAGCAAGGGAAACGCCAGGTGGGGTCTACCTTCAAGCCGTTCGTTTACGCATCCGCCATTCTAGAAAAAAACTACAGTCCATGTCTGCAGGTACCCAATGCAAAAATATGTATTGAAAAAGGGGAATTTGGCCTGCTCGAAGATTGGTGTCCGTCCAATTCTGACGGAAAATATGGCGGTACAAAAAGCTTGAAACACGCATTGGCAAATTCAATGAACACCGTCACCACATTCCTTATGAAACAGGTAGGGCCGCGTCCTGTGATTAATCTAGCTCGTCGAATGGGCATTAGCGGCCACATTCCGGAGGTTCCTTCTATTGCGCTAGGTACCGTCGACCTCAGCGTTTACGAAATGGTAGGCAGTTACACCACCTTCGCCAATAAAGGGCGCTATGTTCAGCCCATCATGGTGACACGTATTGAGGATAAAAATGGTGTAGTACTGGAGGAATTTACTCCTGAAATGCGTCAAGTCATGAGCGACCGGGATGCTTATGTGATTCTTAAACTCCTGATGGGAGTGACGGAAGACGGTACCGGAATCCGATTGCGCCACGATTTAGGGAAGAACTTCTACCGCAATAATATAGTGACCGGCTATCCGTATAAATTCACAAATGAAATTGCCGGCAAAACAGGAACCACACAAAACAACTCTGACGGTTGGTTTATGGGCGCTGTACCCAACCTAATCACAGGGGTATGGACCGGTTGTGAAGATCGTGCTGCGCATATGGGCGGCGGGCTTGGTACGTATTACGGTCAAGGCGCAACAGCGGCGCTTCCCATCTGGGCCGTCTACATGAAAAAGAATTATGCGAATCCTGATCTCGGCATTAGTGCAAGCCCATTCGAACGTCCTAAAGGAGCGCTGGGCATAGATGTAGATTGTCTGCCGACGACCTTCGACTTTGATGGTGGAGAAGGCGACGATTTTGACGAAAATTTCTAGCGACCTATCGCCTGTTTCAATGCTGTTGTAAATTCTGCTGGAACCAGCCGTTCGTCTACCGGTTCAACCACGAATTGTGTATTGCTTGGCGGAGAAGAATTGCGGCGGGCCTCGCGCTGCTGTATTTCTGCTCTGTTGTCTAAGGCCACTTTTGTGCCTTTAAACAGCCCCGCTGCCACAGAAACTACGATCCCCACAGAGGCCACTAACAGTCCTAACGCAAACCCAAGAAATACTGCAAATCCATCGCCATCGTCTGCTGCAGCAATAGCAGCAAAAACGACCACTCCGGAACCTAAAGATATGAGGTACCCTTTTCCAGTAGTTTTTAATCCCTGCGCAGCTGCAGAAGGTAAGGGCGTAAGCTCCTGAATGTAAGGATCGCTAGAGCCTCCAACTTCTTTAGGGCCCATGTAGAGGTAGGCCAATTGGCCAGCAGTATCCACACACAAGGCGTAATAAAAGGTCGCTGGCTTGAGTAACGTGAGATAACTGTTAGCTGTATCGAAAGTAAATTCTGAAAGTTCACCTGCATCGGTTACTACTGCGGCTACTTCGTATCCCTCCGCTAATGCACCACGTAAATCGTAAACAACGGGGTCCATAATGGAACGTTCTGCGCAGAGAGAAAACGGCGCAATAAAAAGGGCAACGAGTGCGAGGCGGGTCAAATGTTTCATGCTTCAATATAAAAAAAGCCCCGGAATGACTCCGGGGCTTAAAAATAAGTATCCAATGCTCAAATTGGATTAGAACATGTCCATATCCATTCCTCCACGGCTTCCGCGATCCATCTGACGACGACGGCGTTGCACTTCACCAAAGTTATAGGTAAGGCCCGCCTCAACTATGCGATTGCTCCAACGGTATTGACCCTCTTGGTAGAAATTGGGTCCCATAGATTCATAATTCCAGCCCATGGTATTGAAGAGATCTCTACAATTGATGGATAGGTTTAATCGGTCATTTAAGAAACCTTGCTTGAAACCACCACCCATGAAATAGAACGGTCGTCCTATGCCCTGCGCCATGACTCGTTTACTACGATAATTACCCATAATTTGAAGACTCGCGCCTTTCCAAAGTGGTGTACTCACCATGGTATTTAAACCAAACCCGTAACCGCTGTTTATCCAACCACGACCGTCAACATCACCACTGACTTGGCTGTAAAAGTAGTTTCCTCCTATGCTCGCGAATCCGCCCTTACTGCCTAGACGGCCACGAAAGCTAAAGTCCATTCCTACATCTTCGCCGCTGTTTAAGTTTTTAAACGTCGTCGTATTGATTCCGGTCGTATCGACCTGACTGAACCAAGTAATAAGATTACTCTTGTCACGGAAATAAACGTTCACATTAAACGTTTTTCCTTTCTTTAAAATATGGGTGTACCCGACTTCATAAGAACCCGTGAACTCAGGAAGGAGGTAAGGGTTTCCTTGACGTAGGTTAAACGGATCACTGTAATCTATAAACGGATTCAGTTGACGACCACCGGGACGCTGTACGCGTCTGCTGTAGCTGAAATTTAGTTCACGACCGCGTGCGATTTCGTACGTCATGAAAGCGCTTGGATATACCTGAAAGTAGTCATTGACAAAGGTCGAATCCTGTGTGATTTGCGTGGCTTCTATGTTCGCCTGTTCAGCTCGTAAGCCCAGCTGGAAGCCCCATGGACCTTTCTTAAAGGCATAGTTAGCGTAGGCGGCAAAGATATCTTCAGAGTATAGGAATTCATTTATGGAAAGTGGGTCTAGAGCGCTTATTCCTGTGTTGATATCAGTGTTTGTTCTATTAAATCCGTCTAAATCATCACGAACAATCATTTTTATGCCGGCCTCTAATTTTTTATCGTCGTTCCACTTCTTCACGTAATCTACTAGAGCATTAAATTCCCATTGATCTCCAAAACTTTCGGTGGCATAGCGCAGCGATGGCAGTTTTACATTATTTGTGCTGAGTGTGTCCTGATCAAAATTCATCGTATCGAGACGGTTTCCATCGGTATAGCTGAACCGCACGTTTAGTTCCTCACCTTTCTTAGGCTTATAATCATAGATGAGGTCCGCACTATTATTCCAGCGAATACCGTTTTGTGCATTCGATTGAACGATGGTGTAGATACTCGCTGGTGTAGTCCAATCCGTTACCTTATCCTCTGAACGCGGACGCAGACCCTGATTGACAGTACCTTGAAGGGTTAGGGTATGTTTATCATTCGGGGTCCAGTCGATTCCGGTTTTAATATTGTTGCCATTGCGCCCACCAAGACCATCTGTTTCCTGCTCAAAACTGTACGTTCCGTCACTAAGAAAGTTATCACGATCGGCCCAAGAACTGCGTGGAGTAAACCCTGAGCTGTGTCCAGCATTAAAGAAGAAATTAACCTGATCAACCTTATAGTTTAAGTTCAATCCACCACGCACACGATCCGCGCCTGAATACGATGCGTTGACAGAGCCATTTAAACCTTGCAAGGCAGATTTCTTCAACACGATGTTGATCATTCCCGCAGTTCCATCCGGATCGTATTTCGCGCTAGGATTGGTCATTACTTCAATCTTCTCGACACTATTCCCGGGCAAACTTTGGAGCAGTGCAGCAAGATCTTCACCCGTGAAACGCGAAGGACGTCCATCAATCATGATGCGCACAGCACTAGAACCACGAAGGGTAATATTTCCATCGATGTCTAATTCCACCGAAGGAATGTTTTCAAGAATGTCTGTTGCAGATCCTGTTTTACTTAAAATAAGCTTCGATGGATCATAAACTCTACGATCGATCTCATTGGTCATGAACTGACCATCAGCTTCAACTACCACTTCATCAAGTTCTACTCCGGAAGATTGAAGGCTTATTTCCCCCAAATTTTGCTCCACGCCTTCACGGCCAAACCGGACTTCTTGCGTCTTCGTTTTATAGCCGACATAAGCAAATTCAACGGTGTTTGGACCCAGGGTAATACCCTCGATTTTAAATAGACCTCGCTCGTTTGTCATCCCTCCAGTTACAAGCGTTTCGCTCATTTTGTGGGTGATTTTCACAGCTGCAAACGCAAGCGGTTGCTTCGTTTCGGCATCAACTAATTTACCAGTTAAAACCCCAATTTTCGGGAGCTTAGAAGGGTCAAAATTCCCTCCTCTTTGACCGCCCGGTTGTTGGGCATGTAGTGTTCCGGTCAAGAACACCGCGAGGATGAGTTGTAGGGTTGTGTTTAGGTTCTTCATGTCTAATAGACGCGTTACGGTGTGAAAAGGTTTAAAGTGACGTTATTTTCTCACTCAAAAACGCGAATATAAGACACTTCTATCGCCTAAAATATTGGAAATGTGTTAACGCCCTAAACGGCCCGGTAACCCAAGCTGTTTTTAACGTGAATGCGACTCAAGAGTAATTGGATCAACCAAAAATTCAATGCTGCGAATACCTCGAAGAATACCACATGGAGGTAGGCAAAGTTTTCACTGGTAATGATGAGCGGGTTATCTGCAATCGGAGGTTCCATGAGGTACATGTAATTTCCACCGGTCAGTAGATTTACACCTAGGGCAATAAGCGCCATGAGTTGTATACGACCGAAACTTCGGAGCCAAGCACCTTTTTTAAGACGCTGGTGCTGCACGACAATAATATAGAACCCTACCCCTATGATTGAAGCGTGATTGACATAGTAATCAAAGGCGTACACAAAATTAATTCCATGAGTAAATTCCGGAGTGAGCAAACTTTGCAATCCACCTGCAATTCCAGTGAAGGTGACCAGTTCTCCCATCCAGCGTTTACCGGTAAAAAAATAACCAATAAGCAGGAGTCGCGAAAAGCCGCACATGTGAAAGAGCAAGGAACTGCCCCAACTGAATTCTCCTCTAGCAATGGTAAGTCCCGTCATTGCGAGATACGCACCTACTAATACAAGCGCCCAACCGCGTTCAAATTTTCTACGGGCAACTAAACCTAATTTACTACCGATCCAAAGCGGAAAAAGTAGTACAAACAATGCCGCAGCCCAGCCAAACCAGTACAATAAATCTCCTGGATAAAGTGCTACATGTAAATCCATCCCTTAAAGCAGTTCGTTCGTATGATTAATGAGTTTTAAGTTAGCGGGTTTTCGAATATAAAAAAAGGCGGCCATTTGGCCGCCTTTCTATCTCAAATTTAATCATTTGTACCGATTAGTTGTTACCTAAAATTAATGGTAATCCATCGCTTCCGCCTACAACAATCACTTTACTGTTAGGACTCTCTGCTAATTTTAGAGTAGCATCAATCCCTTTGTCGCGCAGAATTTTGTCCGTAAGTGACTGGCTCAACAAACGGTTCGCTACTGCTTTACCCTCTGCCTCAATACGCTGACGTTCTGCTTCTTTTTGAGCACGGGTCAGACGGAATTCATATTCTAAAGAAACCTGCTCTTGCTCCAGCTTACGCTCGATCGCTTGCTTCAATTTATCCGGTAAACCTACGTCACGAATCAAAACAGCATCAAGCTCGATATACTTGCCCTTGATGCGTTCTGCAGCAAGCACAAAAATCTCAGTCTGAATGCTGTCACGTTTCGAGCTGTACAGCTCTTCCGGTAAATATTTACCAATGATTTCACGCGTTGCAGAACGAATTTCCGGAATGATAATGCGCTCGTGGTAATTCTCGCCTACTTCGTTGTGCAAATAGCCGATTTTGTCCTGGAACGGACGGTAACGGTAGGAAAGTTCCGCACGAATGGTCAAACCGTTCGCACTAAGTACCTCCATTACAGAGCGGTCTTCTTGTATACGTGTGCTGTAAATAAACATACGGTTCCACGGTGCGATGATTTTCAAACCTTGGTCGTATACACGATCTACTTTAAGACCGGCTACCAGATCGTACTGAACGCCCGCCTCACCAGATTCAATTTTGACAAACAATCGTGAAGAAAACACGAGAATAAATAGGAAGGCTGCAAAGGCAGGAATCAACCATTTGGGAAAAGATGTATTCATAAGTTTCTATTAGTATTAGTTACAATGGTAAAATAGCAAATATCCTACCAACCGCGGATACGTGTCATAGTGTCGGTTCGTTTTACGGTTTTTGTCCGTTTTTGCTGATTTTTCATTGATTTTGCGTCATTTTTCGCTGTTTTTGCGCAAAAAAGAGCCGTTTTTATGAAAATTTGGCTTTTACGCAAACAGCTCTTTAAGTACGTCTAAACTTTTAAAGGTGCCGAATCCATCGAGGTGGATGTTCATGTAACTGCTCAATCCCTCCATTAAATCTGATCGACCCTGCTTCGATATACCCAGCGGCCCATCAAAATTCCACTCCAAAGCAATCCGCAGGTTTTCGCTCGCTTCTGGCTGAAGATAGGCATGCAACAGAGGCGGTTCCGGGACGAAGTTGCCGTTGTGTAGGTCGAAATAATTGGTCCCGTTCGACGCGTTGAGGTTGGGAGCGAACCCCAGGTAGGTGGTTAATCGGGCCCAGATGGACAGATGAAAAGCCGGCGGAATGGGATCGATAGTATCCAGCGCAAGGCAAGCGGAGCGTACAAAGTCAAACTTTTCTGTATTCGACTCCCCCGTTTGTAGCACTTTTTGAAAGAGCTCCGAAAGAAACAGCGCCAGCGCATTACGCACCGGATCGTACGGAATGCTCGTGTAGGTCAGGTCCATCTTCGCCTCTTTTATACGGTCTAGTTTACCTTCCCCCTTGTTCGTGTGGACCAATTCTACTAACGACAGTGGCAACAACATCGAACTGCGAACCACACCGCGCTTGCTCCCCACGCTATTCACGAGAAAGCTCAGTAGCCCAAATTCCTCCGTATACACACGCACTATTCTGCCGCTGTCGCCGTACTTAAGCGCGCTTAAAACAATGCCTTTACTGTGGTGGTATTGGGCCATGTGGTAAATGTACGTTTCTCACAAAAAAACCCGGCGCCCTCCGGCGCCGGGTTTATAAGATAGATTGCTATAGTTTTTTCTTATTCACCCGATTCGCCAGCCGGTAGCTCTTTGATCTTTAAATTTCGGTACCACACATCTTCGCCATGGTCTTGAAGGGCGATGCCTCCTTTAGTGTAGGCGCCATAACCAGGGAATTGGTGGAATTTAGACGCCGCTACATCGGAACGCCATTGGTCGTCGAAGAGATCACGGTCTACTGTTACAACGCCATTGAGGATTTGTGTGAGGTGGCCATCTTGAACGATGATTTCAAACTGATTCCACTCGCCCGCAAGCCTGGCAGCATCTTCACGAGCTGCATTAATATCATACAAATCTCCTGCACGGTGTTTGTGGATCGCGGCATCGGGGTGGCCTTCCGTGGAATCAGTCCCGTTGTCTAGCACCTGCATCTCTAATCCCGTCATCCAGCAGTGCGAATACTGTTCCTTGTCCTCGTGAACCAGGTAAATGATCCCTGAATTTCCACGCTCGGCAATTTTCCATTCGCCTTTGAAGTTGAAGTTTTCGAACTCGCGGATCGCGCCGTCGAAATCTTGGTAGACGATATCGCCGCCGCCACTGGTTTGCCAATCTTCTTTATTACTCGCGTCCAAATGGAGTGCATCGTCTTCTATGACCCATGCTTTACCTATCACCGTATCTCCATACTTACGGAAGTTACCGGTACACTGGCCGTCGAACAGGAGCTCCCAGCCGTCTATAATTTCTGCTTCAGTAATGGTATTGTGCGCTTTAACCACTTCTTCTTGTGGCGACGCTTCTTCTGTAGTCGTCTTTTGAGGTGCCGTGCATGCTGCGGCAAAAAGTGCTGCGGCCACTAGGATTAGATGTTTCATTCGTACTTAAAATTGAGGCGAGTTAATCTAGTCCTAAAGCCTTTCGGTTAGCGGCTTTATCTACGCCCGTTGCGGCGAAGTCGTCGAAGGCGCGCGAGGCCACGGGGACGATCCAGTCTGCGATGCGTTCTGCGCCCTCGCGCGCACCGGCAGCCGAATCTTTCAAACAGCATTCCCATTCCAGCACCGCCCAACCTTCGTAGTCGTACTGAGCGAGCTTCGCAAAGATGGATGGAAAGTCTATTTCACCGTCCCCTACGGAACGGAATCTGCCAGCACGTTCTACCCAAGGGAGGTAGCCGCCATAAGCGCCCGTTCGTGCGTCAGGAGTAAACTCTGCATCCTTCACATGGAAGGCTTTGATACGCTCGTGGTATAGATCGATGTAGCCTAGATAATCCATACCCTGTAAGACCAAATGAGAAGGATCGTACAGCATGTTTGCACGCTGGTGGCCATCTACAACATCTAGAAATCGTTCAAAAGTTGCGCCGTCGTGCAGGTCTTCACCCGGGTGAATTTCATAGGCCAGATCTACGTCACAGCTGTCGAAATGATTAAGAATTGGCAACCATCTACGGCCCAATTCCTCAAACGCCTCTTCCACCAATCCGGCCGGTCGTTGCGGCCAAGGATAGAAATACGGCCAAGCGAGGGCGCCTGAAAACGTCGGGTGGGCTGTAAGGCCTAGGCGCTGTGAGGCATCTGCGGCAAGGTGCAATTGGTCCACCGCCCAAGTCGTGCGCGCTTGGGAATTTCCGTGAACCTCAGCCGGCGCAAATGCATCAAACTGGGCGTCGTACGCCGGGTGCACGGCCACCAACTGCCCTTGTAAATGTGTGCTTAGTTCTGTGATGGCAATGCCGTGTTCCGCAGCAATGCCTTTTAATTCATCTGCTGCATCCTGGCTGCTCGCAACCTTCTTTAGGTCCATGAATCGGGCATCCCAAGTAGGAATTTGTATCCCATTGTACCCCAGATCTGCGGCCCATTTGCATATGGATGCCCATGAATTAAACGGAGCGAGATCGTCAGCGAATTGGGCTATAAAAATACCCGGTCCTTTCAGCGTTTTCATAGTGCTGTGTATTTTTCGTTTCCAGCGTTGTTCGCCACAATAACTTCTATAAATTTCATGCTGCGCACCCCATCTTCAATGCCCGGGTAGTCCAACTGTGGATCTTGTTTTTCTCCTGCTGCTTGCGCCCGAACATGCGCTGCAAAGTTTTTATACAGGTTCGCAAACGCCTCGAGGTAACCTTCAGGATGGCCCGGAGGTACACGATGATTTGCTAGTGACCATTCTGAGGTGCCAGGACCGCCCGTCCTTAGAATGGTAACGGGGGCTTCGAGCGGCATCAATGTCAAACTGTTGTTATCTGTATGTTCCCAGCAAAGACCGCCCTTGTCACCAAAGACACGAATCTTCACATTGTTCTCCTCACCTGCTGCGATCTGCGTCGCCATTAATACGCCTGTTGCGCCTGAAGCAGTGCGGAAAAGTACCGCGCCATCGTCGTCTAACGCCCGGCCGTCAACCACTGTATTGAGTTGGGCACAGACTTCCACAATCTCCTCACCAGCAACGTATTCTGCTAGGTTAAAAGCGTGCGTTCCTATGTCGCCCATAGCGCCTACTTTACCTGACTTTGCAGGATCTGTACGCCATGCTGCTTGGGTATGATTTTCGCCCTCTAAAAAGGTCGATAACCAGCCCTGCGGATATTCTACATAAATCTTTCTGACCGTTCCTAATGCCCCAGAGGCAATCTGATGTTTGGCCTCCTTTATCATGGGATACCCCGTGTAGGTGTGGGTCAAACAAAACAGTCCTGCAGCACTTTTCGCCGCCGCTTCCATCGCTAATGCCTCTTCCATAGAGGTACACAAAGGCTTGTCTAAAATCACATGAAAACCGCCTTCAAGCGCCGCGATGGTGGGCGCTGCGTGCACATGGTTGGGCGTGGTAATCATGATGACTTGAACCCGCTGGTCTGCAGGAAGTGCTTTTTCACCTTCCAGCATTGCAGCCCAGCTGGGATAGGCACGCTTTTGCGCAATACCTAGTTCACGCGCGGTCTCTAAACACTTCTCTGGATTAGAAGAAAAAGCGCCTGCGACCAATTCGTAATCGCCATCCATTCGAGCGGCAATGCGATGCACTGCGCCTATAAAACTTCCCGGTCCTCCGCCGATCATGGCAGCACGTAATTTTTGACTCATGGTATTCCAGTGTTGTAATTGATTCCCAAAGTAGTGGAAAATGTCGAATTGGCCTTTGGTGGGGGGCTAAGAATTCGTCCAATAGCGTTGTATTATCAGCTTCCGTTTCTTCCATATCTCAGGATAAAATGTATTTTAGACACTTCCTGAACACAAAATGAAAAATATATGAGCGCAACCGCCACAAATCGCAGCGCATTTTTCATCGCCAGTTGTGCGAGTTTATTAGTCACGAGCTTAAGTTTCGGCATACGGGCTGGGATTTTAAATGATCTGGGTGTGGAATTCGAATTAAGCGGAGCACAGTTGGGTCAGATTGCTGCAACTGCGTTTTGGGGATTCCCGGTGAGCATGATCATTGGTGGCGCATTAGTGGATAAAGTAGGAATGAAGAATTTAATGCGATTGGCCTATTTAGGACATTTCGCAGGGATTATACTGACCATATTCGCGGGCGGATTCTGGTCGCTGTGGATCAGCACCCTTTTTATAGGGTTGGCAAACGGGATGGTAGAAGCGGTTTGTAACCCATTAGTCGCGTCCATTTATCCTGAAGAAAAGACCACGAAACTCAACCAATTCCATCTTTGGTTCCCCGGTGGAATCGTCATTGGGTCCTTAGTCGCCTTTAGTTTCGGGAAATTGGGACTGAGCTGGCAAATGATGATGGCCGTGATGTTGATCCCTACGGTTTGGTATGCGATTCAAATGGAACGCATGGAGTTTCCTGTGACGGAACGTGTGAAAAACGCAGTGTCCGATTCTGATATGTACAAGGAACTGCTCAACCCACTATTCATCATCATTACCGTTGCGATGCTGGGAACGGCGACTTCAGAGCTTTTCATTAATCAATACGTGGATGTCTTGCTAAAAAGCATCAGCGATAATGCAATTTTGATTTTATTGATCACCTCAGGGGTCATGACTTTTGGACGAGGTGTTGCTGCGCCCGTGGTAAAGCGATTCTCGACAAGCGGAATGCTTTTATTTAGTGCCGTATTTACCACCATAGGATTGTATTTGATGGGTACGCAAAGCGGATCGATGTTGTTTGTAAGCGCTGTGATTTTCGGTATAGGTGTCACGTATTTCTGGCCGACGATGATCGGTTTCGTAGCGATTTATTTGCCAAAGACGGGCGCTGTTGGAATGGCAGTGCTGGGAGCGGCGGGCATGTTTGCCGTGAGCATCTACATGCGTTTTATGGGTGGGTTCTACGATGAGCTCACTATGAATTTAACGCAAGTTGAGGCGGGTCGTAAGGTGATTATGACGACCCTGTATATTCCTGTGGTATTGATTGTGATTTTCGCTGGCATTCATTTCTATATTCGAAAAAAACACGCCTAGAATGGATCGGCGTGCGCACATAAAAAAATTGATGGCCTTGGGGGCAGCTTCGGCGTTACCTGCAGCACTCTGGGCAGGAACGGAGCGGTCAGAAGAAGCGGCCGTGAAGAGTGAGCGCGCCTTCGGATACAAACGAAGCGTGAGTCACTGGACGGTCGATGATCTAGACTGGGATGATTTATGCGGATGGCTGGTACAGGAAGGTGTTGAGGCTGTGGATTTGGTAGGACCTGAAAATTGGCACCACCTAAAAAAGCATGGACTGGACAGTTCGATGTGTAACGGCGCAGAACTGAACTTAGTCGACGGTTTTATCCACGAGGAATTTGAAGGGGTACTGCACGAGCGGTACCGAGCGATGATCCCCAGGGTCGCCAAGGCTGGCCATGAAAATCTCATCTGTTTCAGTGGGAACCGTCGTGGATTGAGCGAAGAGGAAGGGCTAGAACAAGCGGTGAAGGCCTTGCGGCCGATGGTGAAATTAGCTGAAGAGTACGGAGTGGTGTTGCAGATGGAATTGTTTAACAGCATCGTCGATCATCCGGATTATATGGCAGATAGCAGTCGTTGGGGTATAGAATTGGCCCGCGCACTGAACAGTCCTAGTTTTAAATTGCTCTACGACATTTACCACATGCAAATCATGGAGGGTAATTTGGTGGCGAACATTAAGGAGAACCACCAGTGGTACGGCCATTATCACGTGGCCGGCGTTCCAGGACGAAATGAGCCGTGGGAGGCGCAAGAAATAAATTATCCTGCGGTAATGACCGCAATAGAAAGCACAGGATTCAACGGTTACGTGGCCTTAGAATACCTGTTCACGACAAACAAGAAAGAGAGTATGGCGCGAAGCTTTACTGAATTTATACGCTAATTAAGACTGCAAGAAAAAGGTATGGCAGAGGATAAAATGCATTACGACGCGATCGTCGTGGGATCCGGAATTTCTGGTGGATGGGCTGCAAAAGAGCTTACCGAAAAAGGGCTGAAGGTCCTGATGTTGGAACGCGGTAAAAATGTGGAGCACATCAAAGACTATACAAACACGAATAAAGATCCCTGGGAATTTGCCCACCGCGGAAGAGCGACTACGGCTCAAGAAGATCGCAACCCTGTGCTTAAACGGGATTATGCACTGAACGAATTAAACCCAGATTGGTGGGTGGACGATCAGGATTGTCCGTACACGGAGAAAAAACGATTCGATTGGTACCGTGGTTATCATGTAGGGGGGCGCTCGCTGATGTGGGGACGCCAGAGCTACAGGTGGAACCGCGAGGATTTTTTAGCCAATGAAAAAGAAGGCATTGCGACGCCTTGGCCGATCGGGTACGACGACATGGCGCCGTGGTACACACATGTAGAGAAATTTGCAGGTTTGAGTGGATCGCACGAGGATATGGATGTGCTGCCCGACAGTGTGTATTTACATGCGATGGATCTGAACTGTGTAGAGCAGACGGCTGCAGATCGCATTCGCAAAGCCTTTGATGAAAAGCGCCGATTAATCATTGGCCGTACCTCAAACATCGCCGTGCCGCATCATGGACGAACGGGGTGTCAATACCGAAATAAATGTTGGTTGGGTTGTCCGTACGGCGGCTACTTCAGTACGCAAGCCTCTACCCTTCCGGCTGCTATGGCGACTGGGAATTTAACGTTGCGCCCGCACAGCATTGTGAAGGAATTGATCTACGATAAAGACGGTAAGAAAGCGAAGGGCGTTATGGTATTGGATGCCGAGACGAACATGACCTATGAATACACTGCGCCTATTGTGTTTTTGAACGCCTCTGCATTAAATTCCACTTGGATCTTGATGAACAGTGCGACGGACGTTTGGGAAGGCGGTTTGGGCTCTAGTTCGGGTGAATTGGGCCACAATTTGATGGATCACCACTTCAGAGTTGGAGCGTTTGGGACCTGGGAAGGCGATCAGGACAAATACTACTTTGGTGGGCGCCCCACTGGATTTTACATTCCGCGTTTTAGGAATTGGGGGGATGACAAACGTGACTATTTGCGTGGATTTGGTTACCAGGGTGCTGCTTCGCGCGGCGATTGGAGACGCGGTGTGCGCGAACTAGGAATTGGGGCCGATTTTAAAGAAAATATCAGCAAACCCGGTCCGTGGACCATGGGAATGACGGGCTTCGGTGAGGTATTGCCGCATCATGAGAATAAAATAGAATTGGACCCGGATAAGAAGGATAAATGGGGGCTTCCCGTGCTTTCTTTCGATGCTGAACTTCGCGAAAATGAGGCGAAAATGCGTCTGGACATGAAGCAAGATGCGGTCGATATGCTTGAAGCGTCAGGCTTCACTAATGTCAACGGCTGGGAATCCGATTATGCCCTGGGCATGGGTATTCACGAAATGGGAACGGCCCGTATGGGTACCGCTCCGGAAAATTCAGTACTCAACAAATGGAACCAAGTTTGGGATGCGCCTAATGTCTTTATCACAGACGGTGCGGCCATGACCTCTGCTTCCTGTGTAAATCCTTCACTAACCTACATGGCGATGACGGCTCGTGCAGCAGACTACGCGGTGAAAGAATTGAAAAAAGGAACCCTTTAATACGATTATGATGGAAGATAAAAACTTAACCCGGAGACAGATGGTGCAGCGCATGGCGCTGGCTATTGGTGGAACGTTGGTCGCTCCTACAGTGTTGTTAGAGAGCTGTTCTTTTGACCCAGATACCTCTACCGCGGGCCTCGAACGGCTTGCCATTCTGGACGCTATAGCGGAAACCATCATACCTAGAACTACCACCGCCGGTGCCCGCGACGCGCGCATTGGTGCCTTTATTGATGTGATGATTCGCGATTGCTATTACCCGGATATGCAAGAGAAATTGAATGCCGGTATGCAGGAGATTGCCGTGGAAGGCAAGCGCTCCTTAGGCGTTGCCTTTGAGGAAGCGACCCAGATGGATCGTGAAGCCTTTTTAGGTGTATATGATGCCGCGGCCGCCTCCGACGGTTCGCATTTCTTCCGCACCTTGAAAGAGCTCACCATGCTCGGCTACTTCACCTCCGAAGAGGCGGCCGCAGACGGCGTTTTAAATTACGAGCCGGTGCCTACCCGGTACGACAGTTGTTTGCCCGTGGATGAGAACACGAAAGTCTTCTATTCCAATATTTAACTTCGAACTGAAAAGTAAAATGTAAGGCAGAACGCCCGGTCCGAAATGGGCTGGGCGTTTTGCATTTAAAATATTCCAATTGCGTTTGAACTAAATGGATATGAGCGCGTTAGACAATAATACAAACGGAAGTGAAGACGATGAGACACAAGCAAAATTGGTTTTGGTCGCTACCCTTGATGGGATTCCTAGTAGTCTTTTTCACACAATGTGAATCGACTACGGAAGAAGTTAAGCGAACAGAACAATCGAGCCACTCACCTGTAGAGTGCTTTGATTACAAATATCCCATCACGGTTGTCATTGAAAACGACACCATTGAGGTAGTACGCTTTGACCAATACGCAGATTTACATCTGCGCTGTGAAGCATTGTTTACAGATTTTACAAGGGGCTCCGACCCTAAAGGTAGGGACAGTTTGAACCGTACCCCAACAGGAAAAGGGCATAGCACAGTGACAGGCGCCGGCTACGGCGATTGTCCACAAGACAATGATCCATGGTGCGGTGAGATGCTATTTCCTGTAACCTTGTTGAATGTCCCGGACCACACGGGCGAAATTGTGGTTTTAAACGATAGTATCCTGCAGTATTATCGTTGGTTTGTGTGTCAGTAAAATGACATCGTGTTAGTTGAGAGAAGCCCGGCCTAAAAGCCGGGTTTTTCGTTTTAAGCCCCTTGTGGCTTCAACCTGTGTAGCATCATAAGTGCAGGCCGCACTCGGTTTTGGGACTATTGTTCCATCGACCTTCACGACCTTCTCCGGGTTGTGTACAATGTTTACAACCAATGCTGAAATAACCCTTCGATTGCAACGGGTGAAAAGGAAGTAAGTGATCTTTTATGTAGGCCTCGCGCTGCTCTCGCGTAACATCAAGAAGCGGATAAAATTTAATTACGCCCCCTCTGTCTTCAAATATGTCTAATGTATTTCGACGGTCGCTTTGCCAATGCATGAGACCGCTGACCCAAACTTCGTGTTCATCCTTCAATTTCTCTAAAGGCTCAACTTTGTTAATGGTGCAACAGTAATCGGGGTCCTTTGTCCAGGTTTCGTCCGTCGTTGTGAATTCATGTTTCCAATCCTCAGCACGGACCTCACGGGTTTTGAGTCCATAGACCTTAGTGAGGTACTCTTTGTAGAGCAGCGTCTCCTCGAAATGGTATCCTGTATCAATGAACAAGGTTTCTTGCTCGGGTTTGTACACGGAAAAAAGGTGTAATAAATACGCTGAGGTAGCCGCGAATGAACTGGTCAGCATAACCTGGTTCGTACTGTAATTTCTGTATAATGCGGTGATGCGTTGTTCCGGTTGCAGCGGACGAAACGCTTCGTTTAGGGCTTTGATGTGCTCAGCACGCTCTTGCTCATTCATTCGAGGGAAGTTTCTAAAAACGTGACAAATGTCACGATTTCTATTACTTGCGCAAGTTTATTCGCAAATTTCTGAGAATTAAAGGGGTTTAACATTTGTCAAAACGCTTGCGCATTGGTTAATAAGTTCACTCAACGAGTCTCATTAGAAACACTTGAGGTAGTAACTTTAAAGAGAACAAAAGATCCAGTGAACCTTTCGCTAACTCTTTGATGTACAACTTATTCCTATGAGAAGACGCTATTTCTCTCTCTTTATACCTGCTTTGCTCTTGTGGTCCGGGCACGTGTTTTCACAATCCATCCCTACCGGCGGACAGTCGCTTGATTTCGGATCACCGCTGACCGCCAATCCTACCACTACTACTGGCGGTACCTGTGTATACGACGATGTAGTTACCGTTAACGGGGTTTCGTACGATGCCATTGTAACCATTGATGCGATGACCAATGCGCTCCTTTCTGACTTTGACGCTACCGCTACTTCCAACGGCAATACCGCAGCGAATTTCAGTCCCGCTATCTTATGGACCGGACCCGGCGAAATCTCTTACCGCGTTGTATTCATCGAAGACGGAACCGCTGCAAGTCCGGTAGCTGTTACCTTAGGTGAAATCTATTTAACCGCATGGGATATGGATGCCATAGGTGTCACTGGAAAGTATTTAGAAAGCAGCGCATTCAGCGGGTATACCCTAGGGAACAGCAGCCTTTTAACACATACCCCAACAGGAACAAATTCCAGTCGTTTCAGCAATACAACACCCAATTCTAATACTATAGGAAATTCTGGAACGAGCAGGATTACGCTAGAATATAGTAATTCGAGCACTTTAAGTTTTGCTATAGGCTCCAGTGGATCTGGTAGTACAACGCAGATGATTACTTTCGGGAATCCATCGAATTGGTTCCCCACAACTCCAACACGAACGGCTATCCCTACGTTGACCACTTTTGGAACAACAAACGCATTTTTCACCTGTAGTGGAATTCCTAGCGCAAGTCAATCGCTATTTATTGAGGCAAGAAATTTAACCGCCGCTTTAGTGGTTACAGCGCCTACTGGATATGAAGTGAGCACCAGTGCAAACGGAACCTACGCAGGCAGCTTGTCTTTAACTCCCGACAGCACAGGAATTTTAGATACATCCGTATTCATTTCGATGAATGGAACACCCCCTTCGACGAATCCCGCACAAATCACTTTTAGTTCGACGGGAGCTGCTTCTGTTACAGCTTCTTTAAGCGGATCTACAGGAGGAACCCTCACGGCAAGTAGCTTTACTAAAACCGATCCGACTGCCTGTGCAACTGAAAACGGCACCATCTCCTTTGCCATTACAAACGTTCCTGACGGCTCTTACACTGTCACTTATAAAGGTGGTTCGACTACCGCTACAGTAACTTCAGGTGCGGCCTCGATCATTAACCTTGCTGAAGGCCATTATTTAGATATTCAACTTATTGATGCCAATGGCTGTACTTCCGCAACAGGCAATAATATAACCCTGAGTGAACCTATCGACTTCACGGTAACGTATGCCCCAGTGAGTGTGGATATTTGTGATAATGCTACTGCCACCTTCGGTTTTGCCGTTAGCGGTGTAACGCCTACTTATGTTTGGCAACAATTTGATGGAAATTCGTGGACTACCATCCCTGGAGCTACATCAAACACCTTTACTTCAGACCCTTTACAGGATACGACGGCTTATCAAATCGTAGCCACCTCCGCGGCTGGATGTCGCTATACCTCTCCTGAGGCCAATGCCTATGTACATCCTGTGCCAGAAGCTACGCTAAGTGCAACTGCTGCGAGTTGTCCAGGTACTGCGGATGGAAGTGTGGACCTCACCATGGTTACAACGGCTATTCCCATGACCTATTTATGGAGTACGGGTGCAACGACAAAAGATTTGACGAACGTTTCGAGCGGCACATATACCGTAAACCTTTTAGATCCCATAGGTTGCCAGGGCAGCGAAAGTATTACCGTCAGCGATAGCGACGGTGTTGCTCCAATGGTATTTGCTAAAAATATTACCGTTCAGCTTGATTCTTTAGGTCAAGCGAACATAACTGCGGCAGATGTAGACAGTGCTAGTAGCGATAACTGTAGCTTCACGCTCACACTCGACAGTGCCTCATGGAATTGTTCAGAATTAGGACCGCACACCGTTATGCTGGTTGGTGCGGACAGTCTATTTACGGATACAGCTTATGCCATTGTAACGGTCATTGATACCGTTGGGCCTACTATTGAATGCTCCACAGACACAACAGTATTTGCGGCGATGGATACCAGTGGTGCTGTGTTCAGCTGGACGGCTCCCATTTTATTTGATGCGTGTGGAATAGACAGTACATACAGCACGGCAATGAGCGGAGAATGGTTTACTATAGGATCTCACGAAGTATGGACGTTTGCTGAAGATGCAAATGGGAATTGGGACAGTTGCGCATTCTTAATTACCGTGCAAGACACCTTTGCGCCTTCATTCGTTAGCTGCCCTGCAGATACAATCTTATTCTCAGATGCGTTGAATTGTGGAGCTAATCTAGATTGGACCGCACCCATAGCTTTAGACAATAGCGACAGTGTGAGCTACAATCATAGCGACACCAGCGGCACTTTTTTCTTCGTGGGGGTAGATACGGTATTCCACTATGCCACCGACCCGAGCGGGAATACAGATACTTGCTTCTTTATAGTAACGGTTCAGGATACCATTGCACCCGCCTGGACAGGCACCTTAGATACGCTAACGGTTCAAGCCGGAACGGATACGTGTGGCATCTTTACAGATAGCCTCACCTTAACACCGCCTACCATCGTTGAGGCGTGTGGGATAGATACGCTATACCACAACGCTGATTCTTACTATGCACAAGGACAGTATGATATTTATTGGTATGTGACTGACGTTCACGACAATATGGATTCTATTCTTCAGCGACTGGTTGTAGAAGAGATTGTTAAGCCGCAGCTGTGGTGTCCGGATTCGACGACCGTTTATGCAAAAGCAGATTCGACTTGGACTCAAGTCTACTGGACCGGAGACAGCGTTTGGGACAATTGCGGGATGGACACCTCCTACTTCAATTTAGACACAGGCTCCTACCTCCAGATAGGTGCTTATAAGGTTGACTTCTATGGGATTGATCTTAGCGGCAACAGCGATACCTGTAGCTTCTTCTTGACGGTAGCGGATACCACTACGCCTGTGATCACCTGGGGCATGAACGATACGACACTCATTGCATTGGCAGACAGCTGTACGGCAACATTGAATTGGCCTACGCCAAGCATCGAAGAAAATAGTACCAATTATACCACGACGTACTACAACACCAACAGTACCTCAGCCACCTTTAATTTTGGGTCGCATGTTCTAGCGTATGTCGTTACAGACGCAGCCGGAAATAAAGACAGTGTTGGTATCACAGTGACGGTTATTGACAGTTTAGGACCTTTATTCCTTGTGCAGCCAGCTGCACTGACTCTAGATGCTCTAGGCTTCGATACGCTCCAGATCAGTGACGTCGATACAGGTACCTACGATTGTAATGGTATCGATTCCCTATGGCTCAGTCAAACGGTGTTCACTTGTGCCAACATCGGAACACCTGCGGTATGGTTCTATGCACAGGATACCCTAGGTAATCTCGACAGCATCGCATTAAACGTTACGGTAAATACCGGTCCTAATGGAGTGGTTCAAGCCAACACAAGTACTACTGATGTGCTGTGTAATGGTGATGCAACAGGTACGGCTACGTTATTCCCAACCGGCGGTTCTGGTGCCTACAGCTACACCTGGACGTCACTGGATACTACCGCTTCTATTACCGGACTCATGGTCGGAACCTATTTCTATGATGTAAGTGATACCAATGGTTGTGTTGCATCCGGAAGCGTCATAATCAGCGAACCCACTGCCCTTTCTTCCTCGATCACTGTGTCCAGTTACAACGGTTTTGGCGTAAGTGCCGAAGGTGCGAGTGACGGTACCGTAGACTTAACCGTCGCCGGTGGTGTTAGTCCGTTCACATTCGACTGGAACAATGGCTATGCTGCAACCGAAGACCTCAACGGACTTTCAGAAGGCACTTATTTTGTAACGGCAACCGATAGTAACGGTTGTACAGTTTTAGACACTGCCGTACTGACAGAACCGGACTACTTCAATGCTGCGGCAACGAACCTAAGCAATAACATTTGTCCCGATGAAACCAACGGTAGCGTGTTTGTGACCCTCAGTGGAGGTGTTACACCTATCACGCTTTCGTGGAGCAATGGCGCCGCTTCAGATACGCTTTCCGGACTTGTGTCTGGATGGTATACCATAACGGCCGTCGATGCAAACGGTGTGTTGGCTACAGACAGCATCGAAGTGTTGTCTGAAGATTTAGACTGTGACGGTATCCTCAACATTGATGAAGGCGGCATTCCTGGAGGCGGGGGTGGACTCGCTGACAATGACGGTGATGGCATTCCTAATCAAGAGGATACCGATAGTGATGGCGACGGCATTAGCGATGCTTTAGAGTTCGATTCTAATGGCGACGGTATTGGATTTGACGACTGTGATGGCGACGGTATACCCAACTTCTTAGATCCGGATGAATGTGAACTTAAAGCGGCCACGGTACTTACCCCTGACGGCGATGGAAATAATGATTTCTGGGTCATTCCGGGGATCGCACAGTACCCTGGTTCAAACGTTCTCATATTTAACCGCCTTGGGATACAGGTATACGAGAGTGAAGATTACCAAAATGATTTTGACGGTCGTGCTAACACCGCCACTTACCTTAATAACGCACAAGAAATTCTTCCAACAGGAACCTATTACTACTATGTAAGAATGGGCGGAACATCAACTACCGAATACAATGGTTACCTCTACATTAACCGCTAAGGCCATGAAGATGAACACACATATGACTACATTCAAGAAACTGCTTTTGACCGAGAGTTTAGTGGTACTATTTACATTGGCCGCTTGGACACTTTTTGGCCAGCAGCACCCTTCACTAGATAATTATTTATTTACCCCTGTCGCTGTATCACCTGCGCACGCTGGAATGCAAGACCAACACGTGGTAAGTATAGTGGACGCGCAGTGGGTGGGCCTTAAAGGTGCGCCACGGACGGGGATGATCAGCATGGACTACCACAATCTGCGTGGACTGGGTCTTAATTTGACCTTGATCAATGATCAGATAGGCCCCGCCGTTACACAACATGCAGCAGTTAGTGGCGCATACCACCTTCAAGTCAGCGATAACGCAAAGCTGAGCACGGGATTGCGCGTTACTGTAGGGCGTACCGCTGTTGATTTGATCGACGAAACCTACTACGACCTGGTCGACCTTAATATTTACGACTTGCAGGGACCGCTTATGGCAAACGTTGATATAGGTTCTACATTCAATACGCCTACCTACTATGCGGGTATTAGTTTTAAAAATGTCAACCGTGCGGAGATTTATGACAACAACTATACGGCCCAAGTGCTCCAAGTTTTTGGCGGGCACCGACTACCCCTGCAAGGACAATGGTCGCTGCGTTCCAGCTTCCTTGCCAGTGCGGCGACTAACAGCCCGGCAGATGTAAATTTCCACGCGTTTGTTGAGCATCAGGAGAAATGGGGACTGGGAGCGCATTACAGCCCGGCAGATGAAATGGGGTTACTGCTCCGTCTTAATCCGAGCCGCGATTGGCATGTGTTCTACCAATACAACTACCCGCTTACAGACCTTGTCTATCTCACGAAACGCAGCCATGTGATAGGCTTGAGCTTCAACGTTGCGCCTAGAATTGATTCGTTCACCTCGCCA
>ERZ767114.447-NODE-447-length-22783-cov-3.868008_pt1 | contig 22783 bp, 16 predicted proteins | sample MGYA00374952_ERZ767114 | MGnify/ENA primary metagenome ERZ767114 (study PRJEB28939, sample SAMN06267156) | marine metagenome | isolation source: Columbia River Estuary | place: USA:Columbia River Estuary, USA | collected 2012-05-05 ...
CCATATAAGCATTATCTACATCTGGGTGTTCTTCCCTATCAACTTTGATAGATATAAAGTTCTGGTTCATAAAACTTGCAATTGGCGGGTTGCTAAATGTTTCTTTCTCCATAACATGACACCAATGACATGCCGAATAACCAATAGATAGCATTATAGGTTTATTTTCTTTTTCTGGATTTCAAACCAAACTTATCCAGTCTTTTACAGAAGATTTAACGAAAAGAACAGGACAAGAAGTGCTCATTGATAAAGTAAGCTTTAAATGGAATGGAAAACTAAAATTCTCAAACCTTCTTGTTTTAGATCATCACAATGATACTTTATTATTCGTTAAGGACATATCAACCTCTATTGAAGATTTTAGAAAGTTAAATAAAAATAATTATAATTTTGATAGGTTAGAAACTTCAACTGTTTTATTAAAGATCAAAAAATACCCTCAGGAATTATCTAATTCTCTAAATGTATTTTTAAATAAATTAAAGAAGCCTTCTGATGAAAAAAGAGCTACATTTTTTAAATCATCTGTGATTACTCTTTCAAAGTCACGTTTCCAATATGTTGATTTAAATAAAGTCAGAGGAAAAACCATAAATATCAAAGACATTGAACTTTCTGCTGAAAGCTTTAAATACCAACTAAATAGTTTTGATGTTGATTTAAAAATATTAAAGGGAGTTTTTGAGTCATCAAATTCAAAACCATTTAATTTTAAAGGAAATGTAAACTATTCTCCTGGAACTTTAAGTTTGCCTTCTTTTGAAATTGATAATGATAAAAATCAAGTTAAAGGTTCTATGTCTTTAAAGGGTAAAAACAATTCTTTTAAGGACTTTAATGATAATGTGAAAATTGCACTAAGTATTGACAATAGTACTTTAGATGCCAATACTCTTTTTCCAAATAAAATTAAAAATTTATATAAAAAACCTTATGAAATTTCATTGACTGCTTCAGGAAGTTTGAATAATTTATCATTAAAAAAGGTTTTACTGAAAAATGAAATATTGTTCTTTAGTGGTGACTTAAATTTTAATCATTTTTTTGAAGAACAGGAAGCCGATTGGTTCGCAATTATTAATGATTTAAGACTTTCATCAAAAGCTTTTGAAGATTTAGAAATATTATCTAACTCGAAAAAGCAAATATTAAAAAACCTTGGATTGCTTCAATTGAGTGGTGAAGTATCTTCTCAAGGAGATTCTTTAAATATGGCATTGGTTTCCTCAAATACTTGGGGAGATTTTTCTTTAAAGGGTATTTTAGGAAAGGGATTATTAAGCTCTAAAGCATTTAATCGTAAAGTAGATTTAGCCATTAAGATTAATAAACTTTTACTAGACTCAGTTACTGGGCAAAACACAAAACTCACACTAGCTTCTTCACTTTTTTTCACAGGAGACTTTCAGAAAAATGATTCAATTATAGCTTCATGGAAAGGAATTAAAACCAAATTAACATCTACAAAAGAAGTCTGGGATAATATTGAATTTGAGGGTCTGTATAGTAACAAGCAACTAAGAAATACGTTTACAATAAAATCTGAACCAGTTGTTTTAAAAAGTGACGTACGTTTTGATTATCAAAACAATATTCCTGAGTACACTATTTTGGCAAATGTTTCAAAGATTGATCTAAATAAATTTGGAATTAGATTAGGACAAGGAAAAAGAGTCTTTAAGGGTGTTGTATTATCAAATCTAAAAGGAAAAAATATAGATGATTTAGAAGGAAAACTTAGAATATCATCTGCCAGTGTTATGAACGAAATTGAGCAAGTAGATTTAAATCCTATTTCTATTGAAAAACGATTTCAGGATAATAAAACAATCATATCAATTTCTAATACAGACTGTATTTCTGGAAATGCAACTGGAGAATTTAATCTAAGTGAGCTTTCAAAATTATTTCAAAATGCTTTGCATCAGGTGTATCCTTTTTTAGAACCTAAAGTAACATCTAAAGGACAGCACTTATCGTTTGATTTAAAAATTCATCAAAAGTTATTAGATGCTTTATATCCTGATTTTTCAATTTCGAAAAATATAATTTTAAAAGGTAAAATCGCTACTGATAGTAAACCATCACAGCTTATTTTAGATGCTCCGTTAATGCGGTGGAAGGATATACAATTTCAAAATATTCATTTCCAGATTGACACTAATAATCCAATTTATAATACTTTTTTAAGTATTGAAGAGTTTTCTCATGAATATTATACCGGTAGTGATTTTAACATGATAAGTACAAAACTAAGTGACACCTTGTATTTTAGATCAGAATTTTTAAAAGATCGAAAGACAGAAATACCTTTTGAGATAAATTTTTATAATACTCAATCAGATAATGGAATTTCATTCTTTGGATTAAAAAAGTCTGAATTACTAATAGGAAATGATGTTTGGATAATTAATCCTTTGGATGATCCACTTCAGAAACTTAGTTATTCAACCAAAACAAAAGAAATTAAATTATCAGACTTCAATGCTGTTTCTGGTAACCAAACTATTCGTTTTTCTGGCAGTCATCGGAATAAAAACGACTTTATCTTATCATTAATAACTGAAGAAGTACTTTTGGAAAATTTGATTTCTTTTTCACCTTTCCTTAAATTAGCGGGCGCCACTTCGATAACTTCTCATTTAGAAAGATCACCTATACAAAATAAACTTTCTTTTTCAGGAGCAATTTCGGATTTGAAAATAAATAATCAATTTTTAGGTGATTTTAATCTAAACACATCTGGGAATACCCTTTTAAATACTTATACCATAAAATCAGAGGTTATAAACAATGCTAAGAAATCATTTATATTAAGCGGTGTTTGGGACGGGCTAGAGACACCAAATTTGAATCTTAACCTGGATTTTTTTGATTTAGATCTAGCTTTTTTATCTCCTTTCGGAAGAGATGCAATAAAAAAATTCTCTGGAAAAGTAAATGGGGGAGTAAGGCTTTGGGGCGCAATTGATAAATTAAAGCACAACGGTTCATTAAACTTTAAAAAAGGAAGTTTTCATATTCCATTTTTAAATTTAGATTATACCATTGAAGAAACTGATATAGATCTAAATAATCAATTCTTTGTGTTTAATAATGTTTTGATGAAGGATACTTCAGAAGAAACATCAGCTATTTTAAATGGCACATTTTCGCACAATAACTTTAAAAACTGGCAGACAAATTTGAGTATTTCTTCAGAAAGAATGTTGTTGTTAAATACCACCCAAACTCCCGAGGCATTGTTTTTTGGAAAAGGTTTCCTTGGAGGTCAAGTACGTCTAGATGGACCTACTAAAAATCTTAAAATAAGTTTAGAAGGTAATACACAATTAGGAACCTCTATTAAAATTCCTTGGGTAGAAAATTATGGCTTATCTGACACTTCATTTATCAGTTTTATTGATAAAAGCAAAAAAACAGTATTCTCTGATAAATCTGTAGAATTGATGATAAAGGAAATAAGAGGTGTAGAAATGAATTTTGATTTAGATGTAACGAATCAGGCGGAAGTAGAAATTGTTATTGATAAAGAAACAGGAAGTTATTTAAACGGAAGAGGTGCTGGAAACTTATTTATGGAAATCAATACTAATGGAAAATTTAATATGTGGGGTGATTTCATAACCTTCGATGGTATATATAACTTTAAGAATCTTGGACTTATTGATAAAAAATTTAATCTAAAATCTGGGGGATCGATTTTATGGGAGGGAAATCCATTAGAGGCGCAAATGAATTTAGAGGCAATTTATGATGTTCCTGGTGGAGCAAATCCGGCAATATTATTAGATAATCCAGGTTTTAACAAGAAAATACCTACGGAAGTATTAATTCGTCTAGAAGGAAATTTATTGAAGCCTGATAACCCAGTTTTTGAAATTAATTTTCCTAATACAAGTGGTATTGTAGCTTCTGAAATTAATTATCGCTTGGCAGACCCGCAAAGGAGTCAATTACAAGCCCTTTCATTATTATCTCAAGGTATTTTTATAAATGAAGTAAGTGTTTCTATGGAAGGAATTACGAACAATCTATATCAAAAAGCTTCAGATATTTTTAGTGATTTAATTGGTGAGGAAAATGATAAATTAAAAGTTGGAATTGACTATTTACAGGGTGATAAAAGTGTTTTATTAGATATTGCAACCGAAGATCGTTTGGGATTCACCCTTTCAACAAAAATAAGTGATAAAATTTTATTAAACGGAAAGATTGGTGTACCTGTTGGGGGGGTGGAACAAACATTAGTCGTTGGAAATGTTCAAATAGATTTCATTTTAAATGATGAAGGAACACTTCGAGCCAAAGTTTTCAATAAAGAAAATGAATTTAGATACATAGGGGATGAATTAGGATATACCCAGGGATTAGGAATTTCTTACAATGTTGATTTTGAAACATTTAAAGAACTGATTTATAAGATATCGTCTGAAAAAAAAACCAAAATCGATTCTATTATTTTAAAAAATAATACTAAAAAATCTAACCTAATTGAATTTGTAAAAAAAAATTAAATACTTAATAGATAGAATCAAATAAAATCAAATCTCCTCAGTTACACTCTAAAATTATTGATTAAATTTGCAACGAAATATAAATAATGAATACAAAAATTAAACGCATTGGAGTATTAACTTCCGGTGGAGATGCTCCAGGAATGAATGCAGCTGTTCGCTCAGTGGTTAGAGCTTCGTCCTACTTTTCCCTAGAATGTGTTGCAATATATAAGGGATATCAAGGCTTAATTGATGATGACACTAAGCTTATGAATGCCCGAAGTGTAAATAACATCATAAACAAAGGAGGAACTATTTTAAAGTCAGCAAGATGTTTAGAATTTAGAACTCCTGAGGGGCGAAAAAAAGCCTATGAAACTTTAAAAAGACATAAAATTGATGCTCTAATTGTTATTGGTGGAGATGGATCATTTACTGGAGCAATGATTTTTCATTCTGAATTTAATTTTCCTGTCATTGGTATACCAGGTACTATTGATAACGATATTTATGGAACAACTCATACTATTGGATTCGATACAGCTTTAAATACCGTAATTGATGCTATTGATAAAATCCGTGATACAGCTATTTCTCACAACCGCTTGTTTTTTGTGGAGGTGATGGGTAGGGATGCTGGTCATATCGCATTAAACACAGGCATTGGAGCAGGTGCTGAAGAAATACTCGTCCCCGAAGAAGATATGGGCTTAGACCGTTTGTTGGAGTCGTTAAAGCGAAGTGAAAAAACAGGTAAATCATCCAGTATAGTCGTTATTGCAGAAGGTGATAAAACAGGAAAAAATGTTTTTGAAATTGCAGAGTATGTTGAAAAAAACTTACCCTATTATGAAGTAAGAGTTTCTGTTTTGGGACACATGCAGCGTGGGGGAAGACCTAGTTGTTTTGATCGTGTGCTTGCCTCAAGAATGGGAGTTCATGCAGTTGAATCACTTTTAAAAGGAGTGTCTAATGTAATGGTGGGAATTGATAATTCACAGATGATTTTAACTCCTTTAGAATCATCAATAAAAGGTAAAACAAAAATTAATAAAAATTTAATCCGAGTATCAGAGATACTCTCAGTATAACAACCCTTAAAAATAAATAATTTAAATATGGCAATTAAAATTGGAATTAACGGATTTGGACGAATTGGAAGACTCGTTTTTCGTTCAGCAATGAAACAGAATGATGTTACAGTTGTGGGTGTAAACGACCTGTTGGATATTGATCACTTGGCTTACTTGTTAAAATATGACTCTGTGCATGGTACTTACGATGGTACTATTGAGGTCAAAGGAGATAATCTTGTTGTGGATGGTCATTCTGTTCGTATAAGTGCAGAGCGAGATCCTTCAGCAATTGGTTGGGGAGATCTAGATACTGATGTAGTTGCTGAATGTACAGGTATTTTCACTTCCTTAGAAAAAGCACAATCACATCTCGATGGTGGCGCTAAAAAAGTTGTTATTTCTGCCCCTTCTCCCGATGCTCCAATGTTTGTAATGGGTGTAAATCATTCTGAGGCATCTGCTTCAAATACGATAGTTTCTAATGCCTCATGTACCACAAATTGTTTAGCACCTATCGCTAAGGTATTAAATGATAATTTTGAAATAGAAGAGGGCTTAATGACCACTGTTCACGCTACAACAGCAACTCAATTTACCGTTGATGGTCCCTCACGTAAAGATTTTAGAGGAGGTAGAAGTTCATTGCTAAATATTATGCCGGCTTCAACTGGTGCAGCAAAAGCTGTGACTAAAGTGATACCTGCTTTAGTGGGTAAACTTACTGGAATGGCATTTCGTGTTCCAACAGCCAACGTTTCTGTGGTTGATTTAACGGTAAAATTAAAGAAAGAAACTTCTTACGAAGAAATTAAACAGGTAATGCGTAACGCTGCAAATAATGAAATGAAAAATATTTTAGGATATTGTGATGAACCAGTTGTTTCTCAAGATTTTATTGGAGATGTAAGGACCTCAGTCTTTGATGCAGGGGCTGGAATGGAATTAAATTCTCGTTTCTTTAAAATTATATCTTGGTATGACAATGAATGTGGTTATTCAAACAAGCTGATCGATTTGGCTAAGCATATAAATAATTTGTAATATTACTACTCTATGATTTTAATAGTAGATAGTGGTTCTACAAAAACTGATTGGATTGCTGTTAATGCATTAGGAGAAACATTGTTTGCAACTCAAACTCTTGGACTTAATCCGCAAGTTCTTTCGAGTGCTATATTAAGAGAACGAATAATTAATAATTTCGATTTGTACCAAAATCGAAAAGAAGTAACACATTTATATTTTTATGGTGCAGGTTGTGGAGTTGATTCGCCACAACGTCGAATAAACAATGTGTTTGAGGATATTTTTACCAATAGTGATATTATAATTAAAGAAGACACCTACGCTGCAGTATATGCAGCAGCTAAACCCAATGAAAAATCTATAGTTTGTATTTTAGGGACAGGTTCTAATTGTACTTATTTTGATGGTGTAGATATAGAACAACGCGTAACTTCCCTAGGATATATTCTGATGGATGAGGCAAGTGGTAATTTTTTTGGAAAACAATTAATAAGAAGTTACTATTTCAATACGATGCCAAAGGGATTAGCCTTGGAATTTGAAAATGAATACGATCTTTCTCCAGATACAATGAAGGAAAATATTTATAGGAGAGAAAATCCGAACACATATTTAGCGACCTTTTCAAGATTTTTAATCAAACATAAAAAAGTACCTCTTTTTCAAGACATTATTGCAAAAGGTCTCGATCGTTTTATAAAGCATCAAATACTTCAATTTGAAGACGCAAGAGAAATTCCAATTCACTTTATTGGATCAATTTCATTTTTCTTAAAAAATGAAATTGAGCGAGCCTTAAAAGTTCACGGTTTATCAATGGGAATAATTGTTCAACGCCCAATAGATGAGCTGGTCAATTTTCACAAAAATTTAATTGAACTAAAATCTTAAGAATCTCTATTTAACTGCAATCATTGAAATTTCAATGCGCACATTTTTTGGTAATGTTTTTACAGCCACTGTCTCACGTGCTGGTGCAGTATCATTGTCAAAATATGTTCCATACACATTATTTACTTTTCCAAAATTTTCCATATCACTAAGGAAAATAGTTGTTTTTACGACATGTTCAAAGGACATACTTGCAGCTTCCAATACTGCATTTAAATTAAGCATAACTAATTCAGTTTCTTCTTTAATCGTACCATTAAAAATTTCCATTGTTTTAGCATTGATTGGGATCTGACCTGAAACATAAAGGGTGTTACCAACTTTAATTGCCTGATTATAAGGGCCTATAGGTGCTGGAGCATTGAGTGTTGTGATTATTTCTTTTTTCATAAAAAACTAGGTTGATTTAAAGATACTATAATTTTTAAATCAATAGGAGCGGTTTGGTTCACTTTGCTTTTCATATTTTATATCGCTTAATAATCCTGATTTTATACCTATAAAGAAGTTCCAGGATGCTCTATCACTAAAGGGTACCCAGCTAAAATTTAGTCTCCAACTTTTAAGATCGCGATTAAAACGTAATTGGGTGTAGGTAAATCCTTCACCTTTAAAATCATATCCAGAAGATAGTCCAACTTTCCACATAGGTGTTAGTTCAATATTTCCAGAAAACATTAATGAGTTGTTGCTAAATTCTTTTTGATTTCTTGAATTATTATAGGTAAGTGAATAAGCTAATTTTAAATCCCAAGGTATTTTAGCCCTATAGCTTGGATATTTAGGTGGAGGTTCTGTGTTTTCTGAGTCTGTTATTCTTCGATCAGTAAAATCCTCAGCTTTTCCAAAAAGATCATCTTCGCGGCCACCACTAGAAGCTGATTCTTCTTCTGCTCGCTTATTTTTATCACCTGAGCGACCTAGTTGAGTGCTAGAAAAAGAATAATTCATATTAACATTTGCACTAGTAAGTCTTAACAAACCGCCACCATTAGTTATATTGTATGTATTTATACGAACATTTTTTTCGTCTAATGCATAGGGGTCAAAAGTTCCCCCAGTGTTAACACTCATTTGACCTTTAAAAAGACTAAACCCAGTACTCATTCTTAAAGGACTCCATCTGAATGAGTCTGCTGCAAAATTATGCGAAGTAGTAATATTTAGATTATTTAATAAAACTACTTTTTTTGGTCCTGAAGCAGTCGAATCTTTATCACGAACTTTAGCTTCAAAATTATTTCCTAAACTAATCCCCATACTATTTGACAATGACTTTCCTGGCACTCCAAATAAGCTGTTCTGGTAGCGAGTGTATTCAGCGGTATTTCCATCTGCATCAACAATATAGGTGTCGTAGTATTGTTCAAAACTAGGTCGGTTTGTATAGCTAATCGAAGGGCGAAGGGTATGACGTATTGATTGAATTTTTTTATCCTCACCAAAATTTACAGTTCCATAAATAGTAGTTCCTAAAGATGCACTTAAACTATATTGTCTGAAAGCTCCAATATTGTTTATTGTATCTATTACAACTTGCTGAGTTTCTTTATTAAAATCATTAAAGCGAATAGTATTTTGCGTCCAAACTTCTTCAAAATTAACAGAAGTAGAGACGCTCAGGTATTTAATAATTTTAAAATTGGTACTTAAAGGAATACTATGTTTCATCCCAGTTTTAGCATTGTCAAACATCGAAGGCGAAAACAGAGCTTCTTCTGTTGTAATAATTCTATTTTCTCCACGTCCAGAATATTGGAAATTAATATTCTGAAAAAATCCTTTTTTAGCACCAACTTTTGGTGCAAAAGGATAAATACGTTCCATAGTTGCTTGAAGGGTAGGAAGAGTTAGATTAACAGATTTTGATTGTGAATTTTGAGACATAGCTGTATTAATAGAAACATTTACCCTCGGTTTTGCAGGGAATGTTTTAGAATAAGAAATAGAAGAGCTTAAGTTGTTGTTCAGAAAATTCGGAGAGTTTAACTGATTTACCGATTGTCTGTAATAATCACTACTACCAAAATTTACAGAGGCAGAAAAGGTAGAATTTGGACTTGATTTAGCATCCTTGGAGTGATTCCATTGAACATTAAAAACAGTAGATTTTGAATATTCAGGAAGTCCACGGGCTTCATTAATGAGGTTTTCATACCGAAAACTAAATTTCCCTCTATATTTATAGCGTCTGTTGTATTGAGTATCACCCCTAAACCCATAACTCCCATTAGTATAATAATCAGCAATAAGTGTAAAGTCAAAATAATCTGATAGGGCTAAATAATATCCACCATTTTGAATGTAATACCCACGTAGATTACTCTCACCAATAGAGGGAATAATAAATCCAGACTCTTGAGTTTGGGATGACGGAAAATAAGCAAAAGGAATACCCACAGGAGTGGGTACGTCAGCAATAAACATATTAGTGAGTCCTGATATAATTTTCCCACCAGGAATTATTTTCCCTTTACGAACTTTAAAATAATAATCAATTCCGCCTTCATCATCACCACCCACGAGTTTTCCAGCAGTACTTACTCTAGCGTCTTTTATGAAATATACCGAGTCATTTTGTTTTTTTGTAAGTGCTGCAAAAATATCCATTCCATTTTGTCCGGATTTAGAGTTCCAGATTAATGCCTTTTGAGTATCAAAATTAAAACGAATAGAATCGGGATTTATCTCATTATTAGCTTGTTTAAAAAATGGATATTGAACTAAAACAGAATCTATTTCAATTCGTCCTGCATTTACTTCATTGGTATTGTAATCCAAAATTATAATACCAGCACGGAGTTCAATGTCTTGATAGTAAAGTTCAGCCTCATTATATAAAATAAGCTTATTCTCCTTTCGATTAATACGCACACAATCTTTTGCCGTATAGCGAACTTTTGAGAGAAGTAATGGTTTTTTTTTAGGCTGAATAATACTGTCTAAAAGAATTCTGTCATTAATTTTTTGAGTTGTTTCTTGCGCACACAATTTTAACCCTCCTAAGAAAAATAGTAAACAAGCTATATGATAAAACTTTGATTGCAAAGCGATAAACCCTAAATTTGTTGTGCTTGGTTTAAACGATCAAAATTAACTATAATTATAGGATGCATCAAGATTTTTCAGCTTATTCTCATAAGACTATTTATTACTTATTTCATAAGGTTTTACAAATCACCCTTTTATTTTGGTCTATTTTATTTTGTACATCTGAAGTTTTTGCTCAACAAATGACTGATAAGCCTTTTGTTGTAGTTCTAGATGCTGGTCACGGAGGACATGATTCTGGTAATCGAGGAAATGGGTACTTTGAAAAAAAAATTGCACTTAATATAGTCTTAAAAATTGGAAAACAATTAGAAAAACTACCAGGGGTAAAGGTTATCTATACTAGAAAAACTGATGTATTTGTTGAATTAATTCAGCGTGCCAATATTGCAAATAAAGCTGATGCAGATTTATTCGTTTCGGTTCATTGCGATGCCTTTACTTCTCCTAAAGCTTTTGGAGCAGGTACATTTGTATTGGGACTGCATGCAAATGACCGAAACTTTAAGGTGGCCCAAAAAGAAAATGCCGTAATATTTTTGGAAGACGATTATGAACAGAATTATGATGGATTTAATCCAAATGATCCAGAGTCTGTTATAAGTTTAATCTTGATGCAAGAAACCTATTTAGATCAAAGTATTGAAGCTGCAGGTGCTATTCAAAAAAGCTTTGTAAGTAATTTAAAACGTAAAGACAGGACAGTAAAACAAGCAGGTTTTGTAGTTTTAAAATATACTTACATGCCAAGTGTGCTAGTGGAAACTGGATTTTTAACAAATAAATCTGAAGGTTCTTTTTTGAATTCATCAAAGGGTCAATCTAACATGTCTAATGCAATTGCAAAAGCAATTATAAATTATAAGCACTTAAGAGAAGCTAGTATTCAAAAGCTATTTTTATATGAAGCATCACAAGAGATTAAACCTCCAAAAAAGAAAGCATTTAGTAAGATTATCTTTAAAGTTCAGATAGCTGCTAGTAAAAAAAATTTAAAAACAAAATCTTATAATTTTAAAGGATTACGTCAAATCTCTAAACTAAAAAAAGCTAATTTGTATCGCTATTTTTATGAAAAAACTACCAACTACAAAGATGCTCAACGTTTTTTGAAAGAAGCAAAAAAGAAAGGGTATACAAACGCTTTTATTGTGGCTTTTAATGGGGATAAAAAAATAACAATTAGTGAGGCACTCCGCCTATTAAAATGAGGTGGGTCTAAAAAATATTTTTAAATTTGTAATGCATCAAAACCACATGATATTTTGAAATTTTCACAGGAAATTAAAACTGCAATCTTAATTATAGGTTGTTTAGGTACCTTTATTTTTGGATTTAATTATCTGAAGGGAACATCCTTATTTGACAATCAAATAGAACTTCATGCTATTTACAGTGATGTTGAGGGGCTCATTCCAGGTGCTAAAGTGACTATTAATGGTTATTCTGTAGGTAAGGTTACTGGGATTAATTTTGACGAAACCTATGATAAAATTAAAGTTTCATTTTCGATAAGAGAAGATCTTACTTTCTCATCCCAGAGTATAGCTCAAATATATGAGCCAGGTCTTATTGGAGGAAAGGCAATTGCTTTAATTCCAAAATATGATGGTGACCCTATAAAAAAAGGTGATATTCTTCTTTCCAATATTAAACCTGGCTTGACAGAGTTAGTGAATCAACAAATTGCTCCTTTACAAGATAAAATAGAAGGTCTTTTAAGCTCTGCAGATTCACTTTTTGCTGGGGTTAGCAATGTTTTGAATTATGAATCACAAAATAATTTAAAACTAGCTTTGAAAGGAATGACAGAAAGTGTTGAAAATATCAATAGTCTTTCTAAAAGTATGAGTATCCTAATAGATTCAAACGAACGTTCGCTTTCTTCAACTTTTGGAAACATTGAAATAACTTCAAGTAATTTAGTTAAGTTAACCGATTCTCTATCTAATCTTCAGTTTGGAACCACTTTTAAAAATATAGAGTCTGCGTCTAGTAATCTAAAAAATATTTTATCAACCCTTGAAAAAGGAGATGGAACTGCAGGTAAGTTAATTAATGATGATCAATTATATTTAGAATTATTAAAATCTTCTGAAGCTTTAGAAGCACTTTTGACTGATTTAAAAGAAGATCCAAAAAAATACGTTCATTTCTCAATTTTTGGGAAAAAAGATAAAAGCACACTTAAAAAATAATTTTGATAGAATACCTTCCAAACATTTTATTCTTTCTCTTATTATTGACTTCGTTTAGTCTTTTTTTTAGAAACCTTAATCGAATACGCAGAAATATTTTTTTGGGAAAAGATTTAGATAGAAATGATCAGCGTTCTGTTCGTATGAAGAATATGATACGGGTTGCTTTAGGTCAATCCAAAATGGTGAGCCGCCCCATAGCAGGAACTTTACATGTTATAGTTTATGTTGGTTTTATTCTCATTAATATTGAACTTTTAGAAATAATTTTAGATGGATTAACTGGCAAACATCGTCTTTTTGCCCCTTTTTTAGGAGGTTTATATTCTTTCTTAATTGCTGTTTTTGAGGTGCTAGCGTTTCTAGTATTAGTTGCGGTTGTATTCTTTTGGACCCGTAGAAATATATTGAAGATTAAACGCTTTTTAAAAGATGAAATGAAAGGGTGGCCCAAGGTAGATGCCGATATTATTCTTTATTTTGAAGTAATATTAATGCTTCTTTTTTTATCAATGAACGCCACTGATAGTATTTTACAAGACCTTGATCCAACTAATTACTTAAAGGCTGGAAGTTTTCCAATTTCTCAATTTATAGTACCTCTTTTTGAGGGAATTTCATTAGAAAATCTTCGATTTTTAGAACGCTCTTTTTGGTGGCTTCACATATCAGGAATTTTTATTTTTATGAATTACCTATATTATTCAAAACATCTTCACATACTCCTTGCATTTCCGAATACTTTTTATGCTAATTTAAATTCTAAAGGTAAATTTACAGTTGATGCTAATATTAAGAACGAAGTTCAGTCTATGATGGACCCTAGTTTTTTAATTCCTGAGGGTAAAAACTCTGTTCCAGATAAATTTGGAGCAAGTGATGTTTTTGATCTAAATTGGGTTCAGCTCATGAATGCTTATAGTTGTACAGAATGTGGTAGATGTTCCAGTGTTTGTCCAGCTAATATAACCGGTAAAAAATTATCTCCAAGAAAAATCATGATGGATACACGCGATCGTCTTGAAGAAGTAGGGGATAACCTTAATAGTAACAAAGGTGTTTTTAAATTAGATCAAAAACAGCTATTAAACGATTATGTTAGTCCAGAAGAATTGTGGGCGTGTACCTCTTGTAATGCTTGTGTGGAGGCATGCCCTATAGAAATTGATCCTCTATCTATTATTATGGATATGCGACAGTATTTAGTTATGGAGCAATCAGCAGCACCTGCTGAGCTAAATTCAATGATGGGAAATATAGAAAATAATGGTGCTCCATGGCCATTTAGTAATCAAGATCGTTTGCAGTGGGCAGACGAATAATTAAACCTTTTTAAAATGCAACGAGAAGAAGCAGAAAATTATTTACACCAAAAAATTGAATCAGGAGAAGTTGTAAGTCCTGTACTTCCGGATGGAATCAAAAATTATTTAATCGACATTGACGGAACCATTTGTGACGACATTCCCAATGAAGAACCTGAACGAATGGCTACCGCGAATATTTACCCGGATGCTTTAGATACTTTAAATAAGTGGTTTGATGAGGGGCATTTAATTTGTTTTTTCACTTCAAGAGTTGAATCTCACCGTGGCGTAACTGAAACATGGTTAAAAGAGAATGGGTTTAAGTACCATAGCTTATTAATGGGTAAGCCACGCGGCGGGAATTATCATTGGATCGATAATCATCTTGTAAAAGCAACTCGTTACAACGGTAAATTTACTGACTTGGTAGAAAAGGAAATGACTATTGAAGTTTTTGATGATGGTCAACCTAAAACCTAAGAAATTATGTTAAATGTACCTACACTTGCAAAACTTCAAGCAGAAGGAAAAAAACCAGATGTTGTTTTTTGGGTTGGTTGTGCGGGAAGTTTTGATGATCGAGCCAAGAAAATTACAAAAGCTTTTGTTAAAATTCTCAATAAAACCGGTACTTTATTTGCTGTTTTAGGTGCAGAAGAAACGTGTACAGGAGACCCTGCAAAAAGGGCTGGAAATGAATTTCTATTTCAAATGCAAGCCTTGCAAAACATTACTACACTCAATTCCTACGACATTACAAAAATAGTTACTACATGTCCTCATTGTTTTAATACCCTTAAAAATGAATATCCTGAATTGGGAGGAAATTATGACGTAATGCACCACACTCAATTTCTTAAGCAGCTTTTAAAAGAAGAAACCCTCACTATTGAGGGTGGTAAATTTAAAGGAAAAAGGATTACGTTTCATGACCCATGTTATTTAGGACGTGCTAATAATGTTTATGAGGCTCCTCGTGAATTGATTCGAAAGCTTGACGCAGAATTAGTGGAAATGAAGTCATGTAAATCAAAAGGACTATGTTGTGGGGCAGGAGGAGCTCAAATGTTTAAAGATGCAGAAGCTGGAGATAAAGAAGTAAATATTGAGAGAACCGAAGAGGCTATTGAGACACAACCAGACATTATTGCTGCAGCATGTCCATTTTGTAATACGATGATGACTGATGGAATTAAAAATAAGGCTCAAGAAGAAAATACACAAGTAATGGATGTTGCAGAATTAATTGCAACTGCTAACAATTTATAATAATGGTAGTTCCTTTCGCAAAGTTATCAGCAGAGTCACGCTTATGGATATATCCTTCCAATAGAGCCTTTTGCGAAGACGAAATTTTTAAAATAAAAGAAATACTCATCTCTTTCCTTAGTCAGTGGACTGCTCATGATATAAGACTAGAAGCTTCTTTTGATCTTCCATATGACCGCTTTATTGTCCTTGGTGTTAATCAAGAGACTGTTCAGGCAAGTGGTTGTTCTATAGATAGTTCAGTTCGAATGATTCAGCAGTTAGAAACACAATTTGAAATTAGTTTACTTGATAAAATGAATGTTACTTTTAAGCAAGGTGATTATTTTGTTCATAAAGATTTGAGTGATTTCAGAAAAATGGTAAAATCAAAAGCGGTAACTAAAGAGACTATAGTATTTAATAATTTAGTTGACACAAAAGGGGACTATGAAAAATTTTGGGAAATTCCAGCCTCAGAGAGTTGGCACAGTCGATTTATAAAGTAAAATATAAAAAAAAACAGTTAATTAAGACTTGTCAATTTTAGATTAAATGAGAATTACACTAAAATTTCTTTTATGGTTTCTTATTTGCCTTCCATTATTTTCTAATGGACAACAAATAGACCCTCTATCAGTATCCAAAGCTCAATCTTATCAGCAACAAAAATGGGTTGATAGTGTATATCAAAGTTTGTCACTTTATGAAAAAGTTGGACAACTATTCATGCCAATGGTTTTTTCTGAATTAGATAGTTCTCATTATAAACTTTCATTAAATCTGATTAAAACTCACAAAGTAGGTGGGCTTGTTTTTTCACTTGGAGGACCGGTTGAGCAATCCCAATGGCTTAATAATTTTCAAGCTGCATCCAAAACACCCTTGCTTATCGCAATGGATGCAGAGTGGGGCGTTGCAATGCGATTGGATTCCATCAAAGCTTTTCCTTGGCCAATGACTTTGGGTGCGGTTAAAGACACTAGTTTACTTCGAGCCATTGGAAATCGAATGGGTGAACAAGAAAAACGATTGGGCATTCATTATAGTTTTAGCCCTGTTTTAGACATTAATACAAATGCTGCTAATCCCATCATTGGTAATCGATCTTTTGGATCTTCTAAAGAGCTCGTAATTCGTCAGGCAACAGCTATCATGAAAGGCCATCATCAGGCGGGTATTTTAACTTCAGGGAAACATTTTCCAGGACATGGAGATACCTCACAAGATTCACACAAAATATTACCTACAATTGGTTTTAGTGCCCAACGAATCGATACAATAGAGTTGGCTCCCTATAGATCACTTATTAAAGAAGGGTTGTCTTCGGTAATGGTTGCTCATTTAAATATACCCAGCATATCAAACGAAGGAGTGCCTTCATCACTTTCTAAAGATATTATTCAGGGACTTCTAAAGGATTCATTGAATTTTAAGGGTTTAATTATTACTGACGCTCTAAACATGAAAGGAGTTTCAGAATACTCCAAAGTCAAAAATATTGATTTAACAGCTTTTATAGCAGGCCATGATTTACTTCTTATTTCAAATAATATCCCAAAAGGAATAAAAGCAATTGTATCTGCATACAGAAAAGGAAAAATAACTAAACCTCGTTTAGAGTATTCAGTTAAAAAAATTTTAAGGGCTAAATATAAAGTTGGATTAGCAAATTATAAACCCGTTAACCTTCAAAACTTATACCAGGACTTAAATACTGTTAAAGATCAAAGATTATATAGCGAGTCTATTGGGGATGCGCTAACCTTATTGAGAAATGAAAATAATATTTTACCATTAAAAAAACAGCATCATATCGCACATATTGCTTTAGGGGATGATTCTGCTGTAGTCTTCAATCAACAATTACAGAAATATCAATCGGTTCCTTTAATTAAGGAGGTAACCGTTTCCAATGTTCTTAAAAAAACAAAAGTATATGATACTTTAGTTATTAGTTTTCATCGCTCTAATACCAGCCCTTGGAAGGCATCAGATTTTAATTCTAGTCAGCTAAAGATTATTTCAGAAATTGCAAAGGAAAAAACAGTCATTCTGGATATTTTTGTAAAGCCATATGCCTTAAAACCTATTTCTTCTATAAAAGGAATTGATGCTATTATTATGAGTTATCAAAATAGTGAGGAAGCACAACAATTAAGTGCGGATGCTATTTTTGGTGCTCAACATCTAATAGGAAAATTACCCGTAAAGGTTTCAAATATTTTTAAAGAGGGAGATGGAATCGACCTACAGGGTGGTGTACGCCTAGGGTATGCAATTCCAGAAAGTCAAGGATTTAATTCAACTAAGCTCAGAGAAATTGATGCCCTAGCAGAAATAGCTATAGATTCTATGATGACTCCAGGAATGCAAATAATAGCCGTTAGAAAGGGTAAAATAATCTATGAAAAAAACATAGGATACCATACATATAAAAAAGAGCAACCAGTTCTATCCACAGATATATATGATATCGCGTCCTTGACTAAAATTATTGGAACTCTTCCTTTGGTAATGAAAGAAGTAGCTTCCGGTACTTTAACACTTTCTTCAACAATAGCAACTATGTTACCTGAGTGGAAAGAAAGTAATAAGTCGAATATCACGCTCAAACAAATGCTTTCTCATTTTGCGCAGTTATGGCCATGGATTCCATTTTATAAAGAAACTCTTAATAAAAAAGGATACCCAAAAAAGAAACAATATAAAACAACATCCTCTAAAAAATATGCATCAATAGTGGCTAAAGATTTATTTTTAGAAACTGATTTTGAGAATGAACTTTACACTCAAATAAAAGAAAGTAAATTAACGGATTCACTTCATTATAAATATTCAGATTTACCTTATTACATTTTAAAAAAATACTTTGAAACTTCAAATAACTTGCCTTATGATGTACTTCTTCATCAAGAGATTTTTGATCCTTTAGGATTGACTACAATAGGGTATAGACCCTTGGAGCGTTTTGATGTTTCAAAAATAGTGCCCAGTGAAGTTGATGACTATTTCAGGCACAATGAGTTAAGAGGCTATGTACATGACATGGGTGCTGCTATGCAAAATGGTGTGGGGGGACACGCTGGCTTATTTTCAAATGCACAAGATGTAGCGGCCATAATGCAAATGTATTTACAAGGAGGAAGATATAATGGTATTCAGCTATTACATCCAGAAACGATTAATCTTTTTAACACCTGTTATTATTGTGAAAAAGGCAATAGAAGGGGAGTTGGATTTGATAAGCCAGATTTTGATCTTAAAAATTCTTCCACCTGTGGGTGTGTTTCAAATGTAAGTTTTGGACATTCTGGATATACTGGAACCTATGCTTGGGCTGATCCTGATAAAGAAATTATAATTGTTATTTTAGCAAATAGAACCTACCCTAATGATGATTTTAGGTTTAGTAAAAGTAATATTAGAACGCGAATACAAGCCTTACTATATGAGGCATTAACTAATTAACTAAAAATAAACTTTTGAAAATAGCAATTGTATGTTATCCAACATTTGGCGGTAGTGGGGTTGTAGCAACAGAATTAGGAATTGCCCTTTCTAAAATAGGTCATACTATTCATTTTATTACTTACCATCAACCGGTTCGTTTAGAAACTTTAAATACCGACAATATTCATTTTCATGAAGTTGAAATACCAGATTATCCTCTTTTTAAATACCAACCATATGAGCTAGCGCTGTCAAGTAGGTTGGTAGATGTTGTAAAGGCTCATGCAATTGATGTATTACATGTGCATTATGCCATTCCTCACGCATACGCTGGATATATGGCAAAAAAAATGCTTACTGATGATGGATTCCACATTCCAATTGTTACCACTTTACACGGTACAGACATTACTTTAGTTGGGAGTCACCCTTTTTATCGTCCAGCTGTAACCTTCAGCATTAATCATTCTGATAAGGTTACAGCAGTTTCTAAAAGTTTAAAAAATGACACCCTTAGATTATTTGATATCACGACAAAGATTGATGTAATTACTAATTTTATTGATATCAAAAAAATAGAAGCAAAAGTAATGCCCTGTAAGCGTGATCTTTTAGCTCCTAAAAGTCACAAAATAATTACTCACATAAGTAATTTTAGACCCTTAAAGAGGATTCAAGATGTAATTAAAATTTTTGAAAAGATTTTACCAACGGTACCCAGTAAATTACTCATGGTAGGGGAAGGGCCTGAAAAACAAAAGGCAATGGATTATGTTAAGAAAAATGGTCTTACCGAGTCTATTTCGTTCTTAGGTAACAGTAACGAAATTGATAAAATTCTTTGTTATTCCGACTTATTTTTATTGCCCTCAGAAAAAGAAAGTTTTGGCTTGTCTGCACTTGAGGCTATGGCCAATAAAGTACCAGTAATTTCTTCAAATGCTGGAGGAATCCCTGAAGTTAATAAAGATAAATTTTCAGGCTATTTGTCTGACGTAGGTGATCTTGATGGGATGGCTAAAAATGCTTTATTATTATTGCAGGATGATACTAAACTTAAGCAATTCAAAGAACAAGCTAAGGAGCAAGCAAGTTTATTCGACATTGACTCTGTAATTAGTCAATATGAAGCTGTGTACAGTGAAGCTATAGCTGCATATCAGTTCTAGTTTCGCTTATTTGGGATGGTATATTCTCTTGGCGGAATTATAAACAGTCTGTTTATCTAAGCTCATTTTTTTAGTTTTAAAGCCTGCATATAATTCCATTTGGTCATTATAATGGGGAGAGTCTTCGTGATCAGAACTTCCATAAGAAATAACAGACTCTATTTCGGTTCCTTTATCACTAAACCGAATTAGTTCAATGTATGACTCTCCACTTACAACCTTAACCTTACCGTCTTTGAAAGGTCGAGAGGCCATTGATGTAATCACATCAGGTAATCCAAAAATGGGAAGTTCATTTGGCCCTCTTACCAATTTTTGATAATCTCCTAAAGAAACTTCTAAGCTCTCAAAGTGTTTAAATAAATATGCTTTCGTTTTATTTAAAGCTTTTAAAAGAATTGAAGGAGGAAAAATTTTAGGTTCTGGTAAATCTTGATAAAAAGGACGTAACTGGTCATAAAAAATAGCAAAAGTTCCTGCTCCAATTGAAGATGCAATTGCTTTACGATCCCATTGCTGTAATCGTTCAATTAATACTTTTAAATTGGGGTGATTTTCTGGGTCTAATCGTTCTAAATGATTAATATCCATCCAACTAAAGGCATATGGCTTTGGGTATTGTGTATCGTATTTTATGGTTTTAAAGTCTGAATAATCTATTTTTTCATACTGATCTATTAATGTTTTTAAACGGGTAGAACGGTTGTTATCATATGTTTCAAAGCCCATTGCTGAATCAAATTGTGTTTTGTCAGGGTTATCATCTTCAGCACTTGACTTAAATGGAGTATGATTTGCATTGTACACATAACCTGACTTTGGTTGTAATACCTGTGGAAGATCTTCAATGTTATAGGTTTCTTTCCAAAGAGTTTTTAAGGTATTTCCAGGGACAACATCAGCCCAATTGTATCCTTTTGATCTTTTAGGAATAAGACCATTTGAGATATAAAAAATCGTGTCATTTTTATCTGCATATCCAATATTATATCCAGGTAAAGCTTTCATTTTTAATATATTATAAAACTCAGTAAAGCTAGAAGCTTTGTTCATACGCCACCACTGCTCAAGGCCTCTTATTTCGTATAGGGCAGGGGTTCTCACCGAATAATAACCAGATTTATTTTTTAAAGTCGGTCCGTAAATACTTTTATAAAACTTTTTTGAAATTTTAAATGGAATACCAAGAATTCGAAACTGAAGAGTTGCTTTTTTTTGTTCAAGATTAAGGTATTTATTGTCTACTTTGTATTTTAACTTTTCTTTTGGATGCATCTCTAGAGCGAAGACATCAGTTTTATCTGGTTGATTTACGGTGTGTGCCCAAGCTAAATTTTCATTAGCACCAATAAGAATACTAGGAGTTCCAGCAAAAAGAGCACCTAAAATATTTGTACCTTCTTCACTACATAAATGTGCTTCGTACCAAGAAACAGGTCCGTCTAAAGGTTGGTGCGTATTAATTGCTAAATAGGTGCTTCCATCTTTTGTTTTAGTACTATTGAAGGCAAAGGTATTTGATCCTTTCGGGGTTTCTTCGAATTTAAAATTGTAATCTAATTGATTGTTAATGATTCGTTGAACCCATTGATCTCCTTTAGAAGAAATAAACAATTGCAACTGCGCATAGCGCATCATTTTTTTTGGTGTGATAGGAAAAAGAGCATCAATTAAAACTTCTTCAGAGTGAGAAGCTGCATAACTATTTATACCATCGGCATAGCCATTCACTACTTTTTTATATTCATCACTAATCTCATTTTCGTATCGGGCGTTAAATAATGCTTCAGAGCCAATAAATTGGGCAATAAAATCAGCTCCTAAACCTGCATTCCCAATATTTTTGGTGAGCATATTGCTTCCAGCAAGATATCCTTGTTGTATGGTTTTAAAGTCATCTTCTGCATGTGCCCATGCTAGACCGTAAGAAACTTCTGCATCGGTAGCTGCAAAGATGTGAGGCACCCCATAAGCATCTCTTACAATATCAATATGATCAGGATCTATTTGGCCATGAACCATGGAATATATAAGACAACATAATGCTAGTGATAGACGAAAGAGCATAATTAATTTTTGCTGAAGATATCAAAACTTTTAAAATATTATGTATAAACAATTGCATCTATTTAACTGAAATTTATATATATTCAATTTTAAAATAAAATCAAATGAACAAATTTTTTTTACTTTTTATTATAGTTTTTTTTACTCAGAGTGTTGTTTCTCAGGAATCATTATTTAATGGTGAAAACCTTGAAGGTTGGAATATTCACGGAACTGAATTGTGGTATGTGGATCATGGGCTTTTAGTTTGTGAAAGTGGTCCAGATAAAGCTTATGGTTATTTGTCTACCACAAAATATTATGATGATTTTGAATTGACTCTTGAATTTAAACAAGAGGCAAATGGAAATAGTGGTGTTTTTATTCGTTCCACTGTCGAGGGAACTAAAGTAAGTGGTTGGCAGGTAGAAGTTGCTCCTCCCGGAAGCAATTCTGGTGGTGTTTACGAATCTTATGGACGTGGCTGGTTAATAAAACCTGCTAAAGAAAAAGACGAAGCCCTTAAGATGGGTGATTGGAATCAGATGCGTATTCGCGTTGTTGGAAACCAAATTGATACATGGTTAAATGGTACTGAAATGATTTCTTTAAATGATGAAAAAATTGGTCAAGGAAAAGGATCCATTGCACTTCAGATTCATGACGGTGGCGGAATTAAAGTACGCTGGAAAAACCTTCAAGTAATTTCTTTATAGGCTGATTTGATCAATTAGCTTTGCTAAATGAAAATCCCTTTGAGTAAGCCCACCAAAATCATTGGTTGTTAGCTTTATAGTAACTAATCAGTAATTATTG
>ERZ767114.450-NODE-450-length-22627-cov-83.363548_pt1 | contig 22627 bp, 19 predicted proteins | sample MGYA00374952_ERZ767114 | MGnify/ENA primary metagenome ERZ767114 (study PRJEB28939, sample SAMN06267156) | marine metagenome | isolation source: Columbia River Estuary | place: USA:Columbia River Estuary, USA | collected 2012-05-05 ...
TATCTGCCTTTATCTGCCTTTATCTGCCTTTATCTGCCTTTATCTGCCTTTATCTGCCTTTATCTGCCTTTATCTGCCTTTATCTGCTTTGACTGCCTTTTCACATGCACAGTTTCTAACACCGCCGCAGTGAGAATGATGGCGCCGCCGACCATGGTCTGCAGGTTCGGGATTTCATCTAAAACCAAAAATGCCAGCAACACACCAAACACCGGTTGCATACAGGCGATTAGACTCACAGATTTGGCTTTTAGGTTATTGAGTGCGAACGCAAACAGACTATGGGGCGTTGCCGTAAAGCCAATACCCAAGATCACCAAGAGCCAAAAATTATTGAGCGGCCAGTCGATGTTGGCATAGTCGGTTGGGAAGGGTGCTTGATAGAAAAAGAACAGCAGCATGACCACCACCAACACCTGCACCTGCAGTGACTTAATAGCGCTGTATTGGTTAAAACGATAGCGTTGCAACAGATTACGCAGTGCAAAGGTCAGAGCAGACAGCAGCCCCCACAACAAACCTTGAAACGCACTGTCTTGCCAATCGAAATTGGGGGACAACAAATAGACCCCAACAAACACCAACACGGTGCTGATCATATCGGTGCCATCCAATCGGCTCTTGGTAAAAAACGGCTCGAGTAATGCGGTAATAATGGGATAGGTATAGAGCGCGATCATCCCAATGGCGACACTCGATACCTGCATGGCATGAAAATAGGTAATCCAGTGGATACCCAGCAAGGCACCGATGACCAATCCCCAGCCATAGTCTGCGCGAGAGGCCAAAAATAATGACCGCTCCTGATAGATCACAATGGCAGCCAACACGATCCACGCAATCCACGACCGGTGAAAAGTGATGTCTAAGGCAGACAGGCTGATTGATTTTGAAAAGAGTCCGTTACCCGCCAGTAACAAAATGCTGGCATAGGTGGCGAGTAATGCCTTCCAATGGTTGTTTGCCGAATTCACACCGTTTCCTTGTTGGGTTATGCGCCACAGAGGCAGCATGATGAGCGAATGCACCTCGATTGTTGATTGCCTCGCTTTGGTCGTCTTGGCTGGCCGCAATGAGTGTATCTGATCGCACTGTGTCGGTGCTACCAGCAATCGCCCATGAGAATCAAATAGGCGAATGTTATCGCATTCTGTGATTTGGAAAGGCAAAATAAAGGCTGGCTTGGTCACTCACTCCCCAAAACTAGGAATCTTAAGTGCCTGATACTGTAGCGAATAATAGCCGTTTGGCAGTTTTTCCATTGAATACCGTGTTGTTGCCGGGCTGTGTGCTGCCGCTTCGCATTTTTGAGTCTCGGTATTTGGATATGGTGAGCGCCTCGCTGCGTGATGGCAAACCCTTTGTGATCGTGCAGGCCAGAGCGGATGGTAGCGGTGATCAGGATGTTGCAGACAGTGGTGATATCGCCAGCAGCCTGCATTTTTTCAATACCGGTTGTGAGGCCGAAGTCGTTGATTTTGACCGCGCCGATGACGGTGTGTTGTCGATTCTGGTGCGCGGCCGATCGCGTGTGCAGTTGTCAGAGTCTCGTCAACAATCAAACGGCTTGTGGACGGCGAGCGCCGATCCCCTGCCAGAATGGGGTGCGCTACCCGACGATACCGTGCCGAGCTTGCGCGATTTACTCAATCAATTGTTGCAGCATGACCAAACCAAACGGCTACTGGATTGGATATCGCTAGACGACCAAGAAGCGGTAATGAACCATTTGGTGATGTTGTTACCACTGTCCAAGACACTCAAACAAGCGTTACTCGAAGCAGACGATTTGGCCATTCGCTGGCAAGGCATTGAAGATGCCATTGATCGATTGGAAGCACAGGGTGCCGCTAGTTAGGGAGCCTGTACCCACACATAGGAAGCCGTGGTCAGCAGCAGCAAAAACGCGACAGGCCAATGCTTTCGGTGCAGTTTGATGTATTGGATACGAACAAAGCTATAGGCGATACGCAGTAACGCATTGCAGCTGACCCCCAAATAAAGCCCCAACACCAAGGATGTCAACGTGGCAAAGCCCAATGCCATGGTGGCGATCATTTGGCTGATAACCACCAAAGAAGCCCCCAAATAAATCATCCAGCGTTGCGTTGGTTTCACGCCTTCACAAATCAAAGCGGCGGTCGCGCCTAAAATCAAACTGAACTGCGCTGTACCAATCGACACGTGATACCAAGCGGGTGCGATATCCAGGTCGATGCGCTGGCGCAATAGATACTCACCCAGTCCATAGAATCCTACGAAGGCCACGGCCGCAGTGGTGGCCAACAATAAAACCGCGTCGCGTCTGCCGAGCAATGCCAAAAACAACAGGGTTATCAGTAATTGAAATGCGATGAGGCTTTCGTGCCCCAATGACCACACAGCCCACGCCCACCAAGCCGCGCTGTCGGTGAGTAAATGTCCAAATCCCAACATAATGGCATTATCTAGCGGGAATGGTTGGGGTACCCAGAAAAAGAGCAATACCACGGCCAGCACCAACACACTGCTGGCTAGGGGCAGTTCGTCCATGTGCAGGCGGGTGACCCATTGGTTGGCGTTGGTGCGTCGGCTTTGCATCCAATAATTGCCTACGATTAGGGCGAGTACGACCAATAGGGCAACCAGACTAAAAATGCGCAATGGCGGCCAGTGACTCACGGTCAAAATCACATCATCAACGGCCAAGCCTGCCAAGTACCCGGGCACAATATAGGCTGGCGCCCACACCAGCACTGCGATGAGGTCGTATAATACAAAGCGTTTGGGTGAAAATCCCAGTGACCCAGCGACAAAGGCGACAAAGGGTCTTACTGGGCCAATAAATCGGCCAATCATAATGCTAAGCGGACCCCATTTTTCAAAGAACAGGGCACTGTTATTCAGCCAGCTGTGGTGCTTCACAAAAAAGGGAATGTGATGAATCCTATGGCGCAGGCGGTAGCCCCAATAAAAACTCAACAGGCTGGACGAAGCAGTGGCCACCGCCGTCGTCGCTAGCAGCGGTGCCAATCCCATGGCTTGCGTGCTACTGGCCCAGGCTGCGATACCAAATAGCGCTACAACGCCGGGCACCAAAGCGCCCAAAAAAGCAAAGGTTTCTATGAAGGTGACAGCAAAAACCATCCAGAGCAATGTGTCTGGATGTTGGCCAATCCAAGCAATAAATGCATCCATATCCTGTCCCAGCCTTCCCCTGAAAAATGGTGTCCTATGTCGTCACTATCTCGCCACTATCTCGTCACTGCCGACGGGCAACGTGCAACCTAACGCCCAACTCATTATACTGGAACTCTCAGTAGGCGGCAGTGATTGTCAGTCGTTCATGCTGAAGATTCGTATTGAGTATATGAGATAACAAGGGAATACACCCCTTTATGTGCCCTCATGTAACGGACAACCCCATAAAATTGAGGCAAGACGGTGGATATTCGGAATTACGTGGAACAACTAGGTGAGCAGGCGCGTGTGGCCAGTATGAGCCTTGCCATGGCCTCGACTGATCAAAAAAATCTGGCGTTGACGAAAACGGCAGAGGCACTGGTCGTGCATAAGTCTGCGCTCCTTGAAGCAAATGAACGTGACATCGAGGAGGGCGCAGCGGCAGGGCTGTCTCCAGCCATGTTAGACCGACTTAGGCTCACTGACGCGCGTTTAGACGCCATGATCGAAGGCTTACACCAGGTGGCAGCATTGCCCGATCCTATCGGTGCTGTATCCGATATGCACATTCGGCCATCAGGAATCCAACTCGGTAAAATGCGCGTGCCCTTGGGCGTGGTGGCCATGATTTACGAATCACGTCCTAACGTGACCATAGAAGCAGCCAGTTTAAGTTTGAAGTCAGGCAATGCGGTTATCTTGCGTGGAGGCAGTGAAGCACTTCATTCTAATCAGGCGCTGGCAGCCTGTGTGACTGCCGGATTAGAAGCGGCCAATTTGCCTGTGCATGCGGTGCAAGTGGTCGACACCAAAGATCGGTCAGTAGTCGATGAATTGGTGGTGCTCACCCGTTACATCGATGTCATCATCCCACGGGGTGGAAAAGGCCTGATTGAACGCATTTCGGGTATCGCGCGGGTGCCTGTGATTAAGCATTTGGATGGCATTTGCCATACCTATGTCGATGAAACAGCAGATTTGATTGCGGCTTTGCCCATTGTGGTGAATGCCAAGACCCACCGGTATGGTGTGTGTAACGCAATGGAAACCCTGTTGGTGTCAAAAGCCGTCGCCGATGAGTTTTTACCTCAGGTACAGGATGTCTTGGGGAAAATGCAGGTAGAATTACGTGGTTGTGAGAAGACCCAACAGATCATTTCCTGTGTGCCGGCCACCCAAGACGATTGGTCGACTGAATATTTGGCGCCCATTCTTGCCATAAGGGTAGTCGCTGACATGGAAGAAGCCATTGCCCATATCAACCACTATGGCTCCCACCATACGGATGTTATTTTGACTCAGCACCATGGGCGTGCCATGCACTTTTTGCGCGCGGTAGATTCGAGTTCGGTCATGATTAACGCCTCGAGCCGTTTTGCTGATGGCTTTGAATATGGTTTGGGTGCTGAAATCGGCATTTCTACCGACAAGCTTCATGCCCGTGGTCCAGTTGGTTTGGAAGGTCTGACATCGCAGAAATACATTGTGTTTGGCGACGGTCAGATTCGCTCATGAGAGTCGTCTATGGCGGCACCTTCGATCCCGTTCATGTTGGGCATCTTGCCGTAGCTGAACATCTGGTGCCGGCATTAAACCCATCCGTGTTCTTATATTTGCCGTGCTGTGTACCGGTCCACAAAGCCGAACCCACCACAGGTACCCACCACCGCTTGACCATGTTAGCCATTGGTATCCAAGCCTTGCCCGATACCGTTAAAGCACGCTGTGCCATCGATGATCGCGAAGCGCATTCTGGGGTAGGGCATTACACGGTAGATACCCTTACTGCCATGCGTGCGGAAGGGCCCGAGCAGGAATCTTTGGTATTTGTCATGGGTGGCGATTCATTGCACCAATTGGCAAGCTGGCACCGATGGACTGAATTGACCGATTTGGCGCATTTGGTAGTGGTAGGCCGTCCGGGGTTTTCCCTAACCGAGGTGCCTGATTCGGTGCAGCGGTTTTTATCACCGGCGATGACAGATGACTGGTCATCACTGGCCCGCAGCGCCCATGGTAAGGTCATGTTGCTGCCCGAGTTTGATGTCCCGATTTCCAGTACGTTGCTTAGACATGACGTTAAATCTCATAATAATTGGCTTGTACCCGCTGTTTATGACTACATTTTGGCTCAGCACCTATATAATAGCGGCCTTTAAAAACTTGAATACAGGTAAACCATGTCAGTAGAGACACTCAAAGCCATCGTGATTGATGCACTTGAAGATATTAAAGCACAAGAAATTCTTGAAATTGACGTCCATGACAAGACTTCTATCGCTGATTACATGATCATTGCAAGCGGTACATCTAGCCGTCACTTGCAGGCATTGGTCGAAAATGTGAGCGTTAAAGCCAAAGAAAAGGGCTTTGAACCACTGGGCAAAGAAGGTGATTCTGGCTCTGAATGGGTCTTGATCGACTTTGGTGATATCGTGGTTCACGTCATGACACCAGCGACACGTGCCTATTATGACCTAGAACGTTTGTGGGAAGGCCCAAGACCGAGTTCTACCGACGCGTTATGAAAATCCGTGTTTTGGCAGTAGGCACGAAGATGCCACATTGGGTTTATGACGGTGTGGCAGAATACGTTAAGCGCTTGCCAAAAGATTTTTCGCTTGAATTTGTTGAGTTACCCGCGGGTCAGCGCACCAAAAACAGCGATTTAAAACGCATCATGAAAACCGAAGGTCAGGCTATTTTGGCTGCAGTAAAATCCAATGAACGGTTGTTTACCTTGGATTTAGCGGGCAAAGATTGGAGCACTGAGCAACTGGCCGAGCAAGCTGAAAAATGGCGCCACGAAGGCACTGATATTGCGCTGGCTATTGGCGGGCCTGATGGACTGGATCCAGAGGTATTGTCACAAGCAGTGGGCAGTTGGTGTTTGTCTCGATTGACCTTGCCTCATCCCTTGGTACGCATCCTTGTGGCAGAGCAGTTATATCGTGCTTGGACCGTATTGAATAACCACCCCTATCACAAATAGTCAGGAGCGGAAGATTGGCTGAAACGCAAAGCATAAAAGACCGTGCTGGCGAGAAAAGTCTTTTCTTTGGCCGCATGTTGTTTGCTGTTTTTGTCATTTTCTTACTCGTGGGCGCATTGCTTGCGCGCATGTTTTACCTGCAAATCGTTCAGCATGATGTCTATGCCACCCTGTCGACTGAAAATCGTGTTCAAGTAGAGCCCCTAAATCCCACGCGCGGTCTGATCTACGATCGCAATGGGGTGCTACTGGCAGAAAACGTGCCGAGCCATAACCTGCAATTGGTGCTAGAGCGGGTTAAAAATCTCGATGACACCCTCGCGACCATTCGCGCGATATTGCCGATATCTGATTATGAAGAAGACCGCTTTCGTACCCGTATTGAGCGCAAACGACGGCCCTACGAGCCGGTGGTGTTAAAAGAGAACCTGTCTGAAGAAGAAATATCACGCGTGGCCGTCAATCGTTTCTTTTTAACCGGTGTCGAGATTAATGCCACGTTATCGCGCCGTTACCCCTTTGGTTCCAGTTTTGCCCATGTGGTCGGTTACGTTGGAAAAATTAACGAAACTGAAATGAAGGCCAATGATCCCACCCAATATGCAGGTACTTACCACATCGGTAAAACCGGCGTAGAAAAGACCTACGAACGCGACTTGCTTGGGACACCCGGTAGCCAGCTCATTGAAACCAATGCGCAGGGCCGTGTGCTGAGGGTGCTTGAAAAGAACATGCCGACACCGGGTATAGACCTTACGCTGTACCTAGACTCTGAATTGCAGCTGTTGGCTGAAAGCCTGATGACAGACACCCGTGGAGCAGTTGTTGCCATGGACCCCAAAACGGGTGGTATTTTGGCCATGGTCTCGACACCCGGCTTTGACCCCAATGCCTTTGTCACGGGTATCAGCAACGATGATTATGCGGTGTTGCGTGACTCACGGGACGTGCCATTTTTGAACCGCGCAACCCGTGGACTATACCCACCAGCATCCACGATTAAGCCATTTTTGGCATTGGGTGCCCTTGCCGCGAAGGCAACCACCTGGAACTATAAGGTTCCTGATCCAGGTTTCTATATTTTACCCACTGACGAAACAATTAAGAAACGCGACTGGAAAGAGGGTGGTCATGCCAACTTCGTCGACCTGATGGACGCCATTATTGAGTCCTGTGATACCTATTTTTATGATTTGGCTTTTCGCATGAAATTAGAGGCCATGCACGATTCCTTAGAGAAATTTGGTTTCGGTATGAATACCACGCTTGATGTTGGCAACATGCGCACGGGTATTAACCCATCGCGTGACTGGAAGAAAGCCCGCCACGGCTTTTCCTGGTTCGCAGGGGATTCGGTCAACCTCGGCATTGGACAGGGCTATATCTTGGTTAACCCAGTCCAAATGGCTGTGGCGACCACCACCTTGGTTAATAATGGTGAGTGGATCGTACCCAAGTTGGTTGATACAGCTAGTGCGCCGATACGGTCAGCGTTAAACGACAATATTCCAGAGTCGTTGAAGTTACCCAAAAGTGACTGGGATAAAATGAAACGTGCCATGCGGGATGTGCTGCACTCTTCTAAGGGTACGGCACGTGGTACCGGTTATGGATCGAAGTTTTTAATGGCGGGTAAAACGGGTACCGCACAAACATTCTCTTTGGGTGCGGACGAAGTGTATGAAGCCGCGGACATCGACGAACGCTTGCGCGACCATGGTTGGTTTACAGGATTTGCACCCTACGAAGATCCATCCATCGTGGTGACCGTCTTTATGGAAAATGGTGAGCACGGTAGTGCCATGGCGCCGATTGCGCGTCAGATGTTTGAAAGCTGGATTCTGAGAGGAGACAAACGCTAATGCCACAAGAGTTTGTAAGATCCCTCAATGATTTGGATTTCTCCAAACGCACGCCATTGAGTTATCGGCTGCACATTGATGTGCCTTTGTTACTGCTGATTGCGATTCTATGTTTGGCAGGCTTGGTGATTTTATTCAGTGCGTCTGGCGGCAATGAAGCCATGGTTGAGCGACAAGCCATACACATGGGTGTCGGATTTGTGGTGATGGTAGTGGTGGCACAGTTTGACCCGCGCTTTTATACCCATTGGGGTTTTCTGGCTTACATTGCCGGCGTGGGTATGCTGATTGCGGTATTGTTTATGGGTACTGAGGGCAAGGGTGCTACGCGCTGGCTCGACCTCCCTGGACTCCCCGCATTTCAGCCATCAGAGATTCTGAAGCTGGCGGTACCCATCATGCTGTCATGGTATTTAACCCGCTATCATTTGCCACCACGGTTTAAGCACATTGCTATTTCCTTTGTTTTTCTGGCGATTCCCTTTGTATTGATCCTCAAACAGCCCGATTTGGGTACCTCATTGCTGATTGCGATCTCCGGTATTTTCGTCATCTTTTTGGCTGGCATGAGTTGGGCTTTGATCTTGGGTTTGGTTGCATTGGTCTTAATGTTAGCGCCAGCGCTGTGGATATTTGTGATGCGCGAGTACCAAAAACAACGCGTATTAACCTTTTTGAATCCAGAAAGTGATCGGTTTGGCTCGGGTTGGAATATCATCCAATCCAAGACGGCGATTGGCTCTGGTGGGCTTGAAGGCAAAGGCTATATGTTGGGTACGCAGGCGCAATTGGATTTTCTGCCAGAGAGCCATACCGATTTCATTGTCGCAGTATTGGCAGAAGAAATGGGGTATATTGGGGTCGTAGTGCTGATCGTTTTGTACTTGGCCATTACTAGTAGAGGGTTAATGATTGCTGCCCGCGCGCGCGAAAGCTTTGGGCGATTGCTGGCCGGCAGCCTGATTTTGACCTTCTTTATTTATGTATTCGTCAACATCGGTATGGTCAGTGGCATACTGCCCGTAGTGGGTGTACCGCTGCCGTTGGTGAGTTATGGCGGCACGTCAATCGTGACCTTGATGGCCGGATTCGGTCTGTTAATGTCGATTTCAACACACCGTAAATTATAGCGGTCGTGACGCAATTATTTCAGCGGCGAGGTCAGCAAACGCCGCAGTAAAAACACAGGGACCCATGCCAATATGATGAATAGGGTAGTGATCATAGCCATACTGTTGATAAGCAGCCTGCCTGCGTTTGCAGAACGTTTTAGCCAACAACAAGATGTTCAAGACTATATTCAGGGTTTGGTGGCAGAACATGGCTTTTCTGAAAAGGAGCTGGTGCAGTGGTTCGATCAGGTGACCTACCAAGAAAGCATCATTAAGGCGTTAAGCCGTCCTGCTGAGAAAACCAAAACCTTTAAAAGTTACAAACCCATGTTTGTATCGGCCGACACCATTAAAAAAGGACGTGCCTATTACGACCTGCATCGTGTCGCCTTTGAGCGCGCTGAAATGGTATATGGCATTCCTGCTGAAATTATCCTGGCTATCATCGCCATTGAATCTCGTTTTGGTGGCAACACTGGCAGCTACAAAGTGTTCGATGCATTGGCCACTATTGGTTTTTTCTATCCCAGTCGCGCAACCTACTTCAAAAAAGAATTAACCGAATATCTGTTATTTGCCAAAAATCAAAATATTGATCCATTCTCTGTCAAAGGATCTTACGCGGGTGCTATGGGGCTGGTGCAGTTCATGCCGTCATCTATCCGAGCCTATGCAGTCGATTTCGACTACGACGGGCATATTGACCTGTGGGATAACCCGGTGGATGCCATCGGTAGTGTGGCCAATTATTTCAAACGCCATCGTTGGCAAGACGGCCGCCCGGTGGCGATACGCGCTGCGGTAATGGGCGATGATATTGATCAGGCTTTGGCACCCAAGTTAGCCCTGTCAACGACCGTTGCCGAGACCAAAGCCTTCGGATGGGTTCCAACCGAATCGATGGTCGATGATGAGCCGGTTTTGCCCTTTAAGATTGAAACCGACAGCGGCTTTCAGTATTGGTACGGTATGAATAATTTTTATGTCATTACCCGTTATAACCACAGCCTGTTATATGCCATGACCGTGAACCATTTGAGTCAAAGCTTTGAACAGGTCATCAATGAATGAATGACGAATCATTTATGCGCCTAGCCTTAGCGCAGGCCGCGTTGGCAGACGCTATTGATGAGGTGCCGATAGGCGCTGTTTTGGTACACGAGGGGCAGGTGATCGGACAGGGTTTTAATCAACCCATCCAGCAACATGACCCTACCGCGCACGCTGAAATCCAATGTTTACGCGCAGCAGGTCTCTCTCAACAAAACTACCGATTACCACATACGACGCTCTATGTGACGGTAGAGCCCTGTGCCATGTGTTTTGGTGCCTTGGTTCACGCGCGTGTGGCACGATTGGTCTATGGCGCCGCAGAGCCTAAAGCTGGTGTGATTGAGAGTGCGGCGAAGCTATCGGAAGCCACGTTTTTTAACCACCAGATGACAGTAGAAAAAGGCGTGCTGGCAGCAGAATGCCGCGACCTGATACAGCGCTTTTTTAAGCGCCGCCGTGCTGCACACAAACAGCAGAAAACTGCATTAAAACAGTCTTCTCAATCTTCATTAGGGTAAACTGAGCCCCGCGCTGTTCCTACTATCTGATCGGAGAAATTCTTTGTGCCAATGATTCGTATGAGTGTCCTGTATTGGTCCTACTTTGCCATTTTCGGGGTGCTGTTCCCTTATGCTGGCCGCTATTTCCATGCCTATGGTTTCAATTTCGAACAAATTGGGTGGATCATGGCCTGTGTGACAGGAGCCAATTTGTTTGCGCCCTTTATTATTGCTCGGCTCAGTGACATTACGGGACAACGGGTTATTTTGGCGAGAATATCCATCGTCTGTTTGTTGTTTGCGTTATTTCTATTGAAGCCGACCATGGGCATTGGCTACGTTATGATGATGGCGTTGTTAATTGGCATGGCGCTGAGCATGGCGTTACCACAGTTTGAGGCCATCGCCATGCAGGTGTTGGGCGAAGATAAGCACAAGTATGGGCTTATCCGTATGTGGGGTACGTTGGGCTTTTTGTCTACCGTATGGATTACCGGGGCCGTGTTAGCGCAATTTGGCGTGGACTGGTTTCGCTATGGGTTGATGGCACTGGTGGCCTTCTTGTTGGTCATTACGTTTTGGATACCGAAGTTAGCCGTTGTCGAAGACACCGTCGTGCATGCCAAAACCAGTGGCCTCGAACGCCTCAAGATTCCGGTCATTGTTTTGGTGTTTGTGGTCATGTTGCTTAACCAAGCGGCTTTGGCTCCCTATAACATATTCGCCGATCTATATTGGCAGCAGTGGGGATTTAGCTCTGGAACCATTGGCACTTTGTTGGCGTTGGCAGCCATTGCTGAAGCGGCTTTGATGGCGGTTATTCCGATTCTGTTAAAGCGGGGTGGCTATTACCCGTTAGTGGTCATTTCATTGATTTTGGCGATTAGCCGTTGGCTGATTATGGCCTTGGTGCCTGACAATATGGCGCTGTTGGTGATCGCACAGGTGATTCACGCATTTTCGTTTGGAGCCATGCACGGTACCGCCATTTATCTGGTGGCCCATCTGTTTGCCAAGCGGCATCAGGGTATGGGTCAGAGCCTCTATGTCAGCATTGTGGCCGGTGGTGGTCTTATTTTGGGTAACCTGGTATCAGGTTATTTATGGGACGATGGTTCTGGTGCCAAAGGGGTGTTTTTGCTCGCAGCAACCTCATGCACCTTGTCGCTTATTTTGGTGGTGCTGTTTCTTAAGCCACAACAGCTTAAGTCACATTTTTTATCTTAAGCGATCGATACAAGGCTTGATAAGCCTTGGCAGGCGCCGCCCAAGAATAGTCTTGCGACATGGCATTTTGTTGTAATGTCGCATAGATGTCAGGTTGCAAATACCACAGGCTTATTGCTTGTTCAACGGCCGCTTGGCACGCATAGTTGTTGGCTTCATTAAAGCTAAAGCCGGTTGCTATGGCTTGATTGGCGTGATCATCTGCCAACCCCACCACCGTGTTTTTCAATCCCCCAACACTGCGAACAATCGGCAAGGTGCCGTATTTCAGACTGTATATCTGGTTGAGGCCACAGGGCTCGAACAGCGACGGCATTAAGAAAAAATCTGAACCTGCTTCGATCTCATGTGCCAAGGCATCACTGTAACCGCGATGAAAACGGATGCGGTCAGGATGCAAAGTTTGTAAACCGATAAGCTGGTTAGCGATAACCGGATCGCCGTCGCCTAAGATAACCACTTGAAACGGCATGTCTTGTGACGCCAGAAGGCGTTCTAAAGTCGGTATTAAATAGTAGAAACCTTTCTGATCGGTTAAACGGCTTACTATGCCACATACGGGTACCCCAGCTTTATGCGGGAGTCCCATGGCCTTTTGCAGGGCTTTTTTACAGTGCTTCTTGCCTGACAAAGCGGACTTCTTAAACTGCTTGGAGATCAGCGGATCTGTTTCTGGGTCCCAGTGGCCATAGTCGCAGCCATTCAATATCCCGACAAAGTCCTTTTCTCTGGCTTGATAGGCTTGCCACAAACCGTGGCTGGTCTCGGGATTGAGCAATTCATCGCGATAGCCGGGGCTGACGGCATTGATACCATCGGCAAAGGCAACACCACCCTTGAGCAGATTGACCATGTGGTGGTCTTCAAAACGGCTAGGGATATAGTCAGATTCCGCGATACCCAGCGTGATGCGGTCCGGGTTGGGTATTCTGCCTTGAAAGAATCCGTTGTGGAGGGTGAGCAGTGACCGGGTCTTTTTGAAACCGGCGTGTCCTGCAAAATGGCGTTTGAGATAATAGGGCAGAATGGCGGTTTGCCAATCATTACAATGCACAACATCGGGAAACCATTGCAGGCTCTCGCACAATGTTAGCGCAGCTTTACTTAATAATCCGTAGCGTAAGCCATTGTCTTCAAAGGCCGAATAGCCATCGTCATAAATACCACGGCGGTCATATAGCCGGTCGTGTTCAATGAGATAAACAGGGACACCTGAGACTTCAGTGTGACGAACAGCCACACCAAGGTGGCAGTTCGCACCGAGGCTAACAGTGATGTTGGGTAACAGCACATCAGGCGTCTGTTTAATTTGTTGTTTGTAGTAGGGGATAACCACCCGAATGTCGACACCAGAGGCTTTCAGGGCAGCAGACAGTCCACGAACGACATCTGCCAAGCCACCGGTCTTGACCAGCCCCTCCATCTCGGAGGCAACCACTAAAATTTTCATCAATCAAATCCGATTCGCGCTTGTTTAGGAATGACCACAATGCCACCTTCAGAGACATGGAAGCGCCGTTTGTCTTCTAACACATCTTCGCCAATGATAGTGCCCGGTGCGATCACTGCACCGTGATCGATAATGGCACGTCTTATCCGGCAGCCCCTGCCAATGCTGCAGTCGCCCATCAGGTAACTGCTGTCGATATACGAATGGCTGTGTACATGGGTGTTGTAGCCCAGAACAGAATTATAGACGATCGAGCCGCTGATAATGCAACCAGAAGAGACCATTGATCGGATCGCTTGACCCGTGCGGTTCATGTCATCGTGAACGAATTTCGCCGGTGGTGCTGGCGGATGGTAACTTCTCAACGGCCAGTGCTTGTTATATAGATCAAAAGGCGGCGTGACAGAAATAAGATCCATATTGGCTTCATAAAAGCTGTCGATGGTGCCCACGTCGCGCCAGTAGCCACGCGAATTTTCTGGCTCATCGCGAATGATGTTGGTTGAAAAATCATAAACGTACACCACACCCTGCTTGACGAGATCTGGAATAATGTCATGTCCAAAATCATGCTGAGACTTTGGATTCAAGGCATCTTCTTTGAGGCTAGCCACCAGAGTTTTGGCATCAAACACATAGTTGCCCATTGAGGCGAGTACATAGTCAGGGTTGCCTGGAATGGTCTTAGGATTCGACTTGGGTTTTTCCTCAAAGCCAATCATTTTACCGGATGCATCGACTTCGATGACCCCAAATTGGTTCGACTGAGACACGTGTACGGGAATGGCCGCCATGGTCAGCATCGCACCATTGTCGCGGTGAAATTCGATCATTTGGCGAATATCCATTTTATAAATATGGTCGCCGCCGAACACGCAGACCAACTGTGGGTCTAAGTCTTCAATAAGATTCACGTTTTGAAAGATGGCGTCTGCTGTGCCTTGGTACCAATGGTTGCCGGTTTGCATTTGGGCTGGCATTGGATCAATAAAGCGGTTGGTTAAACCGGTCACTTGCCATGAACGGCTCAAGTGCTTCATTAACGACTGAGATTTGAACTGGGTGAGAACAAAGATTTCCAACAAATCAGAGTTGACGAAGTTGTTGAGCACGAAGTCGACAATGCGATAATTGCCGCCAAAGGGCACTGCAGGTTTTGCTCGTACTTTGGTTAGCGGTGAGAGCCTTGTGCCCTGTCCGCCTGCCAGAATCATTGTTAAAATACCAGACACTCGACACGCTCCTTAACTATCCGTGATTCAGAAAACAGGCCATCGTTTTGCCCTTGTGTGCCAACATGCAAGCAAGAACATTGCTACCGCTATTATTGCTTGCAAATGTGTCCTGCGTCCACGCTTTGATGCAAGGGGCGACCAATTTTGCGTTTATTTAGCTGCCAAAAATAGAAACTCGAGCAGGGCTTTCTGTGCATGTAGCCTGTTGCCTGCCTGATCAAATACCACAGAACGGGGGTCGTCGAGCATATCATGGCTTACTTCTTCACCCCGGTGTGCAGGCAGGCAATGCATAAACAAGGCATCGCTAGCTGCGAGGTCCATCAAAGCGGGGCTGACTTGGTAGCCAGAAAAAGCGGCTTCACGCTGTTTTTGTTCATCTTCCTGACCCATTGAGGCCCACACGTCTGTCGACACCAAATGTGCGCCTTTAATGGCTTCCTTGGGATCCCTGAATAGGGTGATGCGATCACCTGCACGTTGCACGATGGCAGGGTCAGGGTCAAAGCCTTCGGGGCACGCAATGTGTAGGTTGAAATCAGCTAAAATGGCCGCGTTGATGTAGGAATGGCACATATTATTGCCGTCACCAATCCACACGACCGTTTTACCTTGAATGCTGCCACGGTGCTCGCGGTAGGTTTGTAAGTCGGCCAGTAGTTGGCATGGGTGAAACTGATCAGTCAGGGCATTGATCACCGGCACGGTGGCGTACTTGGCAAACAATTCGATATTCGATTGGTCATAGGTTCTGATCATCACGCCATCGACCATTTTTGACATCACACGTGCACTGTCTTCAAGTGGTTCACCCCGTCCAAATTGCGTGTCCCGCGGCGACATAAAAATCGCGTGGCCGCCCAACTGCACCATGCCTGTTTCAAATGACACACGTGTGCGGGTCGAGGACTTTTCAAAGATCATGCCCAACACATAGTTTTTGAATGGCTCATATACTTCCCGGCGCAGTTGCTTGCCTTTTATTTCAATAGCACGATCTAGCATGCGGTCTAATTCTTGGGGTGAAAGGTCCATGAGACTTAAAAAATGTCGGGTGGTCACGAAAATATTCCTTGTAGACGGTGGCGGAGTGCCGGTCGAAAATACATTGAACGATTATCGGTTACCAATAAATGCCGAAATCATGCAAAACAATGACTAAACAAAAGGTATACCTTCCACGCTGTTATTTTGCAAGCCAACTTCTGTCCAATATCCCCATTTTTGGGGCGTTAGCGGCCATAAAGTGGACTGTAAAAGATAGGTCTGGCCTGCGATCAATGGGGGCTGCTTGCGACAGGTAAACAACCCGATGCAGGACAAATCACGGAAGCCTTTGTATCGATGATGCAAATTCATTATGAAACCATTAGAATAACCGCCTGAAATCATCTGCCACTTATAGGAAATCTCATGTCAGATACCGTTGAAACGATCAAGCAGCAAATTGCTGAAAATAGCATTCTGCTTTATATGAAAGGATCACCCAATCAGCCGATGTGTGGATTCTCTGCAAAGACCGTCCAACACCTGATGGCTTGTGGAAAGCGTTTTGCTTATGTTGATATTTTGCAGAACCCTGATATCCGTGCTGAATTACCTGGCTATGCCAATTGGCCTACTTTTCCGCAACTCTGGGTTGAAGGCGAATTGGTCGGTGGATGTGACATCATCACTGAAATGGCTGAATCAGGCGAATTGAAGACTCTCATCGACACAGTTCCTGAATCTGAGTAGTTTTTGGTCACTGTTTAAACACCGCGTCACCCCTGTGGCGCGCGTATCCTCTCTAATGTCTGCTACATCCCTATAGAATCACAATCCGGTCCCCTCTATGTCTGCATAGCACTGCCTTATGCTTAAGCCTGTAGACCAAAGAAAAATACTGCCTCATACCTATTGGGTGCAGCGGTAGAATCTTTACATCGATAGGCTGTTAATTCCGTCTGACACCGACTATTTTTCTTGGGCAATAGAAAAGAAAAGGGGGGTCTATGAGTGTGCTATTAGGCCAGTTAACCGATACGACTCAGGGATTATTTGAAGCATTACAGCATTCAGAAACCTGGCTTGTCCTGTCAAATAAACATCGCTCTATGGACGAATATGGGCATTGTTTGGCGCAATTATATGGTGCCCAACATTTGCGAGACATCGCGTTGCACCAGTATGGAAATTGGCCATCGACCCACCTGCCCACAGCCAGACAGCTGCCAGCCTTAGAGCGAGATCTGTGCTTGTTAGGCATTCCAGTCAAACCGCTCAGTGAACAGCCATTAGTCACAGCACAATCGATAACGCAGTTATGTAGTAGTTACGAAGGGTTTGTCGCCGCCTTTTATGTCGATGAGCAATTGCGGCTCATACATGACAGCGTGGCGCAGGGGGTCCCCCAACATTGGCCGAGGCACTATTTGACGGGTGCCGCCATGCGGTATCGTTGGCCTCAGGCACGAGATTTTATTGCCCATAAAATTCACGGTGGTCTGGATGCTATTGAAGTGTCTTGGTTGGCACAGGAGCATTTGGTGCGGTTGCTGGAAACGGTCAGTGATTACCCGTTACATGGGGAGAACGCTCAGGGTAAAAACCCGCTGGTTTGGCGCTAGGATGTTCGCTTATGTCTTGTTGTTTTCTGTGGCACTGAATGCAGTCGCATGAAATCCATCGTCTTTATTTTGTGCAACTAAATAGAAGTTGATGGGTATGAACGAAAGGATAGCAGTAGAGAATTAGAGGCCACTCGGAGAATAGCAATAAAGTGAGCTCTAAAAATCGAAGATATTTCAACTTTGATATGACATGCATTGGAATTTCCTATACATGTCATATCAGGCCGAAATTAAGATATTGAGGCAAACAAACGCCACTAATTATTTTTTATCACTGCACTTCAATGATCAAACTGCTTGTGTCACCGTTCGGAAATTCAGCTTGAATTTCGACGAAGCCAGGGACGGTGACCTTGTCAACGCGTATGTTATACGTAAACGGTGTAAACAGAGCATTGCCAATCGCAGGTACAGAATTCAGGAGATGAATCTCTGCATCGGTATCTCCAAGGTTGGTCACATTAAGCTTTGTGCCGTAAGGTGGATACATACCATTTATATCCGCTACCTGAACTTGGTATACATTATCGACAGTCCATGTGGTTGTTGAAACCCCTGTAGTTGTTAAAAACGCTGTAGGGGTAGCGGGAAAATCACCATATCCCAGTTGAATCTGATCCCAGATTTGTGCTGAGGTTTCTGTGCAGTGGTTTGCAACTAAAGCGAGGTCATCACAATCGACGCCGCGATAATCCAAAGTACCCGCTGCGTCGAATCCTCCGTTTTTATTGTGATCATTGTAGGTTTCAGTGCTGGCGTCATAGCTCCTATTGTTATTTAGATCATAGAAGACTTCACTATGTGAAATAATTATATCCCCGGTTGAAAATCGGCCGTCAGCACCCACGCCGTTAGTAATTTCAACAAATGAATCGACACCCGTTGTATAGGCTAATACCGTACTCAAATGATCACTAGGTTCTACGCCACTTGTCCTTGTCCATGTCACACTGCATCCGCTGTCGGTAGTCCTGCAATGAGGCTCTATTAGGCCGTGATTTGTCCAAAATGACACAATGGTTCCATCAGAAACTGGGTTATTATTTTTGTCCCCAAGTTGAATGCTAATCGTTGCTGTTGTGTTAGTGGAATCAACAGGACGCTCTACAATGGCACTATTGGTGACCATAAGAAAGCTGTCAGCATCGGCATGACCTGTATTCACTGCTATTGGTGCAGACTGTGTCGATATGACTGTAGACGTTAATGTATCGGTATAGGACGCAGTCACGCGTAAATTTGCCGCTAGGTAACCCGCTGTCACATTAGTTGAAACGGTGCCATTAGTGTCTGATAACGCCTCACTAACGCTTAAAGTTGCTCCGTGATTGCCTGTGTCCGCATATATTTCAAAAGTAACCTTTTGCCCGAGAATTCCTCTATCCAGTGCATCGCTTACAGTAAATGAAACGTTAATGTTGTTTGTTAAAGTACCAGTGGCAGTGTTTTTGTAGGTAATTCTAGGGGTTATTAGAAAATCGTTAAAAGACAACGAGTTCACTGAGGCGGGCTGATTAATGACAGTTGCCCTTGCGATTCGTTGCTCATCTTTATCAGTGAGCGTTGCTGTGATGATATCGTCACCAACACAGCCGTCACTATTATAGGTGGTCTGTGCAACGCCTGATAGTGTAACAACCTCGTTATTACTAAAGTATGCGGTATTGCTGTCATCACAAGCCGACGAGAAGGATACCGTAACCGGCCACGTTGGTGCTGCGTTATTGTCATTTATGTCAACAATATCAACGGTTAATATCGTTGTACCGTAGGCTGAAAGACTTGGGGCAGCAACTGATATCTTTTCTGGTGTAAAGATGGTTCCGACTAGATTGCCCAATGCTAGTTTGGGTCCAGGAGCTACAGTCACTGTTGCGAATGCCCATCGGTCTTCACCATTATCACTGATCATAGCAGTAATGGTTTCTGCGCCTACGCAGCCATCTGCGTTGTAGGTGGTTTGTGCAGCGCCCGCAAATAATGTAGAGACTGTTTTATTGTCAAAGTAAGCCGTATTGTTGCCTTCGCAGACAGATGAAAAGGTTACGGATACAGGATTAGTAAAGATTGCATTGCTGTTATTTTCGTCAACAACCTGCACTGTAAGCAATGTTGAGCCATTCGCTGCCAAATTAGCAACATCGACCAAAATCTCGCCTGCAGTAAATGTGGTGCCGTTTAATGTTCCTAGAGCCAATTTTGGTCCCGGAGCACTTGGAGCAATAGTCACTGTAGCGAATGCCAATCGCTTTTCACCGTTGTCAGTGATTGTCGCAGTAATGGTGTCTTCGACTAAGCAACCGTCGGCATTATAGGTAGTCTGGGCGGTACCAGATATTGATAAGGTAGATACCTTGTTGTTACTAAAGAATGCCGTGTTATTGGCTGAGCAGACTGATGAAAAGGTTACGGATACAGGATTAGTAAAGATTGCATTGCTGTTATTTTCGTCAACAACCTGCACTGTAAGCAATGTTGAGCCATTCGCTGCCAAATTAGCAACATCGACCAAAATCTCGCCTGCAGTAAATGTGGTGCCGTTTAATGTTCCTACTGCTAACTTAGGCACTGGATCTATATTTACAGTAGCGATTGCTAGCCTTTGCTCACCATTATCATTGAGCACGGCAGTAATGACGTCTTCACCTATACAGCCGTTGGCATTATAGGTGGTATATGCCTCACCCTTAATAGATAAGGCAGTGTCCTTATCGTTAGTAAAGTAAGCAGTATTGTTTTCATAGCATGTTGATGAAAATGAAACGGTTACTGGTTCTGTATATATTGCGTCACTATTATCTTGGTCTACAACATAGACGGATACTCGCGTTGAACCGTAGGTTGCAAGGTCCGTATCAGCAACGGAAACCTCACCTCGCGTAAAGGTTGTGCCAACCAGGTTGCCGATGGCCAATTTCGGTAAGACAATACCGCCAGTACCACCAGTACCACCAGTACCACCAGTACCACCAGTACCACCAGTACCACCAGTACCACCAGTACCACCAGTATCTGGAGTACAAACAGTGTCAGGGGGACAATCAAGAACCGAGTCGCTACAGCCAGCTAGGACAACCGTTAAGCCTAAAAGAATCAACCAGTTTAGTCGGATTTTCATTTGAAATTCCCTTTTCAATGTCATTGTTGGAAATGATCAGATTGCCTAACACTAACCATAAGTATAAAAGTGTATTTTGTATGTAATGAAATGTCTTTATGTATGGTATCAGATGATTGATGTGAGTCAATTGGGTTGTTATTAGCTTGGTGAATAGGTGTTCATAGCTGCAAGCCGTAAAGTTATCCTATGTATAGATACTCTAATTTGGCAACGGACTTAGTGATTTGAGTTTTTGATGTGGAGCCGAAAGATTGAAGTATTGAGTCCATAAACATTCAAAGTGTTTGCGGTTTCCCCATAACCGGCTCGTTGCTGATTGCTGTCGCAATCGGTGAACTTAGGTAAGTTAAAATAATCACCCCCACATAAAAATATTCCAAAAAAAAAGACCCATCTTTCGATGAATCTAATTTTTGAAATATTGGTAGCGGCGGTGAGACGACTCGCGGCAAGATTGAATAATGAAATCGGTTTGACGATTTTATTGCCCATAAAATTCACGGTGGTCTGGATGCTATTGAAGTGTCATGGTTGGCACAGGAGCATTTGGTGCGGTTGCTGGAAACGGTCAGTGATTACCGGTTACATGGGGAGAGCGCTCAGGGTAAAGGTCAGCTAGTCAGTCATTGAACGGGAGCGGGTGGCAACTCACAGAGCCCTAAGATTTTCTTGCGATGCCTGCTTAATTCGACTTTGTAATTGATGTTAAAGGTCAATCATCTGTGAATCAGTTGCTCACGAGATAGCAACTAAATGGTTTCAAATTTATGATAAAGCAATTGTTGTGATGAAAATCTTCTAAGGGAATAGACATGATATTAAAAGACAGTGACTACCGTGCGAGTAGTAATCCCATGATTGATGCTGGAAGACGGCAAGAGCAGGATGTGGCTTTTTATCTTCGAAGAGCGTTTAAGGATCATCCGCATGTATGCGTGTTTCACGACCTCAAACTTACCTTTCGCGACGAACATGCCCAGATCGATCACTTAATACTTTATCCTTATGGCTTCATTCTGGTCGAATCCAAAAGCATTACAGGTGAGGTGACGGTAAACAGTGTTGGAGAATGGAGTAGAAGTTATAAGGGCGTGTGGAAAGGAATGCCGTCGCCAATCAAGCAGGTCAGTATGCAATCGGACATCCTAAAATCACTGTTGCAAGAAAATGCCAAACACATTTTAGGGACACTATTATTAATGCAGAAACGTTTTTCAGGGCGTTGCTGGGATAGTTTCTGTGCGATATCGAGTAATGCCATCATCAATCGAGAACAAATACCCCAAGATATTGGATCGGCATTGGTGAAATCAGAGTTTATTGCCGATGTTATAACAGAAAAAATGAACTTGCCCGACTCGGTATTTCAACGACTTAACACTCTTACGACTGATTCTCGTCCTACCTTCAGCGCTGAAGAAATGACGGCAATTTGTCAGTTTTTACTTAGGCAAGGTGACGCCAAACTTGATCAAGATGGCCCCTCTGATTCAGTAATCATGGATTTTGACAGCAACAGCAACAGCAACAGCAACAGCAGCAAAGTGAAAGACTCGCAAGAACATCTGTCCGAACACCATCTGCCCGCATTGGTTTGTAAAGGCTGTGGTGAATCCGAAAAACTTGTCGGCAGTTGGGGGAAATATGGTTATTTTGTGCGTTGTGGTGTCTGCCAAAAGACCACAGCTATGAAATCTGACTGCCCAATTTGCCAATCTGGCCATACCAAGGTGAATAAAAACAAATTTCAGTATTTTTTAACCTGCAATAAATGCAGTTTCACTGGTCTGGTATTTGAAAACCCTCATTAAATATTCCAAAAAAAAGACCAACCTTTCGGTTAGTCTAATTTTTGAAATTTTGGTAGCGGCGGTGCGACGACTCGCGGCAAGATTTGCGCAGCTGCTGGCAAGATTGAAGCGGTAAATCCTTTAGGGATTTTCCGCCCCTTCGGGCTTCGCCGTAACCGGCTCGTTGCTGATTGCTGTCGCAATCGGTGAACTTGGGTAAGTTAAAATAATCACCCCCACATAAAAATATTCCAAAAAAAAGACCAACCTTTCGGTTAGTCTTTTCTTTTGAAATATTGGTAGCGGCGGTGCGACGACTCGCGGCAAGATTATGGGTCGGGTATTAGAATGCAAATGCCTTACGGATTGGCAAGAGTGAAGCGGTAAATCCTTTAGGGATTTTCCGCCCCTTCGGGCTTCGCCATTCCGGCTCGTTGCTGATTGCTGTCGCAATCGGTGAACTTGGGTAAGTTAAAATAATCACCCCCACATAAAAATATTCCAAAAAAAA
>ERZ767114.453-NODE-453-length-22554-cov-5.283178_pt1 | contig 22554 bp, 19 predicted proteins | sample MGYA00374952_ERZ767114 | MGnify/ENA primary metagenome ERZ767114 (study PRJEB28939, sample SAMN06267156) | marine metagenome | isolation source: Columbia River Estuary | place: USA:Columbia River Estuary, USA | collected 2012-05-05 ...
CGTCCATTCAAAAAGCCGGCTAAACAAGCCATTTCCCACATTTTGGTGTAGCGCCGAGTAGTTTCAGTCAAAATGCTGTTGGGCGAGTTGGCGCCAATATTGAAGACCAAGACCTCAATGGGTCCGATGTTGGACTCGATGTGATCTATGAGCGCAATGACTTCATCTTCTTTTCTAGCATCTGAAGCAAAACCGTGGGCATGGCCTCCGGCTTGCTGTATTTGGAGCAGCAAGGGCTGTAATTTATCAAGGGTTCTGCGGGTGACGCAAACGACAAAACCTTCGCGCGCAAACCGCTTGGCTACTGCACCGCCAGTTGCATCGCCGGCACCTATTACCAAACATACTTTTGAATTTGTCATACAGTGATCTGAGTGCTTAGACGATCAATTCGTTAAAGTTTATTTTTTTGCAAAGCAGCCCAAATTTTGGGCCCTGTAAATGGCATGTCCATTTGATCGATACCGTAAGGACGCAAAGCACTCATGACGGCATTGGCCAATGCAGGCAAGGAGCCAGTACAGCCTGATTCACCCACGCCTTTGGACCCCAGCAGGTTAAGTTGAGTTCTAACCTCGTACGTTTCGTTCGTTAAGTGGGGTACACAACCAGCACGCGGCATGGCGTAGTCCATGAAACTGCCGGTCAGCAACTGGCCTTGCTTGTCATACACCACCTGCTCGCAAAATGCTTGTCCCCAGCCTTGTACGACGCCTCCATGCACTTGCCCGCGAACCAGTTGCGGAGAAATGACTTGTCCTAAGTCATCCACAGCATAGTAGTGAATCAAATGAGTTTCACCCGTTGACGGATTGATCTCTACTTCAGCAATGTGACAACCATTTGGATATGTTGCGCCAGAGCTTGCTTCACCCAACGCATTGAGCGAGGTTTTCTCTTCGTTTGCCAAGTCATCAATGATTTGAGCCGTTGAAAAGGGAAGCCCATTCGCTAGCCAAACACCATTTTCAAAATGCACCTGAGCGATCTCGACACCCAACTTCTTAGCGGCATGCGGTTTGATAGATTCAAGCATTTGATGGCACATGGCCAAGATGGCACTGCCCGCGCCGTATAAGGAGCGCGATCCGCCTGTTCCGTTGCCCAGCAATTTTTGATTTGCTTTGCCTGCTTCGTATCTCACACGGTCTGCCGGCCATCCCAAGGCTTTCTCGATGATGCTGGCAAACGAAGTTGAGTGACCTTGGCCCGAGGGCCCCGTGACGCCGTAAACATACAAATAACCATTGGCGTTGAATTCCCCCCAAGCTTGATCTTTTGGCGCGGTACCCGCACCCGACGCTTCTAGGAATGTAGACAAGCCAATGCCGCGGTATTTGCCTTGGCTTAATGATTGGGCGCGACGTTCTTCAAATGTTGCGTACTTAGAAATCTCTAGTGCGCGGTCAAGCAACTTTTCGCTCAGGCAAGTATCAATGGTGCTGCCATTGGCTGTTTTGTAGGGAAATGCAGATTCTGAAATGAAATTTTTGCGCCGTAAAACAACTGGGTCAAAACCATGTTCGTGCGCGGCAAAGTCAACCAATCGTTCGATGGCATAGGCAATGTCGGGACGCCCTGCGCCGCGATAGGCCGACACTGGCGTGGTATTGGTGTAGACCACCTCCGACTCCATGTAGAGCGCTGGAATTTGGTAGACGCCGCCCATGGTGATAGAAAGATTTCGCGTGCCAATAAAGGTGCTCATCATGCAGTTGTAGGCCCCTAAATCAACGCGGTCCTTGAATCGAATGGCCAATATGTGACCCTCTGCATCGAGTGCAATTTCACCATTTAAGATCAAGGCGCGCCCATGCCAATCGCTGAGAAAAATTTCGCTTCGAGAACCAACCCAGCTGACTGCACAGCCAAGGTGGCGCGCAGCCAGCACCAAAGTGGCGTGCTCGGTGTAAGGTCCGGCGCGCAGTCCAAAAGATCCCCCTACATCGTTGGCGTCAATGCGCAATGATTCAGGCGCAGCGCCTGATGCCATTGCTAAAAAATTGCGCATACCTAAAATACCTTGGTGGGGCGTATGCACTGTTGTGATGCCAGCGTCTGCGTCATGGATGGCAACTACTGCCCTGGGTTCCATGGGGACGCCCATGAGCCTTTGGCTCAACACCCGAAGTTGGCTGGCGTAAGTGGCTTTGGCAAATGCCGCGTTAACTTGTTCTGCATCGCCAGACGCAAAATGCAAAGACACATTTCTAGGCGCATTGGCGTGCAACTGAACCGACGATGAGAGCGTTGTTTTTTCTGGATCGACACTGGCTTGCAGAGCTTCGTATTCGATTTCAGCAAGCTCGGCTGCATCTTGCGCGCAAAGCGCTGATGTAGCAAAAACCATTGCAACAGGTTGACCCACGAATCGAACTGTGCCTTCAGCCAATAGGGGCATGAGTGCCAGTATTTGTTCTTCACCATTTTTGCCTTTGGCCGTCATGGCATTGACAATTGTGCCCGCGCCCAAGGCTTTTAAATCTTCAGCGCATGCCACCCAACGTACCCCGGGGTATGCGCGAACGGCTTCTAAATTGAGGTGCTTAATGTGGGCATGTGCATGCATCGATCTAATGACATAAGCGTGCAACATGCCAGGGTAATTGTGGTCTGCAGTGAAGTGACCTTTGCCTGTAATGAGAGACAAATCTTCTTGGCGTGAGGGCGTGAATCGGGCATTCATGCTTGTTTCTCCTGCATGACCTTGGCAGCTTGTTTAACAGACTCAACAATGTTGATATAACCCGTGCATCTGCACAAATTACCGGCCAAGCCTTCATGGATTTGCGCATCTGTAGGCTGAGGATTGTTTGCAAGCAAGCCCGCTGTGGCCATGATCATTCCTGGCGTGCAAAACCCACATTGAAGTGCATGGCAATTCGAAAACGCAACTTGAATGGGATGCAAGATAGGGCCATTGGCCAAGCCCTCGATGGTCGTTATCTGGGCACCGTTGGCTTGGACCGCCAACATGGAGCATGATTTGACTGCGTCCCCGTTCATGAGGATGGTGCAACAACCGCATTGGCTGGTGTCACAACCTACATGCGTGCCGGTTAGTTTCAAATTGTCGCGTAAAACATCTGCCAGTAAAGCACGATCTTCCACCTCTACGTTGTGGACGTGTCCATTGATATTCAGTGATATTTGGCTCATGGTGTTCAATTTAATAGTCAGGCTAAGTGAGAGACGGCTTGGGCGTACAAAATATGGACCAGGTTAGTCCGATAAACTGCTGGGGCATGAATGTCATCAAGCACGTTATCGTGAGCAAACCTCAAGTCTTTTGGCACAGTGCCTGCAGCGGCTTCTGCCTCTTGCCATCGGCAAACACAGTCTGTTGCGCCTGTTACTGCGACACGCCATTGGTCCTTTGAAATTTGCGCCACAAAAACCCCTGCCATGGCATAACCGGTAGCGGCATGGCGGAACTTGGCGTAGGCGCTTTTCAGTGGCTTGTTAAAGCGCAGACCTTCTATGATTTCGTCACTTGCCAGCGCAGTGGAAAACATGCCTAAGAAAAAATCATCGGCAACTATTTCACGTTTTTGGGTTTTGATGGTGGCATTGAGCCCCAGCACAGCGGCAGGGTAATCTGCAGCAGGGTCGTTATTGGCCACCGAGCCACCAATGGTGCCTCTGGCACGCACCTGTGGATCGCCAATCATGCCTGCCAGTTCTGACAGGCCGTTGCTGAATGTGCGCACTTCGGAATGCCGCGAAACGCTTTGGTGCGTTGCGCCTGCCCCGACCCACAACTGATGTTCTTCAACTCGAATATCTCGCCATCCAGGCAAGCCCGTGATGTCAATGAGTTCATCGACTTGAATCAGGCGGTGCTTCAAGGATGGAATGAGGGTCATACCGCCAGATATGACGCGTGATGCATCACTGCGGGTTAGAGCCGCACCAGCCTGTGCAACAGACTGAGCTTTTTGATAGTTGAAGGAGTACATTGTGAGCCGTAAAAATTAGAGACCTGTCTGGCAGTCAGAATTCAAGATCGCGCATAGACTGTACTTGACAATATTTCAAATCATCTCAAACAGACATAATTAGCTTGAGATTAACAAATAAATCATACCAAAGGTGAGCTACATGAGTGGTGCTTTAGATGGATTGAGAGTCCTTGATTTGACCAGTGTGCTGATGGGGCCATTTGCCACACAGCTTTTGGCGGACATGGGGGCTGATGTGATCAAAATAGAGCCTCCCACAGGTGATACCGTTCGAGGCATTGGTCCGATGCGAAATCCGGGTATGGGCTCCAATTTTTTGCATGTCAATCGCAACAAACGCAGTTTGGTATTGAATCTTAAAAATCCCAAAGGCTTGGAGACCTTTTTGAAGTTGGTCGAGACAGCCGATGTCGTTGTCTACAACATTCGCCCTCAAGCCATGGCTCGGCTGGGTATTGATTACGAACGACTCAAAGTCATCAATCCCCGCATCATTTATGCAGGACTTTACGGCTACAGCGAAAAAGGGCCTTACGCCGGAAAACCCGCCTACGATGATTTGATTCAAGGTGTGGCGGCAATACCCAGTTTGATGAGCAAGGCCAGTGGTGGCGAACCCCGCTATGTGCCGTTGGCAATGGCTGACCGCACTGTGGGTTTGATGGCCTGCAATGCAATCTTGGCTGCTGTGGTCTCGCGCTACCAGACCGGCGTGGGCCAATCAGTAGAAGTTCCCATGTTTGAGACATTGACCCAATATGTGCTGGGAGAACACATGTCAGGTGCTTCCTATGATCCGCCGCTGGGGCCCACGGGCTATGCACGCTTACTGGTCAAAGAGAGGCGTCCGTACCGTACCCTCGACGGTTATTTGTGCGTCTTGATTTACACCGATCGCCATTGGGAAAAATTTTTAGAGTTAATGGGTCGTGCCGAGCTATTCAAGGAGGATCCTAGGTTTGCCAATATCGGCGCGCGTTCAATCCACATCAATGATCTGTATGCCATGGTGGCTCAAGCCATGTCGACTGACACGTCTCAGAACTGGATCGAACGATTGGATCAAGCTGATATACCCTGCATGCTTATGCATGATATTGACAGTTTGCTAAAGGACCCCCATCTTTTGGCAGTGGGCATGCTTCAGCATGTGGAACACCCAAGCGAGGGGCGGATGTTAGAAATTGGTGTGCCTTTTAGTTTTTCAGGCTCGCCGGGTTTGTCCGTTCAAAAACCTGCACCTCAGTTGGGAGAGCACAGTGTGCAGGTTTTAACAGAGGCAGGCTTTGATCGCAAGGCCATTGAAGCCTTGCAGATGTCTGGCGCAACCAATCGATAAAATCACTCCGCTTTGGCGCCAGAGTCTTTTACCGCCTTGGCCCAGCGAGGCATTTCGGATCGCAAGTAAGCCGCATATTCAGCAGGCGTACCGCCCAAAATATCGGCGCCTTGTGCCGCCAAACGTGAACGTATGTCGGGGTGCATCAGTGCCTTGTTCACTTCGGCATTGAGTTTTTGAACTATCTCATTGGGTGTGCCTGTGGGCACCACAATGCCTTGCCAGGCTGCAGCTTCAAACCCTGAAATACCGGCTTCTGCCAGAGTGGGCAAGTCGGGTAAAAGTGGTGAACGTTTGGCGCTGGTCACCGCAAGGCCGCGCAGTCGATTGTCTCGGACATAGGGCAGTACGGTATTGATGGTGTCAATCATGAATTGAGTCTGGCCTGAGGCTAGGTCAACCAGGCCGGGTGCACTTCCTTTGTAGGGAATATGTTGCGTCTGTATGCCAGTTTGTGTTGACATCATGGCACTGGCCAAATGGGTAATGGTTCCTGTACCAGATGAGCTGTAATTGAGAGCGCCTGAACGTGTTTTGGCCAGGTCTACAAACTCCTTGACCGATCGCGCTGGCAACTGGGGATTGACAACCAAAACCATGGGCACGCTGGCCGTTAGGAGAACGGGCGCAAAGTCTTTTAGCGTGTCATAGTTCACCTTGCCATACAACGCAGGGCCGATCACGATGGCCGATGTGTTGTAGAAGATGGTGTAACCATCAGGCGCAGCTCTGGCCGCCAATTCGGCAGCAATGTTGCCGCCTGCACCTGGCTTGTTGTCCACGATCACTTGTTGTCCAAGTTGCTCTGACAATTTTTGCGCCAGAACTCTAGAGACCAAATCGGTTGGCCCTCCTGGTGGAAATGCGATGATCATGCGGACAGGCTTGGTGGGCCAACTTTGAGCCCAGAGCATGCTGGTTATCAATGCCAGAAAAAAACCAACTGCCAATCGAATAGAGAATTTCATGACTTTGCCTTATGAATTGAAGTGATCCAAAACCTGACCGGGTCCTTGAGAATGGTCTACATAGTTGTGACCATCGTGCACTTTGACACCATTGACCCAAACACCATGCACGCCAGTGGCTGTTCGAATCATGCGAGAGCCACCACCTGGTAAATCTTGGCGAGGCAATGGTTTTGAAATTCCTACGGTCGCAGGGTCAAATAGAAGCATATCAGCCGGTAGACCGACTTGCAATCTGCCGCGCTCTGGAATTCTGAAGCGGTCGGCCGGTTCGCTGGTGATTTTGCGAATGCCTTCACTGAGTGTGAAATGTCCGGTGTCTCTGACCCAATGCGACAGAAAGTACAGGCCAAAACCTGCATCGCACATGTAGCTCAAATGTGCACCAGCGTCAGACAAAGTGATCACGCTGGCCGGGTGTTTCAGTGAAGGTGCAACGCCCTCATCGTTGTTGTTGAAAAACTTGCCCACAAAATGCGTACCAAGATCCTCGGACAACGCAAGATCGAAAAATACATCCACGGGGTCCAAACCTTGTTGATCTGCAAGAGCCTGAATGTTTTGTCCTTCTAGCCTTTGATTCTCAGGACGCATTGTTTGTCCAACTTCGATATGACGCCAGTTTCCTAAAAACAAAATACCTTCTTTGGGGTGCTTCAGGTTTTTTCGAAAAGCATCGCGAAACTCGACTGAGCGGTACACGCCAGGCAATGAATCGGCAGTGGCGCTTTTGACAACATCAAAAGCTGAATGACTGAGAAGAACGTAGGGGTCAGTGAGGCTGAAATCAAAAGACAGGGGCTGGCAGCTGGTCAAAATATACAGCTCATGTCCTCGCTCCAAGGCCTGTGCGCATCGTTCGTAATAGGTAACGCCCAGAGAGGGGTTGCCTTCGTTGTACATGGTCAGTACAGTAGAGATGTAAGCAGGGCGACCTGTATCTTCTGCGATAGATTCCATGATGTCTGGGCTTCCCCTTGTACCGGTGGCCATCATGAAGACGCCTTTTTTCTTCTCACCCAGAACCGAGGTCAAGGCCCGCAATTCAGCCTCTGAGGCAATGGTGGATGGCATTGGAATGCCGCCGTAGCCACTGTGGTTTGGCGAGAATGAGGAAGCAAAACCAATGGCACCATGGTCCATGGCGTCTCGCACCATGCTTTGCATGGTCTGCATTTGTTCAGGGCTGGGATCGACCTTGCTCGATCCGTCCGCACCCATCACAGCAGTCCGAATGACAGAGTGACCCGCAAAAACAGCTGTGTTGATATAGGGACCAATGCGCCGCAACTGATCCATGTACTGACCAAATGATTCAAACTCCCAATTGACACCGGTGAGCAAGGCGTTCAAATCCATGCCTTCAACCACAGAAAGATTCTTCAACATGGTCTCGCGCAAAGGCGCAGGGCAGGGCGCTATGCCAAAGCCGCAGTTGCCAATAACCGCTGTTGTGACTCCCAGTGCAGGAGAGGGGGACATGGTGCGGTCCCATGTGACTTGTGCGTCGTAGTGGGTGTGCAAGTCGACAATACCCGGCATCAGGGCAAGCCCCTTAGCATCGATGGTTTCATGCGCAGCTTCGGAAGTGGATCCTATGTGCGCGATGCGCCCATTAGAAACGGCCACATCACTTAGCACTGGCGGAAGGCCGGTGCCGTCAAATACTTGTGCATTTCGAATGATCAAGTCATGCATATTTTTTTAAGCCTTGAAATTGGATTTGACTTATTGGCCCTGAAAATGAGGCTCTCTGCGCTCAGTCATGGCTTTAACGCCTTCCTTGAAGTCTTCCGTTTTGAATTGCCAATTTTGCTCCGCACTTTCATGCGCAACGGCTTGTTGCAGTTGTTCAACCAAGCCTTGACGCATCGTAGCGCGAGTGGATTGAAGAGAGAGCGGCGCTGAAACAGCAATTTCTTTCGCAAGTTTCATTGCTTGCTCACGAACCTCGGATTGTGGAACCAAAAAATCGGCCAACCCCATGTCCAGCGCTTCTTGCCCATTGACGCGCCGACCCGTGAAAAAAAGCAAGTTGGCTTTTTGGATGCCTACCAAACGGGGCAGAGTGACTGACAAGCCAAACCCCGGGTGGAATCCGAGTCGGTTGAAATTGGCTGTGAACCTGCCTTCCGGACAGGTCACTCGGAAATCGGCCACCAAAGCCAGACCCAGGCCGCCGCCAACAGCGGCACCTTGAATGGCCGCAACGATGGGTTTCTTGCAGGAAAAAATTCGAATCGCTTCAAAATAAAGTGGATTGGTGCCAGGATTTTCTGGGCGACTGATTTTGTCGTTAGGGCTGTTGAAATTGGCGCCCGCACAAAATGCGGTGCCTTCTGAGGCCAACACAATAGCGCGGCAACTGGGGTTCTTGTCCAACTCTTCAAAGGTGCTGGCAATTTGCTGGATCAAATCAAAGTCGAAAAAATTATGGGGCGGACGGGTAATTTCTACAAGAGCAACATGGCCCTCGTGAGAGATTTTCAGATCGGATGCTGTGCTCATGAATGAGGTTCCTACTTTAAATTGCGGTGAGAAAAATGTTTATTTGCCATTGACGATAGCGCCCTGATTGACCAAGGATTGAATGTCATTTTGGCTATATCCCAGGTCGGTCAGAATTGACTCCGTGTCTTGACCTAAGCGGCGAGCCTGATGTCTTACTTTGGCAGGTGTTTTGGCGAATTTGACTGGCGGCCGAACATACCGAATGGCCCCAAGATCGGGGTGTATTTCGTCGGTGAACAACTGGACCGCTTGAAGCTGTGGATGTGAAGGCAACTCTTCCATGGTGTAGATGGGTGTTGCCGGTATGTCGAGTCGGTCGCAAATCTCGATCCATTCTGCAGTGGTTTTGGTGGCCGTTATTTTGTGCAAAGCGGCGTACAGGCCTTGAATGTTGGCGTTGCGAGTGATGCGGTTGGTCACGCCCAGCTCTTTGCCCAGTGCTTCTTCGCCAGCATCTCGAAAAAAACTTTCCCAGTGGTGGTTGGTGTAAGGCAGCATGGCAATGTAGCCATCTTGGGTGGGGCTGGGCTGTCGGCCACCAGACAGAACCCGGCTGTAGCCAGCGTTTTGTGTGGCTGGATTGCGTGTTAAACCACCCATGTGCTCTGCCAATGTAAAGGCCACCATGGTTTCTAACATAGGCACCTCTACATATTGCCCTTGACCACTGCGCTCTTTGGCCAATAGGGCTGCCAGAACTGCATTGACCAGCGCCATGCCAGTGGTCTTATCGGCGACCAGCGTTGAGATGTAGTCAGGACGCGATTTTCCAAGACTGTTCACGCTGGCCAAACCACATGCTGCTTGAATGATGTCGTCAAATGCGGGGCGATCTTTGTCAGGCCCGTCTTGGTCAAAACCTGTGGCTGCGCAATAAACAATTTGGGGGTTGAGTTTGACAACTTGGTCATATCCAAATCCAAGCTTGTCGATGGCAGACACTCGCATGTTGTGCACAACAGCATCCATACGCGGAATCAATTGACGCAAAATTGATTTGCCTGCTTCACTTTTAAGGTCTAAAGCAAGGGATTGTTTGTTGCGGTTAATTGTCAAATAAATGGAACTCATGCCAGGAGAAAGATTGACGCCATTGGAGCGCATCAAGTCACCTTCAAGGCTTTCAACTTTGATGATCTCTGCACCATAGTCCCCCAGAATTTGAGTGGCCAGTGGTCCTAAAACGACTGACGTCAGATCTAAGATGCGAATACCTGTCAGGGGTCCATTCGACAAGTCCATGGTGTTGCTCATTCTTTGGTTTTCTTAGGTTTAAGACTTTCCCAAGTGCTGTCAGGCCACTGCTGCATGTTGTATGCAGAGGCCCCCGCCGCGCCTTGTAACCAGCGACCACCATCGATGGTGACCGCTTCACCCGTAATGAATGCGGCACTGTCCGAAATCAAATAAACACACAGGTCCGCCAATTCATGATGCTCGCCAACGCGCCTTAATGCAACGCCTTGTTCAATGGGTGCTTCCCCAATTCGTTCTTTGGGCATCAATCTGGACCAAGCGCCCTCAGTAGGGAAGGGCCCAGGCACAACGCCAACAGTGCGAATGCCATAGGGCCCCCACTCCACAGCCAAACTTCGGATCATGGCCAGTGCGCCTGCTTTAGCCATGGCTGATGGGACGGTAAAGGGCATGCCTGTCATGGCAGACTGGGTCAGGATTTGCATCACGGTGCCTTTGAGGCCCGCCTCTATCCATCGGCGACCTACATCCATGGTGCAATAAGCCGATCCTTTGAGCACAATGTCTACAACTGCATCAAATGCGCGAGTGGACAAACGTTCTGTACGAGCTAAAAAATTGCCAGCGGCATTGTTAAGCAAGACATCCAGAGGACCCGTCGCCCAAATGGTGTCCATCATGGACTCCACCGCTTTTGCATCACGCACATCGCAGACATGGGTTTCAATACTGACTCCCAAGCTGTCTTTGAATTCCTTCGCAGTCTGATCAAGAACTTCTTTTCTACGGCCACATATGACTAAATTTGCGCCCAACTCGATATAGCGCAGACCGATACTTTTTCCCAACCCCGTGCCACCGCCAGTGATCAGAATGCGTTTCCCAGAAAGCAAATCCGATCTGTACATGCTCTTGTGTGTGACTATCATTCAGCTTGTATTCCAGCTGCTTTGGCAATGCGGCTAAACCGTTCTAACTCGTCTTGCTGGAATTTTTGCATGCTGTCTCCAAAAAAGGGCATGCTGTCCGCGCCGGATGCCTTATTGAAATCGGCGCCCTCTTTGGAGTCGCGTATTTTCACAAGCGCATCGATGAGTTTTTTCTTGACGGCCTCTGGTGTGCCTGCTTTGACATAGAAAGAAGTCCATGCGTAGTTCACATATTCTGGAAAGCCGCTGTCAATGAAGTTGGGTACGTTGGGGAAATCGGGGTGCCGTTTTTCACCAGAAACAGCAAGCGCTTTGAGTTTGCCTGACTTGATCAAAGCGGCTGCACCGCCTAGGTCTGCAATGCCAATGTCGAGTTGATCACCCATGAGGTCAGTGAAAATTTGCGCACCGCCTTTGTAGGAGATGTGATTGAATTTGACGTTGGTCATGCTGGTAAACCATTCACCAGCCAAACGATAACCTGCTGAATAATTGGCCAAGCTCAAAGGTTTGCTAGGGTTATTTTTAGAATGTTCAACCACGTCCTTCAAGCTGTTGAATTTGGAGTTGCCATTGACAACCCAAACGTTCATATTTCTGGACAGACCGGCCAAGGGTGCAAGGTCAGTCATGGGGTTGTAGGGTAAATTTTTGATGCTAATTGGATTCACTGAAATGGGCGAGTTGCTGGCCAGCAAAATAGTATGCCCATCGGCTGGCAGAGCCAGCAATGCTTGAACTGAAATGATGCCACTGGCGCCAGGTTTGTTTTCGACCAGCGCCGTTTGGCCAAATTGTTTTGCCAAACGTTCGCCAAAAAAGCGAGCCGAAGTGTCAGAACCACTGCCCGCAGTAAAGGGCACAAAAATACGAAATGGCTTGGTAGGAAAGTCTTTGTCCTGTGCAAAGACGTTACCCGTCAAAGCAATGGCCAAAGTTGCCACAAAAAAGAAATTTCGCTTAAGCATGTTCATTCTCCTGAGTCAGTTGGAAATCACAAACGTGTCAAAAATGGCCAAAGATTGTCAGCACCCTGTTTCAAAGCCATTTCCCCAATCCGAGTTTGCCAATGGGTTTCGTTGCCAAACTCGTCGCGCCACGACCAAAGTCGCCGCGTTAAATGGTGCAAATTGTGCTCACGCGTAAAGCCCATGGCACCATGGACTTGGTGTGCAATTTCTGCGCCTTTTCCGGCAGCTTCGCCAACCCGAGATTTGGCAACAGCGACGAAGAAGGGCTCTGGTGCTTCGCTGGAAAGCTCAATGGCTGCATCTGCGGCGGCTGCACTGGCGGCCACATGGCCAGCCAACACTGCAAGCATGTGTTGCACTGCCTGAAATTTACCAATGGGTCTACCAAATTGAACGCGATCATTTGCATATTGAAGGGAATAACCCAAGGACCGCTGTAGTGCACCCGCCATTTGGACAGAGCGCATCAAAGCACCTTCGCACAGCAATCGTTCTTGGGCATCGGCTAAGGGGGCAAAAGCAATGATTGGTGCATTTGTAAAATCAAATTGAACTCTGGGTTCGCCCGCTAAATTTTTAACCAATTCCGAACGGCTTTGGGCCAACGCTTCACGCTCGATTAACACGACATAGGGCTGCTCATCGCGGTGCGCCACCACAACCAGATGATCGCAAGACAGGCCCCAAGGAATTCGGTGGGCATGACCCGATAGGGTGGGGATGCTTTGACTCCCATTAAGCTCCAAGCTGTCTTTGGCATGGGATACGCTGACTGATAAAACACCTTCAGGAACCTTCAGGCCCGCCGCGCTTAGTAAACGGCTGGCCAAAAAAGTCTCGGCCAAGGGAACAGGTGCGGCATGGTAAGCACTGCGCCGCAAAACAAACATTGCATCTTCAAAGGACAGGCCACTGCCGCCTTGCGCTTCATTTAAACAAGCTTGCGGCAGGCCGACTTCTTCAAGAGCCTGCCAAAGTGCTTGAGGCCAAACGCCTGCCTCGCTCGACATGAAGACTTCTTTTAGGCAGTGCTCTTCACAGATGCGGTCAACTGTTTTTTCCAGATCATCTCGAATGTCACTCATCTCAGCCCCAATCCTTTTGCAATCATTCCCCTCAATATTTCGCGAGTACCACCTCTGATGGTGAAGCCTGGCGCTTTGAGCGTCGACATTCCCAACAAGGCATCGAAGTCGAGACTTTCGTTGTCCATGAGCGGTTCTGAAGGAATCAGTTGACGGAAAATCTCGGGAATCTCCCTTTCAAATGCAGTACCGATGTCCTTCACCAGAGCAGCCTCCAAAATAGGTTTTTCTCCCTTTGTCAGCATGCCTGCCACCGAAGTTGACATGCGTCGCAAAGTGGTCAGGTGCGCAACAAAGCGTCCAATTTCATTGACCGAGCGAGCATCGGGCTTTTCTGCCAACTGCTCCATTGACGCCAGAAGAAGTTGGTACGTGCTGAGAAATCGATCGGGCCCGGAGCGCTCAAAAGCCAATTCACTGGTGACCATGTTCCAGCCGCCACCCACTTCGCCGACGACCATGTCATCGGGTACAAAGCATTCGTCAAAAACAACTTCATTCCAGTCGTGGGCGCCATAGATGTTAAGAATGGGACTCAACTTCAAACCTGGTGATTTCAGGTCCACAATAAACTGCGTCATGCCAGCATGGCGGTTTTCTTCTTTGGGTGCTGTGCGAACCAAAGCGATTAAATAATGTGCTCTGTGTGCACTGCTTGTCCAGACTTTGGTACCTGTGATTTTCCAGCCACCTTCAGCCTTGACTGCAGACGTTCTCACCGCCGCCAAGTCAGACCCAGAGTCTGGCTCACTCATTCCGATTGCAAAAAAGCATTCGCCTGCTGCAATTTGGGGCAAGATCAATTGGCGAGCACGTTCGCTGCCATGGCGCAAAATTTGGTTGCCACTTTGTCGATCTGCCACCCAATGCGCTCCTACAGGCGCACCACCCGCCAACATTTCTTCCGTCATGACATACCGGTCGAGTGCTGTTCTTTCTTGACCGCCGTATTTTTTAGGCCAAACCATGCCGATGTAACCGGCTTGTCCGCACTTGCGACTGAACTCTGCATCGCCATCGGACCATGAGTTTTTGCGAGGGGTGAATGTGCCTGCATCCCTCTCTTTTTTGAGGAAATCGCGAACTTGCTGTCTGAGTAAGCTGGCACTCTCTGGCAAGCTCACCGCAGGAAAAACAAAATCATGCATGTCATTCTTTCTCCGCTGAATTGGATTCGTTCTATCTTTATACTGCCTTCAACGAATGTCAAGGAAGCAATATACAACTAGGTGACTCCAGTTGGCTGTCATTAAGCGATGATGGCGGGAATCCTAAATCCGTCACCTCATAAGGAATACGATGCGTACAGGCATTTACAGTTATCCCAATACCCAAAGGGTCATTTTCGGTACGCCCTTTGAACAAGCGATTTCTAAGGAGCTTGAAACAGTAGGCGCTCAGCGTGTTTACGTCCTGAGCAGTGGCAGCCTTTACCGTGATACCGAAGTGGTCAATCAACTTAGAACCGTTTTGGGTTCGCGTTGTGTCGGCCTATTTCATGAAATGCCCGCTCACACCCCCCGTTTAGCTGTAGTCAAGGCAGCACAGGAAGCGCAAGAGGTTCAAGCCGATTTGATCCTCACGCTGGGGGGTGGTTCCATGACAGATGCTGGAAAAATGCTCACGCTTTGTATGAGCAATGGTATTGAGTCGGCACAAGATCTAGACCGACTGGCAACCATCGTGCACGCTGATGGAAAAATAGAGCGGCCAGAGTTTCTACCGCCCACCGTGCCTTGTTCGGTAATTTCCACAACCCTTTCGGCTGGAGAATTCAGCGCACTGGCTGGCTGTACAGATACGGTCAGAGGCATGAAAGAGAATTTTTTGCATCCAAAAGCCTCACCTCGATCGGTCATTTTGGACCCTGCATTGACTTTGCACACCCCCGAATGGCTTTGGCTCTCCACTGGCATTCGTGCATTGGATCATGCTGTGGAAGATTTGTGTTCCATCAATCCACAACCCATTTCTGAAGCCACTTCATTTCAGGCTTTGCGCTTACTTGGCAGAGGCTTGCGCGCGGTCAAAAAAGACCCCTCAGATCTGGAAGCCCGTCTTGATTGTCAATTGGGAGCATGGATGTCAATCATTGGGTCAAGTGCCGGTGTGCAAAAAGGTGCCAGTCACGGTATTGGTCACATATTGGGCGGAACTGCAGGTGTGCCGCACGGCTATACGTCATGCGTCATGTTGCCCCATGTATTGCGCTTCAATCAGAGCATCAACGGTTTACAGCAAAAGTTGGTCAGTGAAGCCTTGGGTGAACCTCACAAGCCAGCCTGCGATGTTGTATCAGAGTTGGTGGCTCAACTGGGTCTTCCAAGCACGCTAAGGGAGGTGGGCGTCAAAGCTGAAATGTTGGACTTGATTGCACAAAATTCAATGCACGACCGTTTGATTCACAGTAATCCTCGAAAAATACACGGGCCAGCAGATGTTCGTCGTATTTTAGAAGCCGCTTGGTAGGCCGCAGGTTTGAAAACATTGCAAGCTAAGGCCCTGGTTTGGGCCATGTGCATTGGACAAATAGGCAATTTGTTACCGCATGTGGTGGTGCCCGCTGTCATGGTTCAGTACCTGATTCCTTTATGGGGAATGACAAATACCCAAGCAGGATTGCTTGCATCAGCCTATGCCGCGGGTTATATGCTTGCGGTGCCATTTTTGAGTTCCTTAACTGACCGCTACGATGCAAGGCGTATTCTGCTGCTTGGCTCATTGTGCAGCGGACTGAGCACGCTGGCCTTCGCATTGTTTGCCACAAGTTGGTTAACAGGGGTATTCATTTGGGGCTTGGCGGGCGCAAGCTTTGCTGGGGCCTACATGCCGGGCTTGCGTGCTTTGACTGATCGATTAGAAACTGCTGACGCCTCGCGCAGTATTACTTTGTACACCGCCAGTTATTCAATGGGGGTCGGTTTTTCTTTTTTGGTATCGCAACTTGTTGCCGATGCCTATGGGTGGCGATGGTCCTTCGGCATCACAGGTCTGGGCCCTCTCATCATGGCCTTTGTGGCTTGGCGGATGAAGCCTGTATTGCCTATTCCAAAAGAGGGTCATCTTTTGGATGTTCGCCCCGTATTGCGAAACCGTCCTGCAATGGCCTATATCTTGAGCTATGGCGCGCATTGTTTCGAGTTGTATGGATTCAGAACCTGGCTTGTTGCGTTTTGGACCTTTGTCATTTCACGTCATCAGGGCGACTCTTTGCCAGACGCCATGACAGTGAGTTTTCTGGCCTCCTTACTGGCCATGCCGGCCAGCATCCTTGGAAACGAGTTGTCTTTGCGTTTTGGACGAGCCAGCGCCATCAGCTGGATTCAGGTGATCTCAGCCCTGACAGCATTGTCTATTGGGGTTTTGGCAGGTGGTTCTGCTTGGGTGATATTGGTTTTGATTTTTATTTATGCCGTGACAGTACCAGCCGACTCTGGATCACTGACTGCCGGAATGATGTCATATGCACAACCTCAATTTAAGGGCTTGACTTTAGCCATGCATTCCACTGTTGGGTTTGGGCTATCGGCTTTGTCGGGCTGGATGGTCGGACTGGCATTAGATTCTCATGGCGGTACTCAAGATCCACAAGCATGGCTGGCTGCGTTTGGTGTGCTGGCAGCCGGTGTCATGCTCGGGCCATTGGCTTTGAGGTTATCAAGGAATTCAAGGACTTAATTATCAAGTTACACAACGAATAAACCCCTTCAGCATTGCAGCAAAAGGGGTTTATTGAGTCACGAAGTGGGTCTTACCCAACCCGACAGGGCATCAAGTGCCGATGATGCCGCCATCCAATTTGCGAACCACCACGGTGGCAGAGCGTGGGCGGCCAGTGGCTTTTTTGTCAGGCCAATTAGAAATGGCGGTGGGGTTCGCAGGGTTGGTTCGCTCGTTGGAAGGCTCACCTGGGTGCTGCACGTTCAAAAACATGGTTCTGCCATCGGGCGTTTCTGTCACACCGGTAATTTCACAACCGGCAGGGCCCACCAAGAATCGACGTACTTCTCCGGTTTGCACATCGGCGGCCAACATCATGTTGTTGCCAAAGTTCTTCAGGTCGCCTTTGCCCATGTTCGAGGTGGACATGTCTGTCTGAATCCACATCAGGCCGCGACCGTCCACCCACAGGCCATCGGGGCAAGAGAATATGTCGCCTTTGATGTTGCCCTTGGCTTCCGCGCGCGCCAATAAAGCGTCGCCTGCCAAGATGAAATGATTCCAAGCGAAAGTGCTTGCATGGAAATCGTTGTCTTCTTTCCAGCGAATGATGTTGCCCTGTGTGTTGTTGGCACGGGGGTTGGCCGCATCTACGGCAGGTTGCTTATCGCCGCCGCGATTGCTGTTATTGGTGAGTGTGGCGTAAACCCAGCCCTGTTTGTCAATATCAATCCACTCAGGGCGGTCCATTTTGGTGGCGCCCAACAAGTCACTGGCTTGACGAGATTTGATGAGTACTTCGGCTTGGTCTGCAAAGCCATTGGCCGCAGTGAGTGGTCCTTGGCCGTGCGTTAAAGCAATCCACTGGCCTTTGCCGTCGGCATTGAACTTGGCCACGTACAAGGTGCCGTGGTCTAGCAGGGTGGCATTGGCGGCAGCGCCACCTGATTTGATGGTGTCGCGGCTGACAAACTTGTAGATGTATTCAAAGCGAGCGTCTTCGCCCATGTAAACCACCGCACGCTTGTCTTTGGTAACTGCCACGGTGGCACCTTCGTGCGCGCCGCGTCCCATGGCAGTGCGCTTCATGGGGGTGGCATTGGGGTTGCTGGGATCAATCTCAACAATCCAACCAAAGCGGTTGGGTTCGTTGGGGTTTTGCGTGGCATCAAAACGGGCATCGTGCTCGTGCCAACGATAGCCAACGCCGCCTTTGCGCAGACCCCAGCGCTTTTCGTGATCGCTGAGTTTGTCGCCGCCATTGAAGTAAACAATGAAGTTTTCTTCGGAGGTGAGGTATGTGCCCCAAGGTGTGATGCCACTGGCGCAATTGTTCAGAGTGCCCAAAACCTTGCGTCCTGATGTGTCCGCTGCAGTTTTCATCATGGCATGACCCGCTGCAGGACCACTGATTTCCATCGGCGTGTTGGTCGTAATTCGGCGTGCATATTTTGAGGGGTTGGCCACCTCCCATTTGCCGCCTTTGTCTTGCACTTCAACAATGGCCACGCCGTGCGCAGCTTGAGACTTGCGAACCTTCTCGGCACTCCAATTGGCCATGCCATCTTTGAACAGCAAACCGTGGTCCACGTATTCGTGGTTCATGGCCAGCAAACCGCGCTTAGAGCCTTCAAGGGCGTAGTAATGAATGCCATCGTGGTGCATGCCAATTTGGGCTTCTTGCTCGGCAGCGGTGTTGCTGGCGTCGTCTTTGAAGGCGTAGTTTTGGCCTGCAATGCCCACGGGGTCGCCCCAAGGTGCAATGACGTGGGCCACATAGCCCTCGGGCACTGTGATGGCGTCGGCAGTGGAAATGGCCACGCTCTTAAAGCCAATTTTGGCTGCAGAGCCCATGCCCAAAGAAGCGCAACCGGTAAGGGCTGCAGCACCGCCAATGGCGCTCAGAGGTGCTAAAAAGCTGCTGGCCAATGCACCCAAACCACCGCGCAAGACTTGACGTCGTGCTGGATCGGAAACATCGTGAATGCTGAGGTTAGAAGAGCGGTTGCTGTCTTCCATCAAGGAGAAGTTTTTGGACATTTGTAATCTATCATGAAGCTGAGAATGGAGAGCTAGCTTGTAAAAGCTAACCATCAACATTCTGAGTCATTCATTTGACAGATTTGTGACTGCCAGCCTGATACACAAGCTCTGCTGCAATGAGATCAAGAGATGCAAACCCCACCGACTTGAAAACGGTGATGGCCTGATCATTCTTTCGCCATGATTTAGAAGGGTCGGATGCCAACTCAGCCAGCTCGCCCTCTATGCCTGAGGGCAACATGATGCCTTGTTGAATAGCTTGGTATATTTCTCCGCCTTTTTCAAGTACAGCGGCTCGATTGTCTGCATACACCTGCGCCTTGTTCATCAGCGCTGGTTCGGCTTCTGCCATCTGCGTTGTAAATGCGCCTATAAGACCTAAGTGCGTTCCAGGTTTGAGCCATTTGGACAGAATGAAAGGCTCTGTGGCTGTTGTGGCTGCTGCCACAACGTCTGCTTGGCTCAAGGTTTCTTCTAAGTCTTCTGAGTAATTAGATTCAATGCCCAAAGTCCTGAGCTCAGCTACCGCTGCCAGCGCTTTGGTTTTTTGTCTTCCCCAGATCAAGATGCTTTTGAAGGGGTGCACGCTTGCATGCGCTTGAACCATAGGCACACATAAAGCGCCTGTGCCCAATATTGCAAGTGTTTGGCTGTTGCTGCGTGCAAGGATTTTGGCCGCTAAAGCTGCAGCAGCGGCAGTTCGGCGCAAAGTGAGTTCAGTGCCATCGATGACGGCAAGAGGCATTCCGTTTTCACAAGAAAGCAAGACATAAACGGCTGATACTGTTGGGGAGCCGATGGTTTTGTTGGAGGGCCATACTGAGACAAGTTTGACGCCAAAAACTTCTTTGGCCTTCCAAGCTGGCATGATCAGTACACAGCTGGCGTCAGCATTGGGCGCGAAATAGCTTCGAGACGGTACTTCGATTGGCAATTGCAACCCCCGTGCCAAGGCTTCAATTAACTGAGGATAGGGAAGGGCGTTTTTAACAGCACTTGAATCAAAGTAGTCCATGGTATTTTTATCTGACAATATGTTGTATAAATCTGGCAAGTGTAGGTTCAATGTCTATTTTTATGCAAACTGATGTCTTGATTGTGGGGGGTGCTGCCATTGGAAGTGCTGCCGCATTCTTTTTAGCTTCGCAGCCAGATTTCAAAGGGAAAATTCACGTCATAGAACAAGATTTTTCTTATGAAAAATCTGCAACTGCACTTTCAGCAGCATCTATACGGCATCAGTTTTCAACGCCTGAGAACATCAAGCTTTCTCAATTTGGCAGTGCTTTCTTAAAAGACATCGAGCAATACCTGGCGGTCGGCGACGAAGTCCCGGCTGTTAACTTCAAAGAGCGTGGTTATCTGTTTCTTGCCACCCCAGATGGCCTGCACACTTTGCAATCTAATCACGCTGTTCAAAAATCAGAAAAAGTTGACGTTTCACTTTTAACACCTTCTCAACTGAGTGCTCGGTATGCATGGATGAATGTGAATGACCTTTCAGCCGGCTCTATTGGCAACAGTGGAGAGGGCTGGCTAGATGCCTATGGGCTGATGCAAGGCTTTCGCAAAAAAGCCATTTCATTGGGTGTGCATTACGTGCAGGCTCGTGTAGAGAAACTCCACAGGTCAGGGCGAAAAATAATTTCGGCTGAATTAACTGACGGTACTCAAATCAGTTTTGACAAGCTTGTGAATGCAGCTGGCACAGGTGCATCTGCGCTAGCCCAAACAGCTAACATTGAACTACCCGTGGAGGCTCGCAAAAGGACTATTTTTTATTTCACCAGCAGCGCCAAATTAGAGAATTGCCCAATGGTGATTGATCCTTCTGGGGCCTATTTTCGGCCAGAAGGAGATGGCTACATTTGCGGCATTGCTCCCAAATTAGAAGATGATGTGCAGTGCCATGATTTCATTATTCAGCATCATTTGTTTGAGGAAGTGCTGTGGCCCCTGCTTGCGGCACGCGTTCCTGGATTTGAGGCCGTGCGACTAAAGAGCAGCTGGGCAGGCCACTACGATATGAACACGTTGGACCAAAATGTCATTTTGGGTGCGCACCCTGAAATTGACAATTTACTCTTTGCGAATGGCTTCAGTGGTCATGGTCTGCAGCATTCACCAGCCATTGGTCGGGCCTTATCTGAACTGATAACGTATGGAGAATTTAGAACGCTTGATTTGCGCACTTTTGGTTGGAGCCGCGTGATTAACAACCGTCCTTATTTTGAAGCCAACATTATTTAAGGCAGTGTTATTTTTTTCCTAGGCTTGCATTCTACAAGCCGTCTCATTTCAATCTACAACCAATTTGTTGTCCAAAATGATCTTGGCGTATCTTTTTCGATCGTTGGCAATGAGGTTGACGAATTCTGCAGTTGTGCCACCCTTTGCCACAGCCCCTTGGCCAATGAGTTGTTGCTGAACATCGGGCATGGCCAATACTTGCTGCAAACTCTGAGAAATTTTGTCCAGAATTGGCTGGGGCGTGCCAGTGGGAGCCAGTAAACCTAGCCAAGAACCTGACTCAGCGCCATTGATGCCGCTTTCTTCTAAGGTTGGCACATCGGGCAAGGCTGAAACCCGATTTTTGCTGGAAATGGCCAAGGCTTTGAGTTTGCCCGCTTTAATTTGTGCAGAAGTTTCAAGCACTGAGGAAAAAATCATGTGCACATTTCCAGACATCAAGTCAGTCATTGCGGCACCGCCACCCTTGTAAGGAATGTGCAAAATTTGTGTTCCCGTTGCGATTTTGAAAGTTTCTGCCGATAGGTGTGGAGAGCCGCCATTGCCTGAGCTGGCATAGGTTAATTTATCGGGCGAAGCTTTGGCAAGTGCCACCAACTCTTTCACCGAATTGGCGGGCAATGATGGCGTCACAGCCAAGACAAATGGCAACTCTGCGAACAAGCCAATTGGCGCAAATGAGGTGTCTGGGTTGTAGTTGAGTTTTTTGTACAAAGTCGGATTGATGGATTGGGTGCCCACGTTGCCTGTTAGCAATGTGTAGCCATCTGGCTTGGCTCTTGAGACAATTTCTAATCCAAGATTGCCGCCCGCTCCGCCGCGGTTGTCTACTAGCACCGATTGGCCCCAAAGCTGCGACAGCTTTTGCGCCACAATGCGCGAGCCGATGTCTGTTCCGCCCCCTGGTGCAAATGGCACAACAAGAGTAACAGCCTTGGTGGGCCACTGCGTTTGAGCCGACACCCAGCTTGCGCTGAGCGACAAAGCAATAAGGCCCACCTTGAGAAAAGCCAAACATTTATTTTGCATCGGCAAGGCGGTCATAGCGGGTCCTTTGAAAGTTTAGAAATCAGTTTGAGCAATGGCCTGCGTATTGGTGGTGCCATTGTGGCTGAATTTGTAGAAGAAGTCATGTGGTTAGGCCGGTACAACATTCAACTTTACGCCAAGGATTTACCCTAAGCTAAAGAGGCGAGCCCCCGTTGGTAAACAATGTTGATCTGACCCCAATAAAAGTTGTACGCAATCACTTTAAAGTATGGCAATATATGGCAATTATTGCCACTAGAGAATTCTCATGACACTCAACGTTTCTTTGCCTAAAGCCTTAGAGGATCGCGTTCGTGAGCAAGTTGCGTCTGGACGCTACGGTTCTGCTAGTGAAGTGATAAGGGAAGCACTTCGGCTTTTTGAAACTTATCAACAAATTCAAACTTCTAACTTGAGTAGCCTGCAGTCAGAAATTGCAAAGGGGATGAAAGATGTTGAAAGCGGACGTGTGAAAAAGATGGACATGAATGCGATAAAACGAAAGGCTCGATCTTCTAAAAAGTGATTTCATGCCCAACGTTCTTCTAAGTCACCAAGCAGAAATTGATTTAGAAGAAATTTGGATGTTCGTAGCAACGGCCGATTCAAT
>ERZ767114.455-NODE-455-length-22448-cov-3.571141_pt1 | contig 22448 bp, 18 predicted proteins | sample MGYA00374952_ERZ767114 | MGnify/ENA primary metagenome ERZ767114 (study PRJEB28939, sample SAMN06267156) | marine metagenome | isolation source: Columbia River Estuary | place: USA:Columbia River Estuary, USA | collected 2012-05-05 ...
GAACATTGGCTCGGGCAACAAATTGTTGGCCAGCAAGACCTCATTCATAAATTGCTGATTGCCTTACTGGCCGACGGACACCTGCTGGTCGAAGGCGCACCGGGCCTCGCCAAGACGCGTGCGATCAAACAAATGGCAGAAGGCATTGAAGGTGATTTCCATCGCATTCAATTCACGCCCGACCTGTTACCCGGCGATATCACGGGTACCGATATTTTTCGGCCCCAGACGGGAACATTTGAATTTCAGCAGGGGCCCATCTTTAACAACTTAGTGCTGGCCGATGAAATCAACAGAGCGCCTGCAAAAGTGCAATCTGCGCTGCTCGAGGCAATGGCCGAACGACAAGTCAGTATTGGCAGTCAGACGTATGCCCTGCCCCCGCTTTTTCTGGTGATGGCTACTCAAAACCCGATTGAGCAGGAGGGCACTTACCCCCTCCCCGAGGCACAACTCGACCGGTTTCTCATGCACGTCCGAGTGTCCTATCCGGACCGAGATGCTGAGCAAGCTATTTTGCGGCTGGCACGCAGCGAAGCCGGTGGTGTGCAATCTCAACCTGATCGTGCGGTCTCGCAAGCAGACATCTTTGCCGCGCGCCAAGGTGCCTTAGATGTCCACATGGCGCCAGCGGTCGAGGAATACATCATCCAACTGGTCATCGCCACCCGGGATCCAAGTCTCTACGACGCGGAACTCGCCGACTGGCTGGAGTACGGCGCCAGTCCTCGGGCTACCATTGCGCTCGATCGCTGTGCGCGGGCTAACGCGTGGATTGAAGGCAGAGACTACGTGAGCCCAGACGATGTGCAAAAGGTAGTCTTCGATTGTCTCAGACACCGACTGATTGTCTCCTTTGAGGCAGAGGCCGCAGGCGTCACCAGTGATCAAATCATTGGACGTTTGATTGAGCGTATCCCCGTTGCCTGACAGCATCGTTCATCGCTCAATCGATGGTCCATCTGGCGCAGTCGTGTCATCAGACGCGCTGATCGCCAATCGATTTTCCGCTCGGTTTGTCGATGTCACGGGCCAAACGCGCGCGCTGGCGAATCTAGCGGGCATGAAACGAGCTCGCCAACGAGGCCGTGGCGTCGAATTCGATGAAGTGCGAGCCTACGCTGCTGGCGACGATGTGCGGGCGATCGATTGGCGGGTTACCGCACGATCCGGCACTGCACACACCAAGCTGTTTCATGAAGATCGGGAACAACCCATTCTGGTGGCCATCGATCAACGTACACCGATGAAGTTTGGCTCTACCCAGTGCTTCAAGTCGGTCATGGCAGCGCACGTTGGGACCCTGGCATTGTGGTCAGCGTTAGGCGCTGGTGAACGTGTCGGCGGCGTGGTGTTGGGCGATAACTCGTTGTCCGATACTCGACCCAAACGCAGTCAGCATAGTGTGCTTCGAGTGATCGGTGATCTTGTTCGAGAAGGCGCGCCCGGCGCTGCTGATCACGCACCGAGCAACGGTCTCTTCGACTTACTCCAGCAACTTGAGCGCATTGCTCGTCCGGGCACTCGTATTTTTTTAATCAGTGATTTTCATGATTTATTGGAGGCCGACAATCTCTCGCCACTGCGCCGGCTAGCGCGCCGCACGCAACTGGTAGGGATCGCTGTGAATGACCGTTTAGAAGCAGAGCTGCCGCGCTCGGGACACTATTCCGTCACCGATGGCGATCATCACTCCTCCCTCGATACTGGCGCCGACAGTATCCGAGAGGCCTATGCCAGCCAGTATCGCTCAAATCAGGACCTCACTGCGCGCCGCCTTCGCGAGCTGCGCATCCCACTGCTCAAGATAAACACCGGTGATGACCCGTTGAAGCGACTGCTAACGGTATTTCCCGCAAGATGAACCCCGATATGATGCTGGCACAACTCGCTCCTTTGCGAGCGCCTGAGTCTATCGGATGGTGGCCGCTGGCACCGGGATGGTGGATCGTGCTCGCATTGACGATCATTGGCTTATTGCTGTTCGGTCGATGGATTCGACGACGCTATCGTCGCGCTCACTACCGGCGAGCCGCACTATCACAACTACGCCTCCTAACAGCATCTGAAGCCACCACCACAGACATTAACCAATTGCTGAAAGTAGCCGCATTGAGAGCGTTCCCCGCAGAGCAGGTGGCAGCGCTTCATGGTCAGCACTGGCAGGCCTTCCTGCTCAAGACCTGTAAAAATCTCCCTACCGAGGGTTTGGCCGATCTTGATTCGCTGTATACAGCGCATTCAATAGCCGCCACAGAACCCCTGCTGCTCATGGCTGAATACTGGCTCCGCCGGCATGAGGTGTCGGATGCTTGAGTGGATGTGGCCCTGGATATTTGTGGTGGCACCTGTGCCCCTAATGATTTTCTATTTCAGTCGAGGTGGCTCTCTACAGCCTGCGGCACTCAGAGCGCCTTTTGCCGCGCGGTGGCAATCCTTATCGGGAACTCGGCAACCCAGCCAATCAGCGCGATGGTATTGGTGGTTGCTATGGGCTGCTTGGATGCTATTGATTACGGCGATCGCTCGACCTCAATGGATAGGCGAACCCATTGAACTCCCTAATACGGGCCGCGACCTCATGCTGGGACTTGACCTATCTGGCAGCATGCAAATTGAAGACATGCAGATCGGCAATCGATTGGTTCCCAGAATCACGGCAGTCAAATCGATTGCTGCCGACTTTACGCAGCGTCGCCAAGGTGATCGCGTCGGGCTTATTTTGTTCGGCACACGGGCCTACTTGCAGGCTCCGCTGACCTTTGATCTTGAAACGGTGACCCGGTTCATCGATGAAGCTCAACTCGGATTTGCCGGAGAGGACACAGCAATTGGTGATGCGTTGGGACTGGCCGTCAAACGGCTGCGCGACCGCCCTGCAACATCGCGCATCTTCATACTGCTTACCGATGGTCAAGACACCGCCAGTACGGTCGATCCAATGGAAGCCGCGGCGTTAGCCGCTCAGCTCGATGTGAAAATCTATACCATTGGCATTAGCCGCAATCTGGGCAGAACAACCAGAGGCCGCGTCGAAGTAGATGAAGCCATGTTAAATGCCGTCGCCGAAGCTACAGGAGGACGCTACTTCAGAGCGACCTCGCCGGCGGAACTTGAGGCGATCTATGCGTTACTCGATACCCTTGAACCGGTGGAGCAGGATGCCAGCACCTTTCGTCCAAAACGCGCCCTCAGCTGGTTGCCGTTGCTGGGCGCGTTGGGGCTAGCCTGCTGGCTGGCGCTGCTTCAGAGCGGCTGGCTGAGCCGTCGCAGGCTTTCTCATGATTGATGGGTTTCATGTACTGCGTCCAGAATTGCTCTGGGGATTGTTGATCTGCCCACTGCTGGCTCTTGCCCTGTGGCATCGGCGCACACGCCAAGGCGACTGGAGCCGGGCCATCGATCCAGAACTGCTCCCCTACCTGATGCCGGAGCACAGTGATAAAACCCGCCAGACGACGATCTGGATGCCGATCCTATTACTGAGCCTCATCGTACTCGCTGCATCTGGCCCCAGCTTGCGGCAGGTTGAATTACCGGTCATCAAGCGTGCAGACGCGTTGGTGTTGGTATTGGATCTCAGCGCGTCGATGCTGGCGGCAGACGTTCAGCCCAGTCGAATACGCCGCGCTCGGCAAAAAATACTCGATTTGCTGGAGTTAAGAGTCGAAGGTGTGACCGGCCTGGTGGTGTTTGCCGGGGATGCCCATGTGGTGACGCCACTGACGGATGACGCGCGAACCATTGCTAATTTGATGCCTGCACTGTCGCCCAATATTATGCCTTTGCCCGGCGCAAATGCGACCAGCGGGATTGAGGCAGCAGCCAATCTACTGATTACTGCTGGCGCGCAAGGCGGCCAAATTTTGCTCATGACTGACGGCCTGCCCGGCTTTGACACAGTCCGCGCAAAAAACGCGCTAGAGAGCAGCGGTGCTGCCCTCGCGGTCATGGCGATTGGCACCAAGGCGGGCGCCCCGATCCCGCTCCCCAATGGCGGGTTCCTCAAAGATGACGCTGGCGAAATTGTGATCCCTACGCTGGACCGCCAGGCGATAGATCAAATCGCCAGCACTTTGAACGCGCCGGTCGAACAAATTAGCTTAGACGAACGTGATATCAAATCATTGACCAGACGCAATAACTTAGCGGCGCAAGGCGAACTTGATCTAGCAAGACAAACCGATGCCTGGCAAGACCAGGGATTTTGGCTGGCTGCGCTCGTTGCCCTGCTACTGCTCCCTGCATTCCGAAAAGGCGCCCTCGTCAGCCTGTTGCTGTTAGTGGTCATGCAGTCGGAAACATCGCAAGCGGCGGAGTGGGAGGATCTTTGGCTCACCCCTGATCAGCAAGGCGCCCAGCGTCTTGCTGCCGGTGACGCAAGTGGCGCCGCCGAGCGATTCGATCAGTCACCATGGCGTGGCATGGCAGAATTTGAGGCCGGCGCTTATGATCGGGCAGCTGGTAGCTTCGCCTCCGAGCCATCCGCTGATGGGCTCTTCAATCAAGGCAATGCTCTGGCGATGCAGGGCGATTTGCGAGGCGCCATTAACGCCTATGAAAGGAGCTTGTCCTTGCAGCCCAATGCTGAAGATGCCGTTGCCAATCGCGACTTTATTCAGTCACTGCTCGATCAACAAGAGGACCAAGAGCAAGAGGAGGAGCAGGAGGGAGAAGAGCAAAGCCAACAAGACGAACAGTCTGAGCAAAATGATGCGTCTGACTCCGATAGTGGAGGAGATGGCGAGTCATCGGATCAACAAGATGATTCCCAACAAGCAGGTGACGGGCAACAGGATGAGGCCAACGATCAGGAAGAGTCCGAGCCACAAGCCGGTGACCAAGACCCAAATACCGCTGATAGAGATCAGCAGGCCGCGGACCAACTTGAGGCGGCCACACAGGAACAAATGGCGAAATTTGATGAGGCATTAGAGGAGCAACAAGCGCTGGAACAGTGGTTGCGCCGCGTGCCTGATGATCCCGGTGGGCTGTTGCGACGCAAATTCCGCTATCAAACCATGCAAAGACTCAGGGAGGGCGATAAACCCGATGAATCGATTCGCTGGTAAAGCGCACCCACAGCGTGTGGCTGTCTGGAGTCTCATAGCGGCCACGCTACTCTGGTCTGCTGCGACGATGGCTAATCTGTCTGCGACCGCGGATCGCCGTGAAATTGCCCTCGGCGAAACACTGCGACTTACCCTACTCGGTGATGCAGGCGAACAGCCCAGTGAAATTGACCTCACGCCGCTGAATCGCGATTGGGAGATACTTTCCCGCTCCAGCGCGACCAATGCACGGTTTATCAACGGCCGTAATAACGTCACACGAACACTAGAGCTTGAACTCGCACCGCTGCGTGAAGGCACACTCACCATCCCCTCTCTGTTGACGGGGGGCCGCCGTACGACACCGATATCGATTCTGGTCAATCCTGAGCCACTGATCGCTCCTGGCGATGCCACCGTGTTGTTTGAAACCAGCATTGATCAGCCCAGCTTATACGTTCAAGCGGAGCTCATCCTCACCATAACGCTGCAACAAGCCATTAATTTAGAGGGGTCAGAAATTTCAACGCTTGATATTGCAGACGCCGTAGTCGAGCCACTAGAGCGGCAAAGTTTTCAGCGACGAGTCGGTAACCGTACCTGGTTGGTCACCGAACTGCGCTATGCCATCTACCCACAAAAGAGTGGCACGCTATCGATTCCTGCCATCGCATTTACAGCGCGTGAGGTCCAAGCCGGGCGCACATTATTGGGCTCGCGCCTTGGAAGACGCCTCCGCTTATCGTCGGAACCGCTGCAAGTCACGGTTAAAGGTGTGCCCGCTGCTTTTCCTGGCGATGTTTGGCTACCGGCTAGGACACTGACGTTGACGGAAAGTTGGTCACTAGATCCCGAGGCGCTGTCGGTGGGGGATTCCACAACACGCACTCTCACGCTGGTGGCAGAGGGCCTTCAAGGGAGCCAACTGCCGCCGCTTAGCAGCGTGCAAGGCGCGCTCAATATTCCTGAACTCCGTTTCTACCCCGATCAGGAATCCATTGATCAAAGTGAAATCGCTCGAGGACTCCAGGGGACGCGGACCCAAAGCGAGGCGCTGGTCGCCCGTGCGAATGGCAATTGGACATTACCCGAAATCCGTGTGCCCTGGTGGAACACACAGACCGATCAGCTCGAGTATGCGGTACTGGAAGCAAGAGATATTGCCGTCCAAACCGCCGAGTTGCTCGATGATGAAACGGCATCCGGCCCCTCCTCCGAAACGGCCTTGCCTGTGGGACGCCTGCCGTTGTGGTTTGGGCTCATCGGCATAGCGGGCTGGCTCATCGCCATTGGTCTAGCGTTCACACTGTGGCGACTGCGTCCAGCCCCTATAAACGCAGACATGGCCAAAGGGGGGCTCGCCGCTCGCCGGAGCGGTGGCAAGCGTCAGGCCTTGGTCGAGGTGAGGCGTGCACTCACGCAGCAAGACGCGTCGGGCGTGCGAACCGCATTACAGCACTGGGCTGCACTCCATCATGCACGAGCATTTTCCTCACTCAGCGACATTGCCAGAGCCAGCAGTCCCTCATTAGCGGTAATACTGAATGAGCTTGACCGCTCTATCTATGGCGGCACTGCGACTGAGTGGCGCCAGCTTGGACTGATAGAGGCACTGCGCGAGGAGGCGGTGCCAGACAATACCCGTGAGGCCCACGACGAGGCAATGGCTTTATACCCCTCGCGATAACCATCGCGCTGCGTTTGCTGATCAGCTTGCCAACACTGCGGCGGCAGCATGGCTAGTCAAGCTTAGAACCAGATGTGCTTACTGCGACACCTTTGCTCCCCGTTTTCAGGCCGCCATTTTCGCTGTCTAGGGCGGGGGTAAGGCGCAGCAATCGCGGTCATACGCCACTATAACGGGTGGCCTAGAAGGGGTGGTCCAGAAGGGGGTGGCCAAGCCCTTAGGATGCGTCAGCCAACGAACGGCTCACCACCTCGAAAATATCTTTGGGTAAGGGGTCAATCGCCGCGATTTCCTCAAGTATTGCCCGCATTAGATCTTGCCCAGCGGCATATCGACGCCAGCGCGTTAAGGGCGCGAGCATGCGCGCGGCAATTTGTGGATTACTGGTCTGAATTTTCACGATGACGTCACCCAGCAAACGATACCCTGCGCCATCTGCACGATGAAACGCAATGGGGTTTGCCCCGGCAAAAGCGCTCACCAGCGCCCGCAATTTATTGGGATTACGCCAGTCAAACGCGTCATGCTCCATTAACAATCTGACGCTCTCGACGCAGTCCTCTGCGGGACGGGTTGCTTGAATGGTGAACCATTGATTGACGACAAGCGCCTCGTGCTGCCAGCGCTCGTAAAACGCCGCGAGCACCTGCTCTCGCGCAGCTGGCTCCTCATACTGAACAAGCCATCGTAAGGTTGCCAATCGGTCTGTCAGATTATCGGCTTGCTCGTGCAAAGCACGAATCGCCGACAGGTCACCCTCACCCGCTGCCAGCAAAAAGTCCTGCGCGACATGTTGCAGAGCGCGAACACCGATATCTGCCGCACTAGCGCAATAGGCACCTTGCAGACGATATTCCAAGGAAACCTGCTGCCAGTGATCAGCAAGTCGGCTTCCCAACAGCGCCTTCATTTGGTGACGGCGCGCATGGATAGTGGCAACGTCAACCAAACCCTTTTGTGCCGCTCGATCCGCCAAATACTCCTCACTCGGCAGCGTAACCGTCAATGCCTTCATCGCAGGGTCCATTGCGCCGGTTAATACACGCTCACAAGCCTGAGCTAATTCTGGATTGACCTTCTCGGGCGCCTCACTGGGCTCCTTCCCCAGTGATTCTATAGAGCGAGCCAGTAGATGTTGCGCGGCATCCCACGCCACGAACGCGTCGTCATCGCATCCCATCAACATCAGCAAAGCCGCATCGGACTGTTCTGTGGTGATTCGGATGGGCGCCGAAAATCCTCGAAGCAATGAAGGCACGGGCTCAGCAGGTATATCCTCAAAAATAAAGGTTTGCTCGGACTCGGTGAGCTCCAGCACACGCGTCGTCCCCGCACCCAAGTCAATGGGCTGAGCGTCCACCACTAACCCGGTGGCAACAGGAATCACCAGCGGTGCGTCTTGAGCGTCCTCTTGCAGGCGCGGATTATGCTGCCGCAGCGTCAAATGGTAGCGCTGCAACGCTGCATCGTAGCGGCCCTCAAACTGCACCTCAGGCGTACCCGGCTGTTCGTACCAACGTCTAAACTGCTCGAGGTCACGACCCGACGCCTCAGACAAACTGTCGACAAAGTCATCACAGGTCACAGCTTGTCCATCAAACCGCTCAAAATATAATTTGGTCCCAGCAAAAAAGGCCTCTGCGCCTAACAGGGTGTGCAGCATACGCACCACCTCAGCGCCTTTTTCGTAGACGGTCAGGGTATAGAAATTGGAGATGTCGACAAAGGCATCAGGGCGAACTGGGTGGGCCATGGGCCCCGCATCCTCAGCAAACTGATGCGTGCGCAAGAACATGACGTCTTCAACCCGTTTCACGCCGCGTGAATTCATATCCGCAGAGAATTCTGCGTCGCGAAAAACAGTGAATCCCTCTTTTAAAGTGAGCTGAAACCAGTCACGACAGGTCACCCGGTTACCGGAGTAATTATGGAAGTACTCGTGTGCAACAACCCCTTCGACTCGCTGATAACCGGCGTCGGTAGTAATGTCGGGGTGCGCTAGCACGCAGGAGGTATTGAATATGTTGAGACTCTTATTCTCCATTGCTCCCATATTGAAATCGTCTACCGCCACAATATTATAGAGATCGAGGTCGTACTCGAGGCCATAGACCTCCTCATCCCAGCGCATTGCGTTTTTCAGCGACACCATGGCGTGATCACAATAACTCAGGTCTTTTTCCTCTACCCAAATGTGCAGGTCGACCCGCTTACCGGAGCATGTAGTGAACACATCAGAAACAGGTTTTAGATCGCCCGCCACCATGGCAAAAAGATGGGCAGGCTTGGGATAGGGATCGTGCCAAACCGCTCTATGCCGTCCGTCCTCAAGGGCCTCTTCAGACACCAGGTTACCGTTACTGAGCAAAACAGGACACGCGGCTCGATCCGCTTCAAGCGACACCGTGTAGGTCGCCAGTACATCAGGTCTGTCTGGGAAGTAAGTGATTTTGCGAAAACCTTCCGCCTCGCATTGGGTGCAATAGGCGCTTTGCGAACGATAAAAACCCTCCAAAGAGGTATTTTCCTCAGGGCAAATGCGTACACAGGTCTTTAATTCAAACTGGTCAGGCACCAACGGGATAAGCAACTGCTCATCCGTCACCTGATAGTGGTCCTCGCTCAGTCGTTGGCCATCAAGCTCGACCCATTGCAGCGTCAGCTGCTCACCATTGAGTTGTAGCGGCGCTGCGGCCGCACCGCGACGCACAAAAGACAGCGTCGCCGTGACGTCAGTTCGCCCCGAAAATATCTGAACCGACAGCGAGACTGCCGTCACGGTAAAATCGGGCGTCTGATAATCCACCCGGCGGATCGTAGCGGGTAGGCCCTCTCGGAATGCCATCATGATGCTCTCACCTCAATATCAACTTCGTAGCCACCAAATTTACGGATGTTCAGCACACCCGTGTCGAGGATTAAATACTGCCCCTTAATTCCCATCAACGTGCCCTCGACGACGGGCTGCTTATCAAAATTATGTGCTTTGACCTTCTCGGGCCAGCTCAGTACCGGATAGCGAATCGTCGTCTCTGGCTCATCCTCCAATAATTCAAAGGCCTCTTCACCGTGCTGTCGCTTTAAGTCATCGATGCCTTCTCGACAACTGTCCATCAGGCTTTTTCGTATGGCCTCAAGATCTTGGGGATCGCTATCTCCCTTGAGCATGGTTTGCCAGGCGGTGCGGTCACCGACCTCTTGTGCGCATAACACCTCTAAAAGCCCGGATTGATAGCGAGTTTGCACTCGCGCAATAGGCTTGGCTTGTGTCGCGCCCTGATCCATCCAGCGAGTTGGCACTTGTGTGCCACGGGTAATACCCACTTTGACACTCGACGTGTTCGCTAAGTAGACAATATGGGGGACTTGGCAATTTAAGGCCGCCCACTCGGGTTCTCGGCACGTCCCTTCAGCAAGGTGACATTTTGCGGGACTCATGATGCAGGTGTCGCAGGCGGCTAGCTTACGGAAACAGGGGTAACAGTGCCCCTGATTAAAACTTTTTTTGGTCAGGCGCTTGCAAGCGACACACTCAATCACGCCGGTAAAGGATAAGCGTAGCGGCAGACCTAAAAAATCATTAACCGATAAACCACCCTGGTCTGGTAACAACGTGTAGTTCACCACCTCGGCCAACTCTGTTTTCATTTTGCGCAACATACCGCGTAGTTCAGTCACCAAGTGGCTCCTTCCAGTTTAGGGGTGCGGGGTCATCGCGAACCACATTTGCCTTGCTACCTTTATCAATAAAGCCAACACGCTCCTCGGGCGCCAGGTGCAGCTCTCCCCAGGTAATCACTGCCTGCATCGCTGACTGCCGCTGATTATCCGACAACCCACGCCCATCTGGCCAACGGCCAATCGCTAGCGCCTCAACGAGACGGTCGTAGGTTTTTCTGTCCATCTGACGCACTGACTGCCGATAAACGTCTGACACCTCAACGCCTCCCAAAAGTGTGTGGCGCAATGCTCAGTAGCATGCCCACCAGACAGCCCGTTAACAGCCCCCCCACATGAGCGCCATTAGCCACCGCCCCTGCACCAATGAATTCCATACTGCCCGCCATACCAATCAACAACCAAATGAGCATGAAGGCAAACACCGCCATCGGCGGCGGCAGGATCCAACCGGGCCGTCGCCAGTGCGACACCAAGATGACGCCCATAAAAGCATAGACCACTCCAGACATACCGCCAAAAATCGACGGCCCCTCCCAGAGGTACTGACAATAATTGCTGCCCATTGCTGTCACGCCGTACAGTGCCAATACATTAGCGGCCCCCAATCGGTGTTCGATTCGCTGACCAAATTCCCACAGCCATAAGCAGTTAAAAACCACATGCAGCCAACCAAAATGAATCAACGTGGGGGTGATCAACCTCCACCAATCGGTGCCCATCTCGCCAAAAGCCACATAACCGCCGGCGGCACGAAACGGCACAAAGTTAAACTGCTGCAACATACTCATCCACTGCAGCGGATAAAACAGCAAAAAACAGCCAACGGTCACTGCCACCAAAAGGAAGGTGGCAGGAGCTCGCTGTATTGCAGGTGGGAAGCTACTGAACGAGGGCATCTGACCAGCGAAGCTTGTCCCGGCAGGTCGCGTAAAAACTGTAGCCAGGAGGATGCAGCAACGTGAGCTCACGCGATTTTTTACGGATACGCACCGAGTCGCCGGGCAAGGCAGTGATAGAAATTTGACCATCACAAGTGATGGGCGGATGGATATCGTTACGCGATACCACATCGATCCGAATCTCACTGTGCCCACTGACCACAATAGGACGACTGGTCAATGAGTGAGGAAACATGGGGACTAACACCAGCGCGTCAAGATCGGGCGAGACAATGGGCCCACCTGCCGACAAGGAATAGGCTGTTGACCCCGTTGGGGTAGCGACCAGCAAACCATCCGCGTTCAAGCGATACACAAAGTCACCATCAATACTGAGCTCGAACTCCACCATTTGTGCTGAGGCGCCAGAATTCACGACGATGTCATTGAGCGCCTCACCCCGACCCACAACCTGCTCACCACGCCACACCTCGGCATCCAGCAGAAATCGTCGATCGCTGAGGTACTCACCATTCAAAATTGCGCTGACTTGCTCCAGCAAATCATCGGGACTCACATCGGTGAGAAATCCTAACCTTCCCCGGTTGATCCCGATCACAGGGGTATCGTGCTTGACTAACGTGCGCGCAGCGCTGAGCAAACTGCCATCGCCGCCAATCACAATCGCCAGATCAACCATCGTGCCAATTTGATCGCGAGACGCCATTTCACGGCGCTCAAAGTGGGCGAGTGTGGCGAGGCGATCCTCGATCGTCACCTGAATATTACGCTGATCTAGGAGCTTCAAGAGCCCAGACACCACCTCCTCAACGCCAGGGTGCTCTCGGCGTCCTAGCAGCCCCACGTGCGTGAACGTCGTCGTCATAAACGGGTAGCAACCTTTCTTAACATCAACTTACCCCTCCTCCAAGGCCTACGTTATTATGCTCCAATACTCTCTCGGCGCGATAGCTAGAGCGCACAAAAACGCCCGATACGACCTCCATAAAACCTCTTTCTAACCCCCACTGCCGATAACGCTCGAATTCTTCTGGCGTCACGAAGCGCTCCACCCGCAGGTGGTGCTTAGTCGGCTGCAGGTATTGCCCCAATGTGAGGACATCAACATTGTGCGCACGAAGATCATCCATGCATTGCTGCAGTTCTGCTTCACTCTCGCCCAAACCGAGCATCAGTGAGGTTTTGGTGATCACCTTAGGTCGATAGGCTTTCGCGTAGGCCAACACATCAAGTGTTTGCTGATAGCCCGCTCTCGGATCTCTGACAGGGTGCGTCAGCCGCTCTACGGTTTCTACGTTTTGCGCAAAGACATCTATCCCAGAGTCGAGAAGGACCTCAATGGCTTTTTGATCACCCAAAAAATCAGGCGTGAGCGCCTCGACTGCAGTTTCCGGGTTCTGATGCTTCGTCGCCGAGACGACTGCTGCATAGTGCGCTGCACCCCCGTCACTGAGATCATCTCGGTTGACCGAAGTCAGAACGACGTACCGCAGGCCCATTAACTGCACGGCTTGAGCTGTGTTAGCTGGCTCTTCGCCATCGAGCCAGCCATTCGGATTACCCGTATTCACGGAACAAAATCGGCAGGCACGGGTGCACACGTCACCCATCAACATGATCGTTGCGGTGCCCGCGCTCCAGCATTCACTGATATTGGGGCACTTGGCCTCCTCGCAGACTGTTGCCAAGCGATGCTCGTGAACAATCGACCTGACCGCGTCAAACTTGGGACTGCTCTGTATCCGCATTCTTAACCAATCGGGTTTCGGCAACGGGGCTGTCTCTGTCGACGAGGCTTTGATGCCATCCTTAATGACGCGCATACCCCGCTCATTGACATACTTTTCACCGCTATCGATGGCAGCCAGCGGGATCCGTTCTTCAGTCATCGTTGCCTCCTGCGTGCATCAGGCCATCGCTCCGATACTGAGCTTAACCGCCAGCCCATTTAAAGCGGCGTTACCCGACAACTGGTCGATAAACTGGTCATCGGTAATGTCGTTGCAGCTCACGCCTGCGTGCTGGCTAGCGGTCTCTGCCCGAGTCCCAGGCTGGCCATGCCCATAACCATGGGGCAAGCTTACGACGCCCTGCATGACGTCATCCGTGCAAGCCAATTCGGCTTCAATACTCCCGATACGACTCTGAATTTTGATCAACACCCCAGCCTGCCATCCCTCTCTCTGTGCATCAGCTGTATTCATTAACAATTGGCACCTTGGCTTACCTTTCATTAACCGGTGATGGTTATGCATCCATGAGTTGTTGTCTCTCACATGCCGCCGACCGATTAACCGATACGTTTCGGTTTGCTCGAGCTGCTCATTAACCAGGCGATCAATGTCCTCAAACACGGCATCTATCGCCAGATGAATGCGCTTTTCAGGCGTCTGCAGTCGCTCTGGGCAAGATGGCTCAAGCGGCCCCATGTCGACACCGGAGGGATGCGCTTTTAATTTCTCAATACTCAGCTGCCACTCAGTCTGATCTCCGTAAGGCCCCGCCCGTAATGCGCTATCGACTAAACGATCTGGCGCCATCCGGGGCATCGGCGCTAAGTTTAGTCGTTCGGCAAGGCGCTCCCCAAGTTCCGAAAATATCTCCCAATCATGGAAGGCGCCCTCCGGCTTGTCGAATACTGCGGGGTTATACCGCGCGGTATTCCGAATCGCCAGATTATGGAATGCAATGTCGTAATGGTCATGCTCTAGGGGCGACGTCGGCGGGAAAATCAAATCAGCATGACGCGTCGTTTCGTTCAGTGCCGGATCGAGGGAAATCATAAACGTGACCTCCTCCAAGGCAGCGTCCAGCGCCTGTCCGTTGGGTGTCGACAAAACGGGGTTGCCGGCACCGGTGACCATCAGCTTGATCTGCCCCTCTCCGGGGGTGCGAATTTCATCGGCCATCGCCGCTGCAGGCAGCTCGTAGTTAAACTCCGGTAAACCGCGCTTTCGACTCGTAAACCGAGCGAACCCCCCCGGACCGGTATTGGCCACCTGATCCATTGCCGGCGCCGTAAAAAGACTGCCGCCGGGCTTATCAAGATTCCCGGTGACCACATTGATGACCTGTATCGCCCACTGACACAGTGCGCCATACGCTTGGGTGCTCACCCCCATCCGCCCGTAACAAATACCTGCCTCGGCCGCCGCCATCTCGTGGGCGATGCGCTCGATATCGGCCGCTGCAATACCGGTTCGCTCCTCGGCCCATTGCGGCGTCAACTCAGTCACTGCCGCCCCAACCTCATCTACGCCATCTGTGTGTGACGTCATTGCGCCCGGATCCACCAGCCCATCCCGGAACAACACATGAATCATGGCCAGTAAGAAAGTCGCATCGGTCCCTGGCTTAATAAAGTGATGCTCGCTGGCCATCTCAGCTGTCTCAGTTCGTCGCGGATCGATCACCACCAGCTTACCGCCTCTCGCTTGCAAGTCTTTCAGCCGACGGCGCACGTCAGGCACTGTCCAGAGACTGCCATTTGAGGCCAGCGGGTTCGCACCGAGCATCAGAAAGTAATGCGTTCTATCGACGTCGGGAATGGGCTGCAACAGCATGTGACCAAAGCACCACAGGGACACCAAATGATGGGGTAACTGATCGACGGATGTCGCAGAGAAGCGATTACGTGTTCGGATATGCCTGAACAAGTTTCGCTGATGCGTCAGCATTCCGTAGTTGTGAACCGCAGGGTTGCCAAAGTACGCCCCGACCGCATCAACTCCATGATCCCGAATGGTTGCTGCCAGCGCATCGGCCGCCAGATCAAATGCCTCGCCCCATTCAATTGCTTCATGATGGTACACGCCCGGCGCTGACCGCACTCTCCTCAACGGCTTGCGCAGTCGATCAGGGTCCTCATGAATGTCTTGCAAGGCGACCGCCTTTGGACAGATATGCCCGCGACTGAGTGGGTCGGCCCGATCACCCCGAATATCGACAACTCTCGCGCCCTCGGTTTGAATAACCAACCCACACATGGCCTCGCATAAGTGGCAGACTCGGTGATGTGTCACGGTTTCGGTATCACTCATGCTGGACTCTCCGTCATCACTAATAAAGGCACTACATTAGAAGATCCGGTTGGATCCATTTTCACAGAGCAGCCGGTGAAGGTTGCCACCGACCCCGTCACGAAAACCGAGGTGCCCTGCCCTCCATCTGAGCCATGACTGCTTCGGCTTGATTAGCCTGCCCAATAATGTCGTCTTGCTCTCGCGACTCTGCCAATAACAAGTCCTCGTCGCTAATGTGTGCCAGTGCGTTAGACAATCGCTTCGCAGCGCGAATCGCGTCAGGATTCTTACCCGCAATCTCGTGCGCCAGCGACATCGCTCGCGCCAGCGGATCTTCCGCCACTTCTGTCGCAAAACCCATCTCATGCGCCGTTGCGCCTGAGAACTCGGCATTGGTATAAACCAATTTGCGCAATACGTCGTCGCGCACATTGCCCCGCCACAGCGGGTAACCGGCCATGTCGGGTACCAGACCCCAGCGCATTTCCATCACGCTACACCGCGTATCGGGATGCACAATACGGATATCAGCACCGGATAATATATTGAGTCCACCTCCAATCGCCACGCCATGCGCCGCAGCGATGACCGGCACAGGTAGCGTTCGCCAGCCCCAAGCCACTTGCTGGAAGCGATTGGTCACACCATGGGTCCGCTCGAGCAGTTTTGTCGGCGCGGCATCGCCCTGCAAACTCGCCATATCAAGCCCGGCACAAAACCCCCTGCCCTCACCCGAGACCACCACCGCGCGAACATCAGACTGCACCGCCAACTCAGCGATCGCTGAGATAATGGCGTCGAACATGGCCGAATCGAGTGCATTGATTTTATCCGCTCGGGTCAGGGTTACGTGGGCAATATGATCCGAAGTGTCTATTGCGACTCTGTTGCTCATAAAACAGCTCCATTGTGATGACACGTTGAGTACTGCCTAAATTATGACATATCCTATGCCGAAATAATGCCGGGCAAAGAAACCTAGTATAACGCTCGCTGGTCGAACCGCGGCATCAACCGAATAATGCGCTTGTTTCATTCACCTAAATAAGTCAGCGGATCAATTTGCCCGGGCAACTCTGTCACCGTCGACTCGACAAAGAGGCGATGCCAAAGCGCAAACTGTAAAAGGCTCATTAACAATCGGCCCGCGCTGCCCGAACGTTGCTGAGTGGCCAAGGCTAACGTGACACCCTTTGGATCAAACCACCGCTGTATAGACTCATTGTTCAGGAGTACTTGCCCCAGCGACGCCAGGCGATCACCGCGCCACCAGTCATTAACTGGCACATAGAAACCGCGTTTTTTGGCTGCAAAGTGCTGTGTGGGCATAAAGCCCGCTGCCCACTGCTTGAGAATTTTCTTACCTTCATGTCGGTCACTTTTTAAGTCATCGGGCAGCATCAGCCCGCACTCGACGATTCTGCGATCGACAAAGGGCATGCGCCCCTCGACGCCGTGCGCCATCAACATACGATCAGCTTTGACCAGCAGGTTGTTTGGCAACGCATGCTCCAGATCCAACGCCTGCATTTTTTGCAAAGGGCTCCAGCTCGCTGGATACGCTCTCCAGCTCTCGATCAGTGGCGTGCGCCAGTGCGCGCGAGCTGCCTGTAAATCTGGCCCCAGTAACTGACTGGCCATACTGCCGCGCAGATCACCTCTGGCGCGGAATCCACCGGTTCCTGGAAATAAACAGCTTTTTATAAAGCGTTCGGCAACACCGGTACGGTAACGACCGTAACCGGCAAAGCTCTCATCGCCGCCCTCACCCGAAAAAACGACCTTCATCGTTTTAGAGGCCTCTTCTGCCAACAGTAAGGTTGGCAAATTGGCCGGGTCGCGCATTAAGTCATCAGCGGCCCAGACGGTTTGCAGTAGCCGAGACAATAAGGCGTCTGGTGTGGGCGTGATCACGCGATGGTGCGTGCCAAAGTGCGTCGCTAATCGAGTGGCCACATCGAGTTCGTCCCCCACGGAAGATCCGGGAAATCCGATAGAAAAAGTATGAATATCCTCCATACCATATCGGCGCATAAGCCCCAGTAACACTGTGGAGTCCACGCCACCCGATAGAAACAACCCAATCGGTACGTCGGCACGTTGATGCTGCGTAAAGACGCCCTCCATTAACGAGTCTAATGAGGCGATCGGATCGCCGTGACTCCGCGGTGCAATGTGAGAGACAGACCAATGACGCCATCGCTCAACACATTGACCAGCCCTGATGAGCACTGCTTCACCGGGCAGCACGCGCTCAACACCGCAAAAAGGGGTATTGCGGGCGAGCGGATGCTGCGCCTCCAGATACTGCACCATTGCGGTGGGGTTCAGATCTGGCTGTTGCGGCAGCAGCGCCAATATTGCCTTAATCTCAGAGGCAAAACGCACCCCTGAACTTCCCTCGTGGCAATACAATGGCTTCATTCCTAAGGGGTCACGCGCCAGCATCACTTCGTTTTGCTCGGCGTCATGCAGCGCAAAGGCATACATGCCTTCCAGCCTGGTCAGGACGTCTCGCCCCCAAGTAGCGTACCCTTGTAGGATGACCTCTGAGTCCGATTGCGTCGCAAAACGCGCGCCTTGTGCTACCAGTTCGTCTCTCAACTCGATGTGGTTATAAATCTCTCCATTTGCCACCAATGCAAAACGGCCACAGTGTGACCGCAAAGGCTGAGCGCCGCCCTCAAGATCAATAATCGATAGCCGGGTATGGCCGAACGCCACTCCGTCCTGATCATAGACTCCCTGACCATCCGGGCCACGATGTCCCAACGCTGCTAGCGCACTCGCGATCCGATCTGCTGGTCGTCCTGTTTTTGCGGCAACGCCGACAAGCCCGCACATGCTCCTACGGTGCCTTACCTATAACCTGACCAGACATAGTCCTCTTTCCTTCGCAAAAACCCATCGAGACGATTCGGGAGTGTAACGCAGGGGCTAGCGTCGCCACATCACCGATCCGCCCCTATGCTAATCTGTCGCGGACTTTAAGGGGACTGTTAACCGTAATGCGTCCAAAACTCGCGATTCTGGTCTCCTTCTCAGGGCAAGGTGGGGTGGAGCGGATGATTGCCAACCTCAGCCAATCGCTGACAATGGCGCCGATCGATCTGGATATTCTTTTGATCAAGGCGAAGGGGCCGCATATCGCCGCGTTGCCCGACCAAGCCAATATCATTCATTTGCGAGCGCAACACACGGCCACGAGTGTCTTCGAGGTGGCGCTCTATCTGCGGCGTGAAAAACCAGATGCCCTCCTCGCGATTAAGCACCGCGGCATCATTGCAGCACTGCAAGCACGAACACTGGCTCGCACTTCGACTCCTATTTCAGGTCGCTTGGGCACCACAGTTTCAGCGGCACTAGCGAATAAATCATCTCGACGTCGAGCGCGATGGTTTAACACAATGCGGCGCTATTACCCCAAATTACATCGACTGATTGCCGTCTCGCAGGGTGTCGCTGATGATGTCGTCGCCATTACCGACATGCCGGACCGTCAGGTCACCGTGGTCCGCAACCCCACCGTCACCCCAGCGATGCTGAGCGCCGCTGCACTTCCAGTTGAACATCCGTGGTTTGCAAAGGATGCTCCACCTGTGGTGCTGGGCGTGGGCCGATTGACGGAGCAAAAAGATTTTCCGACCTTACTGCGGGCGTTTGCAGAGGTCGTCAAGCAACGCGACGCGCGACTGGTTATTTTGGGTGAGGGCCAGCTGCGAGAAACCCTGCTCGAACAAGCTCTGCAGTTAGGCATTGCCGATAAAGTGGCATTCCCGGGTTTTACACACAATCCGTGGGCATGGATGCACCGTGCCTCCGTTTTCGTCTTGTCGTCGAGATGGGAAGGTTCGCCAAACACCCTCACAGAAGCCCTCGCATTAGGCACACCGGTGGTCAGCACCGACTGCCCCAGTGGACCGAGAGAGCTGTTAAGCGGCGGGAATATTGCGCCACTGGTGCCGATGGGCGATATCGCCGCATTAAGCGAGGCCATTTTATCGACCCTCTCTAATCCACCCGAAGCTGCGATGTTGGTTAACGCCGTGAAAGACTACCACCAAGATGTCAGCGCCCGCCGCTACCTTCACGCGCTCGGCCTCACCATCGGCTGACCTGATCCGGCTCAGTAAGCCACCCGATTTCAAAGACTGGCTGAATGACGCAACAGGGGTGGCGCCCCATGACGATCTGCCCGACAATCAAGGTTGCGATTCCTAGGAGACATCTGGACATGTCCACACTGCGATCATTGATCATTACCAGCCTAACAGCACTGCTCTTGACGGGCATCAGCAACAGCACCGCCGCCAGCGATCAGGATGAGATCCTCGCTTTGTATCAGGGTTGGATTCGGGCGGTAGAGTCGAGCGATATTGATGGCTATGTAGGGGGGCTACATCCCGACGTCAGCCTGCGCCCACCGGGCGTTACCGGTCTAGATGGCCGCGATAACTACCAAACGTTCCTTGGGCCGGTTTTTGCCACCGCCCGTTATGAGATCACCGTCGACACCCCTCACAGCATCACCATGATGGGTGATGCTGCAGTGGTTGAATACGATTACACCATTCGCCGCATTGTCGATCATAGTGCGGATGCTGAGCTCCCTGAGGGCGCCATCGAAGGTGACTCCACGACGTCTCATTACATCGACATCGTTGCGAAAGACCCCGCAGGAGCATGGAAGATACGCCTGCATAGTTGGTCTCAAACGCTATGATCGAAAAGCGCTATGCGTTGATTACCGGCGCGTCCTCTGGACTCGGCGCTGAGTTTGCACAGCAATTGGCGGCCCTGGGGCATCCTCTCATTTTGGTGGCAAGACGCGAGGACAAGCTGGCAGCGCTGGCGTCGACTCTGCATGAGCAATACGGCGCAGCAGTAGAGGTGATCGCCGCTGACCTAAGCCAACCCGACACACCGCAAAAAATTGCGGCGACCTGCTTAGCGTCAGGTTGGCAGGTAGATTGGTTAATCAACAACGCCGGTGTTGCGGGACCAGATCTGCTCAAAGATCGGGATTGGTCTCAGCAACAGGCTTTTTACCAACTGATGATGCTATCCGTTGCTGAGATGTGTCACCTTTTTATTCCCTCAATGTTAGAGCGCGGCCACGGCCGCGTGATCAACATTGCGTCGGTTGCAGCACGTGTGCCGCGCTCAGGGGGATGTAACTATGGACCCGTTAAAGCCTACGTTGTTGCACTGTCTGAAGAGCTCCATTTGAGCGTCGCCGGACAGGGCGTCAACGTGTCGGCCTTGTGCCCTGGATTCACCCACACCGAGTTCCATGAGACCGCTGGGCTCATGGATATGAAAAACAAGATGGCTAAGTGGCTGTGGTACGAGGCCAAAGTGGTGGTCTGCGATGGCATCAACGGCGTTGAAGACGGAAAGCCTGTCGTCGTGTCGGGTCGCCTGTATCGTTGGCTCGATCCCATTTTTCAGTCCGTTTGGACAAGACGGTTTCTGCGCATCAAGGCACGACCCGATTAAGCGCTGCGCACTGCCAATTGTCATTAAGGTTAAGGGAGGGGTCTGTGAGCCTGAAACTGAGTAGACGAGACACACTGCTCGCGGCCGCTTCCATCCCGCTGTGGGGCGCCGCCACCGGTCATGCCAAGCCAGCCGATCACTACGATGTCATCGTTATTGGTGGCGGTACCGCAGGCATCCCCTGCGCGCTCTTTGCCGCACTCGGTGGCGCCCGCGTGCTGCTGGTTGAAAAGAGCCCCTCGTTGGGCGGCACGTTGTTTTGGTCTACTGGCCAGATTGCAGGTTCCGGTACGGTTTTTCAGCAACGGCTCGGTATCGAGGACAACCCTGATGCGCATTTTGCCGATTGCATGCGCATCAATGGCGCTACCGCGGACCCCGCACTCACCCGCTTAACCGTCGATCATGCGGGAGATACCATCAACTGGCTGGCCCAACAAGGCTTCGAAGTCATGGACGGACATCCGGTCACCGGGATCGGCCACGATCATTTTACGACGCGTCGATATCAACAAGGGACCAAAAGCGGGCTGTCAATTCTTGACGCACTGCTGCCGAGCCTCAATCAGGCCATTAGCAACCAGCAGGTCACCCTGCTCACGGGCACGTCGGCAACGGCCCTGCTGCAGCAACCCTCCGGCGCCATCACAGGCGTTACGGTAGATGGACCGCTTGGCCGTCAAGACGTAAAAGCGTCCCATGTCGTCGTTGCCACGGGTGGCTGCGCTGCCAATCCGAGATTGTTCGAGGAGCTACATGGCGTGCCGCTGTATGCGCAGACGGCCTACCCAACATCACTGGGCAGTGGCCTGCTGTTAGGAATGTCTGCCGGCGCGGCGATCGTCGGCGCGGAAAAGTACGCCTGCTTACCGGGGCTCATTCCAGATGCCTATCGCTACCCTTGCCAGATGTTTGCTTACGCACCCTTAAACCCTGCGGCTCGATCCCCTTGGGAAATCGTCGTCAACGCCCGAGGCGAGCGTTTTGTGAGGGAAGATCACCCTAGCGTGCATCAGATTGAGCGAGGTATCTATCGGCAACCGGGTCATCGGCACTGGGCTATTTTCGACGCTGACATGCTTGAAAAATCGCCCCCCATTATTCCCGACTGGACCCGGGAGAGAATCGCTAAAGAGCATCAAAGTAACCCCATGTTCCACAGTGCCATGTCGTTAAATGAACTCGCCTTTCGAGCGGGCCTGAATCCCTCCACGGTCGCCGCAACGGTCAATGATTACAATCACAGCATCGCCATTGGCGGCACAGACGCTTATGGCCGTGTATTCCGACCCTCACCCCTAGTTAAGCCGCCGTTCTACAGCATTGCCATGCAAGGCTGGACCTTGGTCTCCTTTGCGGGTCTGAGCATCGATGGCAGTTTGCGGGTGCTCGATCGCGAAGCACGACCGATCCCAAATTTATATGCCATTGGCGAAGTGATTGGCGCAGGCGCCACGTCTGGGGCGGCTTATACCAATGGCATGCTGGTGACGCCCGCGATTACCTTTGGACGTTTGTTAGGCCAGCGGCTCGCTTCGGGACAGGCTGCGGCCTAGAAGACGACGGATTGTGTTTTTGGGCGGATTTTGGCGTCCAATTTAGCAAAAAG
>ERZ767114.458-NODE-458-length-22326-cov-71.949616_pt1 | contig 22326 bp, 15 predicted proteins | sample MGYA00374952_ERZ767114 | MGnify/ENA primary metagenome ERZ767114 (study PRJEB28939, sample SAMN06267156) | marine metagenome | isolation source: Columbia River Estuary | place: USA:Columbia River Estuary, USA | collected 2012-05-05 ...
TAAGTAACAGCGCCAGTACCTTGACCCGTTGCCGCATTAGCGATCACATCATCAACAGTTCCGGTTACGGATGTTGGTGTTTCGAAAGTAAGTAATTGATCCTTTCTTACTACATTCAACACAAACGATGTAGATTGACTTTTAAAATTTTCATCCGCTGAAATTGTAGCGGAAATTAATGTTACGCCTTCCGAAACGCCTAATATCATTCCGTCTTTATTAATACTTGCTACTAATGGGTCTGAAGATTTATAACTTATAGCCCCAATACCTTCACCTAAAGCCTTTTCGTTTACCAAGTCCCCAACTTCTATGGTCATCGGACCGGGAACGGTAAATAGTAAATTCTGGTCCAATTTTGCGAGATCGGTAGTTGCTGTGTCGCAGCCGGAGATCAATAGGAACAACGCCACTAACATTATTTGTTGGATTTTTTTCATTTTGGCCCCAGTAAATCCCATTTAATTGCAAAACTATTGCGGAGGTTAACAATTCCTTTCGATTCCCTGTACATTGGTTTAAACCTAGGTGAATCTGAAAATGGATTTATATAAAAACGCCATTCGGTTTTGAGTTACACATGCAAACGAAGAAGAAAATCTCATCTTAATGAGGGTGCGCAGAAGTTTTGATTTGGATATTCTTTCGGCTTTAAATAATTCTTGAATATCATTGTTGGGGGGAGCATATCCGCCTTCCCTGAGCAATAAGGTAAACATATATCTATCCTTGATAATTTCGCTTAACGTATAACGTAGTAGATGGTCTAGCTTTTGTAAATGGACATAAATCAACTAATTGCCATTCAACAATGGATATAGCCTTGATTAGTTAAGCCACTCTTTTGGCGGCCATTATATTTGTTCCGAAGACAACTACGAGGGTTGCTAAATAACTAATGCCAATAAGATAGCAAAGGCTTTGAAACTTCCATTAGCATTTTTACGATTTAGACGGGTGGCAAGCCGATATAGATAATACATGCCGAAAAGAAATTGATGATTGCAAATTTGCTTGAGTAAGATGGATGTTTCATATTGTCGTAATTTTTAAAAATGTTTTAGGTCTTTTTAATAGTTTTACAAATCACCAATATCGTTCTTCGCAATTCAAGGGTAAGCCAGCACTCGGAATATCTGGGGAAATGGCACTGATTATCATGCCCCTTCAGTTTCGAGACTCCGAAAATCAATTGGATGGGTACGCCAAGGGTGCTTAATTATCAGCAGACATTACAAACCATTGCTGTATTGGCAATTTGTTTTAGCAACACAGATAGCTACATTAACAATACCAATTAAAGATAAATACTATTAAAAACAATTAGTTAGAATGCAAAGGCAGTTCCCGCCGCCTCCACCAATTCGTAAATAGCCCTGATGTGCCGTAACTGGCCATTGGGGCTTTTTATTAACCCGCAACTTTACTATCAGGAAATGAGGACTGATGCGGGTAATTGCGTACTAGCTCACCCTCAAACAGCTTCAAATGTACTCCTTCTCAAGCAACTAGCCTCATACTCCAGCACATCTTGTCTCCTGTACCTGACTTGACCACACAGTTTCACGTAAATCGGGCCTATCCCCTCAGAACGCCAACGCTCAAGTGTCGCCTCGCTGACCTGCCAACGATTACACAGCTCTCTTTGCGTCATAAGTGATTGATATTCATTCATATTGATTCTCCTACCGCTCCTGCGCATCCATGCGCTCGCGACATACCATCCATCCGTGGATATAATTTTTGTTGATCAAGTCCCATTATGGGACTATTATTGCCTTATGAGAATCATTGCCTTATCGACACTTAAAGCTTTCTGGGAAGAACACCCAGAATATTTAGATGCTAAAGAGCCTACGCTCGCTTGGTATCGCCATGCCTTAGCGGCCGATTGGAGCTCACCTGCTGATGTAAAGCAGGACTTCAGAAATGCCAGCATCCTCAAAGATGGGCGTGTGGTTTTCAATATTGCAGGTAACAAGTATCGACTGGTCGTGTGGATCAACTATGCCTATCGCGTAATCTACATCCGATTTGTCGGCCCCCATGTGCAATACGACAAAATTGACGTACAAATTATTTAATTGCCTGAGGAAAAATCATGGACATCAAACCAATTAAAACTGATGCCGACTATCGAGCGGCATTAAAAGAAATAGAGAACCTGATGATGGCTGGCCCTGACACACCTGAAGGTGAAAAGTTGGATATAATGGTTACGCTTATCGAAGCTTATGAAGCCAAGCACTTCCCTATGGATTTACCTGACCCTGTTGAAGCCATCAAGTTTGAGATGGAGCGCAAAGGCTTAACAGTGAAAGACCTTGAACCCATGATTGGTAAGAGTAATCGTGTGTATGAGATTCTCAACCATAAACGTTCACTCACACTGAAAATGATTTGGAAGCTGCATGAGGGATTAGGTATTCCAGCGGAATCCCTGATCAAGCCGCCGCAAGCACATGCCTAAGCAAAAGCTCGTTAACGTAAGTTTTCAAAGCTCTGCCGAACGTCAACCGAGTTTCTACTAGCTTCTAAAAAAATAGTTCGAAGCTCCTGCGTGCCACTAATAGCGTGCCACTAATAGTGCCACTAATAGGACACCCATCATAAGACCCTATCTACATAAAGCGTCCGTTATCTCAACACCCATAAAAGCAACGCAAATTGAAATCAGTGATTCAAGTCTTATGATGGGTGTCTTCTTAAGTATTAGACGTGAAAATCCAGCCGTTGGCATTGACTTGAAATTGAATGATCGCAAGGTCGATGTGATAGAGGAGGAGTTTGATGTGGCGCTGCGCATTGGTCACTTAAAGAGTTCGTCGCTCATTGCAAAACACATCACACCGATCAGAATGGTCATCTGTGCTGAGCCCAGCTACCTTGAAAAATACGGCACGCCAACGCACCCCAACGACCTCATCCCTGAACACCACTTGCGATATAGCTATATGGATTACAACCAATATCAATCACCACTTATGGAAGCCCTAAAGAATCACAAGCACAGGCAAGGCGAAGCAGGGTTAACCTGTGACAATGGCGAAGTCTTGGTAGCGTCGGCGATTGCAGGTGAAGGCTATGTTTTGCAACCCACCTTTATTGTTGGAGAAGCAATCAAACAGGGAAAACTACGCATCTTTCTTCAAGGCTTCGAGCCTGAGCCAATGGCACTATACGCTGTATACCCCCATCGCAAATATATGGCCACAAAGCTTCGTGCATTCGTCGACTTTTCGGCGAACTACTTTGGAAAACCACCCTATTGGGACGAATTCTGCACGACATACAACGGAAGCGCCTAGCCTTCGTTTGGCCATTCAAGCAACGAAAAGTCACTAATAGGACACCCATCCTAAGACCCTATCTAGCCACTAATAGGACACCCATCCTAAGAGCCATTCTAAATTTAGCGCCCGTTTACTCAACACCCATAATAGCAACGCAAAATAATAGCATTTTGTGCAGGCCTTATGATGGGTGTCCTATTAAGGCTACTATCCCTGGTGCGACCATAAGGCGCTGTTTGACAGCATGCCGGATATCGATGTCTTGCAGGCACTCAGAAAGAAAATTGCCTAAAAAGCCTCCTGAGAGCTCGTAGTGATGGCCCCAGAACAAGTGCTTTAATTGTTTCGTTGATGGGTCGCAGGACTATGAATGATGATTTCGTTAATGTCGGAGTCGGTATAATTACTCGCGCATTTCACAGCGAGTTTTGCAGCAATCTCAGACAATGAATTGAAGGGTGTCGTTGAGTAGGTTGCAGTGAAATTCAACTCTGAAGGCATCCAGTCTACATCCAATGCCTTTACCACCTTATTCGCAATTGCTTGCTGCACCATGCTCATGGGTAAGGTAGCAATTCCCACGTTATCGACAGCCAATCGAAAGCAGGCAGCCAAGGAACTGGATGAGATAAATCTAGCCGATTTTGAACTGTCTTCCCGAAAACGGTCTTTTATTTCTTTAAAGGGTAGGGTGTTACGCCCGTAGGTCACTATGGGCCACTGGGCTAACTCTTCCAGTTGCAAGCGTCGGTCTGGTATGTCGAGCCCAACGCCAGCTACCCAGGCTAAGGGGAAATTACACAGGGGCAAGTTGGTCAAGGTTGGTTCTATGATAGGACCCATCAAAAAGGCCAAATCGATACTGCGGCCGAGTAGGGCTTTATGCAGTTCACTGGTCACATCGACCCTCAGTTCAACCTCCAAATTCGGCATTTCGGTGTTTAGCGTTTGTAAAAACGCGGGCAACCATGAATGCACAATGGTTTCTGCAGCACCAATACGAATAATGCCGGAATCCTTATTTTGATTCATGCCACGCTGTTTAATTTCATCTTGAAGAAACAATATTTTTTCAGCAAATGGCAATAGTTCTGCTCCCTTTGCCGTCAGGGTAATCGGTGCAGGTCCTGGGCCTCTTTCAAACAGTCTCACGCCAAGCTCACTTTCTAGGCTGGCGATGCGATTTGAAATGGCGGGCTGGGTCGTGTGTAACATTTCAGCTACTTTTCGAAAGCTGCCAAAGCTAGCGACCCAAACATAGGTTTGTAGGTTAATGATGTTCATCGAAAAATGTTCACTATTCAGCCCTCAGCGACCGATTCTATGCAGATTGGTAATCGAATTGCAGTGGTATATACCGCTTGTTATATTTTTGTTGGCATTGGTGAACTAGAGTTGCACAGCTTGTGGGTCTATACAACTCCAATAGGCTAGTGTTGGGTCATTGAATAGGGCAAATAGGTAGCAATGCCTGGGAAGATATAGATCAGTATGAGGGCGAGAAGTATGAGTAGAAAAAACGGTAATGCTGCCCGAGCAATGTATAGAATATTCTTGCCCGTTAAGGATTGAATCACAAACAGGTTAAAACCAACGGGTGGCGTTATTTGCGACATCTCAACCACCAGAACGATGTAGATGCCAAACCACAGCAAATCGATACCGGCCTGTTCAATCACGGGCATCACAACTGACACGGTCAATACCACAACAGAAATGCCATCCAGAAAACACCCGAGAATAACGAACAACAGGGTTAGATATGCCAACAATTGAAATACCGTTAAATCAAGGTTTCCAATGCTTGCGGCGAGTGCTCGCGGGATGCCCAGAAACCCCATTGCTAGCGTGAGGAAATGTGCACCAACCAATATCAGGCCAATCATACAGGAGCTTTTTACTGCCCCGAGTAGGCTCGCGCTAAAGGTCGACAGATTGAGTGTGCCTGTAAAAAAGGCCAACAACAGCGCACCAAAAACACCCAAGGCTGCTGCTTCGGTGGGGGTAGTAAATCCACCATAGATCGAACCCAATACAAAGCCAATGAGTCCAAGAATGGGCAGCAACTTTTTGAGCGTCTTTAGTTTCATTGCCAAGCTTAATTCAATTGTGTCTTTTTGCGGTACCTGGTCCTTGTTCAGTAAGGCCCAAACTATGATGTAGCCCATGAATAGAAACACCAGCATCAGTCCAGGCAAGGCTCCCGCAATGAAGAGTCTCGAAATAGACACTTCGGCAGCAACGCCGTAAACAATGAGGATGATCGAAGGTGGAATCAGCAGGCCCAAGGTGCCAGATCCGGCCAAGGTGCCAATTGACATGCGATCGCTATAGCCAGCCTTCTTAAGCTCAGGGAGGGTCATGCGACCAATTGTTGCTGCCGTGGCTGCCGACGAACCTGATACTGCAGCGAAGATGCCGCAACTCAAGACGTTTACGTGCAACAGTTTTCCAGGTAGGCGGCTTAACCAGGGTGTTAATCCCTCAAAGAGGTCTGCCGCTAAGCGCGTACGAAAGAGTACTTCGCCCATCCAGATAAACATGGGCAGGGCGGTCAATGTCCAGTTTGTGCTGGCGCCCCAGCTGGTGGTACCAAAAAGCAAACCAATTTGACCATTGTCGATTAACATTAAGCCAAGGACACCAACGGATACAAGGGACAGCGATACCCATACCCCCAATGCCAACATCAATAACATAAAGACCACTAAAACCAGCGAAATAACGATTAAATCCATTACAAATCCTCCATGGGGACTTGGTCCTCATGATGGGTGTAGTTCGGTAATCCGCCACGGAACATGGTTGCCATAGCATCGAGCATGGCCAACAAAAATCCCGTTGAGCCCAAACCTAATGGCAGCTGTACTGCCCACAGTGGCATGGGTATATATCCTTGGGTGAGCTCTTCAAAAATATAGGACTCCCAAACCATATACCAGATGTACCAGCAGATGAACGACGCTGCTAGCAAACCGATTGAGAGAACGATAAATTCTTGTACGAAACGTGCTTTGGGTGGCAAGTTTTGAATTAACAATGTCACGCGTATGTGGCCACCGTCACGAAAGGTATAGGCGAGGCCAAAAAAAATGGATGCGGCCAAACAGTAGCCGGAAATGTCTTCAGCGGATGGCACGATATATCCAATCATGCGGCCCACTATTTGCGCCAGAACCACCACCATAATAATGATGATTGAGAGTCCCGATAGATAACCGGAAGCCAGATATAACCGATCTTTATATGAATACATGAAATGTCCCACGTAATAGGCCCCTAACAACAGTGTGTTAGGGGCGATAAAGATTGGTTACTTGTTGTAAGCCTTGAGGATTGCACCTACTTCACTTGGTGCCTCTGCTTCCCATTCACTGGCCATGATAGCGCCAATTTTTTGCAGCTCTGAAATCAACTGAGCGCTTGGCTTAGAGACGATAATGCCATTGTCGATGAGCGTTTGCGTATCCATTCTTGCTTGCTCAACAACGCCTTCCCATCCGCTCTTCTCTGCATTCGCTGCTGCTTCCAAGATAACGCCCTGTGTTGCCTTATCTAGACGCTGGAACGCACGCTTATTCACAACAACCATGTTCTTTGGAATCCATGCATCGATTGACGTGTAATGAGACAGATAATCCCAAGCCTGGCCATTTGCACCTGTTGAAGGTGAGGTTACCATTGAATCAATGATGCCTGTGCTGAATGCTTGTGGAATATCTGGCACCTGCACTGTGGTAGGCGTCGTACCCATTAAGTCAGCCAACCGTGAGGTTGAAGGGCTATAGGCGCGCATTTTTGAATTAGACAAATCTGCTAATGACGACACCGGGAATTTGGTATAGAGACTTTGCGCAGGCCAAGGCACTACGTACAGCAACATCATGCCGTCTTTGTCTAATAATTTTTCCATTTCTGGCTTAGCAGCAAGCCACAATTTATGGGCATCTTCATAACTCGTCGCTACAAAGGGTATGTTGTCATGTTTAAACACAGGGTGATTGTTTCCGAGCGTACCGATAAATACTTCACCGAGTTGAACCTGACCCGATTGCACCGCACGTGGAATTTCAGGGTGTTTAATTAATGATGCGCCAGAGTGGACCGTAATCGACAAATCACCACCGGTCTTTGCTTTAATTTCTTCAGCAAATTGGTAAGCGATTTTTGTTGGCATATTTGCATCGCCATAGGGCGTTGGCATATTCCAAGTTTCAGCCGATGAAACAGTGCTCAGTGCACCCGAGAGTAAGGCAAGTCCTATTATTTTTTTTATCATTTTTTTACCCTTTTTCTATCATTGTTAAAGAACGGCTAACTCGTCGTTCAATTTATCCGTCACTAACATTTTGCCAGGGACATGTGTAATGCAGAATGGAGGCTTGGCATTACGAATTGCGACCTGTGGCGTTACGCCGCAGGCCCAAAAAACTGGAATTTCACCGTCATTTACCGGCACACTATCGCCGTAATCGGGTTTGCTTAAGTCGTCGACACCTATCTTCTCAGGCATGCTGATATGAATCGGTGCCCCATGTGATTTGGGCAGGCGCGTGGTGATTTGTATGGCGCGTATCGCGTCTGCGGGCTTAAATGGTCGCATTGTCACTACGGTGTTTCCGAAAAATCGCTCACTGGGTGCGGTGGCGATATTGGTTTCAAACATTGACACGTTGCGGTCTAAATCAATGTTGCGTATCGACAGGCCAGCCCGAAGCAAGGCTTCTTCAAACGAGAACGAACAGCCCAGCACAAAACTCACCATATCGTCAGTCCAGTATTCCGCTATATTCTGAGTCTGTTTTTCCAATACGCCATTCCGAAATATGTTGTATTCCGGGACATCGCTGCGTATATCAATATCGTCACCAAGCGCAGACACCATGGGATCGCCCATCTTAGACATGCTAATCAAGGGGCACGATATGGGGTTCAGGGTGCAATAGAGTAAAAAATCTTGGGCCCATTCCTTTGGTAGAATGACCACATTGCCCTGTACTAACCCAGGTACCAAGCCACTCGTATAGTCTGTAAAGGAGCCGTCACGAATTTGGTTTCGTAACAGACGGGCGCTTTCTAATAGTTCAGCATTCTTATTTTTATTGTTAGTCATACGTAATAACCTTGATTTAGCCAGTTACACAAGCTAACCCAAATGCAAAATTAAAGTCTAATTACTATTTATTGTCATTATTGATAACAATAACTTATGTATCTCATGACATTCGGTATAAAAACAAAAAGCCGATTGTCTGGTCCGCTTGAAAAGCACCCTTCGCCATGGGCTTTATTTTATGGGGATTCAACAAGGTCCGGTCCACAGGGCCCGATCGACAGCTATAGGTGTACAACAAGCCATAGTTGGATTCAAAGCCAATACATCTCGCTTGAATACAGGGCCCACAAAAAAAGCTAGGTGTAACAGTGAACTACCGTTTATAAGGTAGTATCGTTTCAATGGCTGACTGTTAAACATTCATGAATGGACATTATGTATGAAACCAACCAACTGGTATTCACAATTGATTAAGCCGTCTTGGGCGCCACCGAGCTGGGTCTTTGGGCCTGTATGGACAGTTTTATATATCATTATTGCTGTTTCATTTGGCACTGTGTTTTATCAGGCATTTAACCTGCAGCTGTCGTGGCTTGTGGCGCTGCCCTTCGTTCTGAATCTGATCTTTAATTTTGCTTTTGCGCCCATACAATTCGGACTCAAAAACAACCTCCTTGCGGCGATGGATATTCTGCTGGTTGTGAGCACGCTCCTGTGGGCGCTTTCTGCCTTATGGATCGCAGCGCCAGACCTCAGATGGATCGTTTACGCAAACATTCCCTATCTCCTATGGGGAACCTTTGCTACCGCTGTACAACTCACAATCACTTACAAGAACAGGGCGCTTGCTTAGCCTAACGCCAATGTTGAGCGCCCGATACAGAACGTGCTTGCGACACTAGAGCACCGAAAGAACAGCATTGTAGGCGATACCCGCGATCGTTGAACCTGTTAGGGCGAGAAGCAGATACCAGATAAAGACAGACTTCTTAACCAATGAGTAGACCGAAAATTAATAGGACACCCATCCTAAGACCCTATCTAAATAAAGCGTCCGTTATCTCAACACCCATAAAAGCAGCGCAAATTGAAATCAGTGATTCAAGCCTTATGATGGGTGTCTTCTTAAGTAAGTAAGGGGGTTTCGGGGTTTCGGGGTTTCGGGGTTTCGGGGTTTCGGGGTTTCTCGCGAGGGCCAGAATCACACACCATAAATCGCAATGATTTTTTTCACCGTCGTCATAAAGTAAGCAGTATCTCGCCACTTAATGTCAAAACGCGCTTCGGTACTTTCTATACCTATATCACCAATATACACCCGGTTGGCGTCATGGAATGGGAGAAACAATGCAAATTTTTTCCCCGAATGCACGTAACTGCTATCCTTGTACAGGGGGTGTACTGACATATCTGCAACCAGAACGGGTATGTCACGACCAATAATTCCCTGAACTTTGTCGACTTCTGACTCAAACTGGTCGTAAACGCCATTACAGGTTGCGATTTCTTTACTGGCAATGCCATTGTCTAACACTACATATCCATGGGTACAGTTATAATGACTTACAAGATCACACAGTAAGGCTTCCACAGCATCTATGGGTTCAGTATCCCATAGTTGTGTCGTTGCAATCGACTCTCTGCGCGCGCGTCTCATTTCAATAAGCCATTAATTTTCACTGCTACTTCCCTAAACCGTATCGACAGTACAGTACCAGATTAATGGAAATATGGGAAATAAGCACCACCCTGTTCCCGATTGAAATCACCCATTTCCAATAATCCCAAACATCCTAATGAGGTCCTTAGTAACGATGGTTAATGTGGAGAAATGGTAGCGTTTAATAGACTGGATGCAGCCAGTATTTGACGGGCCATCCGTTTAAATACGCCAATTTTTATGATTACAAATAAGCGAGCGTCAATGCACACCTCAGAGCGGGTGTTGCTAGTGCTCTTGGCGTTGCATATCAGTTGGTCTCCTATTGGTAGGTCATTGATCGACTGCCTTGCTTGTCCACCAGATGCTCATGTCGGCTAAGCAGCCAAAAGGTGTGAGCAGATTTAATAAAGTCGACCTATGCTAAACATGACACCTTAGAGGACGCCACTATGGACGTATTCAAACGGTATTTGTCGGTATGGGTTGGCTTATGTATTTTATTGGGTGTGCTGCTAGGTAACTGGCAGCCTAGGCTGTTTTTGTCGCTGTCGCATATTGAATGGGCCAGCGTCAATATGGTCGTAGCTGCGCTCATTTGGCTGATGGTTTACCCCATGATGGTACAGGTAGACTTTGCCGCAATTGGGCATATTGGCAAGCAGCCAGCAGGTTTGGTATTAACACTGTCGATAAACTGGATCATAAAGCCCTTTTCTATGGCTGCGATCGCATGGTTTTTTTTCTCCGTATTGTATCGGCCTTGGATTGACCCAGTAGCGGCCAATGAATATATCGCCGGAATGATTTTGCTTGGCGTCGCGCCCTGCACCGCAATGGTTTTCGTATGGAGCCAATTAACCCACGGAGATGCTAACTACACGTTAATGCAGGTTGCCATTAATGACTTGATTATGATTTTTGCGTTCGCACCTATTGCAGCTTTGCTATTAGGTGTGAATAGCATCTTGGTGCCTTGGCGTACCCTGTTACTATCCGTCAGCCTCTTTGTTGTCATTCCCCTCTTGGCAGGTTATGCCACCCGACAACTGTTAACCAAACGCTATGGTGAAGCTCAGATCGATTCATTCTTGTCGACGCTACAGCCCTTATCTATATTCGGATTGTTGGCAACCGTTATCCTGTTATTTGGCCTGCAGGCTCAGACAATTATCGACAATCCTTTGGTGATTGCTCTCATCGCAGTGCCCTTGTTGCTACAAACTCTAGGCATTTTCTGTATCGCCTACCTTGCCGCTCGACTCATTCGATTGCCATTCACTATCGCTGCCCCTGCTTGTCTGATTGGTACATCTAACTTTTTCGAGTTGGCTGTGGCGGTGGCCATCTCATTATTTGGATTACAGTCAGGCGCAGCGCTTGCCACCGTAGTGGGTGTTTTGGTGGAGGTACCCATCATGTTGTTTCTCGTATCGGTACTGAACAGGAACAAGCACCGCTTTACTCCCTAGTATCGCCAGCGACAAACAGTGGCACTGTCATGGCAGACAGGCGCCAATTATAGTAAATTAGCGTTCATCACAAACGGCAGTCCTGACCACATCACATCCTGCCGTTACCGACGCCAATCAGGAAAATTTCATGCGCTTAAACAAATTTATCAGCGAAAGTGGCATTTGTTCGCGCCGCGAAGCTGATCGTTATATCGAGCAGGGCAATGTTTACGTCAATGGCAAACGCGCCAGTGTTGGCGATCAGGTCACGGCCAAAGACATCGTGAAAGTGAACGGCCAACTGATTGAGGCCCGCGATGAAGAGGCCTTGGTTTTTATCGCACTTAACAAGCCACCGGGCGTAGAAAGCACCACCGAAGCGACAGTAAAAAACAACATTGTGGATTTTGTTAATCACAGCCTGCGAATTTTCCCAATAGGCCGACTGGACAAAGACTCTCAAGGTTTGATTTTCCTTACCAATGACGGCGATGTGGTGAACAAGGTATTGCGTGCTGGGAACCAGCATGAAAAAGAGTATGTGGTCACAGTGAATAAGGCGATCACCGACGAATTCATTCAAAAAATGGGCAACGGCGTGCCGATTTTGGGCGTAAAGACCAAACGGTGCCCTGTGGTAAAGGAAGGCAACAACCAATTCCGTATTACCTTGGTGCAGGGTCTAAACCGCCAAATTCGTAGAATGTGTGAGCATTTTGGGTACGACGTCACCCGCCTTGAACGGGTGCGCATTATGAATGTGGGTTTGAAAAAATTGCCCGTTGGCGAATGGCGTGACCTCACTGAAAAAGAGCTCACTGATTTGATGGCCATGACTGCCGACTCATCGAACGAAGCCACTGTACCTACCAAGAAAGCACGTAAACCTGCGTTCAACCCCAACAAACCGGCAAGCACTGACCGAAGACCTGCTGGTCGTGACGGGCGCAGCGGACGGCCTGACAGCAATGGCCGACCTGATAAACGTGGTAAAACCGACAAACCGGGAAGACCTGCCAAGCCTGGGCGAAGTGAAAAGCCTAGCCGTTCCGATAAACCGGGTCGCCCAAGCAAGCCCGGCGGCCGTCCTGACAGCCGACCAGATAGTCGAAAAGGACCGTCTAAGGGTCAGCGACCTGACAGAGCGAAAAGAACGCGGTAATTCCTTTACCTTCGTTGCACATGCCAGAAAACAGGCATTAAAAAGGGCACTCAATAAGTGCCCTTTTTACGTTTCAATGGTCTATCCGATAACGCCTACTTGCCCCATGCCCAAGTGACCCGACCATAGACCATGGTTTCGGCTTGATTGGGCACCACTTCTTCAATGGCTTTGGCATAGGTTACATCAAACGACAGGTTTTGCTTGGTACTCCAACTGATGCCTACACCCGCCGCCTTGGCTGTTTGGGTTGGGTTAAGTGACCATACAGAGCCCACATCATAAAAGACAAAGGGGTCAAGTTGGGTACCCTGCCACTGAATACCGGTTTTATGCACTTCTACACTGCCCTGCGCGCCCGTGTCACCACTGACAATACCTGGTTTAAATCCTCGAATAGACGTGGGACCACCTAAAGAAAATGCCAACGCACCCGGCAATCCGGTTTCATCCGTATACTGGTAGTTAAATTGCGACAGCCCATACCACACGCCACTTTTCGGTTGGAAAGTAGCCGAAGCGCTACCCGATAACATCATTAGATTCTGTTGGCTGTCTGCCACTAGCGCATTTTCGGTACTGATGCCTTCGATGGATTGTTGGCCCGTGAGGCGCCACTGAGGTAATACCCTTGTGGCGTTAACACCCAAGTTAATACGGTGGGTTGCATAGTCACTGATGAGTACCGTTGCAACTGATGTTTCTGAGATGCCGGTCGATATTGAACCTGTCGCATTCACCCAATAGTCTTTTTCGGATATCGCGAGCCAGGTTGCGTCGGCACTGACGCTGTATGATGTTCCCTCTACCGCAATGTCTTTGAAATCACCGGTAAGAATATCGACTGCGCTGGCAGAAAGGCCACCACCGAATCGCCATCCGGTATTTCTATAAGGGGTATTATAATTGGCATTCAACGCTACGTTGCCCGCGGTCGCTTGGGCATAGACGTAAGCCCGGTCGTTACCCGTGAATACACCATTTCGGCGATAGATCACTCCGAACTCATATTCACCAGAGCTCTCATAACCATAGTTGTCAACAAACACCTGTACGGAATTTTGTTGTGGCTCTTCCACCACTATGACGATATCAGTTAAGCCGAATTCTGTACCCGCACGGGCATTGGCATAAACCTGTGCATCGTTTACCCGATTAAACCGGGTCATGTCCACTTCGAGCTCTTGGGCGTTGATGAGGTTCTTGCCAGATGCCTGGCGAATCCATTCCCTAACATAGCCACTTTCAATATAACGGTTGCCTTCAACCAGCAGGTTACCCAACTTGCCCTCGACCAGTTGGATAATGACCGTACCGTCCACAATGTCTTGCTGCGGCAACAATGCTTCTGCCGACAGGATGCCTTTGTTCCGGTAAGCGACATTCACCGCTTGAACCAAATGGTTCAGCGTTTCAAAGCCGGTATCTTTGCCCATGTAGGGCGATACAATCTCTACCAACTCATCTCTGGTAAAAATCTCTGATTTCGTAAAGCGGATGTTTTGCAATACAAACGAGAGCTCACTATCACTAGAGGTTGGCGGAGGTCGCACCACAATTTCAGGCGCAACCACCAATTGCTTCAAGCGCGCAATAATCTGCATTTGACGCCGTTGGTATTCACGCATTTGCCCCATGGGATCCAGCTCCGGCGGCAGAACACCTACAGCCATTACCTGCCCTGATAAGAGTCCGATAAACCCCAGCTTCGCTGTGCGCCTTACCATTGCCTTAAGCTTAATAGTTGCTGTCATTTAAATGCCCACCAACTTATTGGCTTCAAAATCCGCCGCATCTTGTTCATTTACGGATTCCTCTGATTCTAGCGACTCCACATCCAACGCTTCTTCACGGTTGATGCCAACACTGATCAAATCAAAGCTAAAGGGTTGTACCTGTGAACGTAAGAACTTGAAGCTTGGGTACAATAACGGTGCGTTCAAATCACGCATCGTCAAGTATTCGGCACTGAGTCGCTCAAAGGTAACTGCAACACTGAGGTCCATGTCTGGGCTGTTAGGCTTAAAAGCCACCAACATCGGATCAGCATAACGGGTGACTAGGGCATTGGTCGTTACGAAAATATCTTTCATGTCGATCCAATACTGGCCATATGGCGTCTGTAGCTGCCCGTCTACTGGTTTCACACTTGGGTCAACATTGTCCAACGACAGGGTTAACGCACCGGTGGTGATATTGAGGCTATTGCGCGACAGTGCATTCAGCATACGCAGATCGCCGTCTACCGCAATGGATCCGTCTATGCCTTTGTATTCCATCACCGTCAATCGGTCGGTGTTTACTACGGTCGCATCGATCGAGGTAGCACTGAGTCCGTCAAATCCAGTCATAGACAGGTTGGTGTTCGCAGAACCCTGACTGTCCAACGTGATTTTGATGTTCGGTGATTGCAGTACCAAAGGTCCTTCGCCAAATAAATCAATCTGGTCGATATTGAGCCCTTTACTCGAGGCCAACTTGCCCTCTTCCATGATGATCAGCTCACCATCCAAGGTGCCATCAATCCACAGGTAAGGGTTACCAATCAGGTCGCCAAACGCCAAGTCACCATGCACTTTCAGGTTCACATCGCCATTTGCCGCTTTCAGCAACGGTGAGTAGAAGCCGCGCTGCGCCACAATGTTGATATCGCCCTGTGTGGTTTCCACTTCTAACCACGGCATGTCTATCACCAAAGGATTACCAATACCGGTAGCCGCTAACACATGCGCCTGCGCATTTATGCCCGTCGCTGTCAGATGCACTGCGGTGTCTGGACGACCGGTAATTGAACCGCCACTGCTGATATCAAAAGCGTTAGCGCCATCAAACTCAGTCTTAATGGCCGCTAGTTGCATATCAGATACAGTCGATAACGTAATGGTGTTGGTCGAATGCAACTGCGACCCAAGACCCATGCTCAGCGTGTTACTGCTGAAATCTACAGCACCGGTCGCATCTAGAATCACGCCTGCTGCTATATCCAGTGTATTGGAAGCGGTCACATCTAAGGTATCGGCACTCGACACCTGCGCATTGGCTCCGACGAGTACATTAACGGCGTCAAAAGCAACACCGCCAACAGACGATGTCATGGACACCGATGGGTCTAGGGTGATGTCATCACGCACCGATCTCAGGGTTGCATCGGTCATGGCTACATCGGCTTTCACATCCAAGCTATTTTCTGCCAAAACAAGCAAGCTTTGTGCATCAACCGAAGCATTAAAGCCGACCGAACCCTGTGTTGGATCTGATAGGTTCTGTGCGGTTACATCCAGATCACCACCGATAGTTAGGGTTTCTAAACTGATCGCATCCAATGCGGTGAAGGTTGCGTTACCTACTGTGTTTAACGTGGTGCCAGAAGTCATGGTGATGCTTTGTGCATTGGCGATGAAGTCTGTTCCCAAGACATCAATGTCACCGACCATGTTCAGGCTGCCACTGGCCAGCAACCCTAGACCACCGGTGTTGATGGTCATAGTTCCAACCGTCAGAGATCCCGCCTGCGCGTCGAGCAATGCCGTTCCAGCATTGATTGTCGCATCTGATAGGTCTATGCGACTGGCTGTGATGTCGAACCCTGTGGTAGCGGTAACCGTTACACCTGTATCTGCTGTTACATCAGTTCCAGCATCTAGGGTTACCGTTGGCCCAACCACATCATCAGTTAGATTCAAAGCGCCTGCAGTAGTGATATCAAAGAGCGTGTTTGTGGCAATGCTTCCGAGATTCAAAAAGGCAGTATTGGATACCGTGAGCCATGCATTGTTTGCATTGATGCCAAGCGTTTCTGTGCCTTTAGAAATAAGGTTGAGTCGACTGGTTGACGACCCAATATCACCGGTACCTGTGTCTATATTGATACCATTACCAGAGACAAAGTGCTGGCTATTTACGCCGACAATGTCTTGGTCGTTTGTCAAGGACACCAGACTACCAGCCGCTACGGAGCCTACAACCAAGTCGCGGCCAGACGTAGCAAGATAGAGATTATTAGCAGCTCCAGCCTGACGCAACACACCTGACAATTGCACCTCAATTGCGTTTACCGCTGTACCGATATCGCCTTGCGTGTTGGCCAAATAGAGGTCTACTGCGGTCAGGTTTGTGACACCTGATTTACCGCTGATCGCACCGTCAACAATCAAGCGTATGTCGCTGTTCGCAGACACCATTTCACCTACTGTGAGGGATGACGCCGACTCAACGTAAATCTGGTCGGCTGCTGTGACATATAATTCGCCGTCGGTGTTTACCTTGATTGGGTCAACCTGTTTCACCGTCATGATGATTTCTGCGTCTGTTACAACGGACGTGATATCGCCAGGGCCAGCAGAAAGCATGGCTGATTTTTGTTGCGTGGTTACTGAGGCAGATGCGTCTCTTGCGATACTGAAAACCATATCCCCTTTATTTTGGCCAACACTGCCTGTGTCAACCATAAGATGGATGTTCGCACCAACAAGGTTGGCTTCACGCGTTGTTATCTGTCCCGAAGCACTGGCACTCAAGGCAGCCGAAGAAATACTGATATCCAACATGCTCTGCGACCACTGCGCGCCATCTACCATGGCTGCATAATAGTCCGCTGTCGCTGGATCTACAGGGTCGATTTCGAACTTCAGCGTCGAATCGTACGCGCTAAACATCGTTCCATAATCGTACCCTTCAATCAGTCCACTCTGCTCGTTACCCTTAGCGTCGCTGACATTGGCATAATCCGTTGGCGCGGCAATTTGCTTCGCAAACCAATTCTGTAGAGACTGATAGTCTTCATATACGGTCTGAGTTAAGAGCGCCACGTCTGTTTCATCTACACCATAGCGCAGTGCCAACGCAGAGATATGTGCGGCATTGATGGTAAACCCGCCAATAGAATCATCATCTAAGCGGTTCTTTAGCATCCAATAGGTATGGTACTTGTTGTTGAATTGGTTTTCATACGAGGCTACCGTTGTGCTTCCGGCATCACTGTCTAGTAGATTGAGCGCGTCCCAAACCGAAGCATCGTAGGCGAGTTCTTCTGCTGATTTTTCCTGTTGGCCTAGCGCATTGGTTAATTTGCCACCTGCAACTCTTAAGGCGATGTTGCCATTCGCTTCGATGATACCCAGTTCCAGATCACCTGCTGTTTGAGACACAGCAATATCGTTGGCTGCGTAGAGCGATACGGCACCAGTGGTATCTATATTGATATAGTCATAGCTCGTCGTGTCACCAAAAGTGCCTATTGCACCTATACTGCCCGTGAGACTCGAGAGGTCTAAGGTATCTGCCGAGATCAGCGTACCGCTGTCTTCTGCAACAATGCCCTTATCCACAACCCCTGTGATGCCATACTTTGCATCCAACAATCCGACAGTGAGATTGGTGCCCACGGCTTCTGCATTAAAGTTGGTGGAGCCAAAACGCGATGTTAATGAAAGCGCTGCCGTTCTCAGGTTCAATGGATTTTCAGCACTACCAATATCACCATAGGCGTCAATATTCGTATTCAGTGAGTTGATAGACACGCCACTCGCAACAGAAAGATCTGCATCGGCAACGATCGTTGTCGCACCCTTTGGATTATAAATGTTGCCTGATAGGGTTAACGGTGCATTGGAATTAAGATCAACAGACCCCGTTGCCAACCCTGTAAATTCAAAGGCTATCGCGTGGTCGGCTTTGACATAGGTATGGGTATTCAAATCGAGTTTGTAAGCCCAGTACACAGCCGGATCATAGTAGGTCAACAAAGCACCATAATAGGTGGCATAGCTAAGATTCCAACCACTAAAACCTGTGGTTCTACCATAGCCCACTTCATAGTTCTGTTTTATATACTGTGCCGCAGTAGCGGCGGTACCTGCACCAGTACAGACTTCTGCGTGCACCGCACAGGTGGTGTAGAAATTGGTTTCAGTGGTCCAGTCACGGGAATACTCCCAAGCACCGAGCGTATTGGGAAAGTTTGAAAAATAGCCCGTTGTAGGCGCCGTATGGTTGCGCTCAACAGTCGCGCCTTCCCTTATATAGTAGAGCTGTCCTGCCAGAGGGTTGTAGGTTGTAGATGAGGTCACTCCGGTGCCACCCGAGGCCCCCATATAAACGCTGGATGTGTCATCATAGGCTACTGCCCAAGCATTCGTTTGATACTGTTTTATCTGACTGCCAGGCGTATGTATGTACCACTGAGACACTGCAGAAGATTTGTTTAAATCGGTTATACGGATCACACCAGTCGCATCTTCACCGGCGCTTACCGCTCCGATATCTAACGCAGTGTTAGACAGGTTATTGACCGATATTTGACCCAATCCATCGTTAATCTTGATCTTGCCATCAGCGCCAGATGCCGAAATACGGGCTCGAATTGACACATAACCACCGCCACTTACGGGTACTTTAGCTACCTTGAGTTGCCCGGAAGGCATGTCAGCCCCGACGACATATTCCAGCGGGATTGCGCCGGCATCACTACTAATGTCAAAGGCAAAATATTGATAGGTATACCAGGGTTGGTATAGAACATAACGGGAGGGATTTAACACCCTGACGCGCTTTGCTATACCGGGCATCAACTCAACTGTGTCACCTACATTGAGACCCGCTGCCACGATATAATCCTGCATCAAGGTATCGAAGTTTGCGCCAACGTTGACTGACCAATTATTGGGCTTTCCAACTTCAATCGGGCCATTGATATCAAGACGCCTCGCATTAATAATCACCTTTTCACCAATTACCGATGATTCTACCGCGCCTAAATCTGCTTTAACCTGTTCATAGGTGGCTGTTTGGCTTAATTTTGCCTGTTTGTTATGGGCTCCTTCGAATCTCCAATATGACCCGCCTCGTGCCGAATCATCAGTTAGCATCGAGAACACCACCGCGTCTGGACCGAAATACTCCTTCGCGTCGCTAAAACCCCAATTGAAATAGAGGTTCATTCCGACATTGGAATTGTATTTTGCGTAGGCATCTGGGGTACCAAACGGCGCGCCAAAGGTCACGCCATTATGCAGGTTTAACCCAGAAATCCAGTTGTTAAAACGGGTGATGTCGGTCGCCTGAATATCAGTGGCATACTTGGTGTTGAGATAGTAGGAAACAAAATCGTGAGCATCCGTTGGTTTCCATTTGTCGACATAATTCACCAAAGACGAGGGCGAACGGCCGTACGCCTGTTCAAGATTGGGGTTGTTTAGTAAAAGTGTACCATTGGTCACTGTCAAGCTGATCGCATTGGCTTCAATCACAGATTGTTGTATGAGGTCGCCTTCTGCCAGACTGATTTTAACATTGTTCTGCAGATTGGTGATCTTTCCATCAACAATGACATCTGCATTCATGCTGTTTGTGCCGGTGGGCGCATGGTCAACAATGATGCCGCTTTCGACGGGATAGGGAGATGTTTGCTCCATGATTCTCGATGCATCAATTACTGCACCACCGCCGACAAACACGTTTCCACCTGCGCGATTGGCGACTTCTATATTGGCCAGCAGGAGGTGGCGATCGGAAGTATTCTTAATGTAGATCGTTGCTCCACCATTCGCTTTAAACACAGGATTTGCGCTACCGTTTAACACAACAGTCTCTGCTGTTACATTGATATTACCGGCTGATGCGCGAACATCCTTTACTGCTATAACTGTATTTGGGGTACCGGATAGACCAAGCAATGCCTCAGACAGCATGACAATTTCAGCCCGTAGCTCGTTGATCTCATCAAGGTGCGGGTTCACCAGTGGTGTCGTGTCAACGGGCACCGTTGAGTCGTCCAATTCGTCAACTGGTGCCACATAATCAGGATCAGTAGGGTCAATTATCGCAACCTCGGCATCTGAGACCGCACTTACGACGGTCGCTGCCTCCCCACCATCCCAGGCTTCAAGCACAGCGATTTCTGCTGCTAATTCATCAATATAGGACTGTAAATTGGCGCGAGATGAATAGGTATCTGCAAGCTGCTCTGCACTACCATAGCGGTAGAGCGTTTTGGTAATCGCCCCACCAGTACCAATATTGACCGTTTGGTAGGCATACTGACCAGCAATTATCTGGCCACTGCCATCAAAGGTTAGGCTATTGTTGGATGTCACATTACTCGAGCCAAAATTATTTTCGGTGCTAAACAATTCCATGTAAGGATTTTTTTCAACGCCCACGCCTTTGGCGTGAAGTGAACCCTCAATGGAACCCACATTGACATGCCCATCGCTGGCAATGGCAAAGTTAGAGCCAAAGGTAATATTATTTACCTCGAGGATATCAGCTTCGGCCTTGTTTCCGGCCGGAATCGGAATAGCAGTCCAGTTGTAAACATTGGAATAGGCGTCTGCAACGATGCTATCTTTATGGAGAAGATCGGAACTGCTTCCTGCGTAAATACCGATAGTGCCTGCAGCATTGATAACGGTATTGTCACCGACTGCTATTGAATTATAGATATCGAGATTTACATCTGAAACACCGCCAGCAACACCGGCTGCTGCCCAAACGCTCACATTGGCCTCAGCAACAGCGCTGCCAATCGCATTGGTACCCAGCCCGATATTGCCCACTGGATTCAGGATATCTACGCCATCGTTTAACGTAATCGTAGAATGGGTCGTGACTTCAGCATCTGCCTCAACGCCCGCGCCCTGCAAGGCGCCACCGACTTCCATAACGGCGTGATCGTTTATGTAAAACTCTGTACCAGCGTCAAGGGAGATGCCGGCTATTGCATCCGACAGATACGCCAAATCGGTAATCCGTAATCCAGCGTCAGTACCCAATTCTATTTCGGCCGTCAAATTATTGATATGTTGACGCGATAAGCCTGCACTTCCGTTTGCCGCGCCGCCACCAGCGGCATAGATGCTGGTCTCAAAATCAGTGTTATAGGGGATAGCAATTTGCTTTGCGGTATTCGTTGCATCAATATCAATATTGAAGGCGCTGAGTCCAACGTTATTACCGATATCTACCTTGGCTGTATTGGCAATATTGGCACTTGAAACGGCACCAGATCCCCCGACAACAGAAACTGTCGTCGAATCCGTACCTGCAAAGAAATCGACGCTATTGGCTGCACTGATCACAATGTCGCCTGCATCTATGGGCTCCGCAACATAGCCGCCAGCCCAATCAGCGATAGTTACTGAGGCTGCAACATGCTCTCCTATAACATCACCAGCACTATTCAAAATTTGGTAATTGCCAGAATTGGTGTTCGATTCCGCTGCACTGCCGGACAAGACGCCACCACCGCCAGCAACGGTAAATGCCTGGTTGTTGTTGTAGTTGTTGGAATCCAGAACAAGTGAACCTGTACGTTCTGGGGTTGCCAGCGGGTTGCTACCCATTTCGACACGGGTCGAGTTGAAAGACTGAGCAAGTCCTACTTGGTATCCACCGGCAATAGCACCGACAAAATAACCATCTGCTTCTGCGACTTGAACGCCGGTATTGCGTGCATAGACCTCAAGGTCTGCATCAGGAAGGGTTACGTTATCGCCCACTATTGCGACTGACTGCGCGCGGTTGGTTGCGTCGGATTCTGTACCTGCGATGCCTAACATCATGCCACCAGATGCAGCAAAGGCTTTGGAATGCGCAGACACATAGCTGTCATCCGACCCTTTACCCGTTTCACTGCGAACGACAACCTTTCCGTCTCCAGAAAACATCACGGAATCTGCTATTTCTGCTGTGGCGATGGTATC
>ERZ767114.459-NODE-459-length-22288-cov-3.429292_pt1 | contig 22288 bp, 16 predicted proteins | sample MGYA00374952_ERZ767114 | MGnify/ENA primary metagenome ERZ767114 (study PRJEB28939, sample SAMN06267156) | marine metagenome | isolation source: Columbia River Estuary | place: USA:Columbia River Estuary, USA | collected 2012-05-05 ...
ATAGATCGGTATAAGTAGGATAGCGCATGGACCGGTTCGCCGTTGCGTATAAAGAAGTGTCTTTCGTCAAGCGATACAATGCATCCAGTGAAGGCGCAAAGAAATACGAAGAATCGCCGATCGGTCCTTCTTGGTAATTCAACATGGCCCCGGCCGTAATTTGAAAACGCTCCCGGGTGTATTTGTGCTCTACGAAAAATGAAAAGTCCGTAGTAGAAGCGCCTTTATCCATAGTGTAACCGTCCCATCCCGGTACTAGGTAGACATCCCCAAAATCTCCGCCTAGCACATTAGAATAAATCTCATCATAGCGCAGGTTATACCCTAAACTACTTTGGTGCTCCACATTCCAGCGGTGTGTTGCAACAATGTTCTGATTAAAAACTAACGTTTGATGAAAGTTGGGGCCGCTGTACCAAGAAGCCGCTGTGTCGCCATCTGCCGCACGGTAATAACGACCATTTGAAAGCTTATCGTAGGCAATATTACTCGCGTCAAACCCGCCTAGGCCTGCAGTTTCCCGGTACAGCTCAAAACGATCCGTACCTGTAACGAGATTCATGTTAAACCTGAAATCCGTATTCAATCCTATTGACTCGTCTAATTTCAATCCAAAAATGCGCGTCGAAGTCGCTTCAAATTGGTCGGGAAAGGTGGTCGAATAGTAGTTCTGTGCACCAAAAGCTTTCTGATTCTCCGCATAAAAAATCGAAATGTGCCCTTTTTCTTTTCTCAACTTAAACTCGCGTTCAAGATTGACAAAGAGCTTACTACTTTCAAAATCTGTGTTGGCTATATATCCAGCTGTTTTTTGCGACTGCTGCCCTAACTGCACACCCCATTTACCCATCTTTTTCCCTAAGTAAAAGCTGGAATTCGATAAACCGTGTTCACCGGTGGTCAAAGCATAACCTGCATTGAATTTCATGGGGGCCGATTTCAAAACAATATTTACTACACCCGTCATCGCACCAATTCCATGTGCATTCGTAGCACCACCCTGAATCACTTCAATCCGCTCAATCATTTGCAAGGGAACCGGCAAGTTCATGTTGTGGTGTCCTGTTTGAGGGTTATTCATACGAACGCCATTCACCAATACCAAAGTTTGATCAAAAGTACCGCCACGAACACCAAGGTCACCTTGTACGTCCAACGGACCACGTTGGCGCATATCGACACTACCCATATAATCTAACAACTCGTTGATATTGTTTACAGGTAGCTCCTGGATCTGCTTCGCGGTCAATACAGTAATCTGACGTGTCGCTGCTGCATAGGTAGTTTTCGCCAAAGACGAACTCACCTCAACCTCATTCAATTCAATTAATTTATCCTGCTTCTTTACGAAACCACGAAAGCCTTTGCGCTGTCCAAACTCTTGAGCTACGCTGCCTAAACCTATTAGTAGACATCCTAATGTAAGTACGTATTTCATTTTTTGTGTGTTGTTTACGAATATATAACCTAGGCTTAGCCTCATTACTTAGTTTCAAAAAAAATCCCCACAACTCTTCAAGTTGCGGGGATTTATGTAATGATAATCTAACGTTTAACTCGCTAGAACTGAGATCATATTATTCTTACACTCAATAACTCCGCCGCTTACCTCCACAGTACACAGCTTATCGTCAGAAGTGTCTAGAATGACCTGCGAGCTCAAATGGTCCAGAGTTCTTGTATCATCAGCTACTCGAATGCTTACTGTACCTGCAGCAAGCGACGCGATGATGGGTGCGTGATCTTTCAGGATTTGGAACAAACCGTCCTTTCCTGGAAGCTTCACTGAACTTACCTGGCCTTTAAACAATACCTCTTCAGGTGTAATGACTTCTAAATACATCATTCAACCAATTAAGCCTCCGCTAACATTTTCTCACCAGCTTCCATCACTTCCTCGATGGTACCTTTCAAGTTGAAAGCAGCTTCTGGATATTGATCCAATTCGCCGTCAAGAATCATGTTGAAACCTTTGATGGTATCCTTAATATCTACCAACACACCTTGCAAACCAGTAAACTGCTCTGCTACGTGGAATGGCTGAGAAAGGAAACGTGCTACACGACGTGCACGTGAAACGACCAATTTATCTTCTTCAGAAAGCTCTTCCATACCTAGGATGGCAATGATATCCTGGAGTTCTTTATAACGCTGAAGTGTTTCTTTAACGCGCTGCGCAGTATCATAGTGCTCTGCACCAACGATTTCCGCTGTTAATATACGCGACGTAGAATCCAATGGATCCACAGCAGGGTAAATACCTTGCTCCGCAATCTTACGTGACAATACCGTTGTCGCATCCAAGTGAGCGAAGGTAGTCGCAGGTGCCGGATCCGTAAGGTCATCTGCAGGTACGTATACCGCTTGAACCGAAGTAATAGATCCGTTTTTAGTCGAAGTAATACGCTCTTGCATCGCACCCATTTCAGAAGCTAGCGTTGGTTGGTACCCTACCGCTGAAGGCATACGACCTAAAAGTGCTGACACTTCAGAACCCGCTTGAGTGAATCGGAAGATGTTATCAACGAAGAAAAGGATGTCTTTACCTTGACCATCGCCTTCACCATCACGGAAGTACTCCGCTAATGTCAAACCTGAAAGTGCCACACGTGCACGTGCACCTGGAGGCTCGTTCATCTGACCGAATACGAAGGTTGCTTTTGAGTCCTTCATCAACTCTTTATCTACTTTACTAAGATCCCAGCCGCCATTTTCCATAGCGTGCATGAATTCTTCGCCGTAGTTGATAATGCCTGATTCAAGCATCTCACGCATCAAATCATTACCCTCACGAGTACGCTCTCCAACACCGGCAAATACAGAAAGACCACCATGGCCCTTTGCAATGTTGTTGATCAATTCCTGAATCAATACGGTTTTACCAACACCGGCACCACCGAATAGACCAATCTTCCCTCCTTTAGAATAAGGCTCGATCAGGTCAATTACTTTGATACCTGTAAAAAGTACTTCAGTAGATGTGCTCAAGTCTTCAAACGCTGGAGCTGGACGGTGAATCGGTAAACCTTTCGAACGGTCAATACCACCAATACCATCAATATCTTCACCTACAACGTTGAATACACGTCCGTAGATTTGATCACCGATAGGCATGGTTATAGAATCGCCTTTAGAACGAACTTCTTGTCCACGCTGACATCCATCAAGCGAGTCCATTGAGATAGCACGCACAGTGTCCTGTCCTACATGCTTTTGCACCTCCAAGATGACTACCTGGCCGGTAGATTTAGTAACTTCAAGAGCTTCGTAAATTCTAGGAAGCTCGCCTTGTGAACCATCAAACTTCACGTCCACTACAGGGCCGATAATTTGAGAGATTGTTCCAACTAATTGAGACATGATGTTTTCTTGTTTAAATAAGATGGCGCAAAACTACTGCACGCTGTCATTTCTGACAACTCTAGAAAGCAATAACTACAGGGTCTCATATCGGTTATTAACAAGTTATCGACATAACGTATGTGTTATTCCACAAATACCTCCTCCTTTTGCGCTTGCAATTGACCCATGCTACCTACTTGAAAAGTATTTGTCTGCAAAGACACTTCAATTAAGGTGATAAACTAATTTGGTCGCATGGAAGGAATGACCCTTATTGGATTACTGGCTGCTACCCTCACTACCATCGCTTTTGTGCCGCAAGCATGGAGAATCATACAATTGCGCAAGACAGATGATTTAAGCTTGACCATGTATGTCTTAATGTTCTCTGGTCAGCTGTGCTGGTTGGCTTATGGTATCTGGATGCAAGATGCCCCGCTCATTTTAGCAAATGTTATCGGTGGCAGTTTAAGCGGGATTATTCTAGCCTTTAAACTATTTCTAAAACAATAACTTCCATATACTGACTTTGGCACAAGAATTGGATTAGGCAGCGAACAAAATCGTACGTGTATCCTTAATACATATAACTAATTCAATTACCATGAAAAAATGCCTTGCTCTTCTGAGCATTCTGTTTTTCTCCACCGCCTACGCCCAAAATGTCACTCTTAGCGGATACATTAAAGATGCTGCCAACGGTGAAGAGCTAATCAACGCGTCCATTGTTAATGAAAAGTCCCAAGGAACCGTTACCAACGTTTATGGCTTCTACTCCTTAACCCTCCCGGAAGGACAATACACCTTCACGGTAAGCTATATCGGTTATGAAAGTATTGAGAAAACTTTGGCGTTAAAGGAGAGTCAAACTTTAGATTTCGAATTAACAGAAGCAACAAATCAGCTCGCTGAGGTTGAGGTAACCGCGAAAAGGTTAGATGAAAACCTTAACCGCGCTGAAATGTCAACAACGCAACTCACGGCGAAGCAAATTAAAGCCATCCCTCAGTTTTTAGGGGAATTTGATGTGATTCGTTCCATCACCTTACTGCCTGGGGTAACTACCGTGGGTGAAGGGGCAAGTGGATTCAACGTGCGTGGTGGTAAAACCGATCAGAATTTAATTCTTTTGGATCAAGCACCGGTATACAATAGCTCACATATATTTGGATTCTTCTCGGTTTTTAATGGCGACGCCGTTCGTGATCTCAAACTTTACAAAGGCGGTATTCCAGCACCCTACGGGGGTCGTCTATCCTCTGTCCTTGATGTACATCAGAAGGAAGGGAATACAAAAGAATTTGCCGGCACTATGGGACTTGGGCTACTCTCTTCTCGTTTAATGCTTGAGGGACCATTGGTGAAAGATAAGGCGAGCTTCATGATCGCGGGTCGTCGTTCGTATCAAGATGTTCTACTTAAAGCTAGCCCTAACGATGATTTGAATTCAATTATCGCGAATTTCTACGATCTCAATGCAAAGGTCAACTACAAATTCAATGATAAAAGCCGTTTGTTCCTAAGTGCTTACTACGGTAAAGATGCCTTCGGCGTTCCTGGTTTGGTAAAGTTCGACTGGGGGAACTTGGGCTTAACTGGACGCTGGAATTACCTCATTACGGATAAATTATTCCTGAATGTAAGTACGATCTATTCCGATTACGACTACGCCATTGGATTTGACTTTCCGCAAGCGAAAATCGACAACATTGCTTTCATCAAAAACCAAAGTAATAAGGTTGCTTTCAGCTGGTTCCCCAATGCGAAGCACCAGGTTAATTACGGCGCAGAAGCGACTGTTTACGACTTTGAACCCTTTTCTACTACGCTAGACTATATCGACAGCAACCTTGTAGATATCAATATTGAACTCCAAAATGAATATGCAGTTGAACCGTCGTTATACATCGAGGATAATTGGAAGGTAAACAACAGACTGACTATTCGTGGTGGACTTCGCTACAGTTCTTTTTACAACTTGGGAGCGCGTGATGTAGTGAATTACAATCCCACAGCTAACGGTACCGTTCGAAACGATCTGATAACGGACACAACGAACTACAGCTCTCGAGAAATCATTGAATCCTTTGATGGACTTCAAGGTTTGGAACCCCGTTTAGGTATCAACTTTAAGACTACTGAGAACACCGCGATTAAGGCGAGTTACAACAGAATGCGTCAATACATTCATTTAATCTCAAATACCACGTCATCGTTACCAATTGATACTTGGCGTCCAGCCGGGAAATATATCGATCCGGGAACTGCTGATCAGATAGCTTTAGGCTGGAACCGTAATTTTAAAGGCGGTGAATGGCAGTTGAGTGTCGAGACGTATTACAAAAGCATGCGCGATCTCGTTGATTTTAAAAATGGTGCACAGCCGACGGGCGTTGACAATATCGAAGTCGCTCTTATGACTGGTCGTGGAAGAAGTTACGGACTCGAAATGCAATTGGACAAAAAAATCGGCCAATTAACCGGTTGGGTCGCTTATACCTACAGCCGTTCCCAACTTCAAGTTGACTTAGGAGCAACTCCAGAGGAGTGGATTAACTTAGGGAATTGGTATTCTGCCGCACAAGACAAACCGCATGATATTGCAATAGTTGCAGCTTATGCTTGGAAACCGAATATTAGTTTTTCTGGTTCATTCATCTACCAAACAGGGAAGCCATACACGTACCCTGAAGCGAGAAGTGAGTTCGAAGGCATAATTTATCCTTTCGCTTTGAGCAGAAACAACAGCCGAACTCCAGCCTACCACCGTCTTGACTTGAGTATGGATGTTGCCATACCCAATAAAAAGGAAAACGGTCGAAAAGGAAGCTGGAACTTTGGCGTTTACAATGCGTATGCGCGTAAAAACGCTTTCAGTATTTTCTTTGAAGAAGAACTCGACGACAACGGAGATCCAACAGGCCAAACTAAAGCGACTCAGCTCTCCATTTTTGCCACAGCCATTCCAACAATTACCTACAACCTAGATTTCTAAGTCATGAAGAAATTAGCTCTTTTTATCCTTATTACCCTATTTACAATCTCTTGTGAGACTGACGTCACTGACAAGGTCATAACAGATGCATATAACGGAACAGCCCTTGTTTCTGCAAGCGGTGCGGTAACAAACCTAGTCGGTACCGGAACATATCTAGATCTAGCAATAAGCTCGCCTTATCTCGATACTTCGGATGCGGCATACATTACTGGTGCGTTGGTTGAAGTCTACGAAAACGATAGTTTAATCAGTACACTATCGGAAGTTACACCAGGACGATACGAGGATTCAGCAACACTTGCTACAGTTGGATACGGTTACCGCATGACCATTAACGTGCCTGAAGGATATGGAAGTGCTAGCGGTATTTGGGAAACTACCACTGACGTGGTTAACGCACCATTCAGCTTCTTATCACCAATGTTTCCTATCATGGAAGATGACAGCAGCTGGATTGACTTCCGAACAGGGGACTCTGTCTATTATGCAGATGCAGACTCGTGTTATTACAGTCCTTACGCACTTTGGAATGATCCTGCAGGTCGCGGAAATGCCTATTGGATAAAGAACTACTGGACGACAAAAATTTATGCGCCTAACGGATTAATGGGTCCGTTTACACCTGAAGAGACAGAAAAAAGCTTGAATTCAAGCATCAATATTTTCAATGATGACCAATTCATTGAAGGCACCCAGATTAGTCGATTCAACTTTATCGGCCCCCCGTACACTGTATTCCGCGACACCTTAATCAACCTAGTGTTCGAGACGCGTACTGTGAGCGAAGGCATGTACGATTACCTCAATATCATGGCTAATAATATTGGCGGTGGAGGTTTGTTTAGTGTGCCTTACAGCCCGCAAATTGGAAATATTAGACGTCAAGATGATACAACAGTGTATGGTTTAGGGTATTTTTATGCTACATCAGTTAGATTTGATAGCATAACCCTATTTCACCCATACTAATGGACACACTGCACTGGACCACTGAATTTTTACTTCGAAAAGGATTAGATCCACAACTAGTGCAATGGATTGCGCTAGTTGTGGATCTTTTGCTTTTGCTACTTATTTCATTAGTAGCAGACTTTTTTGCACGACGTATCATACTGAGCGTCATCCATGGCGCTGTTAAACGAACGAAAGCTAGTTGGGACGACTATTTCTATGATCAAAAGGTCTTTAGGAATATCGCACACCTTGTTCCAGCCGGGATCGTTTACGAAAGTCTTCCCATCGTCTTTTACGACATCCCCTCCATCATTCCAATTTTAGAAAAGCTGGTGGTTCTCTACATTCTTATTCTCTTTGTGAGTTTAGTGAATAGAACCCTTAGAGCGCTTGAGAATTGGTTCAGTATAACGGCCAAATATGCCAATACACCTGTACGCACCATTTCGCAAGTTATTCGGTTATTGGCATGGTTTGGGGCAATTATCAGTGCCGTCAGTATCCTAACCGGTATGAAGGCAGGCGCAATTCTAGGTGCATTTGCCGGGACAACCGCCATTCTCATACTGGTCTTTCAAGACAGTATCAAAGGGCTTCTAGCTAATTTCCAAATCCACATGTACGACCTTGTTAAGGTTGGCGATTGGATCACTTTCTCAAATTATGGAGTCGATGGGGATGTTATGAGCATTGATCTCACCACCGTGAAAGTCCAAAACTTCGACAAAACCCTTAGCACAATTCCTGCCACAGCATTTGTGAGCGACAGCTTTGTCAACTGGCGCGGGATGTCTGAATCTGGGGCACGTCGAATAAAGCGTAATATCCACATTGATATTACCTCCATCCGTCATCTCGACGAAGCTTTGACGGATAGCTTAAGAGAGATTGATTTAATCAGTGCCTTCATGATTGAGCGTCAAAAAGAGATCGACGAAAACAATGAAAAGAAAGCAACGCAAGGTGGGAGTCTACTCAATGGAAGGCGACAAACGAACATTGGGCTCTACCGTAAGTACATAGATTTCTATTTGAGAAACCATCCTGAGATCAATAACGATTTCACTTTAATGGTTCGACAACTGCAACCTACGACGCAAGGACTGCCGTTGGAAGTCTACTGCTTTAGCGCTACTACAGAGTGGACAGAGTATGAAGCAGTTATGGCTGATATCTTTGATCATCTTTATGCAGCTACTCGACACTTTGATTTGGCCTTGTTCCAAAGCCCTACTGGTGCGGATATCCGTTCGGTAAGATCTAATTAAGAAGCAGGAGAATTATTTATAATACTAAAAACCCCCCGGCGCTCCGCGCCGGGGGGTTTTTCTATACTCTGAATTTTGGCCTCGGCTTATGCCTCGGCTTCCTCCATGTAACTTTCTATTGGCTCACACGTACAAACGAGATTACGGTCACCGTAGGCATCGTCTACGCGACGCACTGTAGGCCAAAATTTGTTGTCGCTAACGAAAGGAAGCGGGAAGCCTGCCTTAGAACGTGTGTATGGGAATTCCCACGCGTCGGCACAAATCATATACTGCGTATGCGGTGCATTTTTCAAAACATTATTCGCAGCGTCAGCATCAGCCGTTTCAATCTCACCAATCTCATGGCGGATACTGAGCATGGCGTCACAGAATCGGTCCAATTCTTCTAAACCTTCACTTTCTGTAGGCTCCACCATTACTGTGCCAGCAACCGGGAAACTCACCGTTGGCGCGTGGAAACCATAATCCATTAAACGCTTCGCAATATCTGTAACTTCAATACCTGCATCGCGCTTGAAAGGACGACAATCCAAAATCATCTCATGAGCACAACGTCCGTTTTCGCCCGTGTAGAGTACATCAAACGAACCTGCTAAACGCTCCTTAATATAATTTGCATTCAAGATGGCGTATTTCGTACTGTCGGTGAGTCCCTCTGCTCCTAACATCTTTATGTAGGCATAAGAGATCAACAAGATCAATGCAGAACCCCAAGGTGCTGCAGATATGCTTGAAATACCTCGATCACCACCCATAGGAATGATCGGGTGCTGTGGCAAGAATGGCGCAAGATGTGCCTTACAACAGATGGGGCCCATACCAGGACCACCACCACCATGAGGAATGGCGAACGTTTTGTGTAAATTCAAGTGACAAACATCAGCGCCAATAATACCTGGCGAGGTTAAGCCCACCTGGGCATTCATGTTTGCACCGTCCATATATACCTGTCCACCGTGCTCGTGAATAATACCTGTAATTTCTTTTACACTCGCCTCAAATACCCCGTGCGTCGATGGATACGTGATCATTAATGACGCAAGGTTTTCACTGTGCTGCTCGGCTTTAGCGCGAAGGTCATCCACATCAATGTTTCCATGGTTATCACAAGCAACCACAACCACCTTCATTCCTGCCATTACAGCAGATGCAGGATTTGTTCCGTGTGCTGAAGACGGTATAAGTGCAATGTTTCTGTGGTGATCTCCATTGGCTTGGTGGTACGCACGGATCACCATGAGGCCTGCGTATTCGCCTTGTGCACCAGAGTTGGGTTGCAACGAAGTGGCATCAAAACCAGTAATCACCGCTAAATCGCGCTCCAATTCCTCAATGACTTGCAGGTAACCCGATGCTTGCTCTGTGGGAACATACGGATGTACGCTGTTCCATGAGCCGCTCGATAACGGAATCATTTCAGAGGCTGCGTTCAACTTCATTGTACACGAGCCTAGAGAGATCATGCTGTGATTTAGAGCTAAATCTTTGCGCTCAAGTGACTTCAGGTAGCGCATCATTTCAGTTTCACTGCGGTAGTTGTGGAATACTGAATTTGTCATGAATGCAGAAGTACGTCCAATTTCCGTCGAAATGTACTGACCTAAATCTTCCATTTCAATAGTGTCCGCTGCTTCAGCTTTAGCCAATACTGCAATGATCTCAGCAATATCTTCGTCCGTAGTCGTTTCGTTGATGCTTATCCCGATGGTCGTTGCGTCGAAGTAACGGAAGTTTATTTCCGCCGCCTCACCAAGTTCACGGAGTTGTGTACTGTTGGACTTATTCAGGGTGATTTTTAAGGTATCAAAGAACGACGCATTATGCTGGGTCAGCCCCATGCCTTTAACCGCCTCGTTTAAAGTGGCCGTTTTACGATGAATTTCTTCTGCAATATCCATCAATCCTTCTGGACCGTGGTATACGCCATAAGCACCTGCCATTACCGCCAATAAGACCTGCGCGGTACAAATGTTTGAGGTGGCTTTATCGCGTTTAATATGTTGCTCGCGCGTTTGCAATGCCATACGAAGGGCAGGATTGCCATCTGCATCAATAGTCCGGCCAATGATACGGCCCGGAATGTATCTTTTGTACGATTCTTTGGTTGCGAAATAGGCGGCGTGTGGACCACCGTAACCCAATGGAATACCAAAGCGTTGCGTAGTTCCGACCACTGCATCTGCCCCCCACTCTCCCGGAGGCGTTAATAGGACGAGCGACAATAAATCTGCGGCAACGACTAATTGGACCTCAGCCGAATTACATTTCGCAGCAAAGGCACGGTAATCTTCGATGGATCCGTTAGCATTAGGGAATTGAACGAACGCACCAAAAAATTCTTCGGTAGGTTCAAACGTTTTGTAATCTCCAAAGACCAATTCTACACCGATCGGCACCGTACGCGTTTGCAATAACTCAATGCTCTGCGGGAAGGTTTGCGCATCCACAAAGAATTTTGATGCACCAGATTTCTTTTTGGCTCGTGGCATTGCTCCGAAAAACATGCTCATGGCTTCGGCCACCGCTGTTGCTTCATCGAGCAACGATGCGTTTGCGAGCTCCATTCCAGTTAAATCGACCACCATCGTCTGGTAGTTCATCAAGGCCTCTAAACGGCCCTGTGCGATTTCCGCCTGGTACGGCGTGTAGGCCGTATACCATCCTGGATTCTCTAAAATGTTACGCTGAATAACACCGGGAAGTACCGTATTGTGGTACCCCATTCCAATGTACGTTTTGAACATGCTATTCATTTCACCTAATGCGGTAATGTGTGCCGCGAACTCTGCTTCCGTCATCGCCGGAGCGAGATTCATTTCTTCCGTAGAGCGAATGGTGGACGGGACAGTTTGATCGATCAGCGTGTCGATAGAATCAACACCAATGGTAGTGAGCATTTGATCAACATCAACAGCTTTGGGACCAATGTGTCTGTAGGCAAACGAATTGCGCTTCATATTCTGTTTGTTTTAGAAAGGACAAAATTACATCACAGTTCGCGAACATACCTTACTTTTAAGGGTGGAACACGATGGGAAATTTCAACGTATTTATTAACACTTTACAAGGCTTCATTCGCACGTTTGTTTATACGAATTTTTGGGTGGCCGGAGCCGTTTGGGGTTTAACCCGATTTAGCGAGGAATTGTTCAGCTATTCCGGTACTTCTATTGCGGTGCTGAATGCTGCGGCAACGCTCGTAATCTACGGTTTTGCAAGATTGTTTGAAGGACCTGCAGCCAAAGACGGGATGAGCAGGATCAGTCAATGGCGTGAAAAGATGCCAAAAACTGCCTTTCTAAGTATGGGCTTAGGTGCAGCTGCCATTCTTTTTGAACTCATTCGAATCAACGAGGCCGCGCTTACCGGGCACTATGTTCTCGCGGGCGCTTTTGCCCTATTGTATCCTTTACCATTTATACTCAAGAAAAAGGGCGGCGGTTTACGCTCTATACCCGGGCTCAAACTCATTCTTATCGCGATGGTCTGGGCCTATGTTACTGCTGTTATTCCGGCACTTCGTGCAGACGTGGATTGGCACTGGCCGTTTATCGAACGGTTTTTATGGACCGCAGCATTAACCATTCCCTTTGATATTCGCGATGCAGAATTAGATGATAATTCTATCCGCACCCTCCCCCATTTAGTCGGTTCCAAAAACAGCGTATGGGCGGCGAACATGCTGTTGTGGATGAGCTACCTCATTTTAGTAAATTATTTCGCAGTGCCTTGGATTCCCTTGATGGGGCTGTACTTATTTTTTGCGACCGTAGTCATTAATTCACATCCTAAAATGGGAGACTTGTACTACAGTTTTTTAATTGAAGGCCTGCCCTTTCTACTTTTGGGCCTATGGCACCTTTTACCCTACCTTTAGGCTCCCCAATAGAACATCCTATGAACGCATTAGATCCAGCCTACGCTTCATCGCTAGATGCAGCAGATACACTTGCTGCTTTTCGCTCGGAATTTCACCTGCCTGTGATCGACGGGAAACAGACATTGTACTTCACTGGAAACAGTTTAGGGCTCATGCCGAAGGCTGCTGAAAAATACCTAAATGAGGAATTAGAAGATTGGAAAAACTGGGGTGTAGAAGGGCATTTTAATGCCCGCCGTCCTTGGATGCCGTACCATGAGTTTTTTGCTGAAAGTCTATCGAAAATCGTTGGATCGAAGCCGGAAGAGGTGGTTGTAATGGGCTCACTTACGAACAACCTTCACCTACTTATGGTGAGCTTCTTTAGACCTGCGGGGCAACGAACAAAGATTTTGTGTGAAGCAAAAGCATTTCCGTCTGATCAATACGCTTTGGCCTCCCAACTGCGCTTTCATGGATTGGACCCTAAAGAACATTTGATAGAGGTGGCACCTCGCGAAGGGGAGCATCACATTCACAAAGAAGATTTTATAGCCGCCATTGATGCGCACGGCGAGGAAATTGCCATGATGATGATTGGTGGCGTGAATTACTATACAGGGCAGGTGATGGACATGAAAACCTTGACCGCTCATGCACAAGCTAAAGGCATTATTGTAGGTTGGGATTTGGCCCACGGTGCAGGGAACATTGATATCCAATTACACGACTGGAATGTGGATTTTGCGGCTTGGTGTCATTACAAATACATCAATTCAGGCCCGGGAGCTACTGCCGGGTACTTTGTGCACGAACGCCATCATAACGACGCGAATATCCCGCGATTTGAAGGCTGGTGGGGACACGACAAAGCGACCCGGTTCGAGATGCCTGAAACCTTTGTACCGATCCCTACTGCGGAAGCATGGCAATTGTCCAATGCACCTGTAATGGCGATGGCACCGTTACGCGCAAGTTTAGATCTATTCGACCGTGCGGGCATCGAAAACCTTCGTGCAAAAAGCAGAAAGTTAACCGCCTATCTTCAAGAAGTTCTAGAAGAGGTGGCACGCGCCTCTGGCAGTAATTTTGAAATCATCACACCAGCAGAGGAGCGCGGTGCACAAATTTCACTTCTTGTACACGGCTACGGCCGCCCTTTGTTTGATTACCTTATGGAACAAGGCGTAATAGCCGACTGGCGAGAACCCAACGTCATTCGAATGGCACCGGTTCCTTTGTACAACAACTTCGAAGATGTTCGAGCCTTTGGTATCATTTTACTCAACTACTTAAACGAGCAGGGCGCATGAAAAAGGCAATCGTCGTAGGTGCTGGATTAGCAGGATCTTACATAGCGTATACACTAGGCCAAAAAGGGTACGCCGTTCAGGTGTTTGAAAAACGACCCGATCCCCGCAAATCGATTTACGGAAGTGGCCGCTCGATCAACCTAGTAGTCAGTGATCGCGGTTGGACTGCATTTAAATATGCAGGAATTGAAGCTGAAATTCGCAAGATTACCGTTCCGGCCTACGGGCGACAAATTCATGACCTCGAAGGCAACCAGAGTTATTTCCCATACAGCATTGAAGGAAAAGCCATTCACAGCATAAGCCGCTCTGAATTGAACCAAACCTTAGTCGAATTAGCAGAAGAAAATCCGGCCATATCCGTCCAATTCGAACATTTCTGTACCCACATCGACTTTGAGCTCGGAGAAGTAACCTTTGACCATAAAGGTGATTCGGTTCGCGAACGTGCCGACCTTATTATCGGCGCAGACGGAACCGGATCTGCGGTTCGTGGGGCAATGATGAAGCAACCCCGATTCAACTTTACACAAGAGTACATTGATAGTGGATACAAAGAAGTGCACATTCCTGCCGCCGCGGACGGTAGTCCACAATTAAACCTAGATGCATTGCACATTTGGCCCCGCCGAGAATTCATGCTCATGGGATTGGCAAATACGGACAATGGATTTACGGGTACGGTTTTCGCCCCCTTTACCGGAGAATATGGCCTGGACCAATTAAAAACAGGCAAGGACGGTTTACGCTACTTCGAAAAGTACTTTAAGAATGCCATTCCGCTCATACCTAATTTAGAAGAACAATGGGAGAACAATCCAACTTCTGCCCTCGCAATAATCCGATGTAAACCCTACCACTGGGGCACTAAAACAGCCCTTATTGGAGATGCCGCACATGCCACTGTACCATTCTACGGCGAAGGGATGAACGGCTCATTAGAAGATGCCCGTGTATTTTGTGAATTGCTCGATGAATGGGGTCACGAAAATCTCCCAACGGTGATGGAGCGCTATACCGAATTACGCGTTCCGGCAGGGAATGCATTAGTGGATTTAAGTCTGCGCAATTTTATCGAAATGCGCGATTTAGTCGCAGATCCTGAATTCCAGTTGCGCAAGCGTATTGAACAAAAAGTCCAGAAGAACCACCCGGATAAATGGACCCCGCTGTATACCTTAGTCAAATTCACCAACATCCCTTACCACGATGCAATGGCTGAAGGAGAACGCCACGATCGCATCATGGCTAAAGTGCTTGCTACCGAAAATATTGAGTCGCGCTGGGACAGTGACGAGGTAGAACAAATGGTATTAGACTTGCCAGAAACTACGGAGTAAACACACCACCAGTATTGATCCAGAGCACGCTTCCTTCGAATGAAGTGCGTTGAATATAGGCCCATACTTTTGCATTGTATACCGGATCTATTGCAAAGCCGTGCTCGTCTTCAAAGGCCCTTTTCTGTTCGTTTAATTGCTCTGGAATTTTACCAAAACCGCCAAAGTACACCTCATCTTCCCAATGCAAATCAATGGATTTTTGATGGGCACATTCGGTTACACTCGCCTGTTCCTTTATTGCCCCTTTGACCGCGCTAATGACGTGAACTTTAGTCGCAGAACCTTCGGGCATGGCCGATAGGATTCCCAAAACCGTAGTAGCCGTTCCACTTGCAATCAATAGATGATCCGGCTTGTGGTCCAATTCTGTCCAAATCTCACCGCAACCTTCAAAAGCGTGTTTTCCCGCGCCGCCTTCTGGTAACACTTGGGCCGATTCACCGTCCCACTCCTGCAATTGTCGGGCCGTGGGTATCCAATCCTTCTCGCGCAGCACTCTGTATTCAGAACGCGGTATAAAATGCAAAGTCATGCCCATCTTTTCGCAGTACTCCAAAGTAGGACTGTGCTCCGGGCTGAGTTCCTCACCACGCACCACAGCAATGCCTTTGATCCCCGCGTAAGCGAAGGCAAAGGCCGCCGCACGAAGGTGATTAGAATGAGCCCCACCAAAAGTTAAAACCGGTCTCGACGGATCCACCTCCCCAAAAAAGCCCTTTAGTTTTCGCCATTTATTTCCAGAAACATCGGGATGAATAAGATCATCACGTTTCATCCAGAGGCTGCCTAAAGAAAAATCCAACAACTTTTCAGTAGGTGAAGGTGTTAAAAAGGGAAATGAGGATAAGTCCATGAAACAAAGCTAATGAGACTTACCTTTGAATGACCAAAAAAAGCGGCATGTTCAAAAAAGAATTGGACCCGGAGGACTATTACAAAACCCCTGAGGGGTACATCGTTTTCACGGAAAAATACCATTTGAAACGCGGCTATTGTTGCCAAAGCGGTTGCAAACACTGCCCGTACGGCTACGATAAAAAAACACACAGCATAAAAGGAACCTAAGTAGATGATGACCCCATTTCAAAAAGAAATTACCCAGGGACTTCCAGAACAACTGCCGGTAAAACGCAGCGTACCTGGAGATGTGAATCGCGCACCAAAGAGAAAGGATATTCTCACCGCCAAAGAGAAGAAATTGGCTCTAGAAAATGCACTGCGTTATTTTCCAGTGGAATGGCACGAAGTATTGGCCACAGAATTTTTAGAGGAATTGAAAACGTTCGGTCGCGTTTACATGTACCGATTCAAGCCTTCTTATGAGATGAAGGCACGCCCCATTTCAGATTATCCTGCGAAAACACCCCAAGCAGCTGCCATCATGTTGATGATTCAGAACAATCTGGATCCAGCAGTAGCACAGCACCCTGAGGAACTCATCACCTATGGAGGAAACGGCGGAGTATTTCAGAATTGGGGCCAGTATGTACTGACCATGAAATACCTCAGCGAAATGACTGAGCAGCAGACCCTACACATGTACAGCGGACACCCTATGGGCTTGTTTCCTTCTTCAAAAGATGCGCCACGCGTGGTGGTCACTAACGGAATGATGATTCCGAACTACAGCCAACCCGATCATTGGGAAAAATTCAATGCGTTGGGCGTAACTCAATACGGACAGATGACTGCAGGCTCTTACATGTATATAGGTCCGCAGGGTATCGTGCACGGAACGACCATCACCGTTTTAAACGCAGCCCGCATGAAATCCACTGGCGGACCCGAAGGCAAACTTTTTGTCACAGCGGGCTTAGGTGGAATGTCGGGTGCCCAACCAAAGGCTGCTAATATCGCCGGTGTAGTGAGTATAACGGCAGAAATTAATGCAAAGGCAGCATACAAACGCCACGAACAAGGCTGGGTGGACGAAATCACCACCAGCGCAGACGAAGCCATAGATATGGCCTTGGAATTCCAAGCAGCCAAGCGCGCACGAAGCATCGCCTATTTAGGGAATATCGTCGACTTGTGGGAACGCATGGTAGCACGTGATGTCCACGTGGACCTCGGGTCAGATCAAACCTCTTTGCACAACCCTTGGGCGGGCGGCTACTACCCACAAGGCATGAGCTATGAAGAGGCCAATACCATGATGGCTGAAGATCCTACTACGTTTAAGCAGCGCATTCAGGAAACATTGAAACGTCATGTGAAAGCGGTAAACGCATTGGTTGAAAAAGGGATGTATTTCTTCGATTACGGGAATGCATTTTTACTCGAAAGCTCGCGCGCGGGTGCAGAGATCATGGACGAAGAAGGCGAATTATTCCGCTACCCTTCGTACGTACAGGACATCATGGGGCCGATGTGTTTCGATTACGGATTTGGCCCGTTCCGTTGGGTTTGTGCCACTGGAAAAGGTGAAGATTTGGATCGAACCGATTTAATCGCGGAGCAAGTCTTGGAACTACTCATGGCGAAAGCACCGGCTGAAATTCGTCAACAGATGGACGATAACATCCGTTGGATAAAAGGCGCTAAAGCCAATAAATTAGTAGTCGGATCGCAAGCACGCATCTTATACGCAGACAGCGAAGGACGTATTCAAATTGCCCGCGCCTTCAATAAGGCCATTGCCGCTGGAGAAATTGGTCCCGTTGTTTTGGGCCGCGATCACCACGATGTGAGTGGAACCGACAGTCCTTACCGCGAAACCTCTAACATATATGACGGATCGAGCTTTACGGCGGACATGGCCATTCAAAACGTGATCGGGGACAGCTTTAGAGGCGCGACGTGGGTAAGCATCCACAACGGCGGTGGCGTCGGTTGGGGTGAAGTCATGAACGGCGGATTCGGGATGTTGCTCGACGGAAGTGATGCCGCAGAACAGAAATTAGAAAACATGTTGCTCTACGACGTAAATAATGGAATTGCGAGAAGATCGTGGGCAAGAAATAAAGAAGCTATATTCGCCATTGAGCGAGAAATGGAGCGTACACCTAGTCTTAAGGTGACTGTTCCTAAACTCGTCGATGAAAATGTATTGAACAACCTAGATTTTTAACATGAAAAAGTTCTTTTTGGCCGCTATCGGCCTAAGTATGCTTGCAAGTTGTCAGCAACCGGCAGCAGTGGAAAACACAGAGAAAGGAATCCGTTTGGCCTATGTTCGCATCGACTCTTTGCAGAGTCAGTACAACTATTTCCAGGAATTGGTAGGTGAACTGCAGGCAGAAGAGGAAAAAATTGTTGTTGAATTGCAACGTCGTCAGCAAGAGTTGCAAACGAACATTGAACTCTACCAGCAAGAAGCGCCGAAAATGACTGCACGTCAGCGTGAGGCTAATGAAGCTGATCTTCGTCGCGTTCAGCAAAACTATCTCCAAATAGAGCAAGCGGCTCAGAGCCAAATGATGCAGCGCCAAAATGATCTTACCGTAATGATGCGCGAAGACATGAACAGCGCCATTGAAATCCTCAAAGAAGACTTGAATCTCGACTTCATCCTTCTATATGAAGAGGGCGGTCAAATCATTTATGCAAACGATGAGTACGATATCACGGAACGCATGGTGAACATGTTAAATGAAAACCGTGAAAACCCGACGGAAGAAGAGGAAGCTGTTTCAGAGGCTGCCGATTCTGCCGCTGTAGAATAAGCGAAAATACCAGCATAAAAAAGCCGGGCGCGAATGCGCCCGGCTTTTCTTATTCGAACAACTCAACGCTCTGCTTAGAGGTAATAGCGGAAACCAACGACACCACCTACCCCATAAGGTACTTCACGAAGACCGACATCCTCTTTGTTGATGGGTAGTAATCCGTAACGGAATTCGCCTCGAACGGTGAGTGCTAGGTTGTTGGCTACTGTAAATTCATTACCAATAGCGAAACCAATGGATCCATTGAATCCATTCATGTACTTAACTTCTGTACCGCGCTCATACAAGGAACCCAGTACACCCGTCGCTGCATCCGCTGAAAAATTGGGTACCTCTTCACCAATCCATTCGCGGCGTATACCCGAATAGAAAGTGAGATCATACGACGGAATCACTTGTAATGCCCAGATATCCGTCATTTGTGTATGGAATACGATTTGAATGGGGATGTTTATGGCATTATAAGAAGTCTTCGCGGTGTAGGTCCCTATCGTGTCTTGAAAAATTGCATTTTGATCAAAAACCGCAAATCCTTTGGTCAAATAACCACTGTGCTCTTGCGACCATCCGATTCCAATGTGAAACATGCTTCGTAATTCGTAAAACAGTGAGAAACCATAACGCTGACCAAGCACACCACCGCCGTCTTCATTTGTGAGCGCGAATAATTCCGTACCGTCCTGCACAGGTGTGTACAACGCTAATCGACGGCCAGCAAAGGATGGTGCATAGTTCGCAGCAATAGAAAACTTAGTATCGTTGATGTCGCTATCAGTATAGTACTCTATCGGATCTGTCTTCTGAGCAATCAATGCCATTGGAAACAAGGCACTCACAAGGAGTGAACGTAAGGCTGTTTTCATCATGAGAATTCGTTTTTCCATTCTACCAATACTTTATCTATACCGTCAGGATTTTTTCCTCCTGCAGTGGCAAATCCGGGTTGGCCACCACCACCACCATTTATGTGTTTCGCTAAAGTTCGAACTGCATTGCCTGCGTGCCATCCTTTACTTGCGATAAGATCATCACTTACACCAATACTTAAGGTAACCTTACCCTCCACTACGTTGCATAAAATAACCAACGTGCTTGGAGTAGATTTCAATTTAAAGACTAAATCCTTGACACTTCCTGAATCAAGCGACGTACGCGCAACTATAGCCTTAACATCATTAAATACTACAGCGCTATTTTCCAATTCCTTCACCGCTCCCATTGCTTTCTCTTTACGCAATGCGTCAATTTCTTTTTGCGCGGCGGTCTCTTTTTCCTTTAATTGCTGTAATGCACTGGCTAAATCCTGCGGATGCTTCAACACATCCGCCGCCGCGCGTAATTTCGCGAGCTCAGCGTTGACATAGTCTAAGGCACCTTTACCGGTCACCGCTTCAACGCGACGTACACCTGCTGCAACCGCACCTTCAGAAATGAATTTAAAGAGTCCAATAGAACCCGTGGCAGGTACGTGAATACCACCACAAAGTTCGACAGATGAACCAAATTTAATAGCGCGAACGGTATCGCCATACTTCTCACCGAAGAGTGCCATAGCCCCCATATCCTTCGCCTCTGCAATAGGAATGTTGCGGTATTCTTCGAGCCCATAATTGGCTTGAATGCGTTCATTCACTTTCGCCTCAATAGCAAGCAATTCTTCTGCACTCACCTTTTGGAAATGAGAAAAGTCAAAACGCAGGTAATCCGGTCGTACTAGTGATCCTTTTTGCTCCACATGCGTCCCTAATACTTCGCGTAAAACTTCATGCATAAGGTGAGTCGCACTGTGATTTTTAGCAGTCTCGTTGCGATCTGCAACATTAACGGTTGCCTTCCATTGCCCATTTATTTCATCGGGCAAATCATCAGTAAAATGTACAATAACACCATTCTCCTTTTTCGTGGTCGTTATATGTAAAGTGCGATCGCCCTGAACTAAGGTTCCAGTATCCCCTATTTGTCCACCACCCTCAGGATAGAATGGAGTTAAGGAAAGAACCAATTGGTAAAATTCCTTCTTCTTCGTGCTCACCTTACGGTATCGGGTAATGCGAACAGCGACTTCTGTATAGTCGTAGCCAACAAACTCTTCTTTATCGTCGTCGTCTAATACGACCCAGTCGTCCGTGCGGAGCTTAGTCGCCGCACGCGAACGCTCTTTCTGTGCCGTCATCTCAGCCGTAAATCCTGCCATATCCACCGTGCGACCATTCTCGCGCATGATTAATTCTGTCAAATCAATCGGGAAACCATAAGTATCGTACAGCTCAAAGGCACGTTGTCCATCTAATACTTTCGCATCCCCTGCCAGAAATTCTTCCAACTTCGCCAAACCCTGCGCTAGCGTTTTCAAAAAGCTATTTTCCTCCTCCTCAATCACTTTTTCAACCAATGCGCGTTGCGCCTTGAGTTCAGGGAAAAACTCACCCATCTCTTGGTCTAAAACTTTAACAAGTTTAAACATAAACGGCTCAGTTAGATTCAAATAAGAGAATCCATAACGAATGGCACGTCGTAGAATACGACGGATAACATAGCCCGCTCCACTGCTTGCCGGCAACTGACCATCCGCTATCGCAAAAGCAACGGCACGAATATGATCTGCGATTACGCGCTGCGCGATATCCGTAGCTTCAGACCCACCGTAAGTAGTTCCAGAAAGAGATGAGATTTCCGATAACAGCGGCGTAAAAACATCGGTGTCGTAGTTGGAAGATTTGTTTTGCAATACCCGTACCAAACGCTCCAAGCCCATACCGGTATCAACACAAGGCGCAGGCAAGTTCTTCACAGAGCCATCCGGCTGCATGTCGAACTGCATAAACACGTTGTTCCAGATCTCAATGTAGCGATCGCCATCTTCGTCAGGACTACCTGGAGGACCACCAGGAATATGTTCGCCATGATCATAAAAAATTTCAGAACATGGTCCACATGGGCCTGTTTCCCCCATTGACCAAAAATTGTCATTTGTACTTATACGAACTATACGTTCATCATTAAATCCAGTAATTTTTTTCCAAATATTAAATCAGAACTGCCATTTAAATTTTTTAATAACTGTTCAATAGCTCAAAATGCTGAGATTAACATTAAAGGAAGAGGGATTGTGAGGTAACAGCGATCAATAGCCTTGATGTAAATATAGTTAACAAAACGACTATTGAACGAGTTATAAAAGATACAAACCCACAAATTATTTTTCATTCAGCTGCGTATAAACATGTGCCGCTCCTGGAAAATAATATTATTGAAGGGATAAAAAATAACGTCTTTGGCACACTTACTTTGGTGCAAGCGGCGATAGATCTTGGCGTGGAGAGTTTTACCCTAATTTCGACAGACAAAGCTGTCCGTCCTACAAATGTAATGGGGGCAAGCAAACGTATTGCAGAATTGATCTGTCAGGCACACGCTGATCACCCACTAAAAATCAAATTTTCCATTGTGCGATTTGGAAACGTCCTTGGTTCCTCAGGCTCAGTAATTCCACTCTTCCAAAGACAGATTGATGCAGGTGGCCCTGTCACTATAACTCAC
>ERZ767114.467-NODE-467-length-22025-cov-4.093858_pt1 | contig 22025 bp, 15 predicted proteins | sample MGYA00374952_ERZ767114 | MGnify/ENA primary metagenome ERZ767114 (study PRJEB28939, sample SAMN06267156) | marine metagenome | isolation source: Columbia River Estuary | place: USA:Columbia River Estuary, USA | collected 2012-05-05 ...
AAATCTTTGTATCGTTCCATTTTATTCACCTCCTATAATAAAAAAAGCCCATCCTTAAAATAAGGACGAACAATATATCCGCGGTACCACCTTGGTTCTAGATTTCTCTAGCTCTCAAACATGTAACGTATGTTAACGTCTATGACTACTTGATTCATCACAGCTACTCCAAAGCTACCTTCTGTTATCACGTCTATTAGTTTCCACCAGCCACTAACTCTCTTTAAGACTTGAGTAACGTACTCCTCTTTTTCCTTGTATTTACCGTTATATTACCACAATGATATAGTGTTGTAAAGGTCTTTGTCTTTATTTCGAGGATATCGGAAGAGATATCAAAAAACACTCCTAAATCAGGGGTGTTTTTACATTTATAATTCTTTTGTATCTCCTTTTGAACAAATTGCAACTTTCATGTTGTCACCTTCTTAATGTCCGTGATGTTCATGATTACCGTGGTCATGAGAACACGAACTACCAGTACTTAATAGTGAACCTTTTAAGTACTCATTTAATACTTCTTCAATGTTTCCTGCTGCACCTAATATTACTTCAATGTTATTTAAATTGAATAAACGGACAGCCATTGCTCCCATCCCATCAGTAATTACATGCACCTCAAAACCCAATTGCGCTGCACACCATGATGTTAATTTTGTACCTTGTAGGTAAGGCCTCGTTTCGCTGCATATCACATTTAATGAAATATTATTATTTTTTGATACAAGTGTTTTAAAATCTACAAATTCAGTTTTAACTATTTGATTCATTTGGTTATATTTTGATAACTTTATTTATATTTAGTATATAAAGTTATATTTAAATTAATTTTTGAACGAATTTTTTAAACGTATTTATATTCAACATTATAGTTTCACTCGCAAATTTACCGTCATCCGTACGGATGACGGTTGTACCACCTAATTTATTTCGTAGGTTTTCATCAGAACGGATGAAAACTATTTTATAATCCTTATTTTCAGTAAAATGTTGTTTTAATAATCTTTTTCCATTCGCTTTGTTTGAAAATCCTATAAATTTCCATACATTTTCTAAATTTACAACAAAATCATCAACTGGATGATAATTCAAGTATAAAAACAAGTTTGCTACATACAATTTTTGTTCTTCTTCAGAGAAATGGTGTTGTAGTTTATCTATTAATTTAGTCTTGTCGTAAATTTGAATAGAACTAGTTTGTATAAGAGTTTTTATGTCAACAGGTGTTTTGATCCTTTCCATTTTTGTGGTTATATATTTATAATCTTTAAATAGATTTAATTAAATAAACGGATTCTTATTATTTAATTAAAATATAGACCTTGCCGTCCTTTATGTAACTTGGAGAACTTTTAGTAATAATAAATAAAAATTAATTTATTGCTTTATAATAGCTGCGTTCAAAATGAATAATAAGGAATTAATTTTGATAATGGATAATTTACCAGTCGGAATTCTTCGCTTTGATAAGGATAGGACATGTATATATGCAAATAAATTTGTAATGAATTTATGTGGTTCCGGTAATAAATGTAATAATACATTAAAAAAAATGGTGGATTTAATTCATCCTGATGATAAAAAACAAGAAATGGAAATATGCAAGAATTTTTTAGAAAACAAAGGAGAATGTCAAAGTACATTTCGAATTTTTAATAAAGGATTAAATGAATATAGATGGGTTACAAATAAACGTACGTTCATAAAAAACAAAGAGATCTTTATGTACACTATTCAAGATATTAATGAAATTAAATTATTAGAAATAAAATTAAGAAATGAAACCATAAAAGCAGAGGAAGCTTATAATCACAAGTCGATATTTCTTAGCAAAAATCATCATAATCTCAGGACACCACTCAATGGTATAGTAGGAATGATGACATTATTGGAGGATACGCATTTATCGGTTGAGCAGCAGGATTATGTCAATATGATAAAAGAATGTTCATTAAATTTAATGTCAATTATAAATGATATATTAGATTATTCCAAGTTAGAGGTAGGTAAACTATCATTAGATATAAAAACGATGAATTTACTTGAATGTATAGAATCGACGAATGATATAGTTTTATCAAAAATATATGAAAAATCGTTAGACTATACATATAATATAGATTCAAATATTAACGAGTATATAGAAGGTGATATGAATCGTTTAAAACAGGTTTTGTTAAATTTAATAAGTAATTCTATTAAATTTACAGACAGAGGAAATATCTTTTTAAATATAACAGAAATAGATTGTGACACTTTTTTAAAATTAAAAAAATTACATTTTCATGAAAAAAAAGAAGATAAAGAAGAAAATGAAGATAAATCGTATGATTTATTTATACGTTTTGATATAGCAGATACTGGATGTGGTATTTACAAATCAGATAAAAAAAAGTTGTTTAAATCATTTAGTCAAGTTAGTAATGGAGATAATCCTAAATTAGAAGAAGGAACTGGATTAGGTTTAGCTATAAGTAAAGAACTAGTTGAATTAATGGATGGTGTAATTTGGTTAGACAAGAGTGAAGTGAATTCTGGTTCAACATTTTCTTTTATAATACCTGTAAATAAAAGTTCAGAAGAATCTATAAGTTGTGATTCTAAATCAGATTTTATTTTGAAAAATTCAAATGTATTAATAGTAGATGATGTATTGCATAATAGAATTTCTTTATCTACAATGGTTACAAAATGGGGGATGAAGGCTCATTGTTTTAGTAATGGAGAAGAAGCTTTACATTTTACTAGATTAAAACATTTTGATATAGGATTAATTGATATATGTATGCCAAAAATAGACGGATATCTTTTTGCTCAAAAATTAAGAGAGCAAAAGGAATATAATAATAAATCAATACCTTTAATAGCATTATCTTCATTGGGTGATAAAGAAGTATCGAAATCGAAATATTTTAAAAGTTATTTAATAAAACCAGTAAAAGAATCAAGATTAAAGAAATTATGTATAAATTTTTTACACGAAAGAAAAATAGATAACATTGATATTAAAGATGAACAAGATAACAATGATAAAAATGATACAAGTGATAAAAATATGACATTAGATAGTTATATAAATAAGAATAATTTGTCTGGATTAAAAGATAATGTAAGAATCTTGATTGCAGAAGATGTTTATATTAATCAAAAAGTAGTTGTAAGTTTTTTAAATAAGCTTGGTTTTACAAATATTCAAGTTGTAGATAATGGTAAAAAATGTTTAGATTTAGCTTTAAATAATAACTATGATATTATTATTTTAGATATAAAAATGCCTGTAATGACTGGCGATGAAGTATTAAAAATATTAATAAAAGAATATAAAAAAGATCAAAGACAAAAACCATTTATTATAGCCGTTACAGCTTATTGTTTACGAGAAGACAGAGAAAAATATTTGTTAATGGGCTTTGATGACTATATACCAAAACCTGTATCAATAGATGATATCAAGAAAAGTTTAAATACTTATGTAGAATCTTTATTAAAAAATTAAACAAGGTTATGTATATTTTCATAATTATTTATATGAATATTTGACAACATTTTATATAAATTAGATAAATCTAAAGTATCTTCAGGGTCGTTTTTGATAATATAATCAAATTGGTCATCTTGTACGTCATCTAAATCGCATTCTGAAATATGGCTACCAAGTAATTTATATATGTCTTCTTTTCCATTGGATTCTTGTAAAAGTCTTTGATGATTTCTTTTGGGTGCATGAATTCTTATTAAAAATGTATTTTTTTGTGACTTAAACCATTCTAATTCATTTTTAAATCTAATGTCGCATGTAGTAATTGCGTTAACTCCTCTCATTTGTAATATTTTAATCCAATTATTGTAATATTGTATCCAAATATCTTTTCCAAAAACATTTCTTCCGAGTTCTGTTCCTTCTTCTTGTAATAATTTTCTAGTATGTTGATTTTTTTTAATAAAAACATCTTCGTATGAAACTCCTCTTTTTGTCATGACGTTTATTTTGATTTGATCTGCAAGAGATATTTGTAATGTCTTTAATTTTAATTTGTGTTCTAAAAAAGGAGTGATATAATGTTCAGTGATAAAATCTTTACCACAACCCATTTTAGAAGAAATTCCTATAATAATTGTCTTGTTCATTTAATAATACACTATTAATTTTTTTTTTCAGTTTTTGTTCAAGACAAATTGATAATTATAACCAATTAATATTAATACTTCTTTGATTTCATTGTCTAATACTGATTTATGTAAATTAGTTTTAATTAAAATACATTTTGGAAATGTATCCTTTTTTTTTACACATATATAATCAATTCCCGGGATAACTACTGTTAATAATCTATTATACAATTCTTCAATATAAAATCTAGAATTATCTATAAACAAATAATAATATTCAGAATCTCTATTTTGTTTCCACCAATTTTGTATAGATGCATTTTGTCTTTTTCTTGTTTTTTGATTGTTCCACCATTTTTGAATTATAATAGCAGAACGAGTGTCATTTACTACCTTGCCGTCTAATATTAAAGGTACTTTACATGGATCATTGTATGTTGTAGAAAGAGATTTTCCATCATTAGAATAAAAAACCCCCATAAGATCTTTAAAAATGATAAATTAAAATTTTTTAAATTAAATTTTTTTAAATTAAATTTTTTTAGATATTTGTATTTGTATAATTTTTTATAGAATCTTCTAAAATTTCTTTAACAAGTAATAAATCAGCTTCTATTTTTGTCAAACAATTTTTAAAGTCTGTAGAATATGCTCGTTCTGCTTTACGAATTAAATTTGTACTATGATCTAATACAACTGTACATCCAGAAGATGTTTTTAACACTTTTAAATATTTTTCAGACAACATTTCATATTTAATTTTCGAAACAGAAGTTTTTAATAATCTTTCATAACGTTCTTTCATTTCATTCATACTTTGTATAATAACATTTTCTTTATATTCTTCTAATAAATTTGTATGCTCTTTATGTAATTCCGTATATCTATTCTCTAATTCTACAAATCGTTGATATAAATCTTGTTTATCTGCTTCTTTCATTATATAAACGTTTTAAAAAAAGTTTAATTAAAAAGTTTAATTAAAAAGTTTAATTAAAAAAAATAATAAATGAACAAACGGAGTGTATAATTTAAAAACATATCAATCTAACAAAAGTAAACTAATTTTAATTAAATTAATTATATTATTATTTAATTAAAAATATTTATCTTATAATTTTTATTATATTTTATATTAAATTCTTTAGCTTTTTCATTATAAGCTTTAGCTGCATCAATTTCATTTTCAAACGTTCCCAATCTTATAACTTTTTTGTTTAATATAATTTGTGAAATAAATTTTCCATTTTTACGTTTTACAACACCTACATATACACTTGACTTATTTTCTACTAGACTAGATTTTAATTCATTATATATATTTTTTTCAATAGTTACATAATTTTCAATATCATTTAAAGTATAATTTGTATCATAATTATTGTTAAAATACAAAGCTTGTTGATTATACATTTTAGCACATTCTAATTCGTCAGTATGATGTCCTAAATTAATATGTTTTAGTTTAAATCTCATTGACACCACAAAATGTTGTCTAGTATTATCATAATGCACACCGATATATTTTGAAGATTTTTTTTCTAATACTAATTTTTTATTATCATTAGGAATATTTCTTGGATTTGGAATATAATCATCAACTTTATTTAATATATAATTTGTATTACAATTTGTATTTAGATAACTTGCATAATCATTATAAGCTTTAGCTCCATCCAATTCTGTATTGTGATAGCCTAAAAAATAAGACTTGTAATCTTTTACAAGTTCAGATCTCCATTTATTTCTTCTTTTCTCCCAAAAAACTCCATTGTAAAGTCCAATTTTTTCTTTTTCTGAAATTTCATTCTCAATTTCTTGCTCTAAAACATCTTTTGTTTCTTGTTCTTCTTCGTCATTTGTATCAACGAAACGATGGTCGTCTCGATACTGTTTTATAAATTCTAAACATTTAACAATAGTATTTATAGCATTTTCTAATTCCATTTCATTTTTAAAAAAAAACCACTCTGCACGTTTTTTAATTCTATATGGCTTTAACATTAATTGTATGGTTTTTTCAGCAGATTCCATATCGATTGTTTCAAATTGTCTGTCAATTAATAAACTAATTTCACTTGAAGCAGTATTTAAACCACTTATCCTATTCATTGGTTTTTTAGATTTACCAATTTTATATCTACCAATTTTAGCAGTTTCTTTTATAATATAAATATATCCAGATTCCTTAAAAAACCCTTCTGTTTCTGGTTTACTTTCCAACATTTCTATTTTTTCTTTTTGTTCTTCTAATAATTTTTGAGTATTTTCTTGTATCAATTTTTGATTTTCTATTTCTTCTTTAATAATTTTATTATAAATATTTTCCAATTTTACATAATATTTACGAATTTCTTTTGATTTTTCTGTCTTTACCAACATACACATATTTTTAAATGTATCAATGTTAAGCATAACTTTTTCTTTTGGTCTTCCACCTAAATTTTTTAATTTTAGGTTTTCGTCTTTAGGGACTAAAACCTCTTCGTCATATAAATTATTAGTATTTAGGTTTTCATCTTTAGGGATTAAAACCTCATTAGTTTTGACCTGCTCGTCTTTAGGGACGAGCAGGATTTTATAGTCGTCATTTACTACAAAATTATTTTTTAATGTTCTTTTAGCATTTTCTTTATTCGCAAATCCAACTAATTTAACTAATGTATCTAAATTGATAGGAAAGTCATTTGTCGGATGGTAATTCATATAAATATACAAATTCGCTATATACCATCGTGATTCTTCTTCAGTAAATTCTTTAGTAAGAGTTTCAATCATTTTAGACTGTCCATTTAATGTTAATGTAGTACTATTTTTAATAAGTTTGTTAAAATCGACAGATTCAGTTTTAATAATCTGGTTCATTTATTGATATTATAGTATAGATATTTATTTTTAAATAGGTTTTAAAACGTAATTAAAAACAAATGATATGATGTAAGGATTACGTACTACGTACTTTATTGATTCCATTCTAATGTATCATCTTGGTAATTTCTAGATTGGTATAATTTATAAAACATCTTTTTAAGAGCAGAATAGTGAGGTTTTTCATCAAAATCTAAATTTTTTACATATTTTAAAAATATAGTAAATTCCTTTGGCATTCCTGAACAAAGATCTTCAACAGAAGTTTTATCCTTTTTTTCACCAATCAATTCATAACGTTTATTCTTGTCTTTATGTTTTATTCCTTGCCACGGTAATTTTTCTTTATAAAGATAAACTAATAAGTAGCCAATGGATTCTAAATCGTCTTTTCTTGACTGTTCTCTTCCTTTATGTGAAGAGATGCTTGAATATCTTGCAGTTCCACAGAATTTTTTGTTTTCACAATATGAAATATGTTTACCATTTTTCTTGACGTATTTTTTAGCTAAACCAAAATCTATACAAAATAATTTTGTTGGATCTGTATAACCTAATGCAAAATTGTCTGGTTTAATATCTCTATGTATAAATCCTTTACTATGTATATGTTTTAAAACAGAAATCATAGAAATAGCCAATGATATAATAGTTTTCATATTAAATCTTTTATGTTTGTTCAAGAGGTCTTCTAAAGAAGATCCCAATAAATCCATTGCTATAATTTTTCTATCATTGTATTTAATTACTTTCATTTTTGCTACACCATTTTCTGGATCAGAAATGTGTTTATATACCTTTGCTTCTTCTAATAAAGATTGAAGACCATCTCGTTCATCGTTTAATATGGGTATTTTTAAAGCTACTAATTCGCCTGTTTTTTTATGTTTTGCTTCAAATACATCACCAAAGGATCCTGAATTTATATATTTAGTAATTGTATAATGATTAATATCAGTTCCTATTAATTTATGAATTTTTTCTAATTCTTTTTTATTCATTCACTGAAAATCTGATATATATAAATAAAAAAGGATCGGAATAATAACCTACCGTAGTAATTAATTAAAAAGTTGTATTAAATTTTATAATTAATTATCTTTAAATAAATGTTTGATGTATATTTTTTTAGTTTTTTCATTAACTGTTATTTATCTGTCTGTTGGTTTTGCATATATAAATGTATGTGCAATAAACAAGGTTGGTTGCATATTCTCATGAGCGAGACCACCTCCAGCTGCATTAATAGTAATACCTGTTAGAGCTGAAATTGTCTGTTGAAAAATCTCTTGATTATCAGCTAAATCACCACCACCAACTTCTAAACTCTGATTATTTGAATTATTATAATAACCGTGTGTGTGACCAGTATCAGTGATTCCGTGAGTATGCGATGGCATTTCAGGAATGCTTAATGTATGAGTTTCAGTACCAACATAACTACCTTGAGTTCTATTTGTTAGACCACTACCTGCACCTATAGTACCTGGTACTCTTCCTTGCAAGTCTGGTAATTTAAATGTAGTTCCACTAGAACTTCCAAAATTAGTCCCTATTAACTGGAATAAAAGTGGATAATCACTTCTATTTAAACTTCTACCATCACATATTAACCAGCCGTTGTGATCATTTAGTACAACAGATTGTTTGATATCACCAATTCTTGTAGGTCTAACATAAGTCCAATTGTCGACTTCAACGTTATAAATTTTTATAGCACCGTATTCTTTTAAATTTGTTCTGCTTTGCATTTTATAATATATACCAATATATTTTTTTTTTTAAACGCACCTATTAATTATGAAAAAATAATAAACATTTATCGGCAAAGAAGCTTTAATGTACTAGAAATTTTATATTTAGTATATACCTCTACCGTCTCCGACTTTAATCGGCAAGGTATTTATATTTTTCTTAAATAAGAAAAGTCTGAATAGCAGCATTTTGTATTATATTAGACGAATCACTTGACGTAATTGTGTAATCTGAAGAACTTGAAGAACTTGAAGAACTTGAACTGCTTGAAGAACTAGAAGAACTACTAGAAGAACTTGAAGAAGAACTTGAAGAAGAACTTGAAGAAGAACTTGAAGAACTAGATGATGGTGATTTTTTTGTTTTTCTTTTTTTATTCTTTTTATTCTTTTTTTTTATATTTTTTATCACTGGCATTTGAATTGGAGGGTTATTTGACATTTTTTAGTTTTTATACTATTACAAAATAAAAAAAAAATACGTAATTCGTGTTTTTTAAATAAAATAAATAAATCAGGCAATATGTAAAAACTGATCTACGATTAAAATGTTATGTGTTGTTATGTGTTGTTATGTGTTGTTATGTGTTGTTATGTGTTGTTATGTGTTGTTGTTTTACGAGCTAGAGCTGCTTGAGCTACAGCTACTTGAACTGGAGCTACTTGAGCTACAGCTACTTGAACTGGAGCTAGTTGAAACTTCTACTTCTACTTCTACTTCTACTTCTATTTCTATTTTTTTATCAAGTTCTTTTGGGTTATCTGACATTTTTGTTTTGGTTTTATACTATTAGAAAATAAAAAAAATATACGCAATTATGCGTTTTTTAAATAAAATAAATAAATCAACTATTGTATTCATTGTAAATGATAATGTGTAGAATCTGATCTACACGTGCTACAGCTACTTCTATAACTATATGTATCGGATAATTCTTCAGAATCGTAATCTTGTCCTGCATTAAAAATTTCCTTGACTCTTTTATTAAATTCTTCATCGTTAATTTTCTTAATCTTTTCCTTTTTAATAAGAGGTACATTTTCTTCATCTTCTTTAATTTCTTCATCTTCTTTAATTTCTTCATAAACAAGTGGCGAGATACCTTGCCGTCTATCGACAGCGTCGGTAAAGATACCTTTTTCTTCTTTAATATCATTTTCGACATTTTCTTCTTTATTACTCATAATGTATTTTTATTAGTTATATATATAATTAATAAAAAAAATATATAATAAAATGCCTTTAATGTGCAAAATAATTATTTCAACTTTTTTAATAAATTTTCTAAATCAATTTTCCAAAGATCTTCTGGAGTTTTACTTTTAATAAGTACTAAAGCCTTTTCTTTTAAGTCACATGTATTATCAAGTTCACTAATCTTTTCAAGTGTCAAAGAATAAATAGGTAATCTTAATAAATAGTCATAGCTTTCTTCTTCTTTAGGATAATTACTATTTTCTAAAGATTCAATAATAACATTTTTAGATTTGTTATTAATTTGCAAGGTTCCGTCAATATATTCTTTTATAAATCTTTTTTTAGATCTTAGTATAATTAATTCCCTTTCTAATTTTTCTGTAATATAAATTTTACGTTTTTCATAATAATCTATTCTAATATCATAAAAGCATCCAAGAATATCTATTGGTGAGTGATATTTTGTCAAGATAAGATTTTCATTAAACAAGTACATGTTATTTGTACTAAATGACTTTGTTAATTTTAATTCTTTTTCAAGTGTTCCAGATTTAATAAGATGATCCAAGTCCTTTTCATTTTTAAATTCTATTATAAAAATGATATCTTGATTTTCATCTTTTGTTTTATTTTGTACATCTTTTAATTCAAACTTTTTCTTTTTTTCTTTTGTATCATTCTTTTTTGAACTTGTACCTTTTTCAATAAATGATTCCAAGAATTCTTTGTAATTTGTAACACCTACACCTACTGGTATTTCTGTAATTTTCAACTGTTTTTCTGATAAACGTTCCCATTTTCCTTTTGTAATATAGTTTCCTTTTACATCAGTTTCTTCTACACTTCCACAAAAATCTTTAAAATATGGTTTCATAGGTAGAGGTTGAAAGTTTTCGTCTCGGATCATATTTACCAAATTATGAATAATGTCTTTTGGATTATAAGTAGGTATATAAGTAGAATAACCAGTACCAATTCCTTCACAACCATTCACTAATACCATTGGAATAATAGGTAAATACCATTCTGGTTCAATTTGCATACCGTCATCATTTAAAAAATCTAATAGAGGAGTATCATCTTGGTTGAATAATATAGGTGTAATATCTGAAAGTCTTGTAAAAATATATCTGGGAGAAGCAGCATCTTTACCAGCTTGCAATCTACTTCCAAAATTACCATCTGGATATAGTAAATTAATATTATTTGTTCCAACAAAGTCTTGAGCTAAATTAATAATAGCCCCTTGTAAAGAAACTTCACCATGATGATAACTTGTTTCAGCTGAAACATAACCAGATAATTGTGCAACTTTAATAAGATCTGTTTTGTTTCGTTTCAACATGTAATATAAAATTTTTCTTTGACTTGGTTTAAGACCATCGCATAAAGAAGGAATAGATCTTAAATTATCATAAATAGAAAAGTGAATAAGTTCTTTGTTAATAAGATCTTGATAACTAACACGATTTTCTTTAATATCAATGTAAATTGATTTATCATAATTAGATAACCAAGTTTTACGTTTATCGGTGCATTTAATAATATTATCACTATTTTCGTCTGAAGTGTTGTTTTTTATATTTTTATCTTTTTGAAATGCTAAAAGAATAGATTCATCGCATTTTTCATTTTTATAATAATAATCTACTTTAAGATTTTGGAGTCTATTAAAAGTATCTTTTGCATCTTCTTTTTTAGAAGTACCAAGACCCTTGAAATATTTAATTTGGTAAGTATTTAAATTAGGCTGACTACCGTTTAAGCCTCCAGTTTCTTTCCATTTAAGATAATCTTGATCTGTAAAAAATTCAATTACCTTTTTACCTTTAATAGCTTTAACTATAGGTGTTCTTAATGTTTGAATATAGTCTAATTTAATAAGACTTGGCCACCAATAATGAAAAAGATTAACAATAAGACTTTTAATATGTGAACCATCTACATCAGAATCTGTCAATAGCATAATTTTACCATATCTTAGCTCAGAAGTATCTTTATAAACACGATCTTGTTTTAATCCTAAAATTTGTTTAAGATTATTTATTTCTTCATTTCCGATTAATTGAGAGATGGATGCATCTCGAATATTTAGGACTTTACCTTTTAATGGAAATGCACCATAACGTTCTGGACCTACAACTGATCTTCCCCACATTGCAAATGTTTTAGCACTGTCTCCTTCTGTCAAGATAAGAGTACAACTATTTGATTTAGCTGTTCCTGCCCAAAGAGCATCTTCAAGTTTTGGGATAAAAACTTTATTTGCTTTCTTTCCGTCAGTTTGCTTACTTAATGAAGCTGATTCTTTTAATTTACAGAATTCTACAATTTCATCTGTAATAGAACTTTTATAGATTTTATTTATAAATTGATCACTTACAGTTATATTACAACCAAAATCTCTTGATTGTGTAGTTAATTGTTCTTTTGTTTGACTATTAAATGATGGATTTGCAACTGTTGCTCTTAGGAATAAGAATAATTTATCTTTAATAAAATTTGGTTTAAGTTCTTTAAGTTTTTTCTTTTCTTCCAACATCTTTTTTAATCTATTAATAATTTGGTAAAGAATATAATCAACATGTTTTCCACCATTAATAGTTGAATTACCATTAACAAAAGAAACTTGTTCAAATGTAGAATGTGGTACAATAGCATATTCCCAGATATATTCTACAACTTCACCACTTTTTGTTTTTATTTTTTCAATATGAGATTCATTAATAACTTTTTCATCTTCAAAAAAGTATTTAGTATAATCGGTTAATCCTTTACCCTTTAATTTTTCACCATTTAAATAAACTTGCACATTTTCATTTGTACAAGCAATACAGTCAATTACGCGTTTTCTTATAAGTAAGATAGTATCAGCCTCTAATCCAGACATTTCAAAACGTGGATAATCTGGTATAAAGGAGATTTTTGTATAACTTTTTCCAGAATTTGTTGTTATTTTTGCTTTAATACGTTCTGTCATATTATTACTAAATTCTTGAACAAACTTTTTTTTACGATCACTATCTATAGTTTCTACTGTGAATTTACTTGAATAAATATTTGTTAATTTACTTCCCAAACCATTTGTACCAGCACCTGTTCTAGTAGTAGTATCATCATAATTACTACCTGAAAGTAAATGTCCAAATATAAGTTCTGGTACATAAATATTATGTTCTTTATGTAATTCAATTGGGATACCTTGACCATTATTCCATACACTAATCTCACCAGTTTCTTGAGAATATTCAACCTTAATTATTGTTACAGTTGAATCGCGAAAAGAATGGTCAGTTGCGTTAGTAAGAACTTCATCGAAAATTTTTATAAATCCTGGAGTATAATCAATCATCTTTTTTTCCATTTTAATTTTTTTATCATTTGATTCATTTGCAATCCATAATTCCTCCATTTGCTTCTTTACAGAACCGATATACATTCCGCTTCTTAAAAGCACATGTTCTCTTTGAGTAAGTTTTTGATATTTTTCTTCAATTGTTTTAGATTTAGTCATATTATCAGTTGTTCTTTTTGCAATTTTCTTAAAATTCAATTATTTATTAAGTTTAAATTACTTGCTCTATTTTATTTATTATATTTTTAGCTCTTTTTTCGTAAATTATTAGTAATTAATTTTTTTACTCTATATAAGTAAGAGATAATTGCTAAATGTCTAAACCTCTAGTAAATAACAGAATTGATTATCAAAATATATCTGGTTTAGTATCAAGACATGATTTATGGTTAAATCAAGGTGTAAAAACAACAGATTCACCTACTTTTGCAAACTTGGTAGTATCTGGTGATAGTACAATTAATGGTAATTTATATGTAGAAGGAAATACAACAATTTTGAATACAAACGTAATTGAATTTGAAGATAATATTATAGTATTAAATAGGTTAGAAACAGGTTCAGGTGTTACATTAAATCAATCTGGTATGGAAATAGATAGAGGTGTACTCGAAAACTATCGTGTGGTATATAATGAATCTGATAAATTATTTAAATCTGGTGTTATAAGTAATTTACAAGCTATTGCTCATAGAGAAGATGCTCCATTATCGAATGGAATTATGACGTGGAATAATACTACAAAAATGATGGAATCAAAACAAACTATATCTATTGATTTAATACAAACATCTAGTACAAATGCGACAAGTGCGAGTACTGGATCTGTAATTGTAAATGGAGGTATTGGTATAAAGTGTGATATGTGGTGTGATGGCAAGATTTATTTAGGAGGATCAAATCATCTTAATCAAAGTATTATTTACACAAATACTACAACAAATAATTTAAATATAACATCATCAGTGGATGTAAATATTTTACCTACTGGAAATACATTATTTCCATATAATAGTTTAGTAGCATTTGGTAGTACAGCTGGAAGTATAAGTGCTGATAGTGTATCAAAAAATATAAATATAAAAAGTGATGGACATATAGATTTCTTTTTAAATGCGACTAAAAAAATACGTGTTCCTAATCAAGTACCTATTACTTTTGCTACACAAAATGAACAAATATATACAGATAGTTCTAATAATATGGTGATAGGTAGTGGTCAAGATATTTTATTAGAACCAGGAGCTTCTAGAACTGTTAAAATACCTGTAAATATTTCACTAATTTTTTCAAATGTAAATCAAAAGATTACTGCAAATTTAAACAATGATCTTACTATAAATGCTGGTAACAATATATTTCTAAGTCCTGGGCAAGAATTAAATGTATGTATTCCAACAGATAGAGGTATAAAGTTTGGTAATAGTGGATATCAGCAGATATTATCTGATAGTAATAATGATTTAAGAATTATATCGGATCATAGTATTTATATTGCACCAGAACTTGAAGTAAATATCACAAGAAATATTCCTTTAACTTTTGGTGGAAGTCTTCAATATATAAAGGAATCATATGGTAATTTATTATTAGGAGCTGACAATAATATAAAATTATTAGAAACTGATTTATATCTAAGTAGTGAAAATGATAGTGGTGCAGGTACATCTGGGTCTATTTATACATTAGGTGGTGTAGGTGTAGAGAAAACTATTTATACGAAAACTGGACTAGTTATAGATACTATTGTAGAAGGAAGGTCTTTTGTTTTATCAAAAGGATCTCAAGATCTTTTAGAGATTGATACTACTTCTTCTGGTGTAGTAGATATTAATACAGGTGATGGATTAAACGGATCTTTGAATATAAAAAGTACATCTAATGTAAATTTTCAATCTTTATTACAATTAAAGAATAATATAGATGGTACGAATGGTTATACAATTGGTAGAGGATATAGTACTTTACATTCTGGTAGAGTTCTTTCATTAAATATTCCAAAATATACTGCGTATGGTTCTTCTGGTGATAGACCTAAATTAGTGATAACAAGTGATAATTGTCAAGACGAATTATTTAGTATAGAGGCAGATACAGGAAATATTTTATCAAAAGGAACTTTTGGATTAAAAGGTACAGAAGAGGCAACAAACTCTTCTACTGCATCATTTATTGTATATGGTGGTTTAGGTGTTGTAAAAAATATTATTTCTGGTGGTACTTTTAAGGCAAATGTAAATTCGACTACTGCATTTTCAATAGAGGCTACATCAGGAAACGTTGCATTTAATATAAATACTCAAAACATGGAAACTACTGTTAATGGTACATTTATGGTAAACAATAGTGATAATTTTGTAGTAAATAGTAGTATTGTAAGTACAGATAATAATACACGTATAAATAATACAGATAACTCTATAGATATTTCAAGTGCTGCTTTAGTTGTTTCTGGTGGTGTATCTATACAAAAGGATTTAAAGGTTGCTGGTGAAACAACTATGTATAACACATTAGATTTACAAGATAATTTTATAAAAAATGTAAAAACTCCTATAAATTCAAAGGATGTAGCTACAAAGGAATATGTTGATTTAGCAGCTTTACGTGGTATGTATATAAAAAATTCTGTTCAAGTTGCTACAATTTCAACTGGAAATTTAAGTACTGACTTTGATGCTGGGACTGTTATTGATGGATATACATTAAAGGTCGGTGATCGTGTTTTAATAAAAGATCAAACAAATAAAATAGATAATGGAATGTATATAGTAAATATAACAGGTATTCCTTCTAGATCTTCTGATTTAGTAGCAGGTGATCATGCTGCAGGTGTATATGTGTTTGTACAATATGGTACTCTTCAAAAATCTACAGGTTGGGTTTGTCATACTCCAGTTGATCAAGATATATGTGGTACAGATCCTCTTGATTTTGTACAATTTACTGGTTTAGGTGAAGTAGATGCCGGTGATGGTTTATCAAAGGATTTTAATAGAATTGACATTAATGTAGATAACAGTAGTATTGAGATTGTATCTGATATTTTACGTGTTAAAAGTAATATTGCTGGTACAGGTTTAACAGGTGGAAGTGGGCTTGCTTTAGAAACTAAAAGTGACCAATCACATGTTACAAAATTAGGTACAATCAATACGGGATCATGGCAAGGTAGTACAATAGCTGTTTCTTATGGAGGAACTGGATCTACATCCTTTTCATCTGGAAGTTTATTATTTGGGAATGGAACTAATGGTATAAAAGATGATTCTACATTATATTATAATGATACTTTAAAATATCTAAGTATTGGTACAGCCAATCCTTCTGCAAATTTACATGTAGCTAATGCGGATAATGCTCGAATCTTGATAGATGCAGATATAAACTCTACTTCTCCTAGTTCTAGACCACAAATAGAATTATCTTATTCTGGAGAAAAGAGGTCTTCTATTGGTATGTCAAGAAATTATGATGATTTTGCAAATGAGATATATCCAGATACTTTGGTAATTTGCAATGATAAAAGAGACACCACATCAAAAATACAATTGTCTACAAATAACCAAAGTCGTATTACTATATTATCAAATGGTAATATAGGTATAAATACAACTATACCTAGTGTATCGTTAGAAGTAGCTGGTACATTTAAATCAAATGGCTTGGTAATATTTGCATCTTCTACTGATTCCACGAATGTATCAAATGGTTCATTTGTAGCAAGTGGGGGTGTTGGTATACAAAAGAGTTTACATGTAGGTGGTGTAACAACCTTTTTAAATGAAACACCATCTACATCATCTTTAGAAGCAGCTGTTGTAATTAAAGGTGGGTTATCTATTGGATCAGGTGAAAATGCTTTTAATGTTGGTAATGGTGGTGGGTTGACTGTTGCAGGTGGTGGATCTATTAGTGGAGATCTTTATGTAGGTGGATCGATTATGGGTAGTGGAAGTAGTTCAAGTACTTATGCTTATCTTACATTAACAGCGACTGATAGTGCAAGTGATTTCGATGAAGGTGCATTAGTTTCATTTGGCGGTATAGTTATTCAATCTGATGCGAATGCGCAAAGTTTAAATAATGGTGGTGGATTGTTGGTAGCAGGTGGTGCAAGTATAGGAAAGGATGTATATATTGGAGGAAGTAATTATATCTATGGTTCAACGAGTTATTATTCTACAAATACAAATGTAATATCATTTTTTGATGGTTCGACAATGAATATGAGATATACTTTGGATAGAGATATATATAATAATGATTTTTCATTATCTAGATATAATAATACAAGTAATTTTATAGAAAAGATATTTAACGTGGATAGTAGTAATGGAACAGTTAAATTTTACAATAGCACACCATCTAGTACACCTACATCTGCATCTTTTGTTTTAACTGGAGGAATAAGTATTAATTCTACTGATTCTGCTCAAAATATTACAAGCGGTGGGTGTATAACTGCTATGGGTGGTGTAAGTATAAAAAAGAATGTATTAATAGGTGAAAATGTAAAAATATATTCTACAATAGAAAGTGTATCTTTAACAACAGGTGCTTTAACTATTAGTGGAGGTGTAGGTATTAATAATAATGTTAATATAGGTGGATCACTTCTTTATACTGGTAATGGAAAGTTTGACAAGATTACTAATACATCAGGATCAACACTTTGGACTTATATTGGTAAAATCAGGGATATTTCTACATCAAAATGTAAAGTTCAATTTACACATGATAATTATATGGTAGAATTTTTGGCTTCATCAAGTAGTATGTCTCATAATACTTATGGTGATTACAGTGGTCTAATTATCACAGTTCATAAAGATCTTCTTAACAATTACCATTTGTTTTCACAAACTCCACAAAATTCAACAACATTTGTGCATGTTTTATATAAAACAGAAACATCTTTTGTAATAGAAAACGAGGGTGTAAATAGTGACCCAGATGGTACAAGGAGTGGATATAATAATTCTTGGACTGAGGAATATACATCCGTTTCAGATACTCTTATTTCTATTAGTTGTGGTGATATAGTTGTTCAAGATTTTTCATCATCTGACTCTTTTCCTATATTTGGACGTAATAATGTTAATACAGATAGTTCACGCGACCTCGGTATAGCATTTGAAAGATATCAACAATCAAATGATAATGGTAGTGGTGAGATTGTTACGGATGGTTATGTATTTTTTGATTCTATACCAAATCAGATAACAGCAAATAGTAGTCAGATAAAGTTTAGTAATTTAACAAATTCATCTGATAATTATTATAATGGTTGGTGGGTAAAGGTTGCTTCTGGTTCAAATACTGGTCAAGTACGTAAAATCATTTCTTATAATGGTGCTCAAAGGGTTGCTGGTATAGATACACCATGGACAGGAGATAATCCTAGTAACGGTGACACTATACATTTTTACAATAGTCAGTATGTTTCAATGTATTTTGATGATTCTCTTAAAAAGTTTAATTTAGTATATAATACACGTGACAATCTTACAAAAGAGATTACCAGTTATGATTATGTAGATATGAATGTAAAAGGATTAACTTTATCTAGTACAAATGCTAGTACAAATGCTTCAAATGGTAGTATTTATACAAATGGTGGTGTATCAATAGACAATGCGACAGATGCAATAAATTGTTCAAATGGTGGAACAATAACTACATTAGGTGGTGCTTCTGTTGGAAAAAAGTTGTATGTTGGAAATAACATAGGAATAGGAGAGAATAATTTTAGTGCAACAGAATCGTTACATGTTAGACAACAAAAAAGTACTATACGTTTAGAAAGTGATTACGACTCTGTTTCTTATATAGATTTTGTAAAGGGTGGAACAGGTAATAGATTTGGGATATTATCTGATTTGGTTAACGATCAATTTTCATTAACATATACAGAGTTGAATATTACACCTGAATATTCTAAAAAGATATTAACAGCTACTACAGATGGTTATATAGGTATTAATACGAGTAGTAATATATCATCTTGTTTAACTATAAAATCCAATAATGTAATATCTACAGATTCAAATAATGGTTATCTAGGTTTAGTTGCTACAAATACTAATTCAATAAATAGTAACGAATCATCTAAAGTTATTCTTTTTGGTAATAATGCTACTGGAAGTATTGGTAATGTTGTTATTTCATCATCAAGTTCTGGATCAATCATATTTTGCACAGAAAATAATGATAGAAAACTGGATATAAACAGTAAAGGAGTTGTTACTATGTCGTCTACAAAAGGTTCAAGTAATAGTAGTACAGGTTCTTTAGTTGTAGGTGGCGGTGTTAGTATAGGATGCAGTACAAACTCTTTAAATCATACTAATGGAGGTGCATTAACTGTAGCTGGAGGAGGTAGTATAGAAAAGGATTTATATATAGGTGGTGATATATATGTAGAAGGATTTATTAATGTTGCATCATCTGTTATAACACCGACACTAACATTTAGTAATGCTCAAAATTGTACATTTAATACATACTATAATAGTAAATTGTTACCTGTTGTACAAGAAGGTTTATTATCTTTTTCTTTTACAGTAACTCCTACAGGTGATAGTGAAAATTGTTATATAGAATTCACAGTACCTAATAGAACTAGTATATTTGATAGAAGAACGGAAATTATGGGTACTGTATCTGGTTATACTGATGATACAAATATAATTCCAGTTTTTAATACAGCTCTTTTTGGTGTAAAAGATGAGACTAGAGCGTTTGTTACATTTCAAAGTGTATCAACGAGTATTCATTACTTTACAGTTCTTGCGAGATATACAATGGATTAATATACTTTTTTTAAAAAAAATATATTTAAAGAAAAAAAATATAGAATAATAAAATGCAGTTGATTACATTTTTATTATCAGTGACAGTTTGTTTATCAAAAACTTTATTATTGGTTCCTAAGCCACATACTATGTCAATGTTGGATTTAAATGAATTTAATATGGAACATGATATTTACGAATTTGTAAAAATTAATGACTTTGTAATTTACAAGACAGAAAGTACAGATTATTTGAATACTTTGGATCAGTTATTTTATGTTGAAGAGGAAGGAGAATATAAGGTAAGTTTTTTGGATACTATTTATTATAATTTTTTAGAAAATGTAGATGTTATTTTTAATGAAACTGTAGCACCATGGCATTTGGGTAGAGTTGTTAAGCATGATCTTCCTTTGAACAATACTTTTAGTTATTCTAAATGCAATACAAATAGTGATATTATTGTTAATAATATTGTAATTGATACAGGTATTGATATTCATCATCCGGAATTTGAAGGGCGTGTAACTTGGTTGGGTAATTTTGCTGACAGCGATGACAAGGATGGTAACTCACATGGAACTCATTGTGCTGGTTTAATTGGAAGTAAGACTTTTGGTGTTTGTAAGGATGCTAATTTATTTGCGATTAAAGTGTTAGGATCTGATGGATCTGGTACAACTAGTGGTGTTATTGCCGGTATTAATGCAGCTTTTAAACATCACGTTAAACAAAAGGCTAATAATAAATCAAAGGTTGTTAAAACTGTTGTATCTATGAGTTTGGGGGGTGGTAAAAGTATTGCGTTAAACAGGGCTGTACAGGCTACATTAAAGGATCCTAATTTTTATTTTGCGGCAGCTGCAGGTAATGAAAACAGTGATGCTTGTGGTACAAGTCCTGCAAGTGTAAAAGAAATTTTTACAGTAATGGCGAGTGACGTTAATGATAAAAGGGCATATTTTAGTAATTATGGAACTTGTGCTGACATCTACAGCCCTGGTGTTGATATTGAAAGTACTATTCCGAATGGTAAAACTGCAGTATACTCTGGAACAAGTATGAGTGGGCCGGTTTTAGTCGGTGTTTTGACACATTATATCAATATGTATCCAGAATTAGCGATGAAAGAAATGAAAGAAAAGATTTTGAGTGATGCTACTAAAGATCATATTAAAAGTAATAGAGGTAAAACTAATAACTTGTTAGTTTATTTAGAAAGAAATTAAATCAATTTAGGTAATCTTATAAATTTGTTATATATTAATCTTAAAAATGTTATTTTATAACCACTTTCAGGATGTATCCAATCTAATTTATTTGATTTAACACTATTGTCATTAATTAATAAAGGTTGTAAATTTGTATAATGTGTACAAGCTTTTAATTGGTTAATATCTGTTAAATCGAACCAATCGCATGGAATAATATGGTCTAAATGCCAAGTTTTTCCATAATTATCAAATGAAATATCTTTATAAAATAATTTAGTTAAATGTTTAGTGAAATCATCCAAATTACAATCAATTAATTTTTCAGTATTGGGTTTTTTAATTTTTATATTACCAAGTAAAATTCTTAATCTACTTCTAATATTTTCACTTAATTTATATTGAATATTGGTAGCCAACTTGTGTTTCTTTTTTTGATATAATTCCTTTGCTACACTTTTACTATATTTTTTATCACATTCTTTGCAAATATTTGAATAACCATCTTTACTATGTTTTATTCTAAAATTTTCAAAGATATTTTTTGTTGTATTACATTTTGTACATTTTTTAACATCGTTTTTAGTATATTGAATAATATTTTTTTTTTGATTTTTATATTTTTTACGTGAGCAAATAAGACACCAACTATAGAAACCAGTTTTATTTGCAGGTGAAATAGAAAATTCACTCAATTGTTTTTGTTTATTACAATTAGAACATGTTTTAACT
>ERZ767114.468-NODE-468-length-21958-cov-4.621087_pt1 | contig 21958 bp, 18 predicted proteins | sample MGYA00374952_ERZ767114 | MGnify/ENA primary metagenome ERZ767114 (study PRJEB28939, sample SAMN06267156) | marine metagenome | isolation source: Columbia River Estuary | place: USA:Columbia River Estuary, USA | collected 2012-05-05 ...
GACCTCGAGGCTGAGCATTTTGCGCTTCATACCCGCATCTTGCTGGGCGATGATGCCTACACCGATGATCAGAAGAAGGAAATTCCACCTGCTGTTTGGCCATTGGTAAATACTCACCCTGGGTCTGGTCGTAAAGTTCTTTTTACAGGCGTTCACGCGCGACAAATTATTGGTTGGCCAACAGCAGAAAGTCGTATGTATCTTCAAGAGTTGCTTGAACATGCGACGCAAAGAGAGAACATTTATGTTCACCAATGGGAAGTTGGTGATTTAGTGATTTGGGACAACCGAAGTACGCTCCATCGCGGGCGGCGCTACGACATCGCAGAGCGTAGAGAGCTTCGCCGTACAACCATCAATGACGACCATCAAGCAAATTTGATGGCTAATTGAGCTATTTATTAAGAGCTTGAACGCCTTTACTCTTGGTTCCTGGTCCTAAACTTTGACCAGAGAACCGCTGACTCACAGTCCGAAGCTTGGTCGAAGTTAATAAACGATGCTTCCACAGTTGCTTCCACACCTCTGTAGACTGCTTCTAAACTATTGATTTATATAGATTTTTATTTATTGAAGCTGCTCATAATCCTTTGGTCCCAGTTTCAAGTCCTGGTGGGCCCACCAAATTGAAGCCACTGACTTTATAAATCAGTGGCTTTTTTGCTGATGATCATTGCACCATTATCGGTAAAGTGTTAAATTTGGTTATACCTGTGCAACTAAAAATATCGGCATAACCATTTGAGAGTCATTCTAGATACGTCAGTTTTGGTCGCTGCAGCGAGGTCGCGTAACGGGGCAAGCTTTTGTTTGCTCTCAATGCTGCCTAGCAACCAGTTTGAAATTGCGCTGTCAGTAGCTCTTTATACGGAGTGGCAATCTGTGTTGACTAGGGCTGAACATTTGCCGCCAGGAGCCAGTGCGGAAAATGCGAATGACTTTTTACGTTACTTGGCTTCGATTGCGCACTTACAAGACGTACACTTTTTGTGGCGTCCATTTTTGCGTGATCCAGATGACGATATGGTTTTGGAGTGTGCTGTAGCTTCAGGTAGTCAGTACATCATTACGCACAACGTAAAAGACTTTAAGCGCGCCCCGGAACTGAAGGTGAATGCCATCAGGCCGGCAGAATTTTTGACATTGCTCAGGAGTAAATCATGACAGCATTAACTGTTCGACTTCCCAATTCTGTTCATCAGAAAATACGGGAACTGGCCAAGCGTGATGAAATTTCAGTCAACCAATTCATTGCTGCTGCAGTGTCAGAGAAGATGGCTTCAGTGATGACTTTGGACTATTTAAAGCAAGAGGCTGCTAAGGGAAGCCGGAGCGACTTTGATCGCTATTTAAACTTAGTGCCAAACGTGCCTGCAGCAGCAGGTGATGAATTGCCGAATCACTGATCGTCTCTTGATATTGTTCCACATTTGTTTCCACATCTCTGCAGAATTCTTGTAACCTATTGATTTTATTGATTTTTTATTTCTTAAAGCTGCTCATAATCCTTTGGCCCCAGGTTCAAGTCCAGGTGGGCCCACCAAAAAGCAGGGCGGGTTAAATCAACCCGATGCGATCTTCAAACCATTGATCTTCATCAGTAAATAGATGTATTTGAGTTCGGCCTTTTCGCAGTCAGGCGCGCCCACCTGCCGAGCCAACGCACTGGCAGGAATTTGTAAGAGCTTCCCTTCTATTTCAACTTCTACGCGAAAATAGCAGGGATTAAATTCACGAAATGCCACGACCTGACCCCAGTGGCCAATGGGCCAAGGTTTTCGGATCACAACAACTTGATCTCCTGGGCGAGCAAGGTAATTCAAGTTGTCTTCATAGGCTTGCTGAATTTCATCGCTAGATGTTTTAGCACTGGCTTTTGCAAAATCGTTGGCAAACTCTATAAATTGTTCAGCTTTCATATCCATTGGATCGGCACGAGGTGGTGTTTTCTTGAGTGCCGCAGAAAATTTTTTCACGCTTCATAGCATTGAGCCCGCGCCTTTCTGCGCCAATGACTACGCTACCAAATCTTCAGAACCCTAATGTCTGAGCCGGGTTGTCCACCGGCCCAAAGGCAGCGTTCGGGGTGAGCACGTACCAGCGCCCTCGACAATGCCGAGACATCGTCGTACCCCAGTCTCGCTCTATGGCGTGAATCGCTACGCCAGCAACGACAATCGCGTGAGCAATTCCATCAAATACCGAAGTGGTGGCTAGCTGCTCGAGCCTTTGTATGCAGATGCCTTAGGCAAAAATCCTGCTACTACTTCAGTACAGTTTTATTGCTTTGGTATTAACCACGCTTTATAATCAGCTTGAAGATTAGTGCCTTGTATTCGCTTGAAACGGGGCAGGGCACATCCAACTCTCATATGCTCTTCATGAATGCAAGGCTACTATGAAACCCATTGCTTTTGCCGTCCCCGTTTTCTTCCTGCTCATTTTGTTCGAGCTGTGGGTTGCTCATTCAAGGGGTGTCAGTGTTTACCGTCTAAAAGACAGCCTCACCTCCATCAACGTAGGCATGATGAGTGAGTTCTCCAAAGCCATTGGCGGCCTGATCAGTCTGGTGATGTACACCCTTATCTCAGATCGGTTTGGGGCGTTCACATGGGATGTGAGCAATCCTATGACCTGGATCAGTGCCTTGCTGCTGTATGACTTTTGTTATTACTGGGTGCATCGCACAGGTCACGAAATCAATATCATGTGGGCCTCACATGTGGTTCACCACAGCAGTGAAGAGTTCAATCTGTCAACGGGACTTAGGCAGTCTTCTACGGGATTCTTGTTCCGCTGGATTTTTTACATCCCATTGGCCTTGTTGGGCTACCCCATCCAAGTGTTTGTGGTGGTCGGCCTGATTGATTTTCTCTATCAGTTCTGGGTACACACCCAGCTGGTTGGTAAATTAGGATGGCTGGAGTATGTGGTGGTGACACCCTCCAACCACCGCGTACACCACGGCCAAAATGACTATTGCATCGACAAAAACTATGGGGGTGTCTTTTCATTCTGGGACCGAATGTTTGGCACCTATGCAGACGAGCGCGATGATGAGAAGCCTATTTACGGCATTCGCAAGCCTATCGAAAGTTGGAACCCCTTGTGGGCTAACTTGCACCATTTTGTGCAAATTTGGCAGCAAGTGAAATTAGCGGTTAATTGGCGTCATCGCTTGATGTACATCTTTGCAAAACCCTCTTGGACGCCCGAAAAAGAGGATGCGACAGAAGCATTTAAAGCTCAGCACTTCAGCCGATTTGATACACCAGCCACTTCAGGTTTGCTGAAATTTGCATTTATAGGAACCATACTAGGTTCTGTCTTGTTGATGGTTTATTTTTACTTACAGTCACGCCTGCCGCAGCCCGTCCGCATTGGCTACTGCGTTGTGATGATATTGGTCATTGCTGGTATTGGTTGGCGCATGACGCAAGCACGTTATCAAGGTCCAACACTATCCGACACTGGCCATGGTCATGCTTAACAGCCTAGCCCTTACGGATGCGTTGCTGTGTCTGATTGCAGCATGGCTTGCTTCTAAAAATACATTGGCTGTTGGGTACCGCATGGCCTTAACCATGTTGGCCATTCCGGCACTGTTGGGTTTTTTGCGGTTTTCTGGCATCTATCCGCTTGAAACCTGGCACCCCTTGTTTACCCTTTTAAGTGCCAGCGCAGCTTTGCCCTTATTGGCCATTTGCGTGCTGGCACCTCAATCCATAGTAGCGACTCGAAAGCAATTTGCCATCATTTTTCTGGGTGTCGCCATGCTTCTGGGCTTGTTGATTTCGGGGCTTGGCAAACTGCGAATTTATGATCAAGCCTTGGGTCTCATGAGCATGCTCGTCATCCTGGTCGCCATGATGAAACGCAGTGAAAATACCCGCGCGCTTGGTGCTGCCTTGATGTTGGCAGGTTCTGTTTTATTCGTCCTCAAAGTAAGTGTGCCACCCTGGTTGATGCCTGGCGATTGGTTGCACTTGGGGATGGCATTTGGATTAATTCTTGTCACCCCTGAGGTGCTGGTCATGCGAGACCTGCCTTCAGCGCAAGAGATTACTTGATTCATAAATTCCAATTTAGAAATTCCGTTTCCAGAAAATTTAAAAGCACTGTCTGTTGCTCAAAGATTTAATGAACTCAATACCGAATTGAGATCAGATCCTGAAAAATGTGGCTTGGGTGTTAGTGCTTCAAAAGGCAAACCCTGCCGATTGACCCAATGCGTTGTGAAGCCAAACCAAGTAGCACCCAAAGCATCCCATGCATTGCTAGATACAAACAAGACTTCATCTTTGTTGACCGTAATGGTTTGTTGAACCAAGCCATAACTTTCGGGAGAAGTTTTGAACAAGCGAATGGGATCGACTGAAATAACATGATCTAAAACTTCTTCCATGCCTGCACTCTTCACCGCAGAAACAAGCATGTCTTCACTGCCATTTGAAAGGATGGCTGTTGTGAGTCCCATGTCCTTGATCTTTTGCATGACTGCCAAATTTTCTGAAAAGGGTGTGAGGTGCGCATATTGCTGCATCAGTTTTTCAACCTGCCCAGAGCCACGCTCGAGTTTCAGTCTGTCTAAGGTGTACTCCAAAGACAAACGTGTAAGTTCCCAAAACGGCCGGAAATATTGACTGCCAGATGCGTTGTGCGGGTCTGACTGCGTAATCAGCCTGGTGTATTCAATTTGCTTGTCGCGCCACTTGATGGCTATATCAGCACCCTGACCAGGATAGAACGATTCAGCCAAGACTTGGATTGAGTAAACATCAAACAAGGTTCCATAGGCATCAAAAACAACGGCTTTGATTTTCATTTGTCATATTCCAGTAGCTTTAAGTTGTTCATTAGATGAAAAGTGCATGTTATCGTCAATAATTGCGATGCCAATTTTGTTCAATCATCATTACTCAGCGTATCGAATCTCAACCAACTATCAAAGGAAAATAATGTTCAGTCACGTAATGGTCGGCACCAATGACCTAGAAGCATCTAGAAAGTTTTATGACGCTGTTTTAAATACTTTGGGAATTCCACCAGGAGTCTTCAATAACGGCACTCGTTATTTCTATCGCACAGCAAAGGGCTCTTTCTCAATCACCCAACCTATTGATGGGCAGCCTGCAACGCATGCCAATGGTGGAACGATTGGATTTCTTGCTGAAACAGCAGAGCAGGTTCATGCGTTTCATGCTGCGGGTATTGCCAATGGTGGAACCACATGCGAAGACCCACCAGGATCAAGAGAAGGGCCATTTGGTTCTTTGAACCTAGCCTATCTTCGTGATCCAACTGGCAATAAAATTTGCGCGCTGCATCGACCTCCCAAGCCTGCTCAATAAAACATTGTTTTTGCATTGATCAATGAAAAGGGTTGACGTGTCTAAGCTTAAGGACTCATTGCCCCATCTTGATGAAAATTGCTTCAAGATACCTCAGCAGAACTTTTTAACGTCAAAACAGGCTTCAACTCACCCACCAAGAATTTTGATGTTGTATGGTTCTTTGCGTGAGCGGTCGTACAGCAAGTTATTGACGCTGGAAGCAGCCAGATTGCTTGAGGCAATGGGTGCAGACGTGAAGGTATTTGATCCTTTGAATCTGCCGCAACCCGACGCAGTACCCGATGCACATCCCAAGGTGCAACAATTGCGTGAATTAGCAGTTTGGTCAGAAGGCATGGTTTGGTGTTCACCAGAGCGCCACGGTGCTATGACGGGCATTATGAAAAGTCAGATTGACTGGATTCCATTGTCCGTAGGTGCTGTTCGTCCTACACAGGGTAAAACATTGGCTGTGATGGAAGTCAGTGGTGGCTCTCAATCTTTCAATGCCGTGAATCAAATGCGAATTCTTGGCCGCTGGATGCGAATGATCACAATCCCCAATCAAAGTTCTGTGGCCAAAGCATTCTTAGAGTTTGAAGAAGATGGACGCATGAAGCCATCGGCATATTACGACAGGGTGGTTGATGTGATGGAGGAGTTGATGAAGTTCACGCTACTCACGCGAGACATTTCACCTTACCTGGTTGACCGTTATAGCGAGCGTAAAGAGTCTGCTGACGAACTTTCAAAGCGAGTCAATCAGAAGGCTATTTAAATAAAGGGTGGGTGCAGCGTACTCTGGCAAAACTGGCCTAGAAATCATGCAAGCCATTTCCTTGACGTGTGCTTTTGAAGGCGGAAGGCACCGCGGCTCCAATTACTCGAATGCAAGATGAAATTCAAATAGATTTGCAGGTCAATCAGAAATATTTATTTAAAACCAATGACTTACATTAATATCGAAAATATCTCCGGACACTGTTTTAAAAAATCATGAAGGTAAACACCTACTCAATTTGGTAAAGATTCAATTAGATTCCTAATAAGCTTGCGTGCATTTTTATCTTTTATTTTGCTGACCAATTAGGATTCACATGAAAAAAGTCTTTTTCTATTCAACTGCTCTTTTTCTTCTAGGGTTGGCACCAAACACCTTGTTAGCGCAAGCATCTTGGGCGCCCAGTAAAAATGTTGAATTTATTATCCCAGCAGGAACTGGCGGTGGGGCCGACCAGATGGCGAGGTTCATACAAGGTGTTGTGACCAAGCACAAGCTCATGGACCAGTCGCTGGTCATTATCAATAAGTCTGGCGGAGCAGGCGCGGAAGGTTTTTTGGATGTCAAGGGATCAAGACCCGATGGACACAAAATTATCATCACGCTTTCTAATTTGTTTACCACCCCACTTGCAACCGGAGTGCCTTTTAATTGGAAGGATTTGACCCCCGTCTCCATGCTGGCGCTCGATGAATTCGTACTTTGGGTCAATGCAGAGGCACCCTACAAAACCACTGCCGAATTAACCAAAGCGATCAAGGAAGGCGATAACGGTAAATTCAAACTCGGTGGTACAGGATCAAAGCAAGAAGACCAAATCATCAATGTCGCTCTTGAGAAAGCGACCAGTAAAAAAATAACCTACATCCCATTTAAAGGCGGTGGCGACGTAGCAGTCCAACTCGTTGGTAAGCACATTGATCTCACGGTCAACAATCCAATCGAAGCAGTAGCGCACTGGAAAGGTGGCTCGCTAAGAGCATTGTGTGTATTTGACACTGTACCGATGCCATACCCTAAAAAGATCACCCCTACCCAGTCTTGGAAAGATGTGCCAACTTGCAAGTCGCAAGGTCTTGACGTCGAGTATCTAATGCTGCGCGGAATTTTTATGCCGCCCAAGTCAACTCCGGCTCAGGTTGCGTATTTCGAAAATCTATTTAAGAAAGTTCGCGAAACGCCTGATTGGAATGTGTTCATGGAGACAGGTGCATTTAAGGATACTTTTATGACTGGTAACGCATTTCAAGAATGGTTACTTAAAGCCGAGGTGGAGCACTACCGACTCATGAAAGATGCAGGATTCTTATCCAAGTAATTTTTCGTGCACTTGAAAATTAAAAGTTTTTTGATATGCAAGAAAAATCAGATCATATAAAAATGCGATGGATGGAATTGATAGTCGCAGCCTTTTTTGCTGGCATTGGATTATTGGTCGTCATAGACAGTTTTCGTACAGGTTACAAATGGTCTAGCGATGGCCCCCAACCTGGATATTTCCCCTTTTACATTGGATGCACGCTCATTGTTGGCGCAATTGTTGTCGCTGTCCAAACTCTGCTGGGCTGGAAGAAAAGTGAAAACCTTGAACCTTTCGTTACCTTTCCACAGCTTCGTCTCATCATGACAATTTTCATCCCAACCTGTCTCTTTGTTTTAGGTGTGGTGCTCATTGGTTTTTATGTTTCTTCGGTCTTGTTTATTTCTTCTTTTATGGTCTGGCAAGGTAAATACAGCCCCTTAAAGTCCGGATTGGTGGGTCTTTGTGTTTCTGGCGTTTTATTTTTACTTTTTGAGGTCTGGTTTTTACTTCCCCTGCCCAAAGGCCCGCTAGAAACTTTTTTTGGCTATTAAAGATGGATTCACTCAATAACTTATTTCAAGGATTTGCTGTAGCACTGAGTTTTCAAAACTTGGGTTTTATGCTGATCGGAATTTTGCTGGGGGTGCTGATTGGCGTTTTACCTGGTCTGGGTGGCGCAAACGGCGTGGCTATTTTGTTGCCACTGACTTTCAGCATGACGCCTGTGTCGGGCATCATCATGTTGTCTTGCATTTACTGGGGCGCATTGTTTGGGGGTGCCATTACCTCCATTTTGTTCAATATCCCCGGTGAGCCTTGGTCCGTAGCAACCACCTTTGATGGTTACCCGATGGCACAGAAAGGGCGTGCAGCACATGCTTTAACAACTGCCTTCACCTCATCCTTCGTTGGCGCTTTATTCGCCATTTTGATGGTGACCTTCCTGGCGCCACTCGTTGCCAAGTTTGCGCTCAAATTTGGTCCGCCTGAATTTTTTGCTGTGCAATTGCTGACCTTTTGTAGCTTTGTTGGCATGAGTAAAGAGCCTCCCATCAAAACACTGCTGTCTATGATGCTGGGTTTCGCCCTAGCAGCTGTTGGCATGGACAGTGTGACTGGCACCTTGCGCATGACTTATGGGCAGGAGAGTTTGTTACAGGGATTCGATTTCCTCATTGCCGTGATTGGGCTTTTTGGCTTGTGCGAAATATTACTCACCATGGAAGAGGGGCTATCTTTTCAAGGGAAACACGGCCGGATCAGCTTGCGTGACGTTTTAGAGACATGGAAAGAATTGCCTAAGTATTGGGCGACATCCCTACGTTCATGTTTAATTGGTTGCTGGATGGGCATCACGCCTGGTGGGGCGACCCCTGCTTCTTTCATGAGCTATGGCGTAGCCAAAAGGATGTCCTCTACGCCAGATGAGTTTGGAACCGGAAAAATTGAAGGCGTTGTAGCACCTGAGACAGCAGCCCATGCAGCTGGCACAAGTGCTTTGCTGCCAATGCTGACGCTTGGTATTCCAGGATCCCCCACTGCAGCTGTTCTTTTGGGAGGACTGCTTATCTGGGGACTTCAGCCTGGCCCCCTGCTTTTTACAGAACAAAAGGAATTTGTATGGGGCCTTATTGCCTCCATGTACCTAGGTAATATTGTTGGACTGATCGTGGTTCTCACCACTGTGCCTTGGTGGGCCGCCATTCTTCGTATTCCGTTCTCGATCATCGCGCCCGTCATCGTGGTGATTTGTGCCGTAGGCGCCTACACTGTCCACAATCACCTACTTGATATCGGCCTGATGGTGATTTTTGGGGTACTAGGGTACGCCATGAAAAAACTCAAATATCCCGTGGCACCACTTGTACTAGCCCTAGTTCTGGGTGACATGGCTGAGTCAAGTTTCAGACAATCCATGTTATTGTCAGACGGAGATTTGTTCATATTCTTTAACTCTGGCTTATCAGCTGGGATCACCATACTTGCTTTAACCCTTTTGTTACTTCCAATTCTCATCAAAATTAAGCAATTGTTTAGAAAAGTTTAATTCCTCTGAAAGAAAAAACCAGCATGACGGAATCAAACAACAATCCAACCATTGACGGTTTTCATCTGGTCATTGAAGCCCTGAAACTCAATGACATCCACACCATATTTGGTTTGCCAGGCATACCTATCACTGACTTGACCCGAATGGCACAAGCAGAGGGCATGCGAGTGATTTCTTTTCGTCACGAGCAACACGCCGGAAACGCTGCGGCTGCGGCTGGATTTCTGACACAAAAACCGGGTATTTGCCTAACCGTTTCTGCGCCAGGCTTTTTAAATGGTTTAACCGCCTTGGCAAACGCAACTGTTAATTGCTTTCCTATGATATTGATCAGCGGATCTAGCGAACGTGAAATAGTCGACCTCCAGCAAGGAGACTACGAGGAGATGGACCAACTGGCAATCGCAAAACCGCTTTGCAAGGCGGCCTATCGTGTCCTGCATGCTCAAGACATCGGTGTTGGAATTGCCAGGGCTATCCGTTCTGCAGTTTCAGGCAGACCTGGCGGGGTTTATTTAGATTTTCCAGCCAAGCTATTTGCCCAAACGATGGATGCATTGGCTGGACGTCAATCATTGATCAAAGTAGTAGACCCTGCGCCTCGCCAAATTCCAGCCGCAGATGCAGTGCAACGCGCTTTAGATTTACTCAAGTCCGCCAAACGTCCGCTGATACTCCTAGGCAAAGGTGCCGCCTATGCGCAAGCTGATGCAGATATCCGCGCCTTGGTTGAGAAAACTGGAATTCCTTATCTGCCCATGTCGATGGCCAAGGGCCTTCTGCCTGATACGCACTCACAGTCAGCTTCGGCTGCACGGTCTTATGTTTTGGCTGAGGCTGATGTCGTTATGCTCATTGGCGCTAGACTAAATTGGCTTCTTTCGCACGGCAAGGGTAAGACTTGGGGCGCACCCAATCCTAAGAAATTTATTCAGATAGATATCTCTCCCACAGAAATCGACAGTAACGTCGCCATCGCTGCCCCCGTGATTGGTGATATCGGTTCTTGTGTGAGCGCTTTGTTAAAGGGAGTTGGCACCAACTGGGCGCCTCCGCCCAACGAATGGACTGCTGCGATTGCAGAGCGTAGAGAAAAAAATCTTAGCAAGATGGGGGCAACGCTTGCGCTGACTCCGACGCCTATGAACTTTCACAGTGCGTTGGCTGTTATACGCGATGTTGTTAAATCTAGACCCGATGCAATCGTTGTGAACGAAGGCGCCAACACCTTGGATTTTGCAAGAAGCATTGTTGATATGTACGAGCCCCGCAAGCGCCTAGACGTTGGTACATGGGGCATTATGGGCATAGGTATGGGCTTTGCGGTGGCTGCAGCCGTCACCACCGGCAAGCCCGTGATCGCCATTGAGGGCGACAGTGCTTTTGGTTTTAGTGGCATGGAGATGGAAACCATATGTCGATACAACCTCCCCATTTGCGTCATTGTATTTAACAACAATGGTGTATACCGAGGAACGGATGTCAATCCCTCTGGCGGTTCCGACGTAGCGCCAACTGTGTTTGTTAAAAATGCCCGTTACGACAAAATCATTGAAGCATTTGGTGGCACGGGTGTGCACGCCACAACCTCCCAAGAGCTAAGTGTTGCTTTAAAAGAGGCTGTTGCCTCAGGTAAGCCCACTCTGATCAATGCAGTGATAGACGAGACTGCGGGAACTGAAAGTGGTCGGATAACGATGCTTAACCCTCAAGCCAATAAGAAAAAATAAATCAAAACTACAAAAGGAGTTATTGCATGAGCAAAGCGCTAGACGGGGTTCGAATTCTCGACTTCACACACGTTCAATCGGGGCCTACCTGCACGCAGTTGCTGGCATGGTTTGGGGCTGACGTAATCAAAGTAGAAAAAGCGGGTGAGGGTGATGCAACGCGTGGTCAATTAAGAGATGTGCCCGATGCTGATAGCTTGTATTTCACGATGCTGAACCATAACAAACGCTCTATCACTTTGGATACCAAGAATCCCAAAGGTAAAGAAGTCCTCAATACCTTGATCAAAAGTTGTGATGTATTGGTAGAAAATTTTGCCCCGGGCGCACTGGATCGAATGGGATTCACTTGGGAGAGGATTCAGGAATTAAACCCCCGCATGATCGTTGCCTCGGTAAAAGGTTTTGGCCCAGGCCCTTACGAAGACTGCAAGGTTTATGAAAACGTTGCGCAATGCGCAGGCGGTTCTGCCTCAACCACAGGTTTTGACGACGGTCCACCTCTCGTCACTGGTGCCCAAATCGGTGACAGCGGCACGGGCTTACATCTTGCCCTGGGAATTGTGGCGGCTCTTTACCAGCGCAACACAACAGGACGCGGGCAAAAAGTGTTAGCAGCAATGCAAGACTCTGTTCTTAACCTATGCAGAGTCAAATTGAGAGATCAGCAACGGCTAGATCGTACTGGCTTACTGAAAGAATACCCTCAGTACCCAGACTCTAAGTTTGGTGACGCAGTTCCTCGTGCTGGTAACGCATCAGGCGGCGGCCAACCAGGCTGGATTTTGAAATGCAAGGGTTGGGAAACCGACCCCAATGCCTATATTTACTTCATCACGCAAGCCCCAGTCTGGGGCGCTATTTGTAAGGTCATTGGTCAAGAAGACTGGATTACCCATCCAGACTATGCGACGCCGGCAGCACGTCTATCCCGCCTGAAGTCGATCTTTGATCGTATTGAAGCTTGGACCATGACCAAAACAAAGTTTGAAGCCATGAAGATTCTCAATGAGTTTGATATTCCATGCGGCCCCATTTTGTCCATGAAGGAGATCGCTGAGGATCAATCCTTGAGGGCGACTGGAACAGTGGTCGAAGTTGATCATCCAAAAAGAGGAAAGTATTTAACAGTAGGTAACCCGATCAAAATGTCTGACAGCGTGACTGAAGTGGTTCGATCGCCTCTTCTCGGCGAGCACACAGACGAGGTTTTGACCGAGTTGGGCTATGGGTTAGAAGCGATTGCTGCCCTGCGAACTGAAAAAGTTGTCTAGTGAGTCTAAAAACCCTCGTTTTTACATTTTTATAAAATAACAATTAATAAAGTTGAGTCAATATGAGTCACGATAAAGAGACGGTTAGGGCAATTTTGGATGCAGTCAAACTTGCAGGCAGAGAATCTTTGACTGCGCCTGAGGGTAAACGCGTTTGTGATGCCTACGGCATCTCTGTCCCCCAAGAAGGAGTCGCCAATAGCGCGGCCGAGTCTGAAAAGTTAGCCATTGCCATGGGGTTTCCTGTTGTGATGAAAATTGTCTCTCCAGATATCTTGCATAAAACAGAGGCGGGTGGCGTCGTTGTGGGCATACCCAACGCACAAGAGGCTTCAAAGGCTTACCAGACCATCATTGAGAATGCCAAAAAATACAAGGCAGATGCCATAATTTTGGGCGTACAAGTCCAACAGATGATCCAAGGTGGGCAGGAAGTCATCATCGGTGCAGTCACCGATCCTAGTTTTGGAAAGCTTGTCGCTTTTGGTCTCGGAGGCGTTCTGGTTGAAGTTCTCAAAGACATTACTTTCCGACTAGCACCTGCAACCAAAGCGGATGCGCTCTCCATGCTTGATGGCATCAAAGCAGCAGAAATGCTGAAAGGTGTTCGTGGCTCAGACCCTGTCAACCGAGAAGCACTTGCGAACTTGATCGTGAGTGTCAGCGACTTGGTCAACGACTTTCCCGAGATTTCAGAACTAGACCTCAACCCAGTTTTTGCAAGCAAAAACACGGCCATTGCGGCTGATGTGCGAATCGTTGTCGACTTTGTAGCGAAAACTCCGCGCTATCGCCCACCCGAAAACGAGGTCCTTGTCTCGATGAAACGGATCATGCAACCCACATCTGTTGCAGTGATTGGGGCTTCCAACGAAAACGGCAAGATCGGAAACTCCGTGATGAAAAACCTCATCAACGGTGGCTACAAAGGCCAAATTTTTCCAATTCACCCCAGTGCCAGTGAAATTATGGGTCACAAGGCCTACAAGAGCGTTAAAGATGTCCCACAAGAAATTGATACCGCTGTATTTGCAATTCCCGCTAAGTTTGTTGCCGGTGCTTTGATTGAATGTGGCGAGAAAAAAATCGCTGGTGCTGTTCTTATTCCTTCTGGTTTTGCTGAGACCGGCAATGTCGCTTTACAAGAAGAACTGGTCGCAATTGGGCGCAAGTACAACATTCGCATGATGGGGCCTAATATTTATGGCTTCTACTACACCCCATCCAATTTGTGCGCCACTTTCTGTACGGCATACGATGTCAAAGGCTCTGTTGCCTTATCCTCGCAATCTGGAGGAATTGGCATGGCCATCATCGGCTTTAGCCGTTCTGCCAAGATGGGAGTTTCTGCAATTGTTGGATTAGGCAATAAATCAGACATTGACGAAGATGATTTATTGATATTTTTTGAACAAGATCCCAACACCAACGTGATTGCCCAACACTGCGAAGATCTGAAAGATGGTCGAGCCTTCGCTGAAGTAGCACGTCGGGTTTCCAAGAAAAAACCCGTCATTGTCTTGAAGGCAGGTCGAACTCTAGCCGGCGCTAAAGCGGCCAGCTCACACACAGGCGCCTTGGCTGGAAATGACAAGATTTATGAGGACGTTTTCAAACAAATCGGCGTCATTCGTGCACGCAGTTTGCGTGACTTGCTCGACTTTGCCCGAGGCGTTCCAATTCTTCCAACTCCGAAGGGTGAAAATATTGTCATCATTACCGGAGCCGGAGGTTCTGGGGTGCTTCTATCAGATGCGTGCGTTGACAACAACTTGACATTGATGCCAATGCCAGAAGATCTTGATGCAGCGTTCCGTAAATTTATTCCACCTTTTGGTGCCGCGGGTAACCCTGTAGACATCACCGGCGGGGAGCCTCCATTAACCTACAAAAACACTGTTCTTTTAGGTTTAAGTGATCCGCGCATTCACGCCTTGATTCTTGGCTACTGGCATACGATCGTCACACCTCCTATGGTGTTCGCAAAAATCATGGTTGAAGCACGCGATGAAATGCGCGCCAAAGGTATTGACAAGCCCATCGTAGCCTCATTGGCTGGCGATGTAGAAGTAGAAGAAGCCGCGCAGTATCTGTATGAACATGGGATCCCTGCCTATGCTTACTCCACAGAAATTCCAGTGGCTGTTCTAGGCGCTAAATACCAATGGGCGCGCGGTGCAGGTCTGATCTAAGCTGGCTGTGTCATGAGCCCTTCTGATATTCGCCTTCATCAAGAACCAACCCTTAAGCAACGCAAAAGGCAAGCGCCCAAAGGGCGTGGCCTAGACCCTCATGCTTTACAAGAGGTGCGAGGCCTGCTGGGCAACGCTTCCCGCGCTAGTGATGAATTGATTGAGCATTTGCACCGTTTACAAGATGCTTTTGGTCAACTAAGTTCCAAGCATCTAGCGGCCCTAGCCCATGAGATGCGCATCAGTCAAGCTCAGGTCTATGAAGTCGCCAGTTTTTACCATCACTTTGATATTGTCAAAGAGGGACAAACCAGTCCTGCAACTTTGACTGTTCGTGTGTGTGATGGCCTATCGTGTGAAATGGCTGGCGCAAAAAATTTACTAACAACTCTCCCAAGTCTTTTGGGCCAAACTATTCGTGTGATCCCCGCTCCCTGTATTGGTCGTTGCGAACAAGCTCCCGCAGCAATGGTTGGTCAGCACGCTATACCATCGGCAACACCGGAAAAAATTAAATCCTGCGTGGACAGTCAAAATACCCAAGTCGAATCCACACACCATCTTGGTTATTCCCAGTACAAAGCTTCAGGAGGTTATGCACTTTTGTCAGCTTGCATGACCGGCCAACGCGATGTCGATTCTGTGATCCAAGAGATTGAATCTTCCGGGCTTCGAGGTTTGGGAGGCGCAGGTTTTGGGGCAGGACGCAAGTGGCGTATTCTCAAAACACAAAAACACGATCGTTTGATGGTGATAAATCTTGATGAAGGCGAACCTGGTACCTTTAAAGACAGAACATTGCTAGAAACAGATCCTCATAGATTTCTTGAAGGAATGCTGATAGCAGCTTGGGCTGTTGAGATTCCTAAAATTTATATTTATTTGCGCGATGAGTACCATGCTTGTCGCGTGATGTTACAAGCCGAGCTGCAACTTTTAAAAGATGCACCCCCTTGCGCAGGACTTCCAGAGGTCATATTGCGTCGCGGTGCGGGAGCTTATATTTGTGGCGAAGAATCGGCGCTGATTGAATCCTTAGAAGGTAAACGTGGCATCCCCCGTTTGCGCCCTCCCTATGTGGCAGAGGTGGGGTTATTTAATCAGCCTACCTTGGTGCATAACTTTGAGACTCTTTTTTGGGTGCGAGAAATATTAGAACGCGGTGGTGCTTGGTTTGCTTCGCACGGTCTTCATGACCGTCAGGGGCTGAGAAGTTTTTCTGTATCTGGAAGAGTTCGACTTCCAGGCGTTAAGTTGGCGCCAGCGGGTATCACTGTTCAGCAATTGATTGATGATTTTTGCGGCGGTATGCAAGAAGGGCATACTTTTTATGCTTACTTGCCTGGGGGTGCTTCAGGCGGTATCTTGCCTGCCACCCTGAATCAAATACCTTTGGACTTTGACACATTGCAGGTCTATGGTTGTTTTATCGGTTCTGCTGCAGTGATTGTTTTATCTCAACACGACACCGCCCGCAACGCTGCTTTGAATATGATGCGATTTTTCAAGCATGAGTCTTGCGGGCAATGCACCCCTTGTAGGGTTGGAACCGCCAAGGCAGAGATCTTGATGGCAAAATCTAACTGGGATCTTCCTTTGTTACAAGATTTATCGACGGTGATGCGTGATGCGTCGATTTGTGGACTAGGCCAAGCGGCACCCAATCCGATGGACTGCGTCATCAAGTACTTCTCCCATGAGTTGACCGCATCCCTATCAACAACTGGAGATAAAGCATGACCCAAGTCGCTTCAGACCTAGACTTGGATTTGGCAATTGATGTCGTTAACTTCGAACTTAATGGTCGAAAAATCAAAGCGAAAAGTTCGCAAACTTTGATTGAAATTGCCAAACATGAAGGCATTGAGATTCCTCATCTTTGCTACAAAAGTGGCATGGCGTCAGTTGGCAACTGTCGTGCATGTGTTGTTGAGATTGAAGGAGAACGTGTATTGGCTCCGTCTTGCTGTCGATATCCCAGCGAGAACATGAAGGTACAGACCGACAGTGCACGAGCGCTGGCCTCTCAAAAAATGGTGCTTGAGTTGCTGCAGTCAGATATGCCGTCAACTGCTTACACCCTCAACAATGAACTCGACCAATGGTCCTTAGCGCTGTCGCTTGAAAAACCAAGGTATGAGCCGCGACCCAAGGTTCAGCAAGATGCAACACACGCGGCAATCACTGTGAATTTGGACGCCTGCATTCAGTGCACACGTTGTGTGAGGGCTTGCCGTGATGAGCAGGTCAATGACGTGATTGGCTTTGCCTTCAGAGGGGTTCACTCCCAAGTGGTTTTTGACATGGATGACCCCATGGGTGACTCCACTTGTGTGGGCTGTGGTGAGTGTGTTCAGGCATGCCCCACGGGTGCTTTGATGCCTGCCCAAAAAGTCGGATTGGTCAAAGCAGATCGATTGGTAGATTCACTATGCCCCTACTGTGGTGTAGGTTGCCAACTCACTTACCACGTCAAAGACAATAAGATTCTTTTTGTACAAGGCCGTGATGGTCCAGCCAACCATGGACGACTCTGCGTGAAAGGGAGGTATGGTTTTGATTACGCGCACCATCCGCACCGCCTCACCCAACCACTTATCCGGCGAGATGACGCACCTAAACGAGGTGATTTTGTCATGGAGCCCAATCGCGTCATGGAGTTTTTCCGTGAGGCGACTTGGGAGGAAGCACTCTTGCGTGCTGGCGGAGGTTTGAAGACGATTCGAGACAAATATGGGAAAAAATCTCTTGCTGGTTTTGGCTCGGCCAAGGGCAGCAATGAAGAAGCATACTTGTTTCAAAAGCTGGTGCGTACCGGTTTTGGGAGCAACAACGTCGACCATTGCACCCGTTTGTGCCATGCCTCATCCGTCGTCGCGCTATTAGAAGGCATCGGTTCTGGTGCCGTGTCAAATCCAGTGATGGATGTGATGAAGGCTTCCGTCGTGATTGTGATTGGCGCCAATCCCACAGTTAACCATCCCGTTGCCGCGACTTGGATCAAGAATGCCGTTAAGCAAGGCACCCAACTCATCCTGTGTGATCCCAGGAAATCGGACCTTGCTCGCATATCACACCGCCATTTGCAGTTCAAGCCCGATACAGATGTGGCCCTTCTCAATGCCATGATGCACGTGATCGTTCATGAGAACTTAATTGATCAATCTTTTATTGAGAGCAGAACAATTGGCTTTGAAGAATTAAAGCGCAATGTGGAGGGCTACAGCCCCGAGCTCATGGCGCCTATTTGTGGCATTGAAAGCGAGGATATTCGCTATGTGGCGCGTCTTTACGCAAAATCTCCCGCCTCCATGATTTTGTGGGGCATGGGTGTTTCTCAACACATCCACGGAACTGACAATGCGCGTTGCCTGATCGCTTTAGCTTTGATGACAGGTCAAATTGGTCGCCCTGGTACTGGCCTACACCCTTTACGCGGACAAAACAATGTTCAAGGCGCATCAGATGCTGGTCTCATACCCATGATGTATCCAGACTACCAAAGAGTGAACGATCCCAAAGTGCAAGCAAAGTTTGAATCTGCCTGGCAACTTGAAGCGGGCTCACTGGACCAAGAGCCAGGCCTCACTGTTGTAGAGGTGATGCATGCCATTGATCAAGGCGTAGTTCGGGGGATGTACATCATGGGCGAAAACCCCGCCATGTCGGATCCTGATGCTAACCACGCTAGAGAGTCTCTCTCTGCGCTTGAGTTACTGGTTGTGCAAGATATTTTCATGACAGAGACTGCATGTCTGGCGGATGTCATCTTGCCAGCAACGGCCTTTGCAGAAAAAACGGGTACGTTCACCAATACCGATCGCTTGGTCCAAATGGGTCGAAAGGCTATAGAGCCACCAGGTCAAGCCAAACCAGATCTGTGGATCATTGAGCAAATGGCTAAGCAGTTGGGCTTGAAATGGAACTACCAACACGTTTCAGAAGTTTTCGACGAGATGCGACACACCATGCCCAGCATTGCTGGTATTACGTGGGATCGCCTTGAGCGAGAGCATGCTGTCACCTACCCTTGCTTAAAAGAGGGAGACCCAGGGCAGTCCGTGGTGTTTGTCGAAAACTTCCCTCGAGAATCTGGTCGTGGGCGTTTTGTACCTGCAGACATCATTCCCGCTAATGAGCGCCCAGACGCCCAATACCCGATGGTCTTGATCACTGGACGCCAGTTAGAACATTGGCATACCGGAAGCATGACTCGCAGAACGGCCGTCCTTGATGCGATTGAGCCTGACCCGGTTGCATTGGTACACCCATTGGATTTGGCTGATTTAAATGTCCAACCGGGGGCGATCGTCACCGTCCAGTCTCGTCGAGGCGCTGTCAGTTTATATGCCAGGGCGGACGAAAGTTCGCCGCGCGGATGTGTATTCGTGCCATTTTGTTTCTACGAGGCGGCTATCAACAAACTAACCAATCCTGCCCTAGATCCATTCGCCAAAATTCCTGAATTCAAATATTGTGCAGTCAAGTTATCTGCTGGGGGTGAGGTTTCTGAGACTTTGAGTTTTGGAGGCGGGCAGGGGCACGCCGCTAAAACAAACTTACCCATGCACTAGATCAACTTAAGTAAGTTGAGAAAAAAATCACAGAAAAAGCGCTGGCCTAGCCGTCATAAATTCTGCAGCTGTCATTTTGGCCCCGCCTGCAGGACGAAGGCGTAGCACTTCAATATGGCCACCTTGAGCATTGATACCGAAAGAGTGCTCACTTAACCGCAAGATCGTTCCAGGTTTTCCCTTAACCTGTTCAAATCTTTGAGAAACATGTTTTTTGCAATCGAAAAGAGTTAGCTTTTCTTCGCCTAATAGCGTCCAAGCACCTGGGGCGGGGTTGCATGCGCGAATGAGGTTATAGACCTGGTCAATATGGCTTGACCAATTGACACAGGACTCCGCCTCCCTAAACCAACCTTGGTAAGTAGCTAGGCTTTCATCTTGAGTGATTTCAGAATGCTTTCCAGCCAAAACCATGTCAGTGGCTTCTATCAATGCTTTAACGCCCAGAGGAAACAGTCCATCAAAATAAACCTCACCTAAAGTTGCATCTGCGCCAATAGGAAATATTTTTTGTAAAACAATCGGGCCCTCGTCTAAGCCATCTGTAGGCCTAAATATAGTGAGTCCGGTTTCTTTCTCTCCCATCGCAATAGGCCAATTGATAGAAGAAGGCCCTCGATACTTAGGCAGCAAAGAGGGATGGTATTGAATAGTTCCTTGCTTTGGTATGTGAGTCAACCATTGAGGCACAAATTGGAGAACGTAAGCCATCACGCAAATGTCAGCATTCAAAGACTGCATAGCTTGTCTTGCCGTATCGTCTTTTAAGTTTGGCAGTTGAAACACAGTAATGCCTAGTTTTTGCGCCGCCTCTCGCAAAGCATCGGGGCGTTCACTCGGTTTTTCTTGTTTACAAAATACACCAACCACGGTGTGACCTTCGGCGATCATGGCCTCAATGACTGCCTTGCCAAAATCTTGCTGACCAATAATTGCAACTCTAGCCAAGATAACTCCTTAGGACACAAAAATTAAAAATAGCATTCTCCCATTTTTGTAGACACTCTTCATAACGCAGTTTGAAATCACCAGATGTGTAAGGGATCAGCCAAGAATATTGTGAATGAATGGTAGGAACTTTCGCCCCTTATGCCCCAGCGGATTTGAGGCGCTCAATGGATGGGAAAAGCATTCTGCGCTGTCTCTTCCAGACAAAGCGCTATCTTCAAGGGCTTGGGTGGGGGATGGAAATAAAACTTGATCATGCTTGGTGCCTATGCTAGTTGAGCTGAGAATACTAAATGAATAGATCTAAAATTTGTCTTCACGGATCAAATTAGAACCGAAGATTGGAAACATGCCAAAATCATATTTCAGGAGAAAATACAGCATGAACATATCTAAACAACTTTTAGTCGCTCTCGGATTGTGCATCTATGGCCTTTCGGCCGCTTGGGCGCAAAACGACTTTGCTCAAATAGCCGCCAAAGAGCCTGGCGCAAAAGTCACCGCTTCAGGCTTGGTGTTCAGATCTCTTCAAGACGGTCAGGGTGCCAGTCCTACTGCCACAGACAAAGTCAAGGTCCATTACCGTGGCACCTTTCCCGATGGCAAAGAATTTGACAGCTCCTACAAGCGCAATCAAGCCATTGAATTTCCCTTGAATGGCGTCATTCCCTGCTGGACCGAAGGTGTGCAATTGATGAAAATCGGTGGCAAGGCCAAATTGACCTGCCCACCCAACATTGCCTATGGCGCACGAGGTGCCGGTGGTGTCATTCCACCCAATGCCACACTTCAATTTGAAGTGGAACTGATCGCCATTGCTGGCAAATAAATAAATATTGGAATCAGTGATGCGAACACAGGTCGTGATTGTGGGTGCGGGCCCATCGGGTTTATTGCTTGGGCAGATTCTTTTCAAGGCTGGCGTCGATGCCATCATTTTGGAGCGTCAAAGCCCCGAGTATGTGTTGAGTCGAATCAGGGCTGGTGTTTTAGAGCAAGTCACCTTGGATATTTTGGCGAAAGCGGGTGTCGATCAACGCTTGAAGCAACAGGGCTTGGTTCACACAGGATTTGACTTGCTGTTCAAAGGCGAGCGTCATCGCATCGATTTGACTAGCCTCACAGGCGGCCAAAAGGTCATGGTTTATGGCCAGACCGAGGTAACTAAAGATTTGATGGACGCGCGCCAAGCGGCAGGACTTACCACGATTTATGAAGCCAATGATGTTGAGATTCACGATTTCGATTCTGACCATCCCAGCGTTTCTTATGAAAAAGATGGGCAACGACACACAGTCACTTCTGATTTCATTGCAGGCTGCGATGGCTTTCATGGTGTTTGCCGCGCCAGTGTGCCTAGCAAGTCCATTCAAGAATTTGAAAAGGTGTATCCCTTTGGTTGGTTGGGCGTGCTGTCAGATACGCCTCCGGTGCACGAAGAACTTATTTATGTCAACAGTACCCGAGGCTTTGCATTGTGCTCGCAACGCAGCACTACACGCAGCCGTTATTACTTGCAGGTGCCTTTAACCGATAAAGTTGAGCAATGGTCTGATGACGCATTCTGGCAAGAGCTGCGGCTTCGCCTAGACCCGCAAGCACGAGAGCAGTTGGTCACAGGCCCGAGCATTGAAAAAAGCATTGCGCCCTTGCGCAGTTTTGTAACCGAGCCCATGCGCTTCGGTACTTTGTTTTTGGCAGGCGATGCGGCGCACATTGTGCCGCCCACAGGCGCTAAAGGACTGAATTTGGCAGCCACCGATGTGAAGTATT
>ERZ767114.471-NODE-471-length-21913-cov-3.541445_pt1 | contig 21913 bp, 22 predicted proteins | sample MGYA00374952_ERZ767114 | MGnify/ENA primary metagenome ERZ767114 (study PRJEB28939, sample SAMN06267156) | marine metagenome | isolation source: Columbia River Estuary | place: USA:Columbia River Estuary, USA | collected 2012-05-05 ...
TGTGAAACGTGTAGGTGTTATTAATCAAGGTCCTAGTGACTCACCTATTGATAGCATTTGGAATGTGACTTGGGAGGGTATTCCAATTCTGGAATTCAAACATCGTTATTCTTTTGAAGTCATCTGGGCTGAGAGCAATGATTTTGGTGAATTGGAACGCTGCCATATTACACCGCTAAGACCAGGACATTTTCTGGCGTCCTCACGTCTAGGTGATGACTCATTATTTACGTTCCAACTACCTACAAAGGAGATAACTTATGCATAAGGCAGTCGTACATAAAGCGTCAGATATTGTTGTAAATCTTGGTGATTTCACCATGCAAGGTGATTTTATAACACTAACTTCGGATAAGTCAGTACGATTTTCTTCTGCCGAATACAGTATTTCAGATAGTGAAAGGTTGATTCCTTTCTTAACGTTTTCAAACGGTGAGAAAGTACCACCAGATACGCTAGATGGTAAACTGAGTCAACTTGGTGCTAAGTACAGAAAAGATGGTAGACTGCGCGAACGTGCATATTTTGATAAATGGAATAAGCATAAGTTGTAAACAGCCCGTCAAACTTAAACGTTGACACACTCCGATAATGTGTTATAATCTGAAAATAAACACATTATTGGAGTTATTTTTTATGGCACTACAACGCCCATCTAACCTAAACGCAAGACACAATTCGAATGCTGCCCGCCACACCGATTTCTCAACAATGAGTGCATACGAATACAAAACTTTTGTTCTAGGTGCATTAATATCACCCCATCGTCAATATGCCCAAATTTTAATTGATTGTAGTTCTGGCGGTAACTGTGTTGGTAGTAACGACACAATGATCAATGAATTACGAACTCAATATGAAAGCACCTACACCGCAGAAGAATTGGAATTCAGTGATGAAAATGAGGCAGAGCATTTTGTCAATTCAATTGCCCGTAGAGGAGCAATTGAATTGCTCGCATCTGGCCGATCTAGCACAAATACACTAGAACAATTATTCATGATGGACGAAGATGATGCAACTGCCTGTGTGAAATTAACATCAGATACTGTGCATCAAATGAATGAGATCATCCAAACTGCGGAAAAAATGGCAAAAGATGATCAGATCCCAAACGAATACAAACTATAAAAGGATAAAATATGCTAGCCATTTGTGTGCCAGTCAGGGATACTGTGATGACTGGCTTTTCACTGTCACTTGCTAGATTAACAGCCCATCTCGCAGAGACTAAAATCCCGTTTGAACTATTGATGGAAAATAATTCCATTCTGGTACAAGGCAGAGAACGATTATACGAACAAGCATTGATGCACAAGGCAACACAGATACTATGGCTAGATAGTGACATGATGTTTCCAAGAGACATTTATCATGTACTTAATTCTCACAAAGAATCCGTCGTGGCCGCCACATACAGCACCAGAGTGCGACCGTATAAGAGTGTCGCATTCACAGATGAGGCCGATTACTCTAAGCGATTGGAGAATACTTCTGGATTACATGCAGTTGATTCTGTAGGAATGGGATTGATGCTAATAGACGTCAATGTAATGTTTCAGTTGGATAGACCACTCTTTAAATTTATGTGGATTGATAGCTTAAAAACATACGCAGGTGAAGATTTGACATTTTGTAATGCAATCCGAGATGCGGGATTTGATATTTTTGTTGACTGTGATTTGAGTAAAGAGTGTGCACACATTGCAACTGGAGTGGTGACAATGGACATGGTTGGGTCTAAATAAATGTTTGGTTCTAATATATTGAAATCCGTTTCTCCGAAATGGCCAGTAATTTACACTGATGATATGTCTGATTACACACAAATCGAACCATATAAAAACACGCATCCATTTGTGTGGCTGATCAATAAACGATTCAAATTACAAGTAGATTTTCCATTGGGTTGGCGACCAAGTGTAGATGAATCTAGGAACATACATTCATTTCCAAGATGTGAAAAATTATCAAAGAAGCCAGTTCGGTGGGACGTTGCTAAATTAGTACCATCCAACAGAACATCTGATGGGTTAGAAATAAAGCAACGCACAATTGCAAGTTTTGATGAAAATTCATTTCAGGTATTTGCATACACTACAAATGAATTTGGATCAGATAAAAAAATAACAAAACTGAAAAAAGATTTCCCGTATTGTAAATTGATTTCAAAACAACAAAACATGGCGGGAGTGTATTCAATATTGAAACATCAGGTATTTTCACCTTACGTATGGCTCATTGATTTAGATTTAGAATTTGATGATGGGTTCGATCTAAACTTTAAGCCACCATCCGAGGCGATTTACTCGTGGAATACGAGAACCACTGCATCGGAATTTACATACAATACTGGAGCATTACGTCTGGTGCCACGTAAGGCGTTGCGTCACTCCGCGTTCGATACAGTTGTCATGCCCGATACTGCTGGCACCCTGAATGTTACATCTAATCCATTAGATGCATGGACTAGAGCATTTGTCGAAATTATAGAAATGCACTTTGGCATAGACGAATATGTACCACAAAACATAATCAACTCGACATGTAAGGCACGTCTGCGAAAATATGTGAACAAAGGCAGAGAAGATGCATTGTCAATCATATCGGAATACTCGTCTGATGAATTAATGTCATTGTACGGAGATAAAGATTTCCAGATGCGAATGTTTTCCCGATAAACTCTGACATCAAAGTAACTAAATACAAGACACAATATGTGTCTTTTTTTATGCGCGTCATTTGGCTAAATAGTATCATATATAAGGGTTGTTAAATGAGTTATATTGGATTTGGGATTGTACATGATGATCAGCCATTCGTAGTTGATGAATTTACTGGTGACAATCTTACCACACAGTTTGTATTGAGTTATCCCAAACCGATCAACGGCAGATCATTAATTGTCACCGTTGGTGGCAGTGTTATAGATGACGGCATTGGCGCAGATGAATTTTTTGTAAATGGGACAGGTGATGTTGAATTCAATACTCCGCCTGCTACGTCAGCAAAAATCCGAGTCAAACACTTAGGATTTAAAACATCTTACTTTGATACTGTTCTTCGCCTCGTTGACGATTCAATGATCGTGCCTGGTGATTTCGCATTTGATGGCGATACACTATTTGTCGATTCCGTCAATGATAGAATTGGCATCAACACACTCACGCCAACATACACATTAGATGTAACTGGTACAGTAAGAGCAACTTCTGGATTTATTGGTAATGTCACAGGAGAAGTGTCCACTCTTAGCAATCATACTACAGATGATTTGTCCGAAGGAACAACAAACATCTATTACACGGATACTAGAGCAAGAGCAGCAATCTCCGAAGCATCTGCGCAGTTAGCATACAACGCCACCACGGGTGAATTGACGTTTACTCAGGGTGACACAGATACGGTATCTGAAGGAACAACAAACCTTTATTATACGGATGAACGTGTTGACGATCGAGTTTCTTCTCTTATCATCGCAGGAACAAATATCTCATCTACATACGATGATGTGGAAAACACACTCACCGTGGCAGTGGACAATACTGGCGGGTTCAATTTAGCGAACAACGACACTGACGATTTGTCCGAAGGAATAACAAATCTTTATTACGCAAATGCGTTAGTGGATGCACATTTATCTGGTGGCACTGGTGTTACGTACAATGCAGGATTAATTAGCATTGGACAGGATGTTGCAACAACGGCAGACGTAACATTTAATAGTGCCACTGTCACCACAAATGTCGCAGCAGAATCAGTAGACACTGATTGGATAGATTTCACACAATTGGTGCAAGGCGTAGTTACGGGCGCAGTCGGCAGATTAACATGGAATGATTTGGATGGTACATTAGACCTTGGATTGAAGGGAGGCAGTTCTACATTACAGATTGGTCAAGAAATTGTCGTTAGAGCCACAAATAACTCAGGTATTGCAATACCTAATGGTTCGGTAGTATATATTTCTGGTGCATTAGGAAATAGATTGACAGTCGGATTAGCAGATTCTACTGTAGAAGCGCAGGCAGCCGCTACTATTGGCTTGGCTACTGAATCAATTGCAGACAATCAGCAAGGATATGTGACGACTCACGGCTTGGTACGCGATATAGATACATCTGCGTGGCCGGAAGGAACTATTCTATACCTTAATGGTGTCGTTGGTGGATTGACAAGTACAGAACCTTCACCACCTGCACATTATATAAAAGTTGGATATGTAGTCAGAAGTCACGCTGTTAATGGATCTATATTCGTCAAAGTACACTATGGTGCTCACTTGCATGCGCTGAGTGACACGAATTTTTCTAGCATTGCAGATAATGATTTTATCTATTATGAATCTTCAACAGGAACATGGAAAAATGATGGATTAATAGGTGGCACTGGTGTCACTTATGTGCCATCAACAAAGACGTTCAGTATTGGACAAGATGTCGCAACTACCGCAGATGTTACCTTCAATTCATTATCAACTGGTGATCTGACGGTAACAGGCACAACTACAATAATCAACACGACACAATTGAATGTTGGTGATGCTATCATCACATTGAATGCAGATTTTGCTCCTGCTACAATAGAACCAACAGAAAATGCAGGTTTTGAAATTGAACGCGGAACACTACAACCAACAGTGTCTTTTTTGTGGGATGAAACTGCAAATAAATGGACAGTTGGCACTGAGACTCTGGTGGCAGCAACATTCGAAGGTAATGTCACTGGGGAAGTATCCACTCTTAGTAATCATACCACAGATGGGTTATCTGAGGGAACAACAAATCTTTACTTCACTGATGCACGGGTTGACGCACGGATTTCAGGTGGCACTGGTGTTACATATAATGCAGGATTAATTAGCATTGGACAATCCGTAGAAACTACTGACGATCTCACATTCGCGACAGTATCTGCTACTACGTGGGCTTCTACTGAACCGACATTGGCACCATTTACTGTTGCATCAACTGCAAAAGTCACTAACCTAAACTCCGATTTACTTGATGGACAGACTGGCTCTTGGTATCAAGATTGGACTAATACCACAAATAAACCAGATCCAGTGATCACTCTTGCAGGTGATGCTACTGGTAGTGTAACATTAACTGATCTTGGTAGTGGCACATTGACGGTTGCAGTTGCTGATGATTCTCACCTTCACTCATGGAATAATTTAACAGATCAGCCAGGAATGACTTCGTTCTTTGCAGACGTACTATCAACATCCGTCAATCAAACAATATTTACTATTCCTGGTGGATACACAGCAGGCAATGTTCTTGTTTATCTAAACGGTGTGATGTTATCAGAAACAACTGACTTTGTAGCATCAAACGGCACAACAGTAGTGCTGACTACGGGTGTTTTAGAAATAGGCGAAGTATTACGAGTTATTGTATTTGGTACGTTCGGTATACCAACATCCAATGATCCTGCTGTTCTGATAACATCATTGAAAACTATTGATGGTGCAGGATCAGGACTCGATTCTGATCTATTGGATGGCCAAGATGGCGTTTGGTATCAGGATTGGACAAATACAACTAATAAGCCAACCACAGATGGGATCGTTGAGGGAATAACAAACCTTTATTACACGGATACTCGAGCACGAGCTGCTATCTCCGAAGCATCTACGCAGTTAGCATATAACGCAACTACTGGTGTATTAACATTCACTCAAGGCAACACAGACACTGTGACAGAAGGTTCTACGAACCTCTATTATACAAATGAACGGGTAGATGATCGAGTTTCATCTCTAATTGTGGCAGGCACAGGATTAACTGCTACATATGACGATGTTGGCAATTCATTAACTATTGATCTTGATGACACGGCAGTAACTGCCGCATCATATGGCAGTGCGAGTGCAGTCCCAGTAATCACAATTGATGCACAGGGTCGCATTACGGCTGCATCTACTACTGCGATAGCAGGTATTTCGTCAGTCGGTTATGTGAGTACGACTGGCGTATTTACAATCACAACGAGTGATGCATCAACACATACTGCTGATTTCGGAGTAGGGTCAGATGATTCTCCGACATTTGCAAATGTCACATCCAGTGGATATGTAAAGGTTGGCACAAGTGCTCAATTAGAAACGACCATAGCAACGGTTGCAACAACAACACAAACTGTATTATTAACATTCCCCATAGCAAGTTTTGGCAGCGCCAAATTCATTGTCACGGCACACGACACTGTCACTGGTCACAGGCATATTGTTGAGATATTGATTGCACACAATGGTACAACTGCATTTGGTACAGAATATGGAGAGGTTTACACGGGCACTGTGTTGGCTTCATACGCGGTAGACATTCTGACTGGCAATTTACGATTCTTGACGACAGGTGCTAGTGCTAATAGCACAGAATACACGATTGTCAAGACACTATTGAATGCATAATAAATAAACATAATGAGGTAACCGATGCAATATTTTTACGATAAACAAATAAGAAGATATATCCAACAGTTCGTGCGAATATTCGCAGGCTTTAACGTACAGAAAGGAGTAAGCCAAACAGATGGATCACCTATCTTCCAAACTGTTCCAGTGAGATATGGCGACATAAATCGAATGGCAGCCCACATCATCAGAGATAATGGAGAAAACATGATTTCGTCCACTCCGTTTATGAGCTGTTATGTAACGTCATTGAGCCTTGCCCCAGACAGAAGAACACAACAGCAATTTAGAGATAAGGTGCAGGTAGCCGAGAAAAAATTTGATACAGCAACGGGTCAGTATATTGATGATGAAATAGGAAATACCTACGAAGTCACTAGATATACCCCAGTACCATATGATATGGAAATGCAAATCGACATTTGGACTAGCAACACGGATCAAAAATTGCAACTACTTGAACAATTGTTGGTTTTATTTAATCCAAGTATTGACATTCACATCGGTAATAACCCAGTCGATTGGACGACACTGACTCGCGTTGAGATGACAAATATGACTTGGTCATCTAGGAGTGTGCCATCTGGCACCGACGACACGATCGATGTTGCTACTATCATGTTTAAACTGCCTATATTGATGACACCTCCGGCTCAACTCAGAAAACAAACAGTAATCCAGACTATCATGGCTAAGATTCATGATGTCGATCATTTGAATTTAGAAACGTTTCGTGTGGGAGAATCGTTTGATTCGCAATTTACTAGTTACACTGTAATTTCTTTAGAAAATTACAAACTTGAATTAGTTGATAATCATGTAAAACTTATAGACTATAAGGATTCGGTCACTCCTATAATTTGGTCAGATGTGTTGATGAATTACGGAGAATTTAGAAATGGCATAAGTCAGATTCGACTTTATCAAGGAACAGAACCAAATGACAGTGTGGGTGAAATATTAGGGACATTGACTGTCGATGACAATGACGCAACCAGACTAGCAATAACTATAGACGTGGATACTTTACCGACAGATACATTAACTCCGATAAATGCGATTTTAGATCCTACTGCTGTTTATCCGGGAGACGGCACCATCCCGCCTGCTTCTACAGGACAGCGATACTTATTAATTGGTGATGTACCAGACTCTATTAATTGGGGCACTTCTGCGAAGGAACACGACATCATAGAGTACAATGGTTCTTCGTGGACAGTAATTTTTGATGCAAATGCGTCGACTGGTAAATCGTATGTCACAAATCTGACAACGGGCGCACAGTACGAATGGACAGGAGATATTTGGCAAAGTAGTTTCGAGGGAACATACAATGCAGGATTTTGGAGACTTTTTCTTTAATGATTTCAGCTAGTGGATGCGTTATGTTATCATTGGACACTGGTAGATTGTGTCTGCAACTTCGTGGATCAAATGGCAGTCATGCAGGAACATGGTCTTTCTGGGGTGGGAAAAGTAAAAGAGGAGAACGCCCCATTAACACATTACTGAGAGAAATGGAAGAAGAAATCGGTATCCTGCCAGATGTGGAAAAAGTATACCCATTACATAAATTTATTAGCACAGATGGCAATTTCGAGTATCAGGCATTTATCGTAACTGTCTTTGAAGAATTTGTTCCCACATTAAATTCTGAAAGTGATGGATATGCATGGGTCGACATAGATAAGTATCCAAGACCTTTGCATCGTGGTGCAAAGGCCATATTGTTGAGCGATGACATAAAGATTAAATTGCACACTATAATAGAATTATCAGCATCGAAAACTAGCGCAACAAATTGGTTAGATAGTTTTAAATCTACACATCGGATTTCGGCAAGATAGTTTTACTAAGTGCCTGTCGTTGATCCGATTCGTTGCCATCTGCTGTTATTGTAGTGTCAATATTGTTGATAAACTCAACTGCATTGAAAGTCTTTTCACTCCAAGTTTGTCCACCAATATTATCATACAATCTATGCCACTTTGTACCTCTGCGTACAAATAATCTGTTAGGCTCGAAATCAGTTCTTACAAAATAATCCCCTTCCTTAGACGAAACAGGAAAACTTGAACCAGATGCCAATGTCTCGCCGTATTCCCAAGATGGCGAAGTTGCATCTACCCCATATAGATGATCTAATAATGGTGTCCCTGTTGGATCGACATTTTCTGCGGAAGCAACTACCGCATTACTGATATCCATTTCTGTATTGTATGTGCTCATTAAATTGACCAGACTATCTTCGTCATCTCTGTTGCCTAATACGTCACTGTATTCCTGACTGTCTGTAATCGGAGAAAGTTTCACACGCCATATATGCGCTCTCCACGTCACACTGTATCCTTCGCTACCACGACTTGCGTCTTGTACTACATAAAATTTTGGAATTGGTGCTTTGCCAGCATCCAAGCCAAGATCGTCTAATAAGTGTGGCAATTCGATGACATCGCCTGCCATAAGTCGCCTTCCGAGAATTTCTACCATCTCGTTCATGTGAAAAGACATGAATAGCATATCATTAGATAGGAACAGACCAAATTGACTTAGGTCAAAATCGCTATCACTGATATTATATACGCCTCTCATTTCATAAACATCTTGGTCATATTTTCTATCCCGATTTTCCAGAAATAACAAATCCTGAATAGTGGTTTCGTCTGCATCTGCGTAATTTGGAATAGACACATCACCAGAATCTGGCTGATCTTGTGGTCCAACATATTTGTGTATATTTGCCCCAGTTCCACCTACGTGAAATTGTTCCCTGATGTTATTATCTAAAAAATAATAATCGTTAGTTTTATTTGGCTTCCACATTGATAATCTTGGCATGGTTTTTCCTATTCTGTGTAATGTATTTAGCAAAACTGATAAATACTTAATCAGAGGAAACATATTATGCACGATACACAGACAAGAGATACTATCATTAGGGAAATGGAATTGCTATTAGGTGGCGACATGGTAGATATCGAATTAGATCCTGCTCATTACAATCTTGCACTTAATAAGGCATTAGAAAAATATAGACAGCGTTCGGAAAATGCAGTTGAAGAATCATATCTGACTATAAATTTTAGCAAAGAAGTAGATCGATACGAATTGCCAAAAGAAGTAATAGAAGTACGCGACATTTATAGAAACAGTCTAGGTGGAAATCATATTGGCCAAGATTTTGAGCCTTTTCAGGCACAGTACATGAATACGTATCTGATGAATGCAGGCATTGCAGGTGGTCCAGCGACATTTGATGCAATGGCGTCAGCAAGAGAGTTATTGGGGCGACTATTTGGGTCGGAACTCACATTTACGTGGAACTATCCAACACACACTCTCACTATTCATAGGTTATTACGAGCAGATGAAATGGCAGTATTGCAAATATATAATTATAGACCAGAATTGGCATTATTTGCAGATATGTATGCACTCCCGTGGATCAAGGACTATGCATTGGCGAAAGCAAAATATATGGTAGGCGAAGCCAGAGAAAAATTCCTAACAGTCGCAGGACCAAGTGGCGGATCATCATTGAATGGTGCTGCATTAAAATCTGAAGCAACTGCTGATATCGACAGACTAGAACAAGAATTGACATTGTACTCCGAAGGTAGCGTAGGCTTGAGTTTCGTAATAGGCTAACAACAAAATCCCCGTTCTGGGGATTTTTTATACCCACTCAATAAAAATTTGACTACATCATCGTTATATGTAATAATATCTCACATTGAATTTAATCATGGAGAATCGAATGCGAAAAATTATCGGAGTGTGTGGTCTTATTGGCTCTGGGAAAGGGACAGTGGCAGACATGCTAGTGGCTGAACATGGGTTTCAGAAGATAAGTTTTGCAGATATGCTCAAAGATGGAGTTTCAACCATGTTTGGTTGGGATCGAGCGATGCTTGAAGGTGATACAAAAGAATCACGTGCTTTTCGTGAAGTACCAGACGAATTTTGGTCTAACGAAACTGGCAAAGAGATCACACCACGCTTGGTATTGCAGTTGTTCGGTACAGAATGTATGCGTACTGGATTTTATGATGGATTCTGGGTTAGTATCGTGAAAAAGACTATTCTGGATAATCCAAACACTAATTTTGTTATCCCAGACACACGATTTCTGAATGAAATGAAGATGATCCGAGAAATTGGTGGTGAAATTTGGACTGTGCAACGAGGCGAATCCCCACCATGGTGGACAGCAGCAATGACTGCCAACCAAACAGGATATCCGACAGACATGAATAAGTATTTCCCAGAAGTTCATGCAAGTGAGTATTCATGGGCAATGCCCGCTAAATATTTCAATCGATCTATCCGAAATGATGGCACACTTGAAGAATTACACGCAGCCGTAATGACAGGTATAGTATAATGGAAATTATGATCGAAAACAGTAGTCCATTCAACCGAATAATAGTGTCAACTGATCATGGATCATTGACTGAAACTGTCGTCTACCAAGATGAAATTCTGTCCAATGCTCGTGAGTTGATGCACGCAGTTGCCAATCTAGCAGAACTTATAGAGGACGAAGAAGCCAGAGCGCATTTTAACATCCATGCTATCAATTTACTTGAACAACCATAGAAAAAATACCGATGAAATGCAAGAACTGTCAAATTGGTGTCATGACACTCGTAATTGAAAAAACACCAGTAAAATACTATGGCGTAACTGCTACCGTGCCGTATAGGTATTTTTCGTGCACACATTGCAAAGGATATTTTATCAGCGAAGATCATCACGTACAAAATCGATCAATTTTTGATTATTTCAAACAGAAAGCGAAAGAACGCGCAAACACAATTAGGAACAAATTATGATTATACTAGAGCATACTGATTAGTGCCGAACTGACTGAAGCATTTGAACGAGTATTACCACGCAATTTAAAGAGCACGGGATAGGATGAATCTCATCTGCTGAGAGTTCTCGGCGGTGTGCAAATGGTTCGTAACTGATCAATCATCTAAAGTTACCGAAATAATAGATAGCCAACCCTTGTTGACAGCCAAGACAGGGTTCCCTTCCTCTATCGCGCATGGGCAGAGCGCGTAGGCGTTACAGTGTCTGCCACCACATTCTAGACAACAAAAAAAGGACTCGTATGAGTCCTTTTCTTTAACATTTATTTGTTATTTTACGAATGTTGTACGAAGTGAAATTTGAGTATCTGTTATTGTGAATTTCATTGAATGGATCTTGTTGTTTTTTGCTGCATCAACTAAATTCTTCTCTAGTTGGATCGTTTCGCCAAAGTCATCACCACCAAATGCGTCACGGGTATTATCATAGCAATCTTCATTTTTCTCAGGATTGAATCGATTAGCAAGATAAACAACGGTATTCTTGTTAGAGACTTTATCCCAAGACATTATATATGCACCATCATCTTTTACTAGTATGATTTTGCCATCATTCTGTGCAACGACTTTATTCAATTGTGAATTGCGTATAGTTACTTGCATGGTGTTTCTCCGTTGGGTTTATCTATTAAGTTGAGGTAATTATAGTGGAATAAGAACTCATTGTCAATACTAAATAAAATTTATTATGATGGTAGTTTATAGCATAAGTGGGCATAATAAGTACAACCTTGCTAAATACTTACAGTTAGAAATATAAACTATTCGACAAGGAGAATACTATATGCCACAATTAACATCACCAGGAGTAGCGGTTAGCATTGTAAATGAAAGTGCTTATGCGTCACCAGGTACAGGTACGATTCCTTTAATTGTACTTGCAACACAAACAGATAAATCAGACCCAACAGGAACATACTCGGACGGCATCGCAGCATACACTAAAAAAACAAAAGCAGGACAGGTTGTGCCTATTACTAGTCAGAGAGAATTGACTCAATTTTTTGGAGACGCCTACTTCTCAGAAGTAGAAGCGGCAGAGACCAGTGAGTACGGCCTATTGGCAACATACAGCTATCTTGGTCAAGGATCACAAGCATATGTAGTAAGAGCAGACATCGATCTAGGTCAATTGGAACCATCTAAAGTGGCACCAACAGGACCAGTGGCTGGCGGTTCATTTTGGTTAGATACAGATGCCAGTAAGTTTGGTATTCATTCTTTTAATGGTTCAGTGTGGGTTAACAGAGACCCAATCGTTGAAGTAGACATGCAAGCATCAGCAGGAGAAGTAGCAGGAACATATACACCAACTGCGGCAGTAGTTACTGGTGGATATTTGGTTGCAGTGCTTTCTGATGGATCATCCGTTGCTGTGTTGTATTTCGAAGAAGTCGCCAGTGCATGGGCACCATTAGTAACATTAGACACGACATTTGCAGCACACTATGACGCGCCTGTTTCACCAACAACTGCCGATACTTGGGTAAAACTAACATCAGCAGGAAATGGTATTGATCTTGCGTTGTATAGCGCAGATGCAGCTGGCGAATTTGGAATTGTTTCGATGCAAGGATTTTCTGTTGATGCAGGAACTACTTACTTGCCACAGAATGGCACTAGCTTAACTGCGATCGCCACATTGACTGACGCAGATTCACAAATGATTGTCGATTCATCAGCAAAATTGGTAGCGTTAAAGACTACAATTTCAGCCGCAGCAGCAGATATTACTACGTTGTTTGCACAAGATGAAGAACCAGTTGGCTTACCAACAGATGGAACTTTATGGTTCAATGATGACCGTACTTCTATTGACGTGTTGGTGAGAGCATCAACTGGTTGGGAAAGAAAAGCAAATGCCGAGATATTTTATAGCACTGAAGAACCAGTAGCAGGCATGGCACTTGGTGACGTGTGGATCGATACAAGTGCAGCAGCAAGAATGCGTCCTATGTTGTATCAATATAATGGTTCTGCTTGGTTGTCTCACGACAATACTGATCAGACTACACAAGACGGAGTATTATTTGATGATTTTACATTCCAGACACGCACAGCGTTGCCTACTGGATTAATCACTCCTATCACTGATGCCCCAAATTATCTTCTATACCCAGAAGGAATGTTAGCAATCAATATGTCACTCAGTGGAAACACTGTTCGTTCATATGATGCAACATTGGCAGAGTGGGTGAATGCAGCAGCTCCACAAGCTGATGGATCTGGTAGTTTTGGTCGTTACGCTCAACGCAAAGTCATTGCAACTGCTATGCAAGCAGCAGTGTCTGGCAATGAAGATTTGCGCGATCCAATGCGGAACTTCACATTGCTAGTAGCACCTAACTTCCCAGAACTGACTGATGAACTGATTACACTAAATGCAGATCGTGGTGAAACTGGTTTCATTATCATTGATACTCCGATGCGCAAGACTCCTACTGAAGCGGTTGCTTGGGTTCAGGGTGTTGGTGCTACAGAGAATGGTGACGACGGTTTAGTATCCAAAAATACATATAGTGCGGTTTACTATCCAGCGGCACGCGGAACATCACCATCTGGTGTAACTGTTACTGTACCTGCATCACATGCAGTATTGTACACTTATGCGTATAATGATAATGTTGCGTATCCTTGGTTTGCACCAGCGGGTCTGACACGTGGTCCAGTACAAAATGCGGGCGCTGTTGGTTATGTTACACTTGAAGAAGAATTCAAGGCAGTGGCATTAACTCAAGGTCAGCGAGATGCGATGTATAGCAATAAGATGAACCCAATTGCAACATTCCCATCAGAGGGTGTGGTTGTGTGGGGACAGAAGACTTTAAGTCCTACTGCATCTGCACTTGATCGTGTAAACGTAGCCAGATTGGTTGCATACTTGAGAGAGCGTTTTGATAGTATTGCTCGTCCGTTCTTGTTTGAACCGAATGACAAGCCAACCCGTGAGAGAATCCAATTAGTATTTGCTTCTTTCTTGACAGACATAATGACCAAGCGCGGTCTTACCGACTTCGTAGTTATCTGTGATGAAACAAACAATACTCCTGCTCGTATAGATCGTAATGAACTGTATGTTGATGTTGCTATCGAACCTATGAAAGCAGCAGAATTTATTTACATTCCTATTCGAATCGTGAATACTGGCACATTGTAAATTTATCACTAATATAAAAGGAGCTTCGGCTCCTTTTTTTTGACAAAAATTAATTTGTGTGCATAAATAGTCTTGAATGGTATAACGTCGGGGTCAATATAAAATATGATTAAATGTAAAGTGTGTGGTCAAGAATTTGAAAATGTAATAGGGTGGAAGCATCTAAAAAAACATGACATGACCACCAAAAAATATAAAGAAATACATGGCGAAGTTGCGTCTACAGAATACCGTGCAGCAATAAGCAAACGTATGACAGGAACAAACAATCCTTCATTTGGTCAACATAGACATTGGACAACTGAACAAAAGGAAAATATAAAAGGCCGAATTCCTCACAATAAAGGCGTGCAGATGTCTGATTCTCAAAAAACCAAATTACGAGACGAGGCATTGTCTCGAAATCATCACTGGCGTCAAACAGACACACATCCTTTAAAAGGGCACTCAGTTAGCGATGAAACTAAACTAAAAATATCTCAATCAATCAGCGATTATGCAGCTAAGAATCCAGAACAGATGCAATCACGTACTGCAAAGGCTATTCAAACTAAAATAGACAGAGGATATGACTTTGCACCATTTAAAGGACATACACATTCACAAGAAACTAAGAAAAAAATATCTAAAAAATCCAAGCAAAGTAATAAATTGCGAGCCGAAGATGGAGATCATATAACAAAAGAGCATACCCGCGTGAAGGTTATCAAGTCACAGGGTTATCGGCCAGTTAGGGTCATGTTTTATTATCCACAGCGAGAGCAGGCAATAAGAATACAAGAAACATTGAAGACCCTTTATGCCGGAGTCGACGGCGAGTACTATGCTGGAGATGCAGCGTGGGATTATCTCAAAACCAAAAGCGGCTATGACCTTAGGGCAATTCTAACTGAAATTGCCAATAGAATAGATGATGAAGCAAACGATGAAAAATAGAATTATTGAAGGCGATTGTCTCCATGTGATGGAGACAATCGAAAAGGGCTCAATTGATCTAATATATCTTGATCCGCCTTTTTTTACCGAAAAAAAGCACAGGTTAAAAAACAAAGATCGGTCTAAAGAATTTAGTTTTAATGATGTTTGGGGTAACGACACGAACTATGCCGAGTTCTTGAAAGAGCGTATAGCCCTAATGAAAAGTCTACTCAAAGATGAAGGATCAATATTCGTTCATTGTGATAAGAGTGGAGAACATATTGTACGAGCAATATTAGATCAAGTATTTGGAGTGGACAATTTCCAAGCGGAAATTATTTGGACCTATAAACGGTGGTCAAACTCCAAAAAAGGGTTGTTGCCTAGCCACCAAAACATCTATTTCTACTCAAAGAGCAAAAACTTCAAGTTTAATACTATTTATACGCCTTATTCTGAAACTACCAATATTGATCAGATATTACAGCGTCGGACTAGAGATGAGCACAATAAGTCAGTTTATGATGTTGATAGCTCTGGGGAGTTCAAACATGGCGACAAGAAGAAAGGAGTACCTTTAGGCGATGTCTGGGATATCCCTTTTTTAAATCCTAAAGCTAAGGAAAGAGTCGGTTACCCTACCCAAAAGCCACTTTTGTTACTCGAAAGAATTATTGACCTTGTTACTAGTGAAGGTGATCTTGTACTTGATCCTTTCTGCGGTAGCGGTACAACCTGTGTCGCTGCTAAACTGGGTTCCAGGTATTTTATCGGTATCGACAAGTCCCCCGAAGCGGTTGAGCTATCTAAGAGCAGGCTAGAAAAACCAATAAAAACTGAGTCAAATTTGTTAAAAAATGGCCGTGGTTCTTATCTTAATGCGGACAAAGCAGCACTATGTTTGTTAGTTGGTGTTCAATATAACCCCGTTCAACGAAACAAAGGGATAGACGCCATCCTTGTAGAGCAATATCGAAACGCTCCCATCTTAGTTAGAGTCCAAAAAGAAAATGAATCCATCAATGATGCTGCAACATTACTAGCCAAGGCTATGAAAACAAAAAAGTCTAAAAGATCAATCCTAATCCAAACAGCCGGCCCAAATGACTTATTTGATATGGCCAGTAACGTTGATGGAATGGAAATAATAAAGTCCCCCGCATTGCAAATAAACGATTTGCTCCAACCGGATTAACAGGACGCTACTATCGAACAATTTTCTAATGCGCTGAAAATCAGGCATCATAGATATGGATTACGAAAACTTGCACACGAACCATCGACCATCTCAGAAAAGGAATTACGATCGAATGATGGATGGAAGAGAATTTATGATTGTGGTAGTTTGAAATTCGTTTGGGAAAAGTAGTCCTGCTTATAGTAGATAATTCCGTTCGTGCAACGAACCACTCTGTGTTTTTATTAACTACCAATTTTTTGCATTGAAAATAATTTCACTTTTAGATAAATAAATGTAGATATGATAGACATTACCTTGATGGCAATGTTTATAACAAATTCATTCAAGGAGAATTAATAATATGTCAGCATTAACAAAACTAAGTGTACCAGGAACTGATGGAAATAATCCTGGCACATTAATGCCAAAATTACAATATCGTTTTCGTGTAACCTTCATCAATTTAGGCGCAGGTCACTCGGAAGAATACATGACTTCAAATGTCATCTCTGTTACCAAGCCATCATTAACATTCGATGATGTGGTAATAGATACATATAACTCAAAAATTAAATTGGCAGGCAAACATGATTGGGCCGAGGTTACTATCCAATTGCGTGATGATGTAGATAACTCTGTTATCAAAGCAGTTGATTCGCAACTTGGTCGCCAACTAAATATGCACGACCAATCAAGCCCAATGGCAGGATCACAGTATAAGTTTTCAGTGAAAATTGAATCATTAGATGGTGCAAATGGCGATGCGGGAACACTTGATCAGTGGTTTTTATCTGGTGCTTATATTTCCAACGTGCAATATGGTGAAAATAACTATAGTGCAAGTGAACCATCTCAGATTTCAATAACTGTAAAATATGACAATGCTATTCATAGCGGCGCAAGTGCTACAGCAGAAGGATACATGACTGATGGTGAATACGGCAAGCAAGGAACCCTCAGCGGAGCTAATTAATAATGTCGCTGTTGAATAAAGCTAATGCTGCGTTCGGTACTGGTGTAAATACTGGTGCCGAACTTACACTATCTCCGAGATGGAAATTCAATTATGACATGGATTTGATTCTACTCGGAAATGATAAAAGTGGGCAGCCACACGAACCTAATAAAGTGTGGACACGAATAAAATCTGTTCAACTCCCAGAAATTACATACAAGACACAGACTGCAAATCAGTATAATCGTCCAAGAAATATACAAACTGGCATAGAATATGGCACATGTACCGTTGCGTTTTATGACACATTGGATAATGATTTTCATAGGCTACTGTTGGCATACAACAAACATTACTATCATACAGGAGCCGGCTTGTCTATAGACCCAACGAATCATAATTTACATGATCACCAAGCAGAAGTTTTTCATGGTCAGCATATAGATACTTCAGTTGGTTACACGGCACTAGATGACCACGATCCAGTTAATATGCACCGCTATTATATCAAGCAATTGAGGATTTCACAGTATGGCTTACACAATCATGTTAGGCAGACACTCATGGAAAATTGCATGATAACAAATGTTCAAATGGATCAACTTGATTATGGTGATAGTCAACCAATTTTTTTCACTGTCACATTTCAACCAGAAATGATAAAATCTGGTGACTTCGTACTCACAGACAAATAATCCACGGCTTTCATACCATATCGTAAACATAAATACTATCATGGCAAATAATTACACACAAGGCGTCTACACTCCACAAAATGCAGAAAAGTATATTGGTAAACATTTGCCAAAATATCGGTCTGGTTGGGAATTACAATTCATGAGGATGTGTGACAAGAACCCTAGTATATTGGCATGGGCTAGTGAATCCCATAGAATACCGTATAACAATCCATTGACAGGAAAAGCGAGTTCGTATGTTCCTGATTTTTTAATTGTATACGAAGATGCAAATGGCAAAAAACACGCAGAACTGATAGAGATAAAGCCTAGCTCTCAAATCATCGGGAATGCTAAAACAACACATGATCAGGCACATGCAGTTGTCAATGAAGCCAAGTGGCAAATGGCAAGACTCTGGTGTAAAAAACAAGGGTTAGAATTTCGTATAATCACAGAAAATGAAATGTTCAGAAATCAACCGAAGCGAGCATCTAGGAGAAAACGATGAGAATAAAAGACATAATCAGCGAATCCAAATCCATGGATGATTCAACGGAAATATTAAAATTGCCAGACATCGAGGTCGGTGATGCAGTTAAAGTTGGAAAATTTAAAAACCGAAAGGCGACCGTGACTGGATTCAAGAAAGATGACCATAATCAACCAGTATTAAAAACAACAAAGGGCGATCATAAACTATTTAAACCGCGAGTGTCTAAACTAGAAGAATCGGTCACTGCCACACTGTATCACGGTGATAATTTCGGAACAACCAAATTAAACCCAGCGTGGATGTACCACGGTGAGAGCAATAACCAAGAAGGCATCGGTATCTATTTTAGTCCTGACATTGACGTGGCTAGGCATTATGGTACTAAGATTTCTACCACATCTCTCGAAGGTTACAATGTAGTCGATTCACGTACTACGACTGATGATGTAGTCAACCGTGATGGTGCAATACAATTCATTGAGTATCTCAATTCACAAGACGATGATTTTTGGTATCTTATATCTAATTATATAGAAGTGGCAAATCCAGAAGACATTGAGGAATATCATTTTGCAGAGGTTTATGATGCAATGCGTGTTGCGCAGATTCGTCATTGGCAAATTGAACTCATGACAAGTTTTTCATCTATTGAAAAGTTTGTTAGTGGATGGAATAAATACATACAAATAGATGCGCTATATGATTATGATACACAATTTTACGCAATCATCAATCCATCGATTGAAATAAGACCACACAACTTTTAAAGGAATCTAGAATGAGATACATGCAATTAGTCGAATATGTAGTTATCGACCCAAAAAAATTAGAACAGAGAATCAAGTCTGATAACTCATATAAGAATTATGCAGATGCTATTGGTGATGACCTCGGACAGTGGCTAGAACAATATGATTCGTCACCGAATAACAAATATGTCAATTGGATGATAACTCGGTATCTCAAGGGCGATATTAAGCGAATTGAAGACATTCCAGCAAGGATTGCCGCAGCGATAGCGGTCTTTGCTAGATTGGCACTTACTAAAAAATTAAAACCAGAACACAAAGATATTAATCGCATTACCGACTTGGAATCGGTGGTTGATCAATACAAAGAGATTGATACCAGTACAAAAGTAGAGAAGAAGAAATCATTTGAACAAGAAATGTATGATAGCGGTGATGCTAAACTGATATACAATGACGCCACATATAAAATAGTAATACCCGTGACGCACGAAGCATCGTGTTACTTCGGCAAGAACACGAAATGGTGCACGACATCTGAAAGAAACCCCAATTATCACAATCAATATTCAAAAGAAGGTCCACTGTATACTATATTATATAAACCAGATAACGAAAGATGGCAATTCCATTTTGAATCTGACCAGTTCATGGACGAAGAAGACGACCCGATTGATTTGAAAGAATTTTACAATGCTCATCCTACCATCGCCAAAATATTTATAAAGAAAAATATTGGCGCCCTCAAATATAAAGGTCTGCGGAGCATCGGCGGAGGAATTTTTCACATGGATGGAAAGCAGGTTTCTATAGAAGACGTATTCAATGAATACCCCACTGTATTTGTTAGTATGGCAGACGACCTTTACGACTTAGACTTTACTCGTCACGCATCTGGATTTAAACGCATCGTAACCATGGATAATGATGTGTACTTTGTAATATCCATATTTGATGATGCACATGATTTGGCAAGCTCACGCCCAGAACCTCATGGCCGAAACGAAGTATCACTGGCGAACATCATTAACACCGTAGACAACGGATCAGTGGACTATCACCTTGACATTAACGATGAGGACATTGTATCTTATATAGCAGACTACCTCGATGATTCCAATAAAGAACAGTTGTTTAATTATATTGAGATGAACTCGGATTACGAGGAATGGAAAGAAAGATATTCGGTTGACGATTTCAGCGAGTTGAGTATGGATGACATCGTTGATCTCATTCGATTCCAGTTCGATGATTTGTATAATGAATTACAGTCAGCAGTATACCAATTTTACGAATCGAGCATCGTGGATGAAATGTCTAATGCAGTGTCGGATGCATTTAAAGACCTCACTGATGACTACGGTGCAACATACGCAGCATACGAACATGGTACCGTTTCAAGAAAATTTATATTTGATACGCCGTATGTTCTATTATTTCCAATTCATAATGTATTCAGTGACCTGCGCCGCGATAAAGATGATGTCGAGAATGATTATTATGACGGATTTTTTCAAGATCACGGTGCGTTCTCAATTACTCCCCCATATTATGGTTGGTACGGAGACTTTAGTGCCGAGACAGCGAATGCGCTATTTGATGATTATATTGACATCGCATTGAAATAGACAGGGAAACCAAAATGACTAAAAAATTAGAAGAATTGTTCAATTTAGCACCTGTGCCATCACAAGAAATTGTGTCTGACGTGGATAATAAACAGGTGACGTACACAGAAGAAGAGATCGCAGTCACTCTCAATGAAGTGGACAAAATTGATCGAGCATTGGGAGAAGTTAGAAACTTATCTGAATCCGATGCAGAAATGGATGATTTCGCAAAAGAAGCCATGAATGCATTTCATGATCTCATGGATATTGGCCGCAGCGTTGACGATAGATTTGCGGCGGGATATTTTGATGCTGCAAATAAGATGATAACTTCTGCGATGGCGGCAAAAAATGCAAAAGTTGATAAAAAAATAAAGATGATCCAACTCCAACTATCAAAAGCAAAGGTGGATTTGGATAACAGAAAATTAGATATAGCCGCCCAGAAGAACTTGCCACCATCTGATGATGGATTTGGTGTATTAGAGGGCGAGGGCAATATGGTAATTGACAGAAATGAGATAATTGCATCGTTATTGAAGCAATTTAAAGAAGAACAGAACAAAGATGCGAGTTAATTTGCATAATTTGCTAAATAGTTACAAGCAGGAGAGCTAACAGCTATGAGAAACCTACAAGAATACTTAACAGAAAGTGAAAAAACACATGAATTTCGATTGAAGACGATTGTTGAACTTAGTGAACAACAATTAGACAAATTGGAAAAACATTTACGGAAGTATGATGCTTTCGACATAAGTGCGCCGAAGCGTACTATATTACAAAGTGCGCCCCTTGATTTTGCAAACACAGATGCTAGTGAAGTTTTCATTATTGACTTCAAAACACGATTGCCACTGAGTCCTCATATGG
>ERZ767114.474-NODE-474-length-21844-cov-3.422888_pt1 | contig 21844 bp, 21 predicted proteins | sample MGYA00374952_ERZ767114 | MGnify/ENA primary metagenome ERZ767114 (study PRJEB28939, sample SAMN06267156) | marine metagenome | isolation source: Columbia River Estuary | place: USA:Columbia River Estuary, USA | collected 2012-05-05 ...
CAGTCCAGCTCGCCGTAGAACACGGACTCAACTTGCGCTACGAAGCGTTTGCTGACCGTGGCTACACGACCCGCGGGCTCCTTCTGAGCCGAGACAAGCCCGGTGCGGTGCTGACACCTGAGGAGGCGGCACAGCAAGCGATAGCCATCACTCACAACAAACTAAAAACATCTAGGGGAAAACGCATACCCGTCAGTGCCGACACGTTGTGCGTTCACAGTGATTCACCGGGCGCAGTGAAGATGATCCGCGCCATTCGACAGGCCCTGGATCAATCGTAAATGGCGTTTACCATCGGACCAGCCGGCGACACGGCGATGCGCTTGAGTTTTCAGGAACCGCCCAGCCCTCGTCTGACTCGATTATTGCTGCAGCTGCAGCGCACTGCGCAGGACTATTTTTTTAACGCACTCAGTGACAGCGTCGTGGGCTATGCCACCCTCACACTATTTTTTACCCCACTCAGCTTGCAACGTGACCAGGTAGCTGCCTGGCTGGAAAAAACAGCCCGCTCGCTGAGCGACTCGCAAGAGACCCACGCTGCGCACAGCAAAGAGACCGTGGTGCTCCCGGTTTTTTATGATCCAGCTGTAGCACCCGACCTAGTGACTTTGGCCGACGACCTAGGCATGACCATTGACACACTGACCACCTTGCACAGCGCAACGCCTTACTTCGCCTACGCGACTGGATTTGCTCCCGGATTTTGCTACCTCGGCACACTGGATCCACGCCTAAAAACACCGCGACTGAGCACGCCTCGACAGCGTGTACCCGCCGGCGCGGTCGCCATCGCAGATCAACAAACGGCCGTTTACCCCTGTGAGTCGCCCGGTGGGTGGCGAATCATTGGCGCGTGCCCGGTCACGCTGTTTGATCTTGCCGCCACGCCCGTTAGCAGGCTGGCTGTGGGGGATTCAGTGCGCTTTGAGGCCATCGATGAGCAGACCTACTGCTCGCTAGGGGGGAAGCTCTGAGAACGCTGACGCTCGACAAAGCAGGAATCGCTTCCACCATTCAAGACGGTGGTCGACTGGGCACGCTGCAGGCGGGCATTGCCCCCGCGGGCGCTATGGATCCTTTGGCGTTGAAGGCCGGGCAGCATTGCCTCGGACACTGCGCGGGAGAGGCGGCTATCGAGATCGCTTATGGCAATGTCAGGGCAACACCATCTCACGACTGCGCTATGGTCGTCACGGGCGCACCAGCGATGCTTCTGATTGATAACGAGCCTATCCCCACGAAGTCCATACAGATACTTGGCGCGGGTCAGTCACTGATTATCGGCCCGCCCTCAGAGGGAATCTATAGTTACCTGCACGTCGCTGGAGGCTTTAGCACCGCTCCCATTTTTGATAGTCGAAGTACCTCTCCGAGAGAGGGCATCGGTGGATTACATGGCGGTTATCTTCGTGATCACGACGTTGTCCCTCTGGGCGACAGCGTGCCATTGATCGACACCTACCGTGCGAATCCGGGTCTCTGCAACATGGAACAACGAGCCGTTTTAACGCTTCGCTATGTGCCAGGTTACCAATACGATGAGCTGGCTCCTGCGCTCATTCAGAGGCTCAACGGGGAGCACTTTGAGGTTACCGCGAAAGCCAATCGAATGGGGGTCACCCTCAATGGTCCTCTGCTCAAGACCGGTGTAGAGTCGCTATTATCAGAGGCGACCTGCCAGGGCGCCATTCAAATTCCACCCGACGGAAACCCTATCGTCCTCATGAAAGATCGACAAACAATGGGTGGCTATCCCATTCCCGGCGCCGTCATAGAAAGCGACTGCGTGCGTCTTGCACAAGTGCGGCCCGGACAGAAGGTTCGTTTCGCCGCTTGCACACCGCAAGAGGCCGACAACATCAGGTGGCTAGAACATCATTATGCTGAGACGCGCCTGCGATGAGCGACCAGGTCACTCTCGCTGTTTCAGAGGCGCTGGAAACGCTTTTAGTCGCGCATAACCATCGAGGCATGCGGGGTGTGGGAGCAACGTTAGAGCGAGGCTACTTACTGCGAGCCGCGCAAATGATTCGCGGGTGCACGGGGCGAGCTTATATCCTAACGGGGTTCCCAGTAGCGGGCACATTTGAAACGGACGGACCCGCTGGCGCAATGGCGCTATACCAGCTTTTAGTGCAACGCGGCGCTCAACCGACGATCCTATCCGACAAATCCATTACCGATGCGTTATCCGCCGACTTCCATTGTATTGGGCTCGCTACCGGCACCCGCAGCGAAATCGCTGGCGCGGTCTCTTTGCTCTATCAGCAAGCCCCACCCGACCTAGTGATTAGCATCGAACGTCCAGGAGCCGCAACGGACGGTCATTGTTACAATATGGCGGGCGACGATATATCAGCGGATTGCAGCTCGGCCGAGCCCTACCTTGAGCTTGCCACCTGTCCTACAATCGCGGTGGGAGACGGGGGCAACGAATTGGGTATGGGCAAAGCTCAGGCAGCCCTCGCAGCACTCAATATTAGGGCGGCGATGAGCGATTGTGATGAATTAATTGTGGCGGACGTGTCGAACTGGGCTATTTATGCCCTTCATGCCTTTGTAAAGTGGCTGGATAACAAGCCGCACACCCCAGCGCTCGATATTCAACAGGCGTTGGCTTACCTTGTTGCACTGGGCGCGGTGGACGGCGTCACGGGTCTGCCCACTCCAACCGAAGACGGATTCCCCGCCACTGCGGGCCCCTACCTGCTGGAAAAAGCCAATACCATTCTGACAAGAACGGCGGCGGCATGACGATTGCGTATCTCAATGGCGACTTTATCCCGCTGACTGAGGCTCGCATTTCACCCATGGACAGAGGCTTCTTATTTGGCGACGGCGTCTATGAAGTCATCCCCAGCTACCAAGGTCAGCTTGTAGCGCTGGATTATCATCTGGAGCGATTAAGAAACTCTCTTGCGGGCATTCATCTGGCCATCACCCAGTCTAATGAGCAGCTCGTCGCCTTACTGAACGAACTTTGCCGACAAAACGGCAGCGGCGATCAAGGGGTGTACCTTCAAATCACTCGAGGGGTCACAGGCAAACGGCAGCATGCCTTTTCCGCGCAGAGTACTCCCACGGTGTTCGCTTACCCGTTTCCGATCGCGTCACCATCAGACGGCTCACCCGCTGATGCAACATGCTTCACTGCCGTGACTCGAGCCGATAAGCGATGGGCGCGCTGTGATATCAAATCGACTGCGCTCCTCGGTAACGTGTTACATATGATGGAAGCCGTTGATGACGGCGCTCAGGAAGTGCTGCTATTTAACGAGCAGGACGAACTCACTGAAGCCGCGGCCTGCAACGTTTTTATTGTTTCCGCGGGAAAAGTACTGACGCCAGCACTAGACCATCAAATTTTACCCGGTGTGACGCGTCGGCTCTGTCTCGACCTCTTAGCGGCACACACTAACTGGAGCGTTGAGATTCGTCCTGTCACCCGCGCGGAAGTCTGCAGCGCAGAAGAAATCTGGCTCAGCTCGTCCACCAAAGAGTTAGCCCCGGTGACTCAAATCGATGGCCAGCCAGTGGGTTCCGGTCGGCCGGGTCCGCTATGGTCTCAGGCGCAGAGGCTATTCCATTTGCATCGGTTTGACCGCTGACCATGACGCGGGCAACGAGACTGCATATTGACCTAACCGCGATCAGCGCTAACGTGGCGACGTTGAGAGCGCACATTGGCACTCAAAAACTCATGGCAGTGGTCAAGGCCGATGCCTATGGCCACGGTGCCACTCAGGTGGCAAAACATATTGAAACTCAGGTTGATGCACTGGCGGTCGCCATCACAGAAGAGGCAATCACATTACGCGAAGCCGGTGTCGCCGCACCCATCTTAGTCTTAGAGGGCCCGCAGTCAGAAGATGAGATCAGCCTGATGGCAGAAATGGCGCTTTGGCCAACGTTGCACCATAACGAACAGCTATCGTGGTTCGGGCGACAGGCCTCTCCGATGACATCATCATGGCTAAAAATCGATACCGGGATGCACCGTCTCGGTCTCTCTAAAGAAACACTTCCGCAAGCGCTGAGTGCTGTGCACGCGGCAGGGATCACCGACATTACCCTCATGTCACATCTCGCCACAGCAGAGCATCCAGAAGCTGAACTGACGCGCCTTCAGCAGGCGCGCTGGCGGGAGCAGCTACAAGGCTGGTCAGGGGCCGTAAGCCTCCATAATTCGGCCGCCGTGCGCACCGGTGCAGCGGGCGCTAGCGATTGGGCCAGACTGGGCTATGCCTTGTACGGCGGGCAAATAAAGGGACTCCCAACTGACGAGATCCTTCGCCCAGCCATGCGCTTTACTACTTCGGTACTCGCGCTTCGGGATGTCAGACGCGGTGAGTCGGTTGGATATGGTGGACGTTGGGTAGCGCAACGTGACAGCCGCATCGCGACCTTGCCGGTTGGCTACGCTGACGGCTATCCCTGGGCTGCACGCGATGGCACACCGATTGGTATCGCCGATCACACTGCTCCGCTTGCCGGTCAGGTCTCAATGGACATGGTGACGGTCGATGTGACTGATTGCGCCCATATTGAAGTCGGCGCGCCCGCAGTACTGTGGGGCTCACAACCCAGCGTTGATGAGGTAGCGCAGCATTGCAACACTATTGGCTACGAGTTAATGACTCGTATCACCAGTCGGGTACCTCGGTGTTATCACACTTAGCACTGCATTACCCAAACACACTGCCCGGGGAAACGGCACTTCGTGGCTTCCTCGCAGAGCGCGCTGTCGACACAGGCGCTCACCGTGACTGACGCCCCATCGCGCTCACCCGAAGGCGCTTGCCTGGCCGCTATTGACTTAGGCAGCAACTCGTTTCACCTCAACATCTCGCAGGTCGATCGCGGCCAGATACGGCCGATTCACACTCTGTCAGAAAGAGTGCAACTCGGCGAAGCAACGGATACCGGGGCGCTAACCCAAGCAGCGATTGGTCGCGGGCTGGCCTGCTTGGAACATTTCAAGCAACTCCTTGATGAAACCAGTCCATGCCAGATCCGGATCGTCGGCACCCATGCGCTCCGACGAGCAACAAACCGACGTGACTTTATTACCCCCGCTGAGGCGCTACTTGGCATGCCGGTTGAGGTACTGCCGGGCGAGGAAGAGGCAAGACTTATCTACACTGGCGTCGCACACACGCTACCGGACAATCAGGCTTGCCATTTAGTGATCGACGTGGGCGGCGGCAGCACCGAATTCATTTTAGGCAGCAACGCAAAGCCTATCCGCTTAGAAAGCCTGCCACTGGGTTGCGTATCCTATGGTGAAGCCTTCTTTTCGAAAGGCGAAATCACCGCGGCTCGCTTCGATGCCGCTTGCTACCAAGCAACCCAAGACGTCTCGTTGCTCTGCCAGCGCTTCAACCCTACCCCCTGGCAAGAGACGATTGGCGCGTCGGGGACGCTACTTGCCCTCGAGAAAATCATCGTCACTGCCGGCTGGCGATCATCGGGCATCGACCGAGCATCACTGAGTGCGCTACGACAAAAACTGCTAGCCTTCGATCACGTCGGGGATATCGATTTGGCAGGTCTGAGCGCACACCGTAAAGCGGTCGTCACGGCAGGCCTAGCCATTACGCAGGGCATTTTTGATGGGCTGTGCCTCGATGCGATGAACACGTCAACGAGCGCTTTGCGCGAAGGGGTTATCTACGAGCTGTTAGCGCAGAGTCCTCATGAGCGATGAAACTGTGGCAACAGCGCATCCTACGCCATGAGATAGCCGGGCACTCTGCCTCGTAGTCTGCAGAGCAGTCAATAATGCCGGTGTGGAGACAATGGCGGGGGCCGGCCTCCTCACTAGCACTCCCTCAGAGACGATCAGAGTCCGCCAAGCCTCGACCAAAGTAATAACGACTTAAGTGAGCTTACCTGACCGCGCGACTAGCCCATCTTCAGAGGTCATAACCACGCTCATCGTGGAGCACAATATCGAGACCCACCGTCTCTTCCTCCTGATCGACGCGCAGAGAGACCAACCGATCGACCAATCGAAGCAACAACCAACTCACGATCACGGTATAGACGAAGGTGGCAACAATACCCGTCAGCTGGATACCTAACTGACCTGCAATATCGCTCACGCCGTCAGAAAATCCATTGCCACTGAAGAGGCCGAGAGAAGGCGAGCAGAAAATACCTGCCATGAACAAGCCAAGCGCGCCCCCCACCCCGTGTACCGGAAATACATCTAAGCTATCGTCAATTTTGAGCCGATTCTTCAAAGCAATTGTCGCGAAGTAACAGACGACGCCAGCAGTCAACCCAATCACAACGGCACCTGCCGGTCCCACAGAACCCGATGCGGGCGTGATAGTACCCAGCCCCGCCACCATTCCGGTCACAATCCCCAGCACTGACGGCTTGCCATGTCGGATCCACTCCATTCCCATCCAAGCTAATGCGCCACAGGCTGCCGACAAATGGGTTACCAACATCGCCATTGCCGCACTGCTGTCCGCCGCCACTGCCGAACCCGCGTTAAAACCGAACCAACCGACCCACAGCATGCCTGCGCCCGTTACCGTCATCGTCAGATTGTGCGGCGGCATCGCCGTCTGACCAAAGCCCCGACGTCCACCGAGAGACATCGCAGCAACCAACGCTGCCGCCCCCGCTGTAATGTGCACCACCGCACCGCCTGCAAAATCTTGCAGACCCATCGCACCCAACCATCCGCCGCCCCAAACCCAATGGCAGATAGGCGCATAGACCAGCAACAACCAGAAAGAACTAAAAATCAGCATCGCCGAAAAGCGCATTCGCTCGGCGAAACCGCCCACAATTAACGCGGGCGTGATCACAGCAAATGTCAGCTGGAACATGACGAACAGCGTTTCAGGAATAGAGCCGCTAACGCTATCTATCGTTACCTTGGCCAAAAACAAGTTCCCCAAGTCTCCGATCCAAGGGCCCTGCTCAACACCGGACGAGCCAAACGCTAAGGTATATCCGATCACAAACCATAAGACCGACATCAACGCGGTGAGCGCAAAACACTGCATTAAAACCGACAATGCATTTTTAACTCGAACCAACCCCGCATAAAACAACGACAGCCCTGGCAGCGTCATGAATAACACTAACGCTGTCGACGTCAGCATCCAAGCGGTGTCTGCGCCCGAGATCGTGTCCGCCATCGCGGGGGCACTCATCAAAGTAGGCAACAAAAATGCCGTGAATCCCAATGAGGTTTTAATCGCTTTTACAGACATAAGGGCCGTCACCTTGATGAAGAAAGCCTGATTTTGCCACACGCGCACCGCTAAACCCAAACGGCAAATGCGCTGGTGATTGTGATTATCATCACTCAGGATTACTCTCGCGGCTGACTCAGAAGGAAAATCCTGCCATGTCGCGACCCGTTGCGCTGTTAATCACCTTGCTTGCCCTGTCATTACATAGCACTGCCGATCCCAGAATGCGCAACGTCATTTTGATCATTGGAGATGGCTTCGACGATCAGCATGTCACCATGGGCCGCAACTACCTGGCAGGCATGAGCGGAAAACTGAGGGTAGACGACCTCCCCTTTAGAGCATCAGTACAGATCGAAACGGTCACGCCGTCAGGCACACCCAGCTATGTTGCTGACTCAGCCAACACGGCCACCTCGCTGGCGACAGGCACCGTCACGAGCATGGGACGGATTGCGACTGACATCAACGACCGTGACGTCGCGACGATCGGCGAACGCGCCATCGCCGCCGGCTTTAAAGTTGGGCTTGTCACGACCTCCTCACTCACCGATGCCACCCCCGCGTCTTTTCTGACTCACGTCTCGGCGCGCAGCTGCGAGGGCCCTGAAGAAGTCCTAGGCAGCACTTATTACGGCATACCACAGCCAGCATGCCTCGCTGACGCCAGAGATAATGAGGGCCCAGGATCGATCATAGAGCAGCTTGTGAGCAGCGGCGCGTCGATCCTGTTGGGTGGGGGACGTAAGTTCATTGAGCAGACGACCATTGATAATGAAACCGTCGCTGCGATGGCTGCGCGATATCGTTTTCGAGTTGTCACAAATGTTGAAGAATTGGCGAGTGCCGGCTTGGAGCAACCGCTCATCGGCGTGTTTAGCGAGGAGACGCTAGCTGTTCGCTGGCAGGGTACGGACGGGCGGACTGCTGAAGCGACCGAGACTGGCTGGCTGCACTACTTATCGGATTATCTTGGCGACACCAAAGAACCCGATGTGATGGATTGTGAGCCGAATCCAGAGTACGGCGATACCCCTTCTCTTGCCATGATGACCGAAACCGCTCTGGAGCACTTATCGACTGATAACGATCAGGGGTTTTTTCTGATGATCGAATCAGCCTCCATCGACAAGCAAAGCCACAAACGTGATCCCTGCGGCTCAATTGGAGAAATAGAACAGCTCGAGGAGGCGTTGGATCGTGCTCAGACCTTCGCTCAGCAGCATCCGGATACGCTAATCATTGTCACGGCTGATCACGCCCAAGCAGCTCAAATACTCCCCGAGCCCACTTTGTACAGCGGCTACCCTATTCCTATTTATTCTCCGGGCCTGACGGCCCGCATCAACACGCCTGAGGGGGGCGTCATGCGGATTAACTACGCCACCAATAATGGGTTTAGCGAAGAGCACACCGGCGCAAACGTCCCGTTGTTTGCCAATGAAGTGGGGGCCCAACAGCTACGACCCTTCCTGCGACAACGCGAAGTTCACGATGCGATGAGCCTGTTCTTACTGGGACCCGCCGCCGCACCCCTCGCTCAAAACACATCGCCGGAGTCACGCTAACCGACGCACTCACATATTGATCCAAGAATTCAGTGCGGTCAGACGGAAGGTCACACCGCTGTTTTCTAGAATGACACTATCGATCAGGATGTCTCTTACCATCACCTGCCCCGCCCGCTGGCCAACCTTCAATCGTTGTCCATTTAGCTCGACGGCGGCAGAGCCATCGGTCTGGTAGTCGTGTACAGAATAGATCAGCGTCGGAATGTCGTCTTTTTGCTGTTGCGATAAATTTTCAATCATCGTTGCCGCATGCGGGACCAAAGAGTGCTCACCCACTGCCCTAGCCGCCTCCGCAATGGCCTTTTCCAGATCGATAGGCGGTGGGATTAAGCCAAGACCAGCTGCCTCACTAGGCGCGCTCCGGGTCTCAGGCAGCTGAGCGGCTTCAGATTCACTCGCTGCTCTTGCTGGCACTCTGTCTGGCACGCTGTCTGGTGCGCCGTCAGGCGCTTCGACGGCAGCAGACGCCGAATCGGACCACATTTGAGCATTGAGTTCGGCCACTGCTCGAGCGGTCTCAGTTGGCCCGGTGTCGACAAGACCTGAGGGGGTCAACGTCTCTGGGGATGCCGCAGCTATTCCCCGCATCGATGGATCCACTATTAATCGTGACTCCGCCTGGGTACTGAGCACCTGATCTGTGCTTGATGGATTTAACCGCTTAGGCTGATCAACCGCGGCCGACGCGCCCGGCTGGCCCGAATTCATTGGCCGCAATGGCGATGCTAACGACCCCGATGACGACGCGTCATCGGGCGACAGCAGCGAGAACCACGCCACTACTCCGGCACCTAATAATGCCCCCAATAGCAACGCCGCCATTACCGGTCGTAGTCGCATAGCACCGGCACTGTGATGTGAGTCAGTCGGCGCATGGGAGATCGGTGAGTCCGTCTGCCCTGAACGTTTTAAGGCATCAAGAATCAACGACATGACGCAACGCCAAAACGCTGGATGGCACGGCGCAGTGCCCTACTTGAGGTTAAGCCGCTCCCCAGCTTGTCGTTCAATGCTTGCAGCGTTCTCACACCGATCACTCCATCAACCCTGAGCCCCACACCAGCTTGAAACACTTTCACGCGCGCTTCCAGCGCTTCTGTGAAGGTAGTGAGTGGTGGCGCAGGCAAGCCATCCAGCCGCGCGAACTCGCCGACAACGTGAGCCACCACCGCACCTCGATCACCGATCCGCAGCGGCCCAGTCCACCCCGGAGGGCTCACCCAAAAATACCGAAAGCGCCCTTGCCAGCGATCAGCCACCGCTGTCAAAGGGACATCGCAAACCACTGCACCGGTAAATACGGTGGCAACCTCTTCCCCAACCGACAAAAGGACCGTCGCCGCAGCAAAGCGATTTGGACGTTGCAGCTCAAGTATCACGGGGCGATTCAGCTCCAATATCGCATCCCAAGTATCGCTATTGGCAAACTCACAACGCAACCCATCCGTGACGGGCGCATCGCAAGCGCTGCCAGGAAGGGGTGCATCACGCCACAGCGTCCACAACGCCGACTCCGCAGCTCCGAGGCTCACCAACCAATCTGGCAAAACAGATACCGGGGTCACCGTTGCGCTCTCGAGCCCCGTGGCGTCCGCTAACGGACTCTCGGCTAAGCGAATCCCTTCACTGACCGTAACCGGCTCGGTCACCAACACGTAATAGGCCAGTAGACCCGCCAAAACGGCACTCAAAATACCGAAAGCCCACGTCACTGTCCGCGGATTCGCGGTGCGACTCGTCCTGAGCTGTTTCACTGTTGGCGGTGCGTTCCCACCGAAGACCTCCTGTGCCGCCTGGCGGACGATCGCCGCCGACACTTCTGGTTCATTCCGTCCGTAAGCACCCATCATCGCCCGATCACACAATAGATTGATCAACCGGGGAATCCCGCCCGTTAATTTAAAAATCCGTCTTAACGCTGATGGCGTGAAAAGCGAACGGCCACCCGTTAAGCCAGAGATCGAGAGTCGGTGACGGACATAGCTCTGGGTCTCTTGCGCATCGAGTGCCGTCAGCTGATAGCGCGCTGTGATTCTCTGATTCAGCTGTCGAAGTTCGGGCCGTTCCAGCATGGACTCCAACTCTGGCTGTCCGGTTAGAATAATTTGCAGCAGTTTTTTTTCGTCTGTTTCAAGATTAGTCAGCAATCGAATCTGTTCCAGAACGTCAAAATCAAGATGTTGAGCTTCATCGATCATCAATACGGTCTGACGATCCTTTGCATGATTGGCGAGCAAAAACCGGTGCAACGCGTCGGTCAGCGTCTTCAGGCTTTGCGTCTCAGACGGATAGCGAATTTCGAACTCATCACAAACGCTCGCTAACAGCTCAGTGGCACTTAAGGCGGGATTGAGCACAATGGCGATATCCGTGTTTGCGGGTAACTGTTCCAACAAACAACGATTTAAGGTGGTCTTCCCTGTTCCAACCTCACCGGTCAACAGTACGAATCCACCGCCACTCCCCACACCGTATAAAAGATGAGCCAAGGCCTCGCGATGACGATCACTCATGAACAAGTAGCGCGGATTAACAGCGATCGAAAACGGTTGCTCAGTCAGTCCAAAGAAAGGGTGATACATAGTCGGTGGTTCGCTCCACTAGCGTCCAGAGTTGCAACGATACATATTGGCAATTACAGTGCCATTTGTTTTTTTCCAGCCAACGCCTGATTGCCACGTCAACGAGACGACTCGAGCGCCTATCCAGTGAGCCCTCGTGGTACGACAACTAGTCGCTGGAGACACACTCGAACCGGCGTGACCCTAGCGGCGCCCCAGGATCCACAACAGGAGATAGTTTACATGTCATTACCACCCTCGCTGCAGAACGCCCTTCGGCTCCCCGTCGTCGGCTCACCACTGTTCATCATTTCTAATCCTGATCTTGTCATCGCACAGTGTAAAGCGGGAATCATAGGCTCCTTTCCCGCGCTGAATGCCAGGCCAGAACCCGTTTTGGAGGAGTGGCTAGAGCGCATCACTTCAGAGTTAGCGGCCTATGATGCGGCGAACCCCGACGCACCGTCAGCGCCCTTTGCAGTCAACCAGATCGTGCATGGCTCTAATGCAAGACTCAAACATGACATGGACATGTGCGTGAAGTATGAAGTCCCCATCGTCATCACATCGCTAGGCGCCAAAGAGTGGGTCAACGAGATGGTGCATAGCTATGGCGGCATCGTTCTGCACGATGTGATCAATAACCGCTTTTCCAAAAAAGCGATTGAAAAGGGCGCTGATGGGCTAATTGCAGTGGCCGCTGGAGCAGGCGGTCATGCGGGTACCGTGTCTCCGATGGCGCTAATTCAGGAAATCCGTGAATGGTTTGATGGCCCGCTGCTACTGTCAGGCGCCATCGCAACGGGCGATGCCGTGCTTGCGGCTCAAGCCATGGGAGCAGACTTGGCCTACATTGGCTCAGCCTTTATCGCGACCGAGGAAGCCAATGCGGAGCAAGGCTACAAGCAAGCGATAGTCGATTTTGGCGCAGATGATATCGTCTACAGCAACCTGTTTACGGGGGTCCACGGTAATTATCTCAAACCTTCGATTGAGGCTGCCGGTCTTGATCCCAATGCCCTCCCTGAAAGCGACCCGAGCCAGATGGACTTTGGCTCTGGTGGCGACTCCGATGCCAAGGCGTGGAAAAATATTTGGGGCTGCGGGCAAGGCATTGGCGCAGTGAAAAAATTGGGCACCACGGCCGACTATGTGGCTAAATTAACGACCGAATATGCCGACGCCAAAGCACGGATTAATAGCTTATGACAGACCACACAAAAATCCCCCGAAGCGGCGAAGATGACTACAGCGCTGATATCGTCGAGCAACGGCAGCGCTTTATTGAAGCGCAGACAGGCACGACGCTGGAACACACCAAGCAGTTCTCGTTTGACCCTCATGAGATGGACGGCAATATCGAAAATTTTTGGGGTGTGGCACAAATTCCTATCGGCGTTGCGGGACCGCTGTTGGTCAATGGAGAGCACGCTCAGGGCGAGTTTTACGTCCCGATGGCGACCGTCGAAGGCACCATGCTGGCATCGTACAACCGTGGCATGAAAGTCATCAAAGAGGCCGGCGGCGTGCTGACAACCGTCTCACAGGAGTCGATGCAGCGATCCCCCGTCTTCATCTTTAAGGACTCACGTCAAGCCAGGGACTTTCAAATTTGGCTCAAAGATAACTTTGAGAACATCAAAGCACGTGCCGAAACCTCTACCTCGGTCGGCAAGCTCCACGAGATTGAGAGTTATCATGCACACAGCATGATCTTCACTCGGTTTGACTATTCCACCGGAGACGCTGCCGGCCAAAATATGGTCAGCAGAGCCACCTTTATTGCCTGTGAGTGGATTAACCAGCAGCGTCCCGAAATGTTGCATTACATGCTGTCGGGTAACTTTGACACGGAAAAGAAAACCTCCTCCGTCAATTTGTTAAAAACACGTGGCAGGCGGGTCACCGCAGAGATTACGATCCCGCGTGACATTCTCATGAAGCACTTGCGGGTCGCTCCTGAACAAATTGCTTACGGGCAACAGATTTCGACACTGTCAGCGATCCTGACCAATTCATCGAACAATGCGAATCATCCCGCCAACGCCCTGGCCGCACTTTATCTGGCGACGGGGCAAGATGTTGCAAATATTGGTGAGTCGAATCAATGCACCACTTTTCAACGAGCCACCAGCAAGGGCGACTTTTATTTCTCCATCACACTGCCCGCCCTCATCATGGCCACCTATGGCGGTGGCACGTCCCTGCCGACTCAGCGCGAGTGCCTGAGAATGCTTGGCTGCGAAGGCCAGGGCAAGGCTCTGAAGCTCTGCGAAATTGCGGCCGCACTGGTCGTAGCGGGAGAACTCTCCCTGTCTGCTGCCGCGCGGGTCGACAAAACTACGCGGGTCAATGAGTGGGTCGATGCCCATGAGCGCCTCGGCCGAAATCGCTGAATCACAGGAGCCAGTCATGTCTTACATGTTGCGTCGTACCCTGCTGAGCAAAATAGGCCTATTTATCTGCCTCGTTATGGCGGCGGCCGGCGTAACAGCCGATCGTGAATCACACATCTCGCTGGCAGAACCGCTGCCACAGCCAGATTGGGAACTGCCGCTGATTGCCAATGGGAGCGGCACCCTCTCCGATACTGACCTGCATGGACGCGTGACCTATCTCGATTTTTGGGCCAGCTGGTGCGGCCCTTGTCGCTTGTCCTTGCCAGCGCTGAACCGTCTTCGAGAAACGTTTTCGTCGGAAGCCTTTAACGTGGTGGCAATCAGCGTTGATTATGTGGAGGAAGACGCATTGGACTTTTTGGCGCGCTACCCCGTAGCGTATCCAATTGCGATCGATACCACGGGAGACTCGGGGCGCGCTTTTGCCGTAGCCGGCATGCCCTCGGGTTACCTTATCGACAAGAAAGGCATGATTCGTGAAATTCACGTTGGCTTCAGAAAGGGTGACGAGGTGATCCTCCAAGAGCGCATCGCCGCGCTGATCGCAGAATCCGACTGATCCATACACCCCTTGCTACAGGGGCGTCATGACATCCAATTAAGCTCGACCCTCGTAAGGTCATCATGGAAAATCCTGACGTACTCTATTTTGATGGCTCTTGCCCGCTTTGCCAGCGGGAGATGGCACATCTGGCGAAAATGAAATCAGACCAATTGGTTTTACAGGACATTCATGCCCTCGAGACCGGGGGCGACGTGCCTCCGAAAGAAGCACTGCTCAAATCCCTCCATCTTCGACGAGGGGACCACTGGATTGTGGGTATCGATGCCAATATTGCGGCCTGGCAATACACGCGGATTGGCATTCTGTGGCGATGGCTGCGTTGGCCTCTGATCCAACCAATCGCCTCGTGGTGTTACACCATCTGGGCGGCGAAACGCTACGAAAAGCGCTACGACACTGCCGATAATCGCTAGGCGCTATGGACTCTCCTCTTTTGCAGCTCAACGCTGAAGCGCTATCAGAAATGTCTAACAGTTGGCGCGCGCGATTAATCAATAGCCTGCCCGGTTATAAGAGCGGTATGTTGGTCGGAACCTATGAGAGTGGGTCCGCTAATCTAGCGATTATCAGCTCTCACTTTCATTTGGGTTCCAACCCAGCCTTACTCGGCATGATCCTCAGACCCGATACTGGCAAAGGGGAGCGGCATACGTTACACAATGTGTTAAAGACCGAGTGCTGGACGCTCAATGGCTTCCGGCTCGATTCGGCTGCTCAGGCACATCAAACTTCCGCACCTTATGCCAAAAACGTATCGGAGTTCAGTGCCTGCGGTTTTGATGCCGAATGGCGGATAGGAACCGATGCACCCTATGTCAAATCATCGCCTCTGCAGGTCGGCTGCCGGCTCCGTGAGCACCAAGCGCTGAATATCAATGGCACTCATTTACTGATCGGTGAAGTCACTGCGTTGTATTGTGCAGCAGATGCGCAGCGCGATGACGGCAGCCTCGATCTCGCCAAGCTGGACTTGGCCACCGTCTCTGGGTTGGATACCTACTCGGAACCCGGCAAGTCGCGTCGCTTTGACCTAGCTCGTGTAGATACCCCCCTGCGGGAGCAATGACTCCCACCCAAGCCGTCATTAGCGGCTGGTTTAGTGATTTCGCTAATCCGAGTATCCTATCAGCTGACCTCGTTTCTCTCGTACCCCAGTAGCAAGGAAGTTAACACCATGCCCCTATGCAAGCCGTTGCGCCACCTGCTAGCGATCTCACTCATGACACTGATGTGTCCACTAACCGCCGTTGCAGAGGACGTACCTGAGCGGTCCCAGATTGCGGATCAATACAAGTGGGACCTGACTGATATGTATCGCAATGCCAGTGCATGGGAGGATGACAAAGCCAAATTAATTACCCTTTTGCCCAGCATCGCCGACTACCGAGGAAGACTGGGTAATGATGGCAGCACTTTGCTGGCGGCCATTGAGGCCATTCAAGCGGTGGAAACGATCGTTGCCAATCTGTATGTCTATGCCGGACTCAGAAATTTTGAAGACACCCGCATCTCTGAGAATGGTGCGCGATTTTCAGAAGCGCAGGGTCTTTATTCTCAGTTTCAACAGGCCTTGGCTTTTTTCTCTCCGGAGCTCTTATCCATACCAGAGGACACACTCGCTCACTATGTGGCTACGACGCCCGGCCTCTCGATCTACGAGCACTATCTGGATGAAACGGCACGCATGCGCGCTTACACCCTGTCAGAGGCAGAGGAAAAGTTACTGGCAATGGCCTCAGATCCACTCAGTAAGTTTGATAGCGTCTTCACGGCCATCGACAGCTCTGATTTACAGTTTGGTCGCATTGTCGATGAGACAGGCGTCGAGGTCGAGCTCACCACCTCACGATACGGCGCTTTTTTACACTCAACGGATCGGCGGGTCCGGAAAGACGCTTGGATCCAGCTATTCGATGGTTACCGGACACTCAATCATACCCTTGCCGCCAACTACGAAGGGCACGTCAAAAGCCGCGTTTTTTTCGCACGCGCTCGGGGATTCGACTCGCGACTGCAACAGGCCACTTACACCAATGCGATTCCCATCGAAGTCTTCAATAACCTGATCACTGCGGTACGCGCTGGGAGTGGTCCCCTGCAACGCTATTTAAAGCTTCGAGAGAGCGCATTGGGCGTCGATCGTTTAGAGGTCTGGGATATGTACGCGCCCATTGTTGAGCCCAGCTTAGCCAATATCAGCTTTGATGAAGCCAAAAATATTGTTGCTGAAGCACTGACCCCACTGGGAGATGAGTATCTCGATATTTACTGGAAAGGCTTTGATGAGGGCTGGGTGGATGCGCTCGCCAATCGAGGCAAGCGAGGCGGCGCTTACAGCTGGGGGACTTATACCTCGAAACCCTATTTATCAATGAATTTTGAAGGCACGTTGAACAATGTCTCTACCCTAGCCCATGAATATGGCCATTCAATCCACAGCTATTTGACGCGTAACACGCAGCCGCAGGTCTACGGGGATTACCGCACCTTCATAGCGGAGATCGCCTCCATGACCAATGAGGCTATTCTGATGCAGAAGATGCTGATCGAGGCGTCCTCCGCCGCAGAGCGCGCTTACTTACTCAGCTCCTATCTCGATGAGTTTCGGGGCGGCTTCTATCGGCAAGCCTCCTTCGCGGATTTTGAGGCGCGCGCTCACGCAAAGGTAGAGGCGGGAGAAGCCCTCACCGCCGACGTCCTCAATGCACTCTACGCGGATGTCTTTTCTGATTACTACGGTGATGCGGTACATACTGACGACTTAAACCAAATTGAGTGGAGTCGCATCCCCCACTTCTTGCGCAGCGACAATTTCTACGTCTATCAATACTCGACTTCTTTTGTCGCCGCCACGGCCTTAGCGAAACAAATTCTGGAAGAAGGCGAACCCGCTCGCAAGCGGTATCTCACCATGCTGAAGTCTGGCTCAAACAATTATCCAATTGAGCTATTGAAAAAAGCGGGCGTCGATATGACCTCAGCGGAACCCATCGAGGCGACCGTAGCCGTCTTTGACGATTTGGTGGGTCAGTTAGAACAGGCACTGCGGGACATGGAGGCGACCTCGACAGTTAAGCACTGAGGAACCATCGGTTGCTGACAGTCGATTGAAGGTTCCGCAAAGCGGGATTGTTACCGAGAAACAGTCGCCGATAAGGGTGAATTTTAGGGCTCCAAGGCAGTATGATCAGTCAGAGGCTTGGGGCTTCGCTCACCCTGATTTTAATGAGAAGCGCATCTGCTTCACATCGGTAACCGAAAAGAGGTAGCGCATGTCGGCAAAAGACAACACAGAAGCGGGTAGCAGCAACCGACCTAATGCTCAGTGCCAGCGGGGCGTCAGCAGAGCGCAGCAACTGTTAATGGTGGCGCTGGCCTGTATCGTGATTGCTGGCGTGGTGATCCTAAGTGGCATCTGGCCGCCAGAAGAGGCCGTGATTGCCGAGCCAGCACCTGTAGCGCCCACACTGGCCGCCCCTCCCGCAGAAGACACGCCCCCTAGCAGCCTGCCAGAGCCTGTTATCCCTGCTTTTATCCCGCCGCCAGAGCCGGCGGTGGACCCCCTGCCCTCTCTATTCGAAAGTGATGATCCCGTTCGAGACGCACTGGCAGATATTCCACTCGGTACTGCCGGACAGCAGTACCTCATGCCAAGCAATATCATTGAGCGCAGCGCCAGCTTGATTTATCTCACAGCGCAGGGAGACGTCCCCTACAAGCTGGTCCCAATTGCGCGGCCCAAAGCCAAGTTTCCTATTGCCGACGACGGCACTCAGGTCGTAGCGGATCCAGATGGCTTCACCCGCTATGACCCCATCACACGTTGGATCGAGAGCCTTGATGCGGCGGCATTACTGGACGCATTCGCCGGCTTTTTGCCCCTGTTTCGTGAAGCCTGGGGCTTTTACGGGGAAGATCCCAGCTACTTTGACCTCGCGGTAATCGAGACGCTAGATACGATCATTGCCACCCCAGAGATCGACATCACTGAGGAGCGCCTTATTCGTAAAGAGGCTGTCTGGATTTATGAAAATCCTGCTATCGAGTCACTCGCGCCGGTGCAGAAGCAGATTTTACGTATGGGGCCCCGCAACGCCTCAGCAGTGAAGCAAAAAGCGATCCAAGTGAGGGCGTTGTGGCTGACAATACTGGCGGAGCGCAGCTGACAATATCGTTCATTGCTGACCAAAGGCGGGGCGAGCCTGTCGCTTCCTCAGGCTACTACACGATCTTGATGTTGATCGCGACGTGCTTCAAGTAAGCGTGCCTACCCAGACATAGGCTCATCTGCAACGGGGCCATCAAACACCAAGCTCTGACACACTTCCGGGTCAAAGCCCCGGTATTGCAAAAACCGCACTCTCTTAGCCCTCTCGCGCTGACGCGCGTCCCAGTCCCCCACAATTGCGTCACCGTGGTATTTTTTTTGATAAGCGCTCGCCGCTTCGGCATACCAGTCTATCGGGGCGTCAAAGGCTGCTGCTAGTGCACGCGAGAGATAACCATCGATGCCTTGCTGACGAAATGTTTCTTGAATGCGGCGAGGCCCGTATCCACGACCCACTAGCTGCCTGACCGTGGACACAGCAAAACGCTCATCGCTCAGCAAGCCCTCGTTGGTCAACGCAATGAGCACCTCCTGAACCTGCTCGTCGTTGCAAGCTCGCCGTCGGAAACGCTTACGCAGTTTTTCCAGCAGCTCCTGAGAGCCGTGTTCGCGCCTCGCCAAGAGATCCATTGCAGCGAGCCGAAGCTCGCCAGACGTCACAGGCGGCTTATCTTCCTCAGAAACCAACCGATACCCTACCGATTACGATCCCGCCGCACTGTCACCACTCTGCTCGACCGCAGCCATCTCGGCCACCTCGGCCACCTCGGCAACCTCGTTAGCGTCTGCCTCAACGACTGCAAGCGGGACACCCATCATCTGATGCCGGATCTGATCCTCAATCTCCTTCGCAAGTACTGGATTTTCCTTGAGGAAACGCGCCGCATTGGCTTTTCCTTGGCCAATTTTCTCACCCTTATAGGCATACCAGGCGCCAGACTTGTCGATCAGGTTGAGCTTGACTCCCCAATCGATTACCTCGCCCATTTGATAGATACCGACACCATACATAATTTGGAATTCCGCCTGCTTAAAGGGCGGCGAGACTTTATTTTTGACCACTTTTACGCGGGTCTCGTTACCCACGACTTCATCACCGTCTTTCACCGCACCGATTCGGCGAATATCAAGGCGTACTGAAGAGTAAAATTTCAACGCGTTACCGCCGGTGGTTGTCTCTGGGCTGCCAAACATCACGCCAATTTTCATTCGGATCTGGTTGATAAAGATCACGAGACAATTGGTCTGCTTAATCGCACCCGTCAGTTTGCGCATTGCCTGACTGAGTAATCGCGCCTGCAGGCCGACGTGTGAGTCACCCATGTCGCCCTCTATCTCCGCTTTTGGCGTCAACGCGGCTACCGAATCAATCACCAAAATATCGACGGCACCAGAGCGCACTAACATCTCCGCCACCTCTAACGCCTGCTCACCGGTATCGGGCTGAGACATAATCAAGTCGTCGACTTGGACACCCAGCTTTTCCGCATACTGCGGATCTAATGCGTGCTCTGCATCAATGAAGGCAGCAGTGCCCCCTGCTTTTTGTGCCTCGGCAATCACTTGCAGTGTCAGCGTGGTTTTACCTGACGACTCCGGGCCATAAATCTCACAAATACGACCCTTAGGAAGACCGCCAATGCCCAGCGCAATGTCCAGTCCTAGAGAGCCCGTCGAGATCGATGGGATGGCCACTCGCTCTTGGTCACCCATGCGCATGACCGTTCCTTTACCAAACTGGCGCTCAATCTGTGACAGCGCTGCGTCCAATGCTTTCTGCTTATTCTGATCCATGCTGTGCTCCTTTTATCTCTGTCTGGTCTCTCGGTCTGCTATCTCTGGCTGGTCCTTCGATCAGGACAGCAACGTCGCTGCCGCTCAATCTTTGTGCCCTCGCTCCTATCAGAAAACGTTCAAATGAAGCCAAAACCGCTTTCGGAAAAGTACTGTATATATAATCAGCTTTTTTTAATGCTAATGCAATGCAGTTTAACGATCAATTTCAGCAGAAATAGTGTCGCAAAAGCCCACATGTCGCCTTTAACGACAGATGGCTGGGCTTCATCGGCGCGGAGGCAACCCCTCAGAGAAAAGCATCGCCGCCATTTGGGCTCAGACACTGGCCCCGAAAATGTCCTGCAGCGTCGCTGGCGAGAAAAAGGTATGCCCCGACAATATCGTCGACCTCCGCGATCCGTCCCGCAGGGATATTCAGGCGAATCCCCTCCAGCATCTCTTCCGGCACATCAGCGAGAATCGGTGTCATCGTCGCACCCGGTGCCACGCAATTGGCCGTGATCCCTCTGTCACCAATTTCAAGCGCCAGACTGCGCGTGAACGACAATATCGCACCTTTGGCCGCGGTATAGTGGGAGAACCCTGGCGCGCCAATATAGGCCAGCTGAGACGCTGTATTAATAATACGTCCACGATTGCGAGGGTACATCAACTTCAATGCCGCCCGAGTGCACAGAAACGTGCCGCGGACATGGACTGCCATCAAGCGATCAAAGTCGGACACGGCCATCTCTTCAACCGGACTCGCATGAGCAATGCCAGCGTTATTGCAGAGGATATCGAGTCCATCAGCGGCAACGGCAGCGAACATGGACGCCACCTCAGCCTCGCTACTGACATCAGCCTGTATCGCTGTCGCCTGGCCACCAGTCTCCTTGATGCCGTCAACGACCGCTTCTGCGGCGTCGGCGGTCGACGCGTCCGGGTGATTGACCCAGACCGAGGCACCGTTGGCAGCCAATGCAGCCGCCACGCCCGCGCCGATACCAGAGCTGGCGCCCGTCACCAATGCATATCGACCACTCAGATTTGCGCGCAAATCTGAGTGCTCTATCGCTACCATGTCACGCCACCCACCAATGACCCGGCGGCTAAGACCAGTCGCGACCACTCAATCTCTGCCCAAATACCGCAGCGAGCATAGGGGTCACCGTCGAGCCATGCCTTGGCCTGCTCTAAATCATCGGTGCGATAGGCGAGCAAACTGCCCACTATCCGGCTACCCGACGGGTCCTTCAAGGGACCGGCCATCGCAATGTGGTCCACAATCGCCTCGAGATGCGATAGATGACCGGCCATGTATTCCTCACGCAGCTGCGGGACATCATCGTCCTCTCGATCAGTGCACTTCACCACCCACAAATTTTCTCTTTCCATTTTTCAGTACCCCACTATTGGCATCACATCAGCCTCTGGCATAGATTCACCCTGAGCACCCCATCACGGTGAACCCAAGCGCAAAGCGCACCCCTTCTCAACGTACCGTAACACTAAAATTCGAGCAAAAAAAAGCCGCCCTGGGGCGGCTCCATCTCGGCAATACGTCATCAAGTCTCAGAAACGATACTGAACTTCTGCACCAAAATAACGAGGACGATTAATCGTACCGAAAGTCCAAAGCCC
>ERZ767114.476-NODE-476-length-21805-cov-12.490933_pt1 | contig 21805 bp, 35 predicted proteins | sample MGYA00374952_ERZ767114 | MGnify/ENA primary metagenome ERZ767114 (study PRJEB28939, sample SAMN06267156) | marine metagenome | isolation source: Columbia River Estuary | place: USA:Columbia River Estuary, USA | collected 2012-05-05 ...
TCAGATAGACAAATGCATTTAGTTGAAGCATTAGCTGTTTCTATGGGCGCACGTGAAGCTATTAATCTATTAGAAAACGACACTGAGTTTAGACAGAGGTTTGCTGAGCAACAAAAATTAGATGATCAAAGAAATATATTTGAAAAAACTGCGGATAAAATTCAAAATATTTTTCAAAAAACTTTTGAAGGAAGTAGAAAAGATTTTAGAGAAAATGATGTTAATTGGGATGTTGTATTTAAAGAATATGGTGTTGAAAACATTAATTTAAATGATGAAACTCAAAGAAAAAAATTTTTAGATAAATTGGTTTCTACTGGTCTTACTAAATTATTACCAGCAAGCTTTTTTAGAAATTTTAATGGCACTAGTAAAGCTAAAAGTTATAATAAAGATGGTAGTGTTGCAAATAAAAAAATTCGTAACAGAATAATTGTTGGTGACTATGTAAAGATTCTTGAAACAGGTAAGTTGATTAAATTAGATGAATATAAAAAACTTCCTAAAAATGAAAAACCTAAATTAGAAAGAGACTATGATTCACATGTATTTTTTATAAATGTTAATGAGGCTGATGCTTGGATAAACGGTGTAGGTATAGAAAACTTTGCAAAAGAAAAAACAGAATACAGTGCAATTGTAAAAACATCCACGTCATATACTAAAAAAGTTAATGGAAAACCAGTATTAGCAATAGATTTTAAAGATAAAAACTTTGTAAAACAAGAAGATAATAAGCTTATAGCTTTAGAAGATATATTTGTTACTTTACAAGATTTTATGTTAGAAAATGGAGAATTGAATACAGAGCGAGCTGCCTTAGTAGGAGCTTTGTTAAAATCATCTTCATCATGGCAACAACATTTTATTAGGAAACTATCTCCAATAGGTTTTACCTTAAAAAATAATTTTTTAGCTTTTGATTTAAATGGAAAAAAATTATTTACAGAAGAACATACACTACCAGCTTCGGCTGTTGCTAAATATTTATTTAGACAAGCTGTCAATGGAACAGTAAAAAATAATTTTAATTTAATTAAAAATAATTTTTTTCAAGGACCTTTATTAGATGTTGATGACAATAAGTTATCTGGAATAGGACCTGACGGAAAAAGATTTTCATACAAAAGCCAAACTCCTATTGGTTTTAGACTTTCTGATAATATATGGGCTAGATATTTTAATAAAAATACAAATATTCAAAACGGAGGTATAAATCCAAACGACTATATATTAAAAAACGGCAACACTATAGCAGAAGAATTTAATGTTGGTTTTGATGGAACTGTTATACCAGATGTTAAAAAACTACAACAAGAATCTATATCTGAACAAACAGAAGATCAAGTAGAAAACTTAATTGATAGAGCTATAGCTAAGTTAACAGAGCTTACTGGAACTGAAGGCACATTGCAAACAAATTTAGGTGCTGTACCAATAAATATAGTTATAGGTGGATTAAGAGCTACTAAATTAGCTTATCAAGGTGGTAAAGCTTTAGCTGATGCAATAGCTGATGGTTATAAGAAAGTTAAAGATTACATGTCTGCTAAAGAATGGTCTAACTTTGTGTCTAATTCATCTCAGGAAGTTCGTAATGAAAATAATCCTGCACAAGTAAAATTAATGATTATGAATGAAGCTGGCGTAGCAAAACTACAAGAGCAAGTTCGTCAAGGTAATTACAATATACTAAAAGAATTTGGTGTAGACATAGATGGTCTTACAACTAATGAAATAATTGAAAAAATTAATATTCTAAGAAAAGCTAAAGTAGTAGGTGCTAATACAAAAGCGCCTAAGAAAAAAGCTAGAGTATTTGACTTTGATGACACATTAGCTAAGACTAATTCTAAGGTACTTTATACGCTTTCTGATGGCACAACTGGTAGTTTGGATGCTACACAATTTGCTGAACAATTCAGTGAGTTACAGGAGGCGGGAGCAACTTTTGATTATTCACAGTTTAATCAAGTAAAAAAAGGAAGTAAAGGGCCTCTGGCTACTCTTGCTAAGCGTTTTACTGAGTCTAAAGGTGATAGAGATGTATTTGTATTAACAGCTAGACCAGCTGAATCAGCTGTTGCTATACAAGAATTTTTAAGATCTACTTTAGGTATTAGTATACCATTGCAAAACATAACTGGTCTTGCTAATGGCAAACCAGGTGCTAAAGCTATGTGGGTTGCTGAAAAAGTTTCTGAAGGATACAACGATGTTTTCTTTGCTGATGACGTTGCTGCTAATGTAAAAGCTGTAGCTGATATGTTAGACAACTTAGGTGTAACTAAAAGAGTACAACAAGCTAAAGAAAGTGGTCAAAGAAGTCTTGAAGATGAAATGGATTCACTTATAAGAGGTAAGAAAAGATCTACAATAGGTAAGTTCCTAAGTAGGTTTAATATATACATACCTCCAGGAGCTGATGACTTTGCAGGATTACTTAAATATTTTCAAGCTAAAGGTAAATTAGGTGACGAGCAAATGAAATGGTTTCAAGAAAACTTACTAACACCTTTTGCTCAAGGAATAAGTGCATATACAACAGCTAAAGTTACATTAGCTAATGATTTTAAAGCTTTAAATAAAAGATTTAAAAATAATAGAACATTAGGTGTACCTACTAAGTTTAGAAAAATGCTTAGTAAAAAAGTTTTAGGTGACATATACACTAATGAACAAGCTGTTCGAGCTTATCTTTATGATAAAGCTGGTCAAGATTTAGGTATTAATAAGGCTGATACTCAAGATTTAATTTCTTTAGTTGAAGGTAATGCTGAGCTAAAAGCTTATGCTGAAGAATTATCTAAAATAACTAAATTAGATGATGGTTATCCATCTATACCAGAGCAATGGCTAGGAGGTAGTATAGCTACAGACATGGCGGTTGTTTCTAATAGAGCTCAAAGAGCTGAGTTTTTACAAGAATTTACCAACAATAAAAATCAAATATTTTCTGATCAAAACATGAAACTTATTAAGCAAATATATGGCAATGATTATGCCGATGCGCTTAGTAATATTCTTGAACGAATGGAGACTGGTCAAAACCGTAAAAAAGGTAAAGATAAAGAATTTAATTCAGCAATGAATTGGATTAATCAATCTGTAGGCGCTGTAATGTCAATAAACATGAGATCTGCTATATTACAGCAAATGTCTATTGTTAACTACATGAACTGGAACTTTAATAATCCTATTAAAATGGGTATTGCTATGGCTAATGTACCTCAGTTTAAAGAAGATTATATGATGCTTTTAAACTCTGACTTCTTAAAAGAAAGAAGAGGAGGTATGGCTATTGAAGTTAATTTAGCTGATATTGCAGATTCTAATCCAGGTAATATATTTTTAAGATTAAACAAAAAAGTTCTTGAGTTAGGATTTAAACCTACGCAATGGGGTGATAGTAATGCAATTGCTTTTGGTGGAGCAACATGGTATCGCAATAGATACAATCAATTAATTAAAGAAGGCATGTCTGAATCAGAAGCTGATGCTCAGGCAATGTTAGAGTTTCAAGAAGTTTCTGAAACTGCTCAGCAGTCATCAAGAGTAGATAAAGTTTCTAGACAACAAGCATCTGACATTGGTAGATTAATATTGGCTTTTGCTAATACGCCATTACAATATGCTCGTGAAACTAGAAAAGCAACTTTAGATTTAGTTAATCGTAGAGGTGATTGGAAAACTAATGCTTCTAAAATACTTTATTATGGTGTAGCTCAAAATTTAATTTTTACAGCTTTACAACAAGGCTTATTTTCTTTAATATTAAGTGATGCTGATGATGAAGAATATGAAGAGACAGATAAAAAATTAATGTATTCTTTAAACAGTGTAGCAGATGGTATATTAAGAGGTATGGGATATGCTGGAGCTGTTATTGCTTCTCTTAAAAATCTTGGTATGGAATACTATGATCAAAAACAAAAAAGAGATGAAGGCAAAACAGTAAGAGACGGATCATTAAGATTAGTACAAAAAGGTCTTTCAATATCTCCACCTATAAGTAAAAAAATAGGTGATATAGTTGAGGCACAAAAGTTTGAAACATGGAGACAATATAAAAATGATCCATTTTATCAAGCGTTTGCTTATGCTAATTATGTTTCAGGTTTAACTAATTTACCTGTTGATCGTTTGTTTAAAAAAATGGAAAACTTAAAAGCCGCATCTCAAGATAGTACCGAGGCTTGGCAATCTGTATTTTTATCATTAGGATGGTCACCATATAATGTTGGTGTAGAATTTCCTGCTAAACAAGAAGACGGTAAAAAAGGAATAAAACGGAAAAAATTACAACGTTTAAAAATAAAAACAAAATTAAAAAGAAAAAAATTAAAAAGCTCAAGTTTAAATAAGGGTTTACCCGATGGAGTTTTAGGTAGAGCTAACAACGATGGCACCATTGAAATAAAAGAAGGTTTATCACCAACCAAAAAGAAACAAGTTATTGCTCATGAAAAAAAACATATAGCTGATATGAAATCAGGCAAGTTAAATTATGATGATAATTTTGTCTATTATAAAGGTGATAAACACCCTCGAGTTGGTAATAAAATAGAATATAAAGGAAGGAAATATTTAGAAGGGTCTAGCAAGCTACCTTGGGAAGCTGCTGCAAACAAAGTAGAAAAACAAGTAAGTTAATCATGGCAATAGAAAGTTTAAAGCTAAAAGAAGCTAGAGAAAAATTAAATAAATCTTTACGGAAAAAAGAAACAGAAGCTCCTCAAACTATAAGAGAAAAAAATAAATTAAAAAGAAGAAAAGCTCAAATAGGAAGAAAAGTTGAAAGAAAATACGATGCTAAAGATTTAGGTGGAGAAACATCTGAAGCTAGAGCTGCCGCTAGAACAAAAGAAGGTTTAGCGATGGATAAACGTAGGGCTCGCGGTAAACAGTTTTTTAAAGATTTAGCCCTTGCAGCAGCTGGAAGTGGTGATGCTTATTCTATTAGAGAAAGAAAACCAAATCCTATGTCAGAAGGTGGTGTTGAAGGCTCTATTAATAAAAGTATTTTAGCTCAACAGCCTGGATATGAAGAAAAAATGTCTTATAAAAACACAAACAAAGTTTCTGATGGCTCTGTAAGTGATCCTCAAGGAAGAGAAAATATGATACAGCAGGCAAGTATAGATAAACTTACTCAAAACGAATTTGAATATGATAAGGGAACGTCTGGATTACAAGAAGATTCAAATCCTTCTGCTTTCATGCGTAAAGAGTATATAAAAAAGAAAGGTTATTAAATAAAAAAAAAGGGAGCAAACCATTACGGCAAGCTCCCTTATAATTATCCTATTAAAACTCCTATAACTATACCAATTATAGGGCCAAGTATCGACCATAATTCTAAGAACTTAATTTTATTTAGTTCTTTAGAATTAAATACGTTATCAGAAGTATCAAGTATAATGTTACCGGCTTTTTTGCCGGTAGCTTCAACTTGTTGTTCTAATTCTTTAATACGCTTTTTAGCGTCTGCAAATGTAAATTTTTGTGCCATAATATTTATTAATTAATTATCCGTCGCAAGAAATACAATCCGGATTCATAGCTCTTGCAGCAATGTCTCCTCTAAGAACAGATTCCGTTCTTGTATAGTACAATGTTTTGATACCGCGTTTCCACGCTTCAAAATGTACTTTATTAAGCCATCTAGGTTCAGCCTCTGCCGGAAATGCTAGATTAAGACTAACTCCTTGATCTATATAGTCTTGTCTTATACCAGCTTGGCCAACTAACTCTAGTTGATTAATCTCTTTGAATGTTTTAAATACATTCTTTACAGACTCACCATCTTCTTTGGTAAGTCTTCCATTGTGATCGTAATTCCATCCGTCAAGTTGTTTAATCCCTTGAATGGATCCACCATCTTCCAGAATTTGATCCCAAATCTTTTTATCATCAATACCTATTTTTTTAAGAACTTTTTTAAGCTCTTCGTTTTTTCTAATAAACGTACCTTTAGCTGATTGATCTGTAAATACATTAGCAGCCCAAGGTTCTATACCTGGCGATAAATTACCTGCTAACTTGCTATTTGATACGGTTGGCGCTATCGCCCTTAAATGCGTATTTCGCATTCCAGTACCTACACACCATAAAGGCTCGCCGTAGGTATCTGCTAGTGCTCTAGAAGCACGTTCAGTCTCTATCTTAATCTTAGAAAATATCTCTCTAGTTTTAAATTGAGCTAATAACCCTTCAAATGCTATTCCTTTCTTTTGCAATAGCGAATGCCAGCCTAAAACTCCTAGGCCAATTGCTCTGCCTTTTACAGCAGATCTAACAGCATTATCAAAACCTTTCATATTTTTAGCGCGTTGAATAAACTCTTCCATCACACCATCTAAAAACCACGTAGCATCATATACTAAATTAGTATCTTTCCACTCATGGTATTTACCTAAGTTTAAAGAAGATAAACAGCAAACAAAACTATGTGATTCATCTGTATGTAATGTAATTTCACTACATATATTAGTCATATGAACTTTTAAGCTGTTCGACTTGTAAGCTGGTGGATTAGCCTTGTTCGTATTTCCTTTAAAGAGGATATACGGCTCGCCAGTAGCTTTACGTTTTTGGAGGAGTTTAGACCATCGAACTCTTGCTTCTTGATCTCCAGCTTCAAGTTTTCGCATAAACTTATCACCAATGACAGCACACTGGTGTAAGTTAAGAGATTGTCTATTGACGTCACCTTTAGGTTCTCTAATTTCCAACCATTCATCAAAATCATCGTGTTCGATATTGAGATTAACGGATGCAGCTCCTCTTCGTACTGATCCTTGATTGGTTGCGAGTATAGTTGAGTCATAGATCTTGCAAAAAGGGACAACTCCATCTGATGTTCCATTATCTGTTATTTTAGCTCCGGCAGGACGAATTTGATTAATTCCGATACCAACACCTCCGCCGTGTTTAGCTAATAGCATCATCTCTAGGTTTTTATTACCTATATCCATTATACTGTCTGCTACATCAATACCAAAACAACTAATAGGTAAACCCCTATCTGTTCCAGTATTAGAAAGAACAGGCGATGCTAAACAAAGCCAGCCTTTCCATATGTAGTCAAAAAACCTATCAGCCAACTCAGGCTTATAAAGTCTTCTAGCAACGGCGCTACTAACGCGCTTATATGCTTCCTTAGGTGTTTCACCTAAAAGAAGGTATCCACCGATAATAGTCTTCTTATAGACTTCGGTATCACCCCAAGTAGGGTAATCCACACCTTTCTTCCAATTGTTATTCCACATTGTTTTTCTTGTTTTATAAATTTATCTAAATGCTTTTCCCAGTGCATTCTATATTCAAATCCGTTAGCAAATGTTTTATTGCACTGACTACATTTTATAATATCTCTAGGCATTATATAAATATATAGTATAACCTATCATTACATTAATGTTAACAGCAACTAAATTCCACTGCTTTGCCAACCACACTTGTGGTGTAGATATTAATCCGCCTATTATATAGATTACAGGACCTATATTGCCAGCACTTAAAATGTAAGGTGCTAGCATTATAAAACCTGTACCCATATAACCTAATCTATTAGCTATACGCTCTTTAGGACTAAGTCTTCTGTCTTTTACTAATAACTCACTCCAGCTTTTCATTATTTTTACCATTACCAAATATCTTGAAAATCTTCTCCTTCATTCGCTTTTGAATAATCGGTAGGACGTATAGCAAAAAAATCAGTATGAGTGTGCCCACCAGTGAGATGGTAAAACCAGTCGAGTTTATTTGCGGCTTCTTTGTCAAAATCAAAGTACTCCCTGATGTTGACGTAACCAAGTTCATTGATTTTTTCATTAAGTCTTTTTCTAATAAATTGTTTGAGATTGTAGGCTTTAAGGTTTTCAATATCTCCTTTTTCGAACATTTTGTCAATATACTTTTCTTCTGCTTTAAGCATTGATTCTGCTGCATCAATAACATCTTTTTTACAATCTTGTAATAAGTGACTATCCTCTTGACACATATGCCTAAACAGTTGACAACCCATTTTGCTATGTAAAGATTCATCTCTTACACTCCATTTCATCTGCTGGCCAATACCTTTTAGTAGGTTTCTTAACTGAAAAGAATATAATACCGCAAAAGCAGAATATAAGCTAACTCCTTCAGCAAAAGCACTAAAAATAGCCAACGATTTTGCAATACCAATTCTATCAGTTCCTTCATAGCTTACTAAATTATTAAACCTTGCCATTGTAGCTTCATCTTGCAAGAAAGCATCAAAGTTTTCAAGACCTAGTGTTTCATTTAAATAGCTATAAGCAACAGCATGTATAGTTTCTTGACTACCAAACATCATGGCCATCTGCTGAATCTCATGTTTAGGAAACCATCCTACAACTTTTTGTGTCCAGTAATCAGATACAGCACACTCAGTCTGCGCAAAGCCTAATAGTATGTTACCTACTAAACTTTTTTCTTTATCATTTAAACTTTCGTTCCAGTCCTTAACATCTCCCGACATTGGGATTTCGGTGTGTAACCAAAATGCTTGCGCTTGCTTAAGCCAACCTTCCGTGTAATACTCCGGATACTCAAACGGTTTGTATGCAACTCTTTCATCAAATAATCCCATTTATTCTTTTGGTTTTTCTTTTTGTTTTTCTTTTAAACTAATTTTTAACTTTTCTAAAGATTCTTTGTAGTCTGGAAACTCTTTTATTAACTCCATGGTACCTATACTAAGATCTTTTAAGTTACCTATTTCTTGAACAACTCTATTCATAGCTGCTCCTATAGTGTCTATTCTGTTAGACATTTCTATTAATTTACTTTCTTTCATAATAATGTTTTTTTACTTAAAAATACAGGAGATTTATCTTTAGCATAAACAACAAAATGTTTTTCTCTTTCCTCTATAATCATTTTGTCTTCTTTTTTAAACCGTGTTGGGTAATTTTTTAATGCGTATTCTTTTATTTTTTCATTCATAATATATAGTTAATACTAATTCAACAAAAGGTAAATAAAACACATGCTCTACAAATGTTTTCTCTGGATAGCTTCTTATTCCTAATAAAACTCCAGGATATAATCCAAAACTAAGTTCCCATCCGGTCATTTTTTTGTTCTTTTAAATAGTGATTAAGCATTCTCATATGAAAACTAATTCTTTCATTATAATGATCACGTAGTGTAAAATCCGTGCTTTCTTCCAATTGCGTCGATGTCTCTGTATCTGATTGATTCATTTTCTTTTATATAAGTATTAATATCTTTTTGTAATATTCTACGAGTATACATCATCCGCGCTTCCTTCTTCTTTCTTTGATCAGTATCATCGTCAGGTCTACTTCTTTCTGGTTTTGCGGTTTGTAAAGTGTCTTTCCAATGTTGTTTTTCGTAAGCCATAGTTTAAATAATTTCCATCTTAAAGGAAAAGATTCATTAGCTCTTCCTTTGCATTCTATTATGTAGTCTTTTCCAATAAAATCAGGTGTATATTTAATTCCCAAGATTTTCTTTTGCCCTCGGTTAGTATACTCACCTTTCCCATTTGCTTGTTTCTCGAAAGATTCATTGTCAAAACTAAAACCTTCGACCAACTGGAAAACTTCATTTTCATATCCTTCAAATAATTTATTCTTTTTAAGAGCCATATAGGTATATCGTTCTAAACCCGAAGCAAAGTTGATACCATCATATGATACCTTCTTTGCTGCAACTGGTCCTCTTTTTCCTGACTTTCTTTTCATTAAGTTCTATTAGATACAAATGTAGGTGGTGGACCTGGATCAGGATAAGCACTAAGTGTTTCAGGGTTATTAACCTCTATGTCTTTAACAAACGTTCCACCAACCATCTTACCAGTACGCTTAGCTATAACATTATAAGCTGAATCTATACAGTCTTCTATGTTGTGGCCTCTAAGCTTAGCTAAGTTAGTTAATACAACAACCATATCACCTATAGCATCTATAACTTCAGGTTCATCTTCTTTAAGTATAGCTTGAGCAAGCTCTCCAGCTTCTTCCATTAGCTTAACATACTGAGTTTTTGAATCACCACTTTCGTATATACCTTTAGCATCAGCCCATTCTCTTATTTTAATAAAAGTTGACGTTGAAGTTTTTGTAGTTTTTTGTTTAAACTTTTCAAAAGGTGCTGCCTCGCTAAGAGCTTTATTATATATATAACATCTACTTGAATTGTACATAGATTTTTTTATGTTATCTATAATCCATTCAATTTTATCTGTAGAATCTAAAACAACTTCGCCATAAGGCGATTTCCAACTCATATCTGCTAAAAACGCACCATTGATATCGTGAGCTGGTATTGGAAATGTAGTTGTTTGATCTGTTACGTTTATATCTTTCTTCATGCTTCTATTAAATAGTTTATCATATGGTTTAGTATCTACTCTATAGCCAAGATCTTGTTGCAAAGTTCTTTCAGCTTTAGAAGCAAGTTTTATATCATCTGTTTCATATAGTATTTCATATTCACCAGGTTTATATCCTTGCTCCTCTTCAACACGTTTTTTAATATTCTTAGTACAACCTATTTTTTTACCAGGTATGTGATATACTTTATATTTACCTGTGCTAACCTCTATTGTTGATATTCCCATCTTACTATATAGTATTTGTTATTTTCACCTCTTAATAATGCATCTCTTTTTATCTCTCCAGGTCTAATCATGTAATCACTTTTCCAATTAGATTCAATAACAGCATCCATATCAGATGCAGATTCAAAAGAGTTTATAATTTTAGCTCTTAACATAATGCTAGAATAATCTCCTTGATATCTAGGCATATAATCTGACGTAGCTATTATTTTACCTTGCTGAATAGGTTCTATATATAAATCATCAGACATGGTAACAAGACTTGTTCCTGAATAATAAACATGATCAAATTGTGCAAATATTGATATTGGTAATAATAGTAATAATAAATTTTTCATAGTATAGTTTTTAATTATTAATCTTCACTTCTTTGAGCCGTTCGCTCTATCATTGCTTCTTCTATCTCATCTGATAAACATCTTTTAGCAGCCTCTATATAAAGTAACGCGTCCATAAGCTCTTCTTGAACATCTACAAGAAATCTGTTAAGATCTTTCTTTTGACCTTCAATCTCTTCCATCATGGTAGCTCCATACTTCTTCTGACCAATCAAACTACGTTGATCCATCTTTTTAAGAACCGCTTGTACTATTTCATCTTTAGTTTCTATTTGCATATTACTTGATTTTATTGTTGTAAAGGTGTAAATTGTGTGCGTAGTGATAATAAGTTCCAATATCAATAGACAGTCTGTCTGCAACCATTTTTTGCAGATATGAAAAACAATACTGATCAACACAAAAGCCAAACCAGAGATCATTAGAACGCATCAGAACAGCCATATTTAGCCTATTATTTAGTATAGTAAACTGAACTGCATAAGTACATGGAGTATCTTTACGATATTCAGCATGTTCTTTACCATCGTAAATACTTATAGCAGCATGCCTAGTGTCTTTATTGTTTTTAAGTTTAGCAACAACGTAGTCTAATTGATAGTTTCGCTCCCATTGATAACCATAGTTAGAGTTGACATGACGATCAATTGCCATGCGCTCCCATATAGCAGGTATCTTACCATATAGATGGCCAAGCTTATCAATGCTATTATCTCCTGATAAGTACCATTTCCATTCAGCCTCAGCATATTCTATATTAAAGTTTCTGTCTTTGTGTATAATAATATTATCACTAGGATTTTTAATAGTAAAACCTACATTAAACAAAGCTTTAGTATCACCAAAGCTTACACCTTTTTTACGTATCTTTTTGTAAAAATAAGTAAAGGCTTCATTTGCATTATTAAAATTATTTTTCATTGTTTCTTTTTTTATAATAATAAAGACACATCTCGTAAAACGATACCCATATCGTATCACGGTTATATATATACTTTGATTTATATACTTTTTTAAAATCATCAGGTGTACTTACACCTATATACCACTTACCTGCTTCTGCTGAAGCAACTGGACTTATTCTTATGTTTTTATCAACACAATAGTGATAAGCTAAATTTTCTTCTTCAGTAGGATTATAGTTAACCGGAAGTTTATGTTTCTCTTGTTCCTTCTTCCATTTAGGTATATGTGCCACTTAATTTTCCCATGGCATCTCGCCAACTTTTAAAGCTTCATGCGGTTTATAATCTCCGCTTACTGGATCCCATTTGAAGTGTGCTTCTGCTTGGTTTTCACCAAGGTTCTGAAACTTAACTTTGAGAACCTTAACCTTAACTGTGCTATTAGTGTAGTTACGGTGAACAAGCAAACCATGATAACTAGCATCATACCACTCACCGCCTCCTTTAATAGAATACATTGTCGGTTCATCCATTGTTCCATCATCTTTCTTATACATTTTAGTTGGGTGTGCAACAACTATAACCAAGACATCATATTTTTTAGCAAAAGCTTCTATTCTAGTAAGATACTCCATTGTAGCATCTGGTATACTCATAGCACTAGATCCGTTCATTTTAACTTTATTATATGGATCTATAACTAAACATTTTATACCTTTACGTTTAACAAGCTCAGCACCTTTAGCTAGTACTGAGTCAAGATCATATCTTTCGTTTTCTATAAAATAGAAGTTTTCATCTACAACCTTAGTTACTTTATTCCATTTATCTGTACCTATATCTTCTTTATTAGGCATCCAACCTCCTATCTTACGTATCAGTTTATGTGTATGTAAAAAAGTTGGTTTATTCTCTGGAGACGCAAACGCTGTCTTCCAACCATAGTTCATTTGGTATCCCACCACCATTCTATCAACAAAATCAGACTTGCCACTGCTAGGCACGCCTGTAACGGTGATGAATTGTCCGGTGTAAGTAGAGAATATGCTATCAAAGTTATCAAGACCGACTTGATAACCAGGTTTAAACCCTTCATGAATAAATTCTTGTAGTTCATCATTTACATCTTTTAAAGTTACTACGTTCTCAAGAGGAACAGGACTAGCTTGATCAACAAGACGCTTGAGCATAGAGCTGCCGTGCTGTAACAAAAATTCATTAGCATCTTTGTGCTCGCCGAAGCTAATTGTATAGCATACCTCCGCTCCAAAACGTCTAATGAGTTCTTGTTGAAGATTTTGACCGGCTTCATCTGAATCGACTGCGATGATAATTTTGGATTTGTCATCGAAATATTCAATGCAACTATCAAGGTAATCAAGGTTAAGCCTATTAAGAGTAGCTCCGTTTGGAACACTGACAACAGAGTCGATCTTAGCGTCCACGAAAGATAAAGCATCCATCTCGCCTTCCACGATAACAACGTAGTCATGGCCAACAGTACTGTCCAAATTATAAAATACTTTTTCTGCGCCTTTAACAAGCTTAAAGTTTTTCCTACCATCTCTATATTTTATATTTATTAATTCGTTATTTATAAAATAATTAAATTGAATAGTATTTTCTGTCTTAGAAGTTTGTGGCATCCACTCAGGACCTTCAGAGATTTTCATCTTAATCAAAGTCCTTTGTGATATACCACGTGCTTCAAACCATTTGACAGCGTTGTCACTAAGTAAAACATTGTTCTGCCATTCAGGCTTAGTATAAATCTTATCAGATTCACCTTTACGCTTAAATGTATGCAACTGAAATACTTCATCACAATTCATACAAGTACCAAGACCACGTTCCCAATCGTACATAGCACATTTTGCTTTACGATTCTCAGGTTTCCTATCAGCAGAACAAAGAGGGCATATACCCTCTTTCTTTCCCACTGTCAAGTCATACTGATTGAACTGGTCAATAGTAAATCCGTTGATCTCTGTATTGTTAACTGTCATATTAATCCTCGATTAAAGTTATGGTTCCGTCTTTATCGGTTTTTATACTTACGTAATCTTCTTCCATTAAAACGGAAGATCAGGATCTCCTGCAATATCTTGCAACGTTTGAACGTTAGATTGTTGTTGAGGTTGTCCTTCCTTTGGCGCTACATTAACATTTTGACCATTAGTCCATACAACTTTACAATTACCTAAGAAAGACTTAGGAGCTTTAGCATCTCTTTCTTCTTTAGTTTGTTCTGTTTGTATATACCCTGAGTCTCCAAACTGACCTAGCTCGTCGTTAACTACTATAGTAATAGGGTAGTACTTACCTTTTTTACCTTCGTATATTTTAGACTTGTCGATCTTTGTTAGATCAATATTTGCTGAAATTAAACTTGCCATATTAGTATGTATTTACTTGATTAAACATTCTACGCATTTGATCTTTAGTCGCACCTGTTGCTCTACGTAAATTATCAACTGCTTTAGTGTGCGATTGATTAGTGTAGAAATTATTCTCATTTGTGTTTACACCTGTAACATCACAAACTCTTTTTCTTGTTCTTGCCATAAAATTAAATTAAAGTGTTTTAGAGATATAATATTGGCTAAAATCTCCTTCGCCATTTACAAAAAACTCGTTATAAGCTTGAACTGCTTTAGCAACTTTGTTCTGACCTGATTGTAAGAACTGATCGCTACAGTCGAACAAACCTAACTGCATAGTTTTCTTATCTACTACAATAAATATAAGCTCATATCCAAACATCTTAGAATATATGTAAGCTTGACTATCGTAGTTGTACTTATAAGCTGAATTAGCAAATGCATTGATATTGTTTGTAGTCTTAAGATCAATTATCAATTGATGACTATGATTTATAATATCAGCTTTACCTTTCCATTCGAGACCTTCTAATGTTGTGATACCAGGTACTTCATATTCAACTTTACCTTCTCGTATCATATCATAGAACAGTTCATTTTCAAGAACTTTATCTCTCATGAGTTCAATATTGTCAGCCTCGTGTTCAAGCAGACATATATCGCCCTCAGACAACTCCTTATAAGCTTTTGTATTCCTAGTTGATGATTTTATTATCTTATACTTATCAAGCTTCTCAGGCTCTAGTATAGTAGTGTGGAAGTAACCTCCTACAACAAATGCAGGATTTGGAGGTGAAGGCTTCTTAAAGTTTAAAGGATTAGAAAGCAAAGAAGATATATCACTGTTACTAAGATATTGTTTACCAAATTCTCCGTAATAATCTTCATCGCTTCTTAATCTTTCAATTGCTTGTTTGTTATCCATTAAGTTCTTTTAATGCTTCCGCAGTTATAGTATATTTCTCCTGTAGCGTTTTCAATAAACCGCCATTAGCTAGAAACTTTTTAGCTTGATCTATATTATCCATATTGACTAATGGTTTTTTACTAGCTATTATTTTATTTTCAAGAGCATTTACTTGAGCTTTTAACGTTTGTCGCTGTGCAGGTTTGTCATGCGTATTAGTTGCATCTGAGTCAGCTGTATCATCAATAAGTAATAGATTACCTAATGCATATTTCTTACCATAAGATGATGCTGAGCCAAACTTCTGAGACATCTGCATACCTTTCTGATTAAGATCAATACCAACGATCGCAGATGCTGTTATCTGATCTCCAGATTCAGTATCTACTATTTTAGCAGTACTATGCATGATAGGAAAATCTCCTAACGTTAGGTTCTCATCTATTGTGAAATATACTTTTTGTGTTTTGTTATAAGGTTTCAATGCCTCTAATATGTCTTCGGCGGAGCGAAACATATAATTGCCAAAGTTATTTTTTCTAGACTTCTTGGCCTTAAAGTCTGCTTGTATTGTACTAAGCTTTTCTCTAATGTTCATTTGATTCAATTATTTCGTAGTTAATGTATATGCCATTTTTGTAGTACGTCCTGATACCATCACCCTCGGTAAATGTATCTTCATGTGTTATGTAATCTTTCATATTAAAAGTTAAGATCATATATTACATTGTCTTTCTTAAATAGCCTGCGCTTAGAGAATTTATTTATTCTACAAAACACATTATAACTTTCAACATATGAGTTATCACATGCTTCATAGTCATTATAAATTTTAGCTTTAGCTGATACACCTTTGCCAGTTAGTTGAGCTGTCTGCATGGGTATAGTTTTACCTCCTGATACAGGAGATACAATGCTAAAATTATAATTTGCTTGCTTACGTCTAGGCCCATCATCTTGTGATAGACTAGGAGTAGAATCTCCTTGCCTAATGTATTGCAATTCGTCTGTTGCTGATAAGCAACTTTTATATTTAGTTTTAAACTTATACATAGTATTATAGTGCAATTTTTAGTTAAAGGGACCTTAATCTTGATATATTTTCAATTTACTTGCTGCATACTCATGCACTTTTGATTGAGAACGTATACCATTAGTAGAAACGTAGTAAGCAAGCTCGTCTAATGCATCGTCATTACTTTTAAGTCGATGCAGTAATCTTTGCTTTTGTTTCTTAACACTCTCTGTGTTTGATCCAAAGTGTCTAGCAATCTCAGATAGTTTTTTAGGCTTAGAATATATATCATCAAGCCCATAGAACATCTGTATCATGTTATTATATTTTGGTACATATTTATTAAGCCAACCGTCTAAATACTCGCCTAGCTTCTCGTAGTCATACTCATAGACCTCACTTTCAACAATGTTTATAACATCACTATCAAACCAGTGTGGAAACAATACAGAGATAAAACCAAAGCCATTAGTATGTCTTTTCTTATCTTTATTATTCCATATACCTTTGATAGGTCTACCAGATCCATCGATATTCTCTTTGATTCTATCTCCGATTATACCTTTAATACTAATACTTAGATATTTACTGACAGTCTTATGTCTATCTATCTTAGTCTCTAGTTTGTTAATGTAAACCCAATCAATATTTTTCCAAGCTGTTAAAAGAGCTAAGTATCCTTCTTGATTTAGGTCATTGATATTCATCACACCGATAGCTGAATAATCTTTAGAATAACTATTAGCTATTTTAGAAGCCATTTTAAAGTAATCTAAAGGTATTTCAGTATCAATGTGTTGTAATGAAGCTCTATTAATAGCATATATTTTTTTATTAAAATTCTTCATAAGTTTAATAGTCTTAATCTTCTAGTATATTGTTTAGCTAAACTTGCTTTAAGTTTTAGCTCTTTGACTGAAATTCTATTAATAGCATGACCTGTCATAACTATATCAATAATTTCATTTCTAATTGACATTATTTCATCAACTAAAAATCTTCTATGCTTTTCGCGTCTAGATACTGTATCAATTCTTAGTTTGCCTATTTTTATTAGCATTTTTGTGGGGTTTTCTAAAGGCGTCAACCTTTGATTTAACATTAAAAATGTTTGTTGATATAAAATGTTTGTATATTTTGTATGCGTTCATTAGTATAAAGGTTTAGTATTAGTTTCTTGTGTTTCCCAATGATCCATAATATGTTCACCAGTTGAATTGTCTATATAGTATGTTTCAGTGCCTATTGTTATAAACACACAACTTTTGCTTCTTACATCTAATATCATACGTAATTCCAAATTGAGTCGACTTTTTCTATATAAGTTAAACCACCTTGACTAAAGTGTAGGTTTTTATTCTTATCAAAGCTAGGCGGTATATCACCAACGCCATATGCTTTAAATTCTGTAACTTTACCTGTTTTAAGACTTCTTAATTTTCTTGTTTTCATATTATTCGTAGTTTCTGATTGATTTAAATAGTGGATGTCTGTACGAGCCTGATGGCGTACGTTGGAAGTAAGTAAATGTAGCTGTTTTGCCAATATACCATTCAGCAATGTTATACATTTCTTCTAGTATAGGCATTTTGTCCATTACGGGCATTCCGAACTCGTTGCCGTCAGCGTCTCGTGCAAGAAATTTGCCGATCGTGCCAGTACGTTTGCCTTTGCCTTCCACCCAGCCGATGATCGTCGCTTCGGTGTCGTGGAATTCTTTGTATTTTTGTAAATTGTAACTGCGTTTTTGTTCATATGGTTTGTTATTACGTAATATTGCGCCTTCATAGCCTTGTTTAGTAGTAAATTGATAATACATTAGTCTTGCTGTAACATCGCTTTGAACATTGTATGTTTCAACTGTTTTACAGTATTGTAATGTAAACTCTTTATGTAAATTTTTAATAGTTTCATTGCGATAATCAAAACTATTATCAGGCGTTTCAGGCATGAATATATCATAGTTGTGAAATTGTATTGCTTTAGCTTCGTTACGCTCAGCATCAGATGGTGATTGTTTACGTACGAGAGAGATAATCTTGTTGAAGTTATCTTTGTACTCGTGATTGTATAACTCACCGTCTAGTACAACGTTGGGATACTTAGTAAACAATGGCACAAGTTCATCTAGTATGTGCTGAGCGTTCATAAATCGTTTGTGGTTACGTGAAAACGCACCATTTTTAGTAATGTAACAGCGTACACCATCGAGCTTCGGTTGTATAAAAGAATCTCTGTCAAATTCTTTTTTACCTACAGGATGTGCAAGCATTACTTTAAAGTTTGTCATAGTCTGCTTTGATTTTATCATATATTTCTTGTAATTCTTTTAGTAGTTCATATTTTTCTTCTTGTATTAATTTTTCTTTAGTTAACATTAACTCTGTTAACTGCGCAGCAAGTGTATCTTTCATGCTGTATTTAGCATTGCCAAATGCATCTACATCTTTATGTATAAATTCTTCAGCAGGAATTACATTAAAATTAGGATCTTGATCTAATTTAAAATGTAAGTTGTCTAGCACTTTTTTTGCTATCATATCAGATAGTTCATCTAGTTGTTCAGGCGTCATTTTCTTTTTCTTTTTCTTTTATTACATCATCCATATACCTGTTGTCAGTATAATCTCTTAATTCTAATATAAAGTATTCTACTATATCAGATAAGTCAAAACCATCATCTATAAGTGTTTTACATGATTCTACATTCATTTCCATACGATAACCGCCACCCATAAGCTCTTTCATACGTTGTATTTTACGATGGTAAGTTATATAATTATCTAAATCTTTAGTTATTTTTGGATCAATCATTGTTTTCGTCTTTTAATTCATTTAAGTAATTTTCTACTTGATATTCAGGTAAGTACTGATCAAAGTCAGCTATGAATATCACAGCAACATCATCATCATAAGATACATCTTTAATTCTGTCAATTACAGTATTAAAATCTGGTTCGTAGTAGTATACATCATATTCCCATTCAAGATTACGAGGATCAGAAGTTATTATGTGCAATTCATAGCCATCAGCCGTGTTCCATGTGCCTATTTCTAAGTCCATACCGTTGCTACGATAGTCATCGGTTAATTTTACATTCAAAACTTTTGAAAGTTCATCATATACATTCATTGTTTTTACTGTCATAGTATTGTCTTTTATATTCATTGTTCTAGTTGTTTAAACATTTCAGTTATTTCATTTGTTATATTATCACAAGCTTTTTTGTTTTGTAACGTATTTTTTGTAACTATTTTGTTACCATGCTTGAAGGTATACGTACCGTTTTTCCAGTTTATGTCTATTCTCATATTAATCTAATTGTTGTTTCATTATATGCATGACAATTTGTCTTGCTGTTCCTGTTAGTGACATTTTGTCACCATATAAACCTGTATATTCTAATTTATAAGAATCAGGTTTCACTTTTTTAAATTCTGTATCGTATTTATTTCCTGCCATATCTTGGTTTTATTCGTCTAAAGTATCCCATATTATTCGTAGTGTTTATTTAATAATTTATTTGCCGTTTCAAGGCCAATCTCATTTGTTTCATATAGAAACCATATTAATTTAGTCATTTTAAGTGTTTTTTACTGTTAATATATACTTGCATATCACGCCAAACTCTTAAGTTTCTGACGCAACCTCTTGCAACATCACTAATTTGTTCGTTATCTATGCCTGCTAAACCTTTATGCCTATTTTTAAAATAGTGCATAAGTTCGAATTCATGATGCTGAATTTTAGAATACAACTTATTGTGTATTGCTTCATCAACATATTCTTGTGTCTCTTTTTTATTCATACTTGTTTATTTAGTTGCGGTGACAGGATTCGAACCTGTGACCTCGAGTTTATGAGACTCGCGAGCTGACCACTGCTCTACACCGCTAAAAATTAAGAGCGTAACGGAATTTTACCGTACCTGATTTGAACCACCGCGCTAAACTTGCCCGCTCTTTAAAACTAGAACCTCACCAACGGTTTTATTCACCCACGCGTTGGTACGTTGGTTTGTTGGTTCTGCTATTCTAAGTTTAGTATTGTCTTTGTTGCCATTGTGTTAATTCTGAGTTATATCGCTCGTAGTATTCACGTTCTATCGCTTCAACTTGAGCATTTGTTATTTTCATTATTTTATTTACCTTGTGCTTCCTCTTTTTCATTTATTGATTCGTTTATAAGATTTTCTGCTATTTCATGATAATTTACTTCAGATAAGAATGCGTTAGCATAAGAATCTTTTAGTAAATCTTTTTTTAATTCTGGACCATCACCGAATACAGCATCTTCAACTAATTCTTTTACATAATCAGCATCAACATGTTCACATTCATACCAGTCGTAACCGTCTATTATTTCTAAATTAACTCGCCATGTAGCGTAGTTTGTCCACCCGTTGTGTTTTTTATCACTCATTATTGATTCATTTTAAAGTATTCTCGTGCTTCATTTAGCATTGATAATCCGATGTTATAATTATTATAAGTATAATTTACTTTTTCATCTATATTTAGATGAGGATAATAAGAATTAACATGGTCTAATATATTTATTTCTTTGTTTGTCATATTTATTTATTTAGTGGAAGTGGGCGGAGTCGAACCGCCGTTTGAGATATTATCTCACTAACCAAATCACTCCCTATTTTCTACGCCAAGCTTTGTGCACTTGTGCACTTAATTCTTGACTTACTATTTGTACTTCTAATACTTGTTTGTTTGCAATAATAGGTATATAACTTACTTTTTGAGTGCTTGAACACTCTACACAGTTATTATAACCTAATTTAATTCTAACTGGGTGAATTTTATCACCACATCTACAATGTTTTATCATATTTTATTTATTTACAACTATATTATCACAAACAAATTTGATTTGTAACGTACTTTTATTGTTTTTGTTTAATACCTAAGTCATCAAAATCACCATTTTCTATCATTTCTTGTAATACTTGTAGTTTTTCTGAGTGAGAACATGTGTCATAACCAAATTCACCGAATAAAGATTCTGCTGTAATATCCATTGTTTGTAATAACCACCTTGAGTGATCTTCAATTAATTTGTTTTTTTGTTTAAAATCTAAAAATGTTTTATTCATTATAAGTTATTTAATAATTTATTTAATTTATCTTCGATAGAAGCAACGCCATCACGAAAACCATCATTATAACCATTTTCTTTACCGTCATCATGACCTCGATTATATGCGTCATCCATATCATTTCTTGTTAATACAGAGCGTATATTTAAAGCTTTATGCTCTTCATATTCTTTTAGTATTTTATTTTTACGTAATTCTACAGCATATTCGCCACAATTTTTACAATTAAAATTTTGTAAAGCGTTTATTGCTTCTGAAATATCATTATATTTAACTCGAGCAACACCTGAAATAGTTTTTTTAACACCATTATAATCATATTCACGATTTATTTCTTCGCGTGAATTTATTTGATATAGTCTATCACCTATTTCGTTGTCTTCTTTGTAGTATTCGCCATTTCTAATACCTTCACGAGTAACACTTACTCGAGCATATTGGTGATTAGCATAGCCAATACGACCATCTGCCATACGGAAATATATACCTGTTGGCGTGGTTTTTATTGGTTTTAACGTTTCTAACATTTGTTT
>ERZ767114.480-NODE-480-length-21733-cov-21.291697_pt1 | contig 21733 bp, 25 predicted proteins | sample MGYA00374952_ERZ767114 | MGnify/ENA primary metagenome ERZ767114 (study PRJEB28939, sample SAMN06267156) | marine metagenome | isolation source: Columbia River Estuary | place: USA:Columbia River Estuary, USA | collected 2012-05-05 ...
CCGGCCAAAGGTCATTACAACTATGTCATCCTTAGATTCTCTGAAAAACTCGAAAAACGTCTTCATATCTTAGCCCTATTTATTTTTATATATTATATCATATTTCTTATATGATGACAACAGTTATTTATCCGCGGTTTTTGTGACGTAAAATTCAACGCCATATTTAACACTTATATACTTTTTATTCATCTTAGCTGCTGCAGTCAAATTTGCATATAATGTTCCATACCCGGCCTTGACTAAATAGTCCTTTAAATTAACGCCTTCAAACACCATATTGTCATTTATGTAAAGCTTCCATGTCTTTACGTTGCATTGATAATCAATCCCACGAATCTTATTTTCTCTTATAATTTTAGATTTTCTTCCGCGTTTCCAACCATTCGGGGCTGCATCAATATCTGTTCTAAATTGCCCATACTCTAAAGTCACTGGGTTGTGAAACCATTTATACATTAACTTGCTTCGGGTCATTCCGCTCTTTTTAATTGCCCCGTCACAGTGTGTATTTTCACAATACGGGCTGACACCCAACTTCTTGATCGATTTAGATATCTTTTTAATTGCCTCAGGATAATTTCTAATATCCGGTGGCATGCCACCGCCAGCGGCACAGTTCCAACCAATTCTACACCTAGGCCTCAAACTTGCTTCAAGCCGCAAAGCCTCCTTCACATCAAAGGCATTATAAAATTCTTCAAATACTATATCATCACCGTATTTAGAAATTGCCCTTGATAGATGTGTATTAGTGCTAGTTTTGCATCTAGCATGTTTGGCCCATCGTTCTTCAATATTTATTGTCACCCCAACATAGCCTTCTACTTCAATATTGGTATGGTTCTTATGTCTTATCCAGTAAACCGTAGTATTCATTAATATATCCCCTTATTGGATATATTTATACTTTCAGGGGTTTTGACAACTTCACTAGTGAAGTTATTATCTCCTCAAATCAAAACCCTTAATGATATCGGGACTAAAATTATTAGATGAAAACTCCAATCTATCAACTAGTTTGACAGCGCCGGCTCGAGCAGTAATCGATACAAACCCTTCTGCACCTGTAACCTTAAAGCCATTTTTAGTCTTAACAAAAGTATTTATACCGCCAATTTGACTAAGCTTTTTGATCAAAACCAACTTGGCATCGACCAAAGCATTTTGTAAATCGAAGATAGAGACAATAGAAGAAGTGGAATGTTTAGTAAAAAATGATAATGTTTCATCTCGCTTTTCCTGCCATACCAATTTGGCCTTTTCAGTCTTAACCTTATCAATGCTAACTTGATACTTAGCTTCAATATATTTTTGTAATTCCTTAACATGATTCTTTGTATCTGTAATACGCTGACCTTTACGCACATATGTGTTATTGAACGTATTGGTCATGATGTTAAGGTCTTTCATGTCAGACATATCTTTTAACGCATTAGAAGAAACCTTACTGAACAACTTACCGGCATTTGATAGGTGCTTTGTAACTTCATCAGTATCTGCTTTGGTCATTGTTACTGTTCCAGACAGATCATGCAAGTGTGCATCTTGTTGCCATACAGAAGAAACATTCTTTAATTTGGAGGCATCGACATTAAATGATGCTGACAAGCTCTCGAATGAATCGCCTGAATATGCCGTATGCCATACAACACCAATCTTAGCAGCTTTAATTTTCTTTGCTAGATCAGATGAAGCTGGCACGGCATACAGGATTGTATTGGGATGAAATGTAATATACTTCTCACCTTCAATCGTCTCTGAACCAAGGTCATTGGTGAACATGAGATCACCTTGCAAGATTCCTTTGATACCAACCTTTGGCAACTCTTCAAGAGCTACCTTCAATTTGGCGTTTAAATCACCTGAAGTATCATCATCAATATCCTGTGGTGTTTTATATACCTTTGGATTCTTGTTGAATATACCTTTCTTGGCAACAAAGAATTTGCCATCAGTAGGATCTGTCCCGGCAAAAATCGCCGGAGCTCCATCCCATTTAACAGTAATGTCTTGTTCTGTAGTAGTACTGCCAGCTAACATATCGCGTAACGATCGAAGAGCATTGATCGCATTTCTTGCGCCATTAACGCCACCATCGATAACTAGATCCTCTAGTCAAAGGTGCGTCATATGTGAATTCTTTGCTTCAGTAATAAACTGTTTGAATGATTTCATAATCGGCTGTAACCTCCTTTTTTTATCTAGACGCTTTGTTTCTTGAACGTCCTACCTCTACGGTATGATTCTGGTTGAGTACCTTCAGGAACATATATTGTATCAATTCCATCAGTATACCATTTTAATTTTTAGCTTCTGTGATAAATTCTTTAAATGTTATCATATTCAAGATACCTTAATGAATGTAGAAGAGATAGGCAATGATGAAGAAGCAAAGTCAATCATCGACTGTAGAAAAGCAGTCTTTTGAGCTTTCTTCATTTTCAACATAGCCATTCCAATCTCAGCTACTTGGTATTTTGAAACAACATATGATAAGGTATTGTCTTTGAGCAATATCACAGATCGGTATTCTTCACGAGTATATTTCTTCATCGATCTTGGATCTAACTGCTTGCCCATGCTAAACAATTCATCTGTAACATTGGCAAAGTCAGTTTCAAACCGTTTGATGATCTTTTTAGTATCGGTGATCTTGTATTTTGAAACAGATTTAAGTGCATTCATTACGCCAGTATTACCGATCTTACCCATCGCCGAATTGGCGCCTTTAATTTCGCCCTGAATTTTACCAGCAGCATTGAAGCTACGAAGTTGAATAGATCGGCCACCATTAAAATACATGTACATATCCATTGACTGGTCAAATCCGCGTTTGCCCATTTCAAATCCTTCAAACTCAATAGATAACCGCGAATCTGGATGGTTATACATCGCAATTGAGGCAGTTCCTTTGACCTTCTTCAACGACACACCAACAAGCTTTTGTTGATCAAAAAGTTCAGTAATCACATCATTCAATACTGCAATTGAAGTATACTGATTCCAGTCATGGTTTTCTACAGAAGAATGTACCATCCATACATCGGAAGGATTCCACTTATCAAGACCAATAGAAGATCCTGCATTTGAAATGCAATTCTTAGCAGCTTTGGATAGGTTTGTTATGAATGTAGATTTTGAACGTTGATGGATTGTATAGTCACCAGCATGTTGAGAGCCTGCAATAGTCCTTGCACAGATTTGAGAGGACTCTACCCATGATTCTGGGGCCTTTTCCATCAAATCTTCGATCGTATACTTAGACATAACTCGGCTTGATGCCTTCAGTAGATCAGCCATTCCAAAATCAGTATTTGGGTTTTTAAGTGCGGCGGCAATATGGTATGCTTGTAAAGATTCATTTTCGTCAGTATTGAGGTCTTTAGATGCGTCAGGTTTCATTACAAGATTGATACCATAATATGGTGAAGTCTCATCAAACCCTATAGCACCAGCACTAGACCAGTTAAGGGCTTTAACAGAATCATCTTTATACGAACCTGGGATTTCCTTTAATACTTTCTTATAAGCAGCATCTCGATCCGCTACGTATATATTGATACGTGTTTGGGTGGGCATTTTTGTCTTGCCAAATCCAAGCGAATCGAGAACGCGTTTAATATTAAGCATACCGGCATTATTACCGACAGCCTCTTCCATGTAGTCTTTAAACGATATCATGAATTCAAATTCCCATATAAGTTAAATATATATTTATATGTATTTATACATACTAGGTTTTACGCACCATCTCCAAGTATTGTGTATTATCCTTCGTGGTAATGCGCTTATCTACACTAAAGTTCAAGAATATATATTCCAAATCAATCGAACGATCAGTTTCTTCTTCTGTATCAAAAATAGTCAGATAAAACTTATCAATCGAATCAATGGCAGTATATATCAAACTGGAACCACCGATGAAGTATGCGTCATCCATACCCGAAATAATCTTGACTCGATGTAAATTGGAGTCGAGGTAATCAATGATAGATGCTGTGGTCCATTTCTCATCATATGTATCTTTATTCAAATTATTTCGATCCGATACTACGACATTGAACCGTCCAGGTAAAGGACCGTTTAATGATTCCCAAGTCCCAGAACCCATCACCACAACGCTACCGGTAGTTAACTCTCTAAATCGAGCCATATCACGCGCATGATCATCGGTATAAATTTTCCAGGGTAGGCGTCCTTCAAATCCATATCCACCCAACTTATTCACTGCCATTATTCCATAATTCATAATACTCTCCTAAAAATTAAAACTACCAAAGTCAGATGCTGGTGCCTTTCCTGGAACGAATACATCGATATTATCAGATGCCTTGCCGCGAGGTTCAGATGATAAACCTGCCGTTGGCTGATCACAATCAAAGAACTTCATCTTCGCTCGATCTACACCTAAATTGAACTTTGGCATATCACCTGGATCTGAGTATCTATTTTTAAGCTGTTTTACAACAACTTGATTCATTCTCTTTAACTCGTCTGTCGCAATCAAAGCGAACATCAGATCGGCTGTTGCTGGTAGACCAAAAGATTCAGATACATTGGTCAAGTCAACATCACTATTACCATATCCTTCGCGGTTGGTTTGAGTCGCAGTAATTACCGGAACATCAAATTCAATCGCCAATCCACGCAATTCTTCCGCAATAGATTTAACCAATGTATATGAATTGACGTTACCATTATTCTTCATTCGAGCACTTGCACATATATTTAGATAGTCTACAAAAATGACATCTGGCTTCATATTCTGCTTATGCTTCAACTCATTTAATAAGTGTCTGAAGTGACCTACATGACATGAGCCTGTAGGATATTCTTTAATTACCAATCGGCCTTGAGTTTTGGCCTTGATCTTATCTACCTTACTTATAAACATATCACGTGACATATTTTCAATATCATTCAATGGAACATTAAATAAATTCGCATCGATACGTTCTGCAATCTTTATCTCAGCCATTTCCGCTGTAATGTAAAGTACGTCATGTCCCATTTTCAGAGCCGATGCTGCAGAATGACACATAAACATACTTTTACCAACACCAGTATTATGTGATGAAACTTCTTCTGTATAATAGCGATGATTTTCATGTTCAACATTTATATCTACGATAGGAATCCTTTGGCCTGTCATAGTAACCACGCCTTTCTTATACTCACCATTTTTACAAAGAAAATTCACCTCCTTATCAACGATCTGAGATGCTGCCGCCCAACCTACAGTTGTTTCAAATAGATGATCTCCATTACATCGGATACGCCTCATCGAATAATCATTCATTGTTAATACATATTCATCGTACATACCTTTGTCAACAAAGAAATTGACAGGAACCATTCCGTCCGGGGAATCTACCTCAATCTCCCAACCATCTTTAAGCAATCGGTCTACATCACCAATAGGAATCGTCTTTTCAATCCATAAGCTTTCAAGTTGCATTCTAGAAATCCTCATTCTTATATATAATAGTATAAATACATTATACTAGCGGGTACAGGGAACTTTTTATGTCTGATAATACTATTATAACACAGTATCACGAATTAGTCAACAACAATATACAGTACAAAGAAGACTGGACATATGGATCCGGGCTTCATCGTCATCACATAATTCCAAGGCATTCTGGAGGATTAGATGAAGAGAACAATTACACATATTTATGCGTAGATGATCATATATTGGCCCATGAACTTCTTTATAAAATATACGACAACCCCAACGATCTCAGAGCAATGTATATGCTCGGGGCTAAGCTTAGTACTGAATATAGAATAATCATCGGCAATTTTTGCAGAGATAATGATATTGGGTTTCATAATCAAAAATGGGATACCTCTAGGCCTGAGTGGCGTAAAAAAGGTATTGAAACCCAAAAGACATTATATGAAGCTAATGGCGATAAAAATTTCTATTACTGGTCCACCACTGAAGGCAGAAAAGAAAGAGCCAGTTTAGGTGGTTCAATCAGTAGTAAAACTAACACCAAGTTCCTTGAGCAACAAGGAACATTTAAAGATAAAGATAAGGCAATCGCAGCAGCAAAGCTATCCGCAAAATTCCCGGTTACAGATGGTACTAATATGAAAAAGTTCCAATCTGAAGAAGATAGACAAGAATTCTTATCCTTTAATTCAGATTGGAAAAGCGGCGGCAAACCTCAGATCAGGAAAGTCCAGTATACCAACGGTACCGATATATTTGTATCAAGGAAGGCCGCTGCCGATTTTCATAAAGTTACGCCTGATACTATAACAAATTGGATTAAGTCACCCAAGAAACCCGAATGGAAAACTGTGGAGTCCTAGGACTCCGCCTTCTTTCTCATTCTAACTCGAATCTGAGTTTCTGGATGAACGCATCCTGCGAGGATTACTGTTAACGTTTTCCGGACATAACCGCCTTTGGTTATTCTATTGATCATTTCGAGATCGCTAGGAATTTTCGCTACTTCAAGATTGTAGTATTCATGACGCTCTACAGCATCTAAAATATAATCGTGACCTACAGATGAATCAAAACATACGGATAATGCATTGCGAAGAAAATCAGGAATCATTTCTTTTGTGGTATCTGCTTCCTTGCCATCCAGAACTCGAATAGATTTCATCACAGCATTTTCTACAGCACGACTCTGACACCATTCTTCCGCATTCTTAACAAGCCAATCGTTATCCACTGCAAAGTTTTCAGGCACAGAAATAGACTTGATAACCTCAAAGGATTCCTGCGCTCTTGTATCAGACATGTCAGCATTTAACAGATCAATCTCAAGAATCTTGGCCGAAGGCAACCGATTATATTCTTCAAAATAATTATCGATAAGATCAAATACTCGACCTTCTGCTTCAGTAAAATACTCTGTTTCGATATAAGGCAATGCTGTTCGACAAAAGTCATTGTTGTGAATCAAGTTGGATAGAATTACATGCTGGATATCACTCATCTTCACTTGCTCCATAATGTCCACGATTCATAGCATCTTCAATAACATGCGTCAACACATCACCAATATAATTCTTAAATAACGGATCTACATTCAATTGTTCTTCGGGTATTTCAGAAGAAATAATCTTATAAACAAAGCCAAGTGTTGCTTCGGATCCATCAGCTGATTCACGTAATTGGACTTTATCATATACGTAGAATGTATCCTTGTATGGTCCTGTAAGTAACCTGATAATCCATTCATCATGTTTTGAGTTTTCGGTATAGGTATAATCATCAAACGTTATCATGTATTCTCCTTGAAATCATAAGGGTCTGTCGACCCTTTTTATATTTTATAATATATTATACCATGAAACTATGATAAATGCTACACCTTTTCTTCAGTCTCTTCGATATTATCTTCGTCCTGACTCATCATTGTCTGATAACCTAAGGTATACTTCTTTTTCAAGAACTCACGGAAATCAGTCTTCTCAAAAACAGGCTCCCAAAACTCTTTATTCATCGTAGCCTTAGCACGAAGTTTTGGACCGATCATTTCACCGGTTTCAGGATCAATATGTTGATAAAATCCCATATTAGGTTTGCCTACAAATCCGCCTTCAGTAGCCAATTCTAACAATCCTGACCATCGCATAATACCGCCATCATATGACACAGCAATTGGGATCTTTGACTTCTCTTTAACAAATCGAGATTTCTCGATATTGATAATGAACTCATATCCAATAATTTCCTTGCCTTCTTTTTCTTGACGGCGGCCAATGATCCAGACATTATCGCTCGAATACATGATCCCAGTATTGTGTGTCACTACTCCATTTTCAAGTACATAATGCTCAGCATCTTCAACTGATAAGTCATAAACCTTCTTTCGGCCCACACTCGTTATATTCTTAATTTTCATTCTTTTTACCCTCTTCATATTCATAAAGTTTTTGAGCTAAATCATACAATGGTAAATTTAATTTTAAACCAGCGTTATGAAGTAAAACCGCCCTATCAAAGTATACTTGCTGTTCAGAAAAGCTGAGACTATCATACTTTCTTATGCTTACACTTGTCATTATGCCACCTCTTAATGTTAGAGTTCGAGGTTATCATACTGCAGTGCTCACATTTATACTGCTTGTCCGGAGTAATTTTCTTAGGATTTACCCAAATTTCAGGATCATAATCTTCAGGAAAGTCTCTGATAATCTCTAGTGTATGGATGTTTTGTAACATAGCCAAACCCTTTCTACCGATCTTAGACTTATGTTCTTCTGATCTTGGCAACTTCGCCCATTCTTGAAACCTGTCGATTTCTTTTTGTGGACGTTTATTGCCGGTATTCGCTTTACTGATCTTATCCTTAGTTTCTTGTGTATGCTTCTTTCCATAAAAATGATTACCAGCCCCTTGCATCGCTTCCTTCATATGATTTACATGAGCTAACCTAGCATTATTATAATGGGTAGCGGTAATAAACCTATCCTGATTATCACCTATCCTTCCTACCATACAGAACCATGCATGTGCTAATTTTCCACTTTTATGAATTTTCCATAACAAGTGATGTGCGACATAATGTTCTTTGGCTGTTAATCTGACTAGGTTCTCATTTTTATTAGAACCGCCAAGACAAAGTGGTTTGATATGATGCATTTCAGTGTAACCAATAACGCTTTCTCTTTGCTTGGCGCTATTGATTAATATATCATATATCCGTGCATAGTTCATAGTTATCCCTTTTCTGTGGTGTATATAATATATATAAGAATTGGGATTTCTACATTATCTATACTGCGGACACATCATCACCTACTTTAAGGTCTTTGGCTTCTACCCACTTATCATCGATAAGGAACTTATGCTTATCAGAACAAGTAACAACATACCCATCTTCAAATTCAACTTCAAAGCATTCTGGTTCCCCATCTTCAAGGGTATCAGGATTCCATACATGAGTGATGAGCTTTTCGCCGTCTAATGTTATAACCTTCTCACCAACATTAAAATCTTCAACTGCCTTTAAACCATCTGCAGTCTGGATCATAGTACCAGCAACAACACATCCGCCAGAAACTACCTGCTTCGAGAACATTTCCTGGGTCTGATATGTATGGTTGATTGCCAGCATCGGGATATCACGCATAGTTAAGTATGGTGTCGCCATACGAAATACACTCTTCAATTGCTTGGCACGTGTCATGTCCGCTACAGATTTACCATCCAATGCATCATCCATTTCCTTCTTAGAAGCAAGGTTACCGATAGAATCAATAACAATAATGACCTTATCATCACGCTTGATTTCTTCTAATTGCGTCATTAGATCAAACTTCAATTCTTCGATATTAGGAATTGGTGAGTGTAATACTCGAGTAACATCGATACCAAAGGATTCGAAGTAAGCTTGTGGCGAACCAAATTCTGAATCATAAAACAACATCATAGCATCAGGATTCTGCTTTAAATAAGCAGCTGCCATCAGCAGGGCAAACGAGGTTTTGAAGTGTTTTGAAGGGCCAGCCAATACAGTAAGGCCAGAAGTCAAGCCGCCAGCGGGATCACCCGATAAGGCTACATTGATCATTGGTACAGAGGTAGGACATTCGGATTTTGACGAATACATGATAGACTTATCAAGACTCGTTGTTTCTTTAATTTTGCTAGATTTCTTCAATCTATCCATTATATTTGACATCATATTTCCTCTTATTACAAAAAAGAACCCCTTCGTACGCCCAATCAATATAGCCATGAACTATACCAATCTTAATTGAGAGGCGAAGAGGAAGGGGCCGTTATTAAAAATTGGAGCGGATAGAGAGAATCGAACTCTACTCAGTACAGCTTGGAAGGCTGACGCTTTACCTCAAAGTTATCCGCTTAATATCTCACTTGCTCATTTACCAGTTTGTAAATATTGGAAGCAGGGGACGGATTCGAACCGCCAACCGAACAGGTTATGAGCCTGACCATCTACCATTGATAGTACCCTGCAATAAATCGTAATATTAACTCTTCTTCTCAATTCAATATAATAATTATAACACACTTTTGAGGTAATGTCAACCTTTTATTTAGCCATTGCAGCTTCTTTTCTTGCTCTGCGGCGATCAGAAAGTGCTTTGTATGATGCTTCGATCATACGTTTGTGAGCGACAATTCGTTCTTTCGCGTGAATACCAGCTTCGGTATCTAGTGAATTTTCAATCGCATTTCTGATTGAATAACCAGTCTTTCCAAAGATAAAACTCTTCTTTAGTTTTTCGATAGTCTCAGGCGAAACGATTTTGGTATCTTGTTCAGCAAAAGACACACCAGCATAATATAATGCGTTGATTGTACGGCCCATTCCTGCTTCTTCTGCTACTTCATTTTTAGGAGTAATGAAAAGTACACGATTCTTAGAAACACGAATTACGCAACCTACCCAAGTATGAGGATTGTAACCATCATACGAGTTGATTGTAGTGATACTACGACCAACTGACTGACCATTCCAGTTAAACCATACTGGAATTTTTGAGACATCAGTTGTGTGATAGTATCTAAAGCGTTTTGAGTTTTCCATGATATATTTTCCTGTGTATGTTCCGATTCAATATAATAATTATAACACACTTTCGGGTACATGGCCACAGGTTTCTTCAATTATTTTCAATTAATTCTCAGCTACTTCGGTATCATACGAAGCCCTGAGATTGAGTTACAGACTGTCTGGTTTAAACTTTTGTTTGTGTAGTCGGAGTTTAAACGATCCGTTTTGACAGACACTTTTGTTAGGGAGTGCATACCCGATCGGTCTAGGACCGCCTGCTGAGCTCGCGTAGCAGGAGACGCGGATTCTTTTATAATCACCTCTTATATTGGTTGGGCTGTTGTGGAGTTGAACCACCGTCCCCAGCTTTATCAGTGCTGGCATTCTAACGTTGAACTATCAACCCATAAAGTTCTATAATGCAGGTTAGTTCCTGTCTATTTCACCTTTAAGGGGTTACTCTAGTATTCAACCCTTCAGGGGGGATTGATCATTATAATTTTGTGGAGGCGCGGGGGAATCGAACCCCGATCAACGAAGAGCAAGTCCGTTCGGACTTGCTCACCACCTAAAATTAAATCTAAACACATCAGCGGTGACATTGCGATCACATACCATGGCCATGGCATCTTCTTTACCACTGCTTCGAAGCAGCTACATCCGAAAGTAATGACTGATGCGTTTAAAAATGGTAACCCGTAGGGGAATCGGACTCATCTTGTCAGGTTGAAAACCTGATGTCCTAACCGATAGACGAACGGGTCAAAACTTTTATATGATGCTGTCAGCATCATACATTTAAAATTAGTCCTATGTTTTTACGAACCCAGTTCTTGTGGGAGGCACATAAGAGCCTGTCACTATTTCCATCATCGTTGGTTATCCCAACTTTGATCGTATCCTATATCAGTTGATACTGATTGTGAACGCGAACCCGATTTCTCAGGAGGTGTGACTTAACCTATTTGAACTCATCCAACTGCACTGTGAGTGGATCACATTTCTCGGCTTTGCCAGCAGTTACTGTTAAGTGTGAGTACCACTATCGACACAAGTTCAAATTTTGGAGGCGGGTCTAGGAGTTGCACCTAGAACGAAGGCTTATGAGACCTGCATGATACTATTTCAACAACCCGCGATAAAACTTAATAAGAATACTTACTACAAATGTTTAATATCTTTTGTTATCATTCCGCGCGAAACGTTAACACAGTGATTAAACTACTCTATTGATCCACACCCCTGTGAGAAGTGTGTTTGTCCGATCCAATGGTTTGTGCCACTGACGACGGAACCAATCTAGTCATGCAGTAAGTATTCTAATTAACTCTACTTAAACATTATTACATGCATTGAGTATGATGTCAACATATTTTTTAATTGTACATAATCAAGTGCAAGGATTTTAATTTGGATGTGGGTATGGGCTTCGATCCCATGACCGTCTGCTTATGAGGCAGCTTATCTACCAACTGATATAACCCACAATGTATCGTTGCTTCGACAGTCTGGCGCAACGAGTAAAGCCTCTATGGCGTTCTTACCACTGGTAAGGGAGGCACTCTGCCTTTGAGTTACTCAAGCATGTAATGGAGCGGGTAAGGGGATTCGAACCCCTGCTGTACAGCTTGGAAGGCTGACGGTTAACCTCTAACGTACCCGCATAAACTTTCTAAAATGGTTACCGCGATAGGCTTATTCTTCCATAAATCGTATTATTCTTCTTTGTTTGTAGTATTTGCAGTCATAGCTGCATATTCATCCTGCATTGCACTAGGTCGATCCATCTTTTCATCATTATATTCGGTGGATTTTCCAGTTTCATACACTTCGACATTTGCGGGTGGTATTTTCCCACGATATCCGAATGAAAATTCTTTCATTTTAAAAAACATCTTACTAAAGATATATTTTCTTATTTTGAGCAGGGTTTCTTTCAACTTCGACATATCGATATTGTCCTTTAGACCATACTTTACAAAATTCTTGTTCGTAAGTATATAATTCATACCGTCCTCTCGATCATCAGATAACACACGCTTGAGGACGATCTGCATACTAGATGCTGCATCTGGTGTTAAAAAACTTTCAATAATGTTACAAATAGCCACATCTGCTCTAGTGCGCTTCTGAACAATGTTGGTTACGACTTCGTAACTATTATCTTCATCAAATACAATCTTTGATATATCTGGCACTTTCACTTTTAAAATGGCGTATTCATTAGAACCCGAAGCACGGATTGCATATCGTCTAGCGATATTTGGATCTAATGTCAAATATAGATTATGTCCACTATGCCCAACGAGTTTATCGGAGTAATTATCCCCTCTAGAATCTATACCAGTTTTTTGTATGTTGGCTGCGCTGAGACTAGACGTGCCGTGATAAGCGATGACATCTGCTACTTTTTCATGAAGAAAATTATCCAATATCTTTTTATAATAATCTAACTGCTCATTTGATTCGGCACCGCCTATCACGCGATAGCCATCATAATATTTCTTCAGGTAATTAGAAACAAGAGCAAACTCTTTCTGTGGTATTGAAAAATCATTTTTTGGTATTATATATGTAGGCGCATTGTCCTTTTCTCTTCGTTCATATTTGGGTATTCGAGATCCACTTTCCGCGCTACTATCATAACGCGAAATTGTCTTATTCTCATGGTTAATCAATACTGCGCCATGATCCCATGTGGGATTAGTCTCGTAAGCCACGACAGAGCGCCATTTGTAAAAACCATGATTGTTTTTATAATTCACATCATTGAACAATCTGATTATACCATTTTTTTTCAAGACAGCAACAGAATACTTCCCAGTAATTCCTCCATCTCCTTCAAATTCAATTTTATACTCTAATAATATTTCGCCTATGCGCATGATTTTCTCCGAGTCATGCAACTATTTATCCGTGGGCAAGTCTTTTGAGTATTGCCATAGTTTCTGGCTCTTCCGTTGCTACTGCACTTTCATTATCATTACTCATCGTATTCACCGTTAAACTGCGGAAACGGTAGGATTTGAACCTACGCACCCTTTCGAATGACTGGTTAGCAACCAGCTGCAATTACCACTCTGCCACGCTTCCATAATTTGTTACAATCACACACCACTATTTTGTGCGCGTGACACTTTTGTCTTACGTTTATCTTGTACTGTTTTGTGCAATCGGCCACATTCTGTGCATTTGTGGGCATGTACATCAAATTCAAAATCTCCAACCACTGGGTTATAACTAGATTCCACTGTAGAGGTTGGTTCAAACTTGTCATAGCATGTCGATAATTTACATACAGGTTCCATCGTATTATTATCAAAAAATACCACGTCATCCTCTGGTTTCGGTTTATTAACTTTTACTGATGTATGTGCCATATTCGTATTCCTATAATATTGAATTGTTAGATCAGGAATCGAACCTAAGTCTCGCCATCCCAGTCGTGTGTTACCATTGACACCATCTAACAAATTTAAAAATGCAGTTGTCCGTCGTCACCGACATATAAATCTAATTCTTTGAATTTTTCTGACAGTTCAGTTAATCGTGCGCCATCAGCTTCAGGCCAATCGCCATCCCAGAATCCTGCGCCGTGGCCATTTCTGGTTAACCAAAAATCGTGTCCTGCCATAACATGTGGGCTAGCGTCATGGGTCGATGGTGCGCCTTCTATAGAATCTATATTTGCATATTGTTGGAACTGCTTACAATCTGCAATTATTCGATTGAACGTATTATCTGAAAAGTCAGTTATATCATAATTTTGATCCAATGGATCGTCATTTTCGTCGGTGGAAGACCAAATTGCTGCTTCCATATATGCTCGTGTGAATTCATCAACATTGTGGGCATCCGACCGCGTTGATTCCATTAAGTTCAATAAATCTCTCATTTGTTCTGTTGACATATTTTTTCTCCTAGTAATAGTAACATGTTACTATTATTTATATAATTGGTGCGAGTGACAGGAATCGAACCTGCGATTTCTCCGTCCCAAACGGAGCGACTTTCCAGACTAGCCTACACTCACAATAAAAATAACAAAGATGCGCTATCACGGCATTGCTCCGTGGTCGTTTGTTGGGTTATAACGCGAGTGATTCCAATGATCACAACCTACTACCAACAACTATGCTATCATTTACACCAATAGCGCGAAATTGTTTTACTACTAACCCTGTTTGTTAAAGAACTGATCTGCTCTTGGCGATCATAGTTTTTCTACTTCATGTGGTATATATTATACTACCACGTTTAACCTGTCAACTACTTCTTTGCTAATCTTTTCAGTATTGCCATCATTTCTGGTGTTGACATTTTTTTCTTTGTTGCTTCGAATGCTTCATCTATCTTTTCTTTGTCTGTTTTAGGCTTTCGCTTAATATATGTTCGTTCTATGTCATCTTTCATTTCACTTTCCTCCAGATATAAAAAAAGCCACTTATTTTAAGTGGCTCTGATAAAGTTTTGGGGTTTTCTTTCTTATGTTACTTCAACTTTTCAGAGCCTTTTCGATCATGTTCATACCACTTGCCAAACGCACAGGCACGACTAATCACAGGATTCGATAATCCCATGAGTGTTGTCGGTTGCTGTATGTTCCTTAGTGCTATGTTCATAATATGCTCTTTATGTTGTTATATACTTTTATTTATCTTTTTTATTAAATTCGTAGTTAACAGACTACTTTTTTATTAAATTAGTAACCAAAATGTCCATCGTTGCTGTGAAAGTAACTGCTACCGTAATCATCTGAATGATTGTCGCGATTATCGAAATCATCGGCGTGCATATCCGCAGAATAATCGTCATCTTCTTGATCGGCTTCAAACTCCTGATGTAACATATCTGCGATATCATCTTCACTCATGTAATTGAGGGCGGCGGTCATGACATCATGAGCTGATACTTGGCCGTCCTCCACCATTTGCAGCAATCTAGCAGATGCAGGTGGATGACTGTTTCTCGATTCATCAACTGATTCATCATCCGAGCATTGTCCACACTCGCACGATCCAGTACCTTCACACGTGGTGGCACTGTCATCATTTTCCACTACGGAACTCACTGATTCCATCAATTTTCGTATTTCACTCACTTCATCAAAATTGTTCATAATATATTCCTTTAGTTGTATTTATATTTGGCTTCTAAAGCCAGTTATCTATTTGATTACTGTCATCTTCTTCTGGTTCTTCGTTGCCAAAATCAAAATGTTCTTCTTCAATCATACCACGCTCAACCATAATTTGGTATGCCACGAATGCCATTGCGCCCCAAAATTCTCTCTTGGCAGGTTCAGCTTCGAGTTGATGTGCGCCAAAATCTACCACTCTTGCCACCACAACATCGGGCATATTAGACATTTGTTCGTATAATTTTTTTGAATCTGGGCTACGCATATATGAACGTAATGCCAAGTCCATTTTTGCTACATCTTTAACAAGACCAGGATCTGTCTTCATTGTTGCTAAAACATTCTTTGCAACTACTGCGGCCATTTTGAGTTTTTCTGCTTTTTCTGGAGAGAATTTACTGACAATACTATCTAAAATTCCCTCATTGATTTTCTTTTTTGATGGGGAAACTGCTTCCATCAATTTCCTCATTTGTTCTGTATCATTCATGATAAAACTCCATATAATTTATATAGTTATTTATGCAAAGTTTTAAATATATGTGCTATCACATTTAAGCCGATCTCTTTGGATACTCTTCGATCTTATATCTTAGGTTCTTTAATACGCCTTTACGGTATGACTTGCTGCCAACTATAAAAATATATCTGTGCTTTCTTGGCCTTGCCTCAAGGTAAAAATCATCTCCGTACTTGTCACGCATTGCCTGTGATCTGTTCGGTGTTCCTCTGAACTCGTCAGCAATGGTCTGCCCATGGAGATGCTCTTTTCCTTTTACCTTCCAATCTGTTCGCTTTGCACTTAGGCCACAATAGATGAAATTTGTTGCTTGGTACACATACCCAGAGTGTCCTTGGCTTATATCAGCATAACTAACTATTATCTTATTCTTTGGCAGCATCTTTAGACTCCCACCGACCAAGAATGATGCTTCATTTTTCACATTGTTTAGCAGGCACAACCTGTTCAGTTCCAAAACATCTGCTTTAAATTCACATCCTGCTATGCCTGACTTCAGCGGTGCTGATGGGGGGGTGCCATACGTCACAACTCCAACAAGAGCATCGTTTAGGAATAATCCAAACGCATAACTGATACTAGGCCACCGTTTTGCATAATGAATTGTAAGAATGTACTTCTCACAATCAGAACGCTTTATAGTCTTTATTTGGTATCCGTCCATCACTTTCCCCTGTTGTTTCACTACTGTACCAATCTAAATTCGTTAACGTACCAAATGTGGTCAACCACTTCTTTTTCTGCAAACGCATACTCTCTGAGTAGTCAATTGTTATCTAGCATGTCTCATCTTAGATGATATCATACTAACCTGAGACTCCAATCTTGTCAATGATTGTTTCTGTGTTTTTATCTGACGGGACATCTGAGTGATGGTATCTTGGTGCATTTTAATTCGGGATTCCAAACTCTCTACGTATTTTTGAGTTGGGATTTGTTGTTCATTTCCATTTTCGTCCATCATGAAGTAATGGCTAGATCCTGAGCCACGCAAGCCACCACTGACTCTGTTTGGATTTTTCTGTGATTGTGGTTCGGTTATACTATGCTGTGAGCCATATACTCCCTGTATACGTAATCTATCTTCATCATTCATGCTATTATCTCCTATATGGTGACGGTTATTATATCTATTTATAATTGTGTTATTTCTCTTCGAGTTTGGTTAGTGCTATTTTAAATATTTCTGCAATTTTTTGTTTTTCATAATATGAGTCCGACACAGTAGTTAAGTATGTAATATTCTGGTATCATCAACGCCATGAACATCACATCAATGATTACTACGTACATCAATAGCCATAGAGGGTTGTGTCTGGTACGCAAATTTCGTCTAAAGTTTGAATGCGTGGCCGTCCACACACTAGCGTCAATGTGTCGGAAATGGAGGTGTATCCAAAACAATTGGAAAATATGAGTGAAATATAAAATGGTAGATAATTTCATTTATTGCATTACTATGATAAACACTATTCTCATTCGGTCTTTGCTAATATATCCACTAAATCAATATAGTCTCCATAGAGTGCGTCAATTTCAGACCAAGCATTTTCCATGTTTCTTTCTAGAACACTAACACGTATTTCCAAATCTTCAACTATTTTTTCCATGTCATCAATGTTTTGGTTATCACTAATCAAATCATCTAGATCCCGTCTTAAATTTACCTGTGCTTCTATGGTCATGCGGTTGTCTATTTCAATAACCTTTGCAGTCAGTGATTCTATATTCGCCACTTGTCCACGACTCCACCACACGGCTGCACCAAACTGCATCAGCACTACAGCCATTATTCCGATTGGTAATTTCATATCTGCCAAGTTTTTATTATCAGTCGCCATTATTTCTCTCCATTATTATGAATATTTATGCAAATTGATTAAAATCTACATACGGATCACTAGAACAGGCATAATGGTTTTGTACCCGCAATTTAATATGGTCTTTGCCACCCTGTGCCAATGGGGTGTAAAACTCTCTATTATATATGTCATCTAATTTGTCGAGTTCGTTGTTGTCGTGGGCTAGTTTGATTGCTTCCCAATACGGTTCGTCAAAGAAGCAATAATACTTCAGCGTGGACGCCAATTCCCATATCTCATCTGGCTGCAAACATTCAGGTGGCATGACCAATGGTGTGCCACCCAACAAATAACCATCATTTGAAATCCAATTCGGATCGAGCATGCCGTTGTCGATTGCATACTGCCGCAATGCCGTGCCGTGATATGGAATAAATATGGAAATGCCAATACCATCATATCCTTTCATCTTCTTGATCATCCGAATAGACTCAAATACCATTTCTCTCGTTTCTCCGGGCATTCCAATAATAACATTCAATCCGTATGGAATATTAGACTCATTCAGAATAATTGATTTTTTATAATATGTAGCATCATCTACTGGGCGTTGAAGTACAGTCTTTCTGTATTGCTCATTGCCACTTTCTATACCAAACTGAATTCGGTCACAATATCCGTCCTTCATTGCTTGTAGAATTTCTTCATCTACATTTTCAAGTCTAGTATTGCACCACCATGGAATTTGAAATTTCTCAAATATTTTACATATTTCTATAATTTCTTTCTTTGGTCTGGCCAGAAATGAATCATCTCCAATGTACCAATAATCTGGATTATATGTTTCCACATAATGAGTCAACTCTTTTTCTACTTGAGCCATGGTCTTTCTTCGTAGAAAACTTTTATCCATGCTTCTGGTCATCGGACTATTGCAAAATGTGCACGAGTACGGGCAGCCACGATATGTTTCTAGTTGAATGGCACGACGGATATGTCCGCCAATGGGTCGCAAAAATCTATTTTCATTATACAGAGAATAATCTGGAATAATCTCATTAATGTCACACAGGGGTTGCAAGGGATTTTTTATGATACGATCTGCTTCTTTGTACCAAAGCCCTCTAACTGTCATCCAGTTCTCATTATTTTTCCAAGCACGAATAACGTCACGAACAACCAATTCTCCCTCGTATCTACATATAACATTTATTTCTTCTGATGCCAAACAAATGTCAGGCACATTTATCGGAAAAACCCCGCCCACGATGTGTGGTATATTCAACTGGGAGATGACATTGATCATCTCCTTAGTTTCTTTTAAGGTATCTTCTACCGTAGAAAAAAATATCAAGTCAGGAGCGTATTCTTCTACTAATGCTTTCCAGTCTGGTATTATTTGTGATCGTGGCTTTATGTCTAGACCAATATCTTTAGGTGAATATAATCGGCCACCACCCAACTTCGACTTGAACAACATCCCAGATTCAATATCGTCGGTGTATGGTGTTGTCTCGAATAATTTAATTTCTACATTTTCTTCTTTGCATATAGTTGTGAATAAACCCACCGCCAAGGCAGGTGTTATCATCATTGGGAGATTTGGGTAACCAAATAATATTTTCATTTGAAATATGGCAGCCTCTCTATTAGTGCCTTAGAAATTGTATGTTGATTATTGCGGAGAGTTAGCATCTTATCGATCTCTGCAACCAATGGAGGTGACTGTATCCAATCCCGCAATTTTATTGCATTTTCCAATGAATCTTCCTCAAATACAAATGTCCACATTGACCATGACAATCCAGTATTGGGAATGACTGCACAATTAAATTTGCCTTTCCACGGAGTGTGATTCACAACCACTAGATATGGTGCTGTGCTTTTTTTATTAGTCTTCACTACTTTTTCTTGGGCGACACGTCTATATAATATGTTGTCGCCTCTGTGTACTTTGTAGATGGTCTCTATGCCATTCGGCACATCATCGCCAATGGCAATGTCCGTATCCCCCTTTATGGGGCATAGGCGATTGTTATCTGGTAGTAGAAGGGGCATACTTAATACTGGGTCTTTTGCAATCGTGACATTATTAATTACCGATTCACTGGCTACAACATATGAAATATTATCATATCCAACCTTGAAGCAATCGGTTGGTGCCCCCACTTTAATTTTGTGGCGCTCAACATTAAAATTATGACGTTTCAATTTATCGTGTCTTGATTGTAAATTGACAGGCATAATAATCGCAGCAGTTTTGGCGACTTGTAGTGCCTTTGTGAAATAATGCGAATACAGAATTTTCTTGCCATCGGTGTACGGTGGATTTCCCACAATGATATCAAATTTATCTGCAACTTCTTCTGCGGTGAGGAATTCCTTCACGGAATATTGTCCGATCAATTTGTGCTTATTGATAGCAAAATTTACTCGCAGTATGTTGGTCTCATATCCGAATACTCGCTTAGAAATATTCTTATCACTGTGACCAAATGTCCGCAACTTTTCTTCAATTTTATGAACTATCTGGCCACCACCCATTGCAGGGTCTAAAAATGTTGTCGTTTTACTTTCCCAAATGGTGTCTGGGAATTGATCTAAAATTTCTGTTATCAATGGGTCGAATTCAAATTTTAATCTACTTAACATATTTAATTCCTATTGTGTTAAATCTAATGGTGGTGGCATATCAATCGCCGTGTTTGTTTTATCAAATAACAATTCAACCCAATCCTGTTTGATTATTCCTCGGTCGAATATAAATTCAATGGCCGCTGATGGTATACCGAATTCTTCGGTGATCGCCATTTGCATTTCTGCGGAATTTCTCAATGTTTCCATTGCGTCTGCTATAATATATGTTCCTGTTCCCAAAATCAATATATCTAAGTTTTCCAAAATAGTAACAATGACCTTTCTAGCCTCGGCCATTTCCTTTGCAGATGGATCTGACGTCTTCGTACCTATCTTATTCGGTGGCTTTATCACGTTTCTCACTTTCCCACTTTCCGTAATATTCTGTTCTGGGTTTCTGAAATACTCTGGGTCACCTGATGCGATCGCAGTAATTTCTTCTGGTGTAAGGAGATGAAGATTAATGATTTTACCTATCACGCGGGTAATGCCATTTCTTCCCATAGCCAATTCCAGATAGTGATCAATGTCCATTTTTATAGCGCCGTCTTCCCTACACTCAAAAATATCAATCGTTTGTAAAACATCACGCATCGCATCCCTGAGACTCTTGGCGACAGTTCTCGATTTGTAATTCAGCGCAGTTTCTACAATCATAGCGTCAAATTTGTCATCACGATTTGGATCAAAACTCAGTGAAAAAATGCTACCAATTTTATCTAAGTTTCCTGGCGTTAGCGTCCTACTCATTTTTTGGATTGTTGCGCCATTTGCTCCTCTGTCATATGCCAAATACAATTCTGTAATTTTTGGTATTGAAAAACTACGTTGTGCCATTTGGCTAGCAATAATCAGAATGGGCTTTCCAGTTTCTATCAATTCCATAACAACACGTTCGGCATTTCGATTTGTAATTTTTTTACCGTTGTGTTTAACACTACCACATAACACGATTATTTCAAATCCACCAAGAGTTTCGTGGGCAATGCCACCGATAATTTCCAGTGCATCGTTACGAGTATTGGATGGCATGAACATCATGGCGACCCGTGGAAAATCTCTGTGGAGTATTCCTGCTTGTAGATCAGCATTCAATTCATCATGATTTGCCTGTCCCATAAAAACACCGCGT